>Ga0194035_1000043_pt1 | contig 77867 bp, 82 predicted proteins | sample JunL2320m_MetaG_FD_148680 | JGI IMG/M metagenome (GOLD analysis project Ga0194035, IMG submission 148680) | Anoxic zone freshwater microbial communities from boreal shield lake in IISD Experimental Lakes Area, Ontario, Canada - Jun2016-L239-20m | ecosystem: Environmental > Aquatic > Freshwater >...
GGTCAATCTTCTTCCCTCTCCCTCTCCGCGGAAGTCGGTTGGCTTCCAAGGGGAAAGGCAGGGTTTCTCCGAATGCGCGCATCGAGCGACCACCGTTTCATCGTGGGGGCTCTGCGAGCAGGGAGAGGCCCCGCCTTCCCCCTTCCTACATCTTCCCGCTTCCGCCCGCCAACAGCTTTTCCACTTCCGCCACAATCGCGTCTGCACCGGCCAAGTCCATATTGCCGACACGCTGCCACCGAATCACGCCCTGCTGATCGATCACATACACATTGGGAATAAACTTCCCTCCGCCGTACAGTTTATCCGTCACCTTGTTCGGATCGAGCAAATATGGATACGTAACTTTCACGGGAAAGGCGGATAAGAACTCGCCGACATTCTTCTTGGAGTCACCGGAAGAATTGACGCCGAACACGGCCACGTCTTTTCCCTTCGTCATCTCAGAAACTTTTTGAAGCGCCGATCCCTGCACCATACAAGGCTCGCAGATATGAAACAGTCCGAGGACCACGACCTTCCCCTTATACGTATCCAGCCCCACGGTCTCACCGGTGAGGGCCGTCAACGCAAACGGCGGCGCCTTCTCACCCACCTTGAACAGTCCCTCGGCAAAAACCAGCTGAGCTACAAGGACAACAGGGACCAGCAGCGCACCGAGGAAGAGGATCCTGCGTTTCATCACGGCCTCCATTTCTTCGGAAGTGCTGAGTCCTGAGTGCTGAGTTATGAGCGAAGAAACCATCGCCCCCGTTCAGCAATCATAACTTAGCACTCAGGACTCAGCACTTCCCCACTGGCTATCCTACCATGCAGATTTTTTCAGGGGCAATGGCAGCAGAGTCCCTCACAGTGGGCACAATGCCAGCTCCCGCAGGCTGCTCAAAACGTCCTCCAGCAAGTCCGCAGCCGAAGAAAACACCGGAGGCGTACCCTCTGGGGTACGTTGAGGATTTTTCTGAGGCGAGAACGATGTTGGCGGGCGTTTTCAGCGGCCTGCTAGGCGGATGGTTCGAAGAGGCCCAACTGCCATTCTTCGGCGCGAGTCAGAGGAATGGGGTAACGTTCGGTAAAGCAGGCGTTGCAGTACTGGCTCGGTGTGCCCGGGGCGGCGTTCAGCATGCCATCGAGACTCAGGTAGGCGAGACTATCGGCCGTGATGTACTTCCGAATTTCTTCGGTAGAATGGCTGGAAGCGATGAGTTCCTTCCTGGTCGGCGTGTCGATACCATAGAAGCAGGGGGAAACGATCGGCGGTGAACTGATACGCATATGCACTTCTTTGGCCCCGGCATTACGAAGCATCTTCACGATTTTACGGCTCGTAGTGCCCCGCACCAGCGAATCATCGACCACAATAACCCGTTTCCCCTCCAGCACCTCCGGCACGGCATTGAGCTTGACCTTCACGCCGAAGTGACGGATCGATTGCTCCGGCTCAATGAAGGTGCGGCCGACATAGTGATTTCGAATCAGCCCGAACTCAAACGGAATCCCCGCCCCCTCGGCATAGCCGAGCGAAGCAGGCACCCCGGAGTCCGGCACGGGAATGACGATATCCGCCGGCACCGATGATTCCTTCGCTAATTGCCTGCCCAAGGCTTTTCTCGTGCCATAGACTGCCTTCGCACCGAAGATTTTGCTGTCTGGCCTGGCAAAATACACATATTCGAAGACGCACATCGCAGGACTGACCGGAGCAAAGGGCTTATAACTCGTCAGGCCCTTGTCGTTCAGCAGAACCAATTCGCCTGGCTCGACCTCGCGAACAACTTCAGCTCCGAGCAGATCGAACGCGCAAGTTTCAGACGCTACAAGGTAGGTATCGCCCAACCGTCCGAGACAAAGCGGACGGAACCCATGGGGATCGCGGACCGCGATAACCCCATCATCCGTCTGCAACACGATCGAAAACGCCCCGCGCACCTGGCTCAAGGCATCGATGATGCGAGCCAGCAGCGTATCGGCCCGCGAATGGGCGATTAGATGGATGATGACTTCGCTGTCCGAGGTGGATTGAAAGATCGCGCCGTATGCTTCCAACTCGTGACGCAGCACCTGGGCATTGATGAGATTGCCGTTATGGGCGAGCGAGAGATTTCCAAAGGCAAAATTGACTGAGAAGGGCTGCACGTTCTTGAGATCGTTCCCCCCAGCCGTGGAGTAACGATTGTGACCGATCGCCATCGTACCGATTAACTGATCGAGCGCCTGTGGATTATAGATATCCGCAACAAGCCCTTTCCCCTTATGCACAAAAAACTGCGTGCCATCGCCCGAGACAATGCCGGAAGCTTCCTGCCCGCGATGCTGCAGGGCATACAACCCCAGATAGGTGAGGTTTGCCGCTTCCTTGTGGCCGTAAATGCCAAAGACGGCACATTCGTCGTGAAACTTGTCGGGGGTAATCATGGGTAAGGCGCGAGGCGTGAGACGTGAGGCGATTGAAGGCAATTCCCGGTTCTGATTCATAATCCTCTTATTACCCCTAATACCTTGCCCACGCTACTAACCCTTCACGCCTGATTCAGCGTTCGTTCAATCGTGAAGGCCCATCGGTCGTATAGTTGATCGACCGGAAGGTCGATACGGCATCCCTCGCTCCATTGCCCCTTCTCCACATCGACGACGAAACGGTTGCCTCCCACTGTCCCGATTTTCATCGCTGGAATACCTGAATCCCAGGCGCGATTCAAGACCTGATCGGCTATCTCTTGCTTCACCGAAAGAACCACCCGAGATTGGCTCTCACCGAACAGGAGGGCATCCCGCCTCAAGGCATCGAGCGGTAACTGTACCACAGCCCCACGCCTGCTGTCCGGCGCAGAGATACAACATTCAGCCAATGCGACAGACAAGCCGCCATCTGAGCAATCGTGAGCCGATTGCACAACTCCTTCACGGATTATCTTCAATAGGAAGTCATGGAGGGCCTTCTCCGTTTCAAGACTTAAGAGAGGCGGCGATCCCTGCTCCCGGTGATGGAGCACTTTCAGATATTCACTGCCCCCCAGGTCTTCTTTAGTCTTGCCCAGGAGAAGAATCGCATCGCCGTCCCGCTTGAACCATTGCGTCATCGTCGTATCGGCTGGCTCGATCAGACCCACCATCCCCAACATCGGGGTGGGATAAATCGAAAGGCCATTGGTTTCATTGTAGAAACTCACATTGCCGCTGACGATGGGAATCGTAAAATGTTCACAGGCATCCTTCAGTCCCTCGATCGCCAACACAAACTGCCACATGATCTCGGGCCGCTCAGGATTGCCAAAATTCAAACAGTCCGTCAGCCCAATCGGCTCCGCACCGGAACAGACGAGGTTCCTCGCCGCCTCAGCCACCGCAAGACGAGCCCCTTCGTAGGGATGCAGCAAGCAATAACGGCTATTACAGTCCACCGTCATCGCGAGCGCTTTATTCGTCCCCTTGATCCGAACCACCGCGGCATCAGACCCAGGCCGGACCATCGTGTTGGTCCTCACCATATGGTCATACTGTTCATAGACCCAGCGTTTACTCGCAATCGTCGGCGACTCCAGCAAGGACAACAACGCCGCATTCGCATCTTTCACATCGGGCAACGCATCGTAATTTAGATTGGTCAACATGTCTTGGTAGCCAGGTGGGGAATAGGGACGCTCATAGCGTGGCCCGTCATCGGCCAGCGACTTCGCCGGAATCTCTGCCACCACCTTACCCTGATCTCTGACCCGGAGAATCCCATCGCCTGTGACCCGTCCCACCACCGCCACATCGAGATCCCACTTCTTACAGATCCGGATGCATTCCTCTTCCTTGCCCGCTTGCGCCACCATCAACATGCGTTCTTGCGATTCCGACAACATTATTTCATACGCCGTCATGCCCGGCTCACGCCGCGGCACATCCGTCAGATCCAGATCGATTCCGTTGCCCGCGCGCGACGCCATTTCGCAGGACGAACTGGTCAGCCCAGCCGCTCCCATATCCTGAATACCGACCAGCAGATCGCCCGCCATCAGTTCGAGACAAGCTTCCAACAACAGCTTCTCGGTAAAGGGATCGCCCACTTGCACCGTGGGCCGCTTCTGCTCAGATTGGTCGTCGAAGGAATCGGACGCCATCGTCGCCCCGTGAATCCCGTCACGGCCCGTCTTCGAGCCGAAATAGATCACCGGATTGCCGACTCCTGCCGCGGTTCCAAGGAAAATCTTATCTTTGTGCGCGATACCGAGGCAAAACACATTCACCAGCGGATTCTGCGAATAGATATCGTTGAAGACGATTTCGCCACCGACCGTCGGCACCCCCATACAGTTGCCGTACCCCGCAATGCCCGACACGACACCCTTGACCAGACGTCGGTTATTCGCATGGTCGAGCCCGCCGAACCGCAACGCATCGAGCAAGGCAATCGGCCGCGCACCCATCGTAAAGATGTCGCGCAGAATCCCCCCCACCCCCGTCGCTGCGCCCTGATAGGGCTCGATGAACGAAGGATGATTGTGCGACTCCATCTTGAACACCGCGCAAAGCCCATCGCCGATGTCCACGGCCCCGGCATTTTCCCCCGGCCCCTGGACCACACGCGGCCCAGTCGTCGGCAATTTTTTAAGGTGCACGCGCGAACTCTTATAGGAGCAATGCTCCGACCACATCACCGAGAACATACCCAACTCAGTGATATTCGGTTCCCGCCCGAGTATCTCGACGATCTTCTTATACTCATCGTCCGTCAGATTATGCTGCGCGATGAGGTCTTTGGTAATAATCGGTTCGCCAGACTTCATACACCGAACTTCCTTATCTGTTGATCCATAGCTTGTACGCGACTTACTTCTTTCACCTTCCGTCGCTTGCCCCAACCCCTCTTATGGGGCTTGCACAACGCACAGGCTCGACGCTTACGCTTATATATCTTCCCCATACATTCTTCCGTCACAGCTCAATTGGACGTCTGGCTTGGTGATACACACGAATCACCTGTAGCTCTTGCCCTCTAACTCGATAGTAAATTCGATAAGGAGGAACCCGGCCACGTCTTAACCCATCTGCCATCCCGGAGCAGCACCTCTCTTCCCATCACGGCTTCCGACGCCAACATCCCGATCACCCCAACAATGTGGGCAAGGACTCGACCTGCAGCAATGGGGTTGTCCTTGTGGATGAATTCGTAAACCTCCCGCAAATCCTTACCGGCTTGAGGCGAGACAACGATCGTCATCGCTTGGCTGTGCCACCCCGAATAATCTCACGCACGACATCGGCGAGAGGAATGCCTCCCCCGGCATCAAGTTCTGTCAGTCCGGCCAGAAGCCCTGCCTCCTCCTCTTCCGTAAGGACACCAACCTGATCGACGGATTCGATGGCGTACCGCCCTGGCGGAAGACCTCGCAATTCTTCTGGAACATGACTTCCATCCCACTTAATGACCTTGGTTTCCATGTCTCACCTCCTCAGAAGCTATTCTAGAGGCTTCGCCGTTCGAAGAATGGTTCGCCGCAAGTGCGAACTCAGCCCGTTCTCGGTCACAACGTCAACGTCACAGCCCAGTAAGTCCTGAACATCTAGCTTGAACTCCACCAGATCTAAAAGATCCCGATCGGATTGCAGCGTGATCAGCAAATCCACATCGCTAGTCCGCCTCGCACGACCGGCAGCATGAGAACCAAACACCCTCACCCGCGACACCCCATGCGAGCGGGCAATCCGATTGATATCACCCGCCTTGCTCTTCAAAGCACATGTGGTCATGAATCTATCCCGATGCAAATCAATTCACGCCCAGGAATTTCGACGATCTTCTTGTACTCGGCAACTACCATAACTATTCACCTACTGCACTGAGTGAGGGCATGGCCAGAGCTCCCTTGCCGAGAGCGGTCGGGACCCATCGAGAGTGCGCCAGGAGGGAAAGCTGGAACTGACTGACGCGCACGGTCCAACTGGACCGTGGCGGAAGGAATTCCAGAAGGCTTCCACCTGGCGGACTCCGAAAGGGTGACCGCGAAGGCACAGGAGCGGTTGGCCATGCCCTCACCCAGCTCCCACCATCTTCAGCTCCTTCTTCTTCCCCTTCAACGACTCCAGCATCGACAGGAAAATCCGCTTCCCGTCGTCATTGCCCAAGACCGCTTCCGCGCAACGTTCCGGATGCGGCATCATACCCAACACATTGCCCTCCGCATTGATAATCCCGGCAATGTTATCCAGCGAGCCGTTCGGATTCGCTTCTGGCACCACCTTGCCCTCCGGCGTGCAATAGCGGAGCACAATCTGCGCATTCGCCTGCATCGCCGCGAGCGTGACCGGATCGGTGTAGTAGTTCCCATCTGCATGGGCGATTGGAATCTTGAGCACCTGGCCGGATTCATAGGCGCTGGTAAACGCTGTGGCCGCATTCTCAACCTTCACCGACAGATCCTTGCAGATAAAATGCAGCGACTTGTTCCGGAGCATGGCCCCTGGCAGCAACCCCGCTTCGAGCAGAATCTGAAACCCGTTGCAGATGCCGAGCACCAGCCCACCCTTCTTTGCAAACTCCTTCACCGCCCCCATCACCGGCGAGAACCGCGCGATCGCGCCGGTTCGCAAATAGTCGCCGTACGAAAACCCGCCGGGCAGCACAATCGCATCCAGCCCCGCGAGCAACGTCTCCTTGTGCCAAATCATCTCCACATACTGCCCCAGCACATCCTTGAAGATATGCTGACAGTCGTGATCGCAATTACTGCCAGGAAAAACCACCACGCCGATTTTCATCTTTTCCCCCAGTGCTGAGGCGAAAGTGCTGAGTGCTGAGACTGAATCAAAAGCGTTTTCCTGCCCCCAACTCTCAGCACTCAGTTCTCAGCACTATCCCAGCTCGTAGCGATACTCCTCAACAATCGTGTTCGCCAACAACTTTTCGCACATAGCCTTGACCTGAGCCTCAGCCTTGACCTTGTCCTTCTCATCCACATCCACTTCCATGTACTTCCCGACCCGCACATTGCCCGCATTCTTGAACCCCAGCGAATCGAGCGCATGCTCAATCGCCTTGCCTTGAGGGTCGAGAATTCCCTGTTTCAACGTCACATGAATCTTGGCTTTCACTTCTCCCCCCCCTTACCAGGATGCTGAAAAAACCCGCCGGGTACCTTTGTCCCCCTCGACGAAGGGCGGCATGGATGCTCTCACGTGCGCGCATCGGACGAGCACTGTTTTATCGTGCGCGTTCTGCGAGCACAGAGAGCGTCCATGTTGCCCTTCACTCCTGTCCCCCCTGGTCAGGCGCTTTGGGCTGCCTATCGATGTATCTCCTGAGCCATAAAATCCCCACGGCAGTCCCGATCCCAGCCAAGGCAAGCGCCACCATCGGCCAGCGCCAGCGCGACCCGTCCAAACGATAGGCCAATACAGCCACTAGCGCGGTGGAGACCAAAATGGACAGCACCAACCCATAATTCATGAACCATCCCCGAAACCCCTTCACGATTCTCCCCTCTTCACTTCCCTCCACCCTCCCATAAAGGAAGGATTTGGAAATTCCCGAGGGGATGGTGGGGTCGTCCTCGACTGCGCGCGTCCAACGAGGGCCTTCCCGGGCCGCGCGTTGCGCGAGCAAAGAGGACGGCCCCACCATCCCCTCATCCGCAGACCCTCTTCAATACTTCCCGATACGCCTCTTCAATCTTCCCCAAATCCTTCCGAAACCGATCCTTATCCATCGACTCCTTTGTCGTCTGGTCCCAGAAGCGGCATGTGTCCGGCGAAATCTCATCGGCCAGGATCAGCTGGCCGTTGTGCAGCCCGAACTCCAACTTGAAATCGACGAGAATCATTTGTCGCTCACGGAAGAACGGCTGCAAGAGGCTGTTCACTTTCAACGCGAGTCTCTTGATCTCCGTCATTTGCTCCGGTGTCGCAAGCCTCATCAACCGAATATGCTCGTCGGCAATCAAGGGATCGCCCAGCGCATCGTTCTTGTAATACCATTCCACGATAGCCGGCTCGATAGGATCACCCTCCTTCAAACCCAACCGCTTCGCCAAACTGCCTGCCACGACGTTGCGGACCACCACCTCGACCGGCACGATCGCCACCTTCTTCGTGAGCAGTTCCCGGTCGCTCAACCGCTCGACAAAATGCGTCGGCACACCGGCCTGCTCCAGCAATCGGAAAAGCCGCTCGGACACTTTGTTATTGATGACGCCCTTCTCGGCGATGGTCCCGCGCTTCTGCGCGTTGAAGGCCGTCGCATCGTCCTTGAAATACTGGACGACCTGATCCGGCTTGTCAGTCGCAAAGACCTTCTTGGCCTTACCTTCGTAGAGTAATTCGCCAGTCGCCATCGTTATTCCTTCACCTGCATTCGAAACGGAGAACGGTTCGAGGTTCGAAGTTCGAGGTTTCAGGAACTTCGAACCCGGAACTTCGAACTTCGAATCACTCGTCTCGCACTACTGCGCCAAGCTCTCGATGATTTCCTCCAGCGACTTTACGGTGCCAATCAGCGTCGGATGCCCGAACCGCCGGTTATACGGAAACTCTTTCACCTTTTCCAAAGCCAAAATCAGGCTGTGGAAATCCTCCAGCTTGGAGGTTTCAAAATAAGTAATGAAGTCCAGGTCATCGAGTCCGCTGGAGTGATAGAGCTTCCGTTTGACCGTCTTAATATAGGGCGCCGAGGCTTCCGTATGTTCCTGCATCATCGCCGCGCGTTTGTCCTGATCCAGCCCCCACCAGTCTGCACTCTTACGAATCGGAATCACGATGACATAAGGCTTGGCACCCGGCTCGCTAGGAGTCTTCAGCTCTGCCTTGAGGTTGTCCGGCATGCCGGGCACATAGTTGGCCTTCTTGGTCAGGCCATGCATGATGGCGGTCGTCGTGAGATGCTTGCCAAAGAGACCGCCTTGAAGATCCAGAAGAAACTGTTGGGTGTCGCGCAGTTCGGTCGCGTGCATACGAAAGAGCAGGTCTGCGTGATCGGACAGTCCGCGAAGAAGATAGACATCGATCGCCACCTTCTCTCGATGCTGCTCGACCACTCCCTTCAGGACAGTCAACTGAGCGATGCGCATTGCCTGATCCTGCTTCCCCCAATCCGCATCGAGACTAAAGGCGGCAAAGGTGCCGTAGACGCCCGGCTCGCTCAGAAGCTTGTCGCGATCGGCTGCCTTAACGTCCGGCACTATCGCCAGAACGACAAGCACCAACACCACAAAACGTATGAGAGTAGAGATAGATGGCCTCATCGCTTCCTCCTCTTACTTGATTTACGCGTCTCCGACCCGAAGACTCGCCGGAAAATCTTATCAAGATGGCGCAGATAATACTTCGGGTCGAAACAGGACTTAATCTCCGCTGCCGTGAGATGTTTCGCTACGAAGGGATCCTTGCCGACCAATGCTTGTAGTCTCCCGGCCCCTTTCCAGGAATCCATGGCATTGCGCTGGACGGCTTCGTACGATTCCTTGCGCTGCGCCCCCTTCTCGATAAGCAACAGCAGCAGCCGTTGCGAATAGACCAGCCCCCCGGTGAGATCGAGGTTGCGTTTCATATTGGCCGGATAGACCACCAGATGCTCGATGACGTCGGTGATCCGCGCCAGCATGTAGTCGATCAGGATCGTGCTGTCCGGCATGATGACGCGCTCGACGGACGAATGGCTGATGTCGCGCTCATGCCACAGCGCGACATTCTCCATCGCCGCGAGGCTATTGCTCCGCACGACACGCGCCAACCCGCAGAGATTCTCCGAGGCAATCGGGTTCCGCTTGTGCGGCATCGCCGAGGATCCTTTCTGCCCTTCCGAAAAATATTCCTCCGCTTCAAGCACCTCAGTCCGTTGCAGATGGCGAATCTCGGTCGCGAATTTTTCAATGCTGGCAGCCAACAGCGCCAATGCCGAGGCATAGGATGCATGGCGATCACGCTGCACGATTTGATTGGAGACAGGGTCCGGTGTGAGCCCCAGCTTGGCGCAAACGTACTCTTCCACTTCAGGCCCTTGATGCGCGAACGTGCCCATCGCACCGGAAAGCTTGCCGACCGCGATCTCCCGCCGAACATGCGTCAGCCGCTCCCGGTGCCGGCAGGCTTCTTCGTACCAAATGGCCAGCTTGAAGCCGAACGAAATCGGTTCGCCATGAATGCCGTGCGACCGGCCAACCATCACCGTGTGCTTGTACTTCATCGCCTGCCGTTTCAAGACGGCAATCAGTTCTTCAAGATCCTCGAGGATGAGATCAAGCGCCTCGGTCATCTGCACGGCCAAGGAGGTGTCCACGATATCCGACGAGGTCAACCCCATATGAAGGAACCGATGCTCAGGGCCGACCGATTCGACAAGCGATTCGAGAAAGGCGATGACGTCGTGTTTCGTCACCTTCTCGATCCTGGCGATGCGCTTCACATCGATCGTGGCTTTCTTTCCGATACGAGCCGCTGTGCCGCGTGGAACCTGCCCAGCTCGTTCGAACGCCGCGCAGGCAGTCAATTCGACCGCAAGCCAGATCTCATACTTGCGTTTCAATTCCCAGATGGCTTTCATCCTGGGACGGGTGTATCTATCGATCATGGTGATCCGAAGTGTTGAGTGCTGAGTGCTGAGTGCTGAGTGTAGATTGGCCAGTTCATACCCTTTACCCCTTTCCCCCTTTACCCCCAACAACCTTCACGCCTGCCGCTCCGGCACGCTTGGCTTCCAAGCCGGACTCCTTCGTCAAGACCTGATCCAGAATGCCGTTGACGAACTTCGAGGCCTCATCGTCGCCGAAACTTTTCGCCAGCTCAATGGCTTCGTTGACCGTCACCTTGGCAGGCACATCATCCATCCACAGCAGTTCATAGACACCGGCACGCAGGATATTGCGGTCCACAATCGGCATACGGCTGACTTTCCAATTGGTGGCGTACTTTCCGATGATGACATCCAGTTCTTTTTTCTTTTCCAACACCCCGGCTACGAGCCGTTCGGCAAAATCCTTCACCTCATCCGTAGCCTCGTTATCTGTCCAGAACCGATCCAGCCACAGACCCGGCCTGCCGTGGATATCATATTGAAACAGAATCTGGAGCGCGCGCTCCCTGGCATGGTGGCGTGATCCCATATTTAGGATTTGCGCTTTCGCGGTGCCCGTGTCTTATCTGACGTTTCACGTTTCACGTTTAACCTTTCACGCTTCACGCTCACCAGAGTTTCCTCACCTGCCCGCAATACACGCATGACCGTTGCCATTTCAATCGCGGACTTGGCCGCCTCCCCGCCACGATTGAACTTGGTCGGATCGGACCGTTCAATTGCCTGCGCGACCGTATGGGTCGTCAGCACGCCGAAGATGACCGGCACGTCGGCATCCAGCGATGCCTGCCCAATCCCGCGACTGGCCTCCGCGCTGATGTAATCGAAATGCGGCGTGTCGCCGCGAATGACCGCCCCGAGACAAATCACCGCATCGAACCGCTTCGTCTGCGCCATCGTCCGAGCCACCAAGGGAATCTCGAACGCCCCCGGCACCCGCACCGCTTCAATGTCGTCCGGCTTCACGCCCTGTTTGGTCAATCCCTCGACGCAGGAACTCAGCAACTTGCCCGTCACAAACTTGTTGAACCTCGCGACGACAATCCCAAACCGCAACCCCGTCGCATCCTGAGAGCCCTTACGCAGTTTCATCCCTTTGTTTCTTCTCCTCCAGCACATTCGCCACGAACTGGGGGACGGCCAGCTTGCCCTTCAACTGCGCGCAGCTTCTCACCCGCCCACCCTGAGCGCGCCAAGACGCGCCCCTTGACCCAGGCGACCACCGTTTCATCGTGGGGGCTCCGCGAGCAAAGAAGGGCGGGCTGGCCACATTCCCTTCAGGCTTTCCGCTTGCCCCCTCTCCCTACTTTCGCACACACAAAGGGTTGGTTGGGTTGGGCTCACTGCGCGCGTCCAACGAGGGCCTTCTGAGGCCGCGCGTTGCGCGAGCAAGAGACCAACCCAACCGGCCCTTCTCACACTTTCTTCAGAATGTGCCCCATCTTATTCTTTTTGGTGCGCAAGTACTTCACGTTCGCCGCACGAGGCTGAATCTCGATCGATACACGCTCCACCACTTTCAATCCATACCCCTCGATGCCGACGATCTTGCGCGGATTGTTCGTGATCAGCCTGATCTGGTGCAGGCCGAGATTGACGAGGATCTGCGCCCCTACCCCGTAATCGCGCAGGTCCGCCTTAAACCCCAGCTGCAAATTCGCCTCAACCGTATCGCTCCCCTGATCTTGCAACCCATAGGCCCTGATCTTGTTGAGTAAGCCGATGCCGCGCCCTTCTTGATTGAGGTAGAGCAAGACCCCGCGCCCGTCTTTCTGAATCACCTCCATCGCTTTATGGAGCTGATCTCGACAGTCGCACCGCAAGGAACCCAGGGCGTCAGCCGTCAAACAGCCTGAATGCACCCGCACCAGCGTGGGATCTCCCCCCTCGACGCGCCCTTTCACCAACGCAATGTGCGTGATACCGTCCAATTCGTTTTCGAAGGCCACCGCCTCGAAATCGCCGAACATCGTCGGCAGCCGCGCACTGGCCATCCGCCGCACAAAGGGCTCGCGCTGCATACGGTATTCGATAAGCGCCTTGATCGTCACCATCGTCAACTTGTGGGCTTTGGCAAACTTCGTCAACTCCGGCACGCGCGCCATGGTGCCATCCTCGTTCATGATTTCGCAGATCACCCCGGCGGGCGTGAGCCCGGCCAAACGCGCCAGATCGACAGACCCTTCTGTTTGCCCCGCACGTTTCAAGACGCCACCTTGCTGCGCCTTCAAGGGGAAAATATGGCCGGGCCGGGCCAGGTCGCCGGGCTTGGCCTTCGGATCGATCGCCACATGAATCGTCGTGGCCCGGTCCGCCGCAGAGATACCGGTTGTAATGTCTTTCCGCGCATCGATGGACACGGTGAAGGCCGTTCCGAAGGTGGCAGTATTCTCCACCGCCTGCTGTGGGAGATGGAGTTCTTCAACTCGTTGAGGCGTCAGGGCGAGACAGATCAACCCGCGGGCATGCCGGGCCATGAAGTTGACGGCATGGGGCGTCACATGCTGGGCGGCCATGACGAGATCGCCTTCATTCTCACGATCTTCGTCATCGACGAGGATGATGAACTTGCCGCTCTTGATATCCCGAATGGCGTCTTCGATGCTGTGAAAAGGAGTGGCCATAATTTCAATACTAATGGTGAATGGTCACTGGTTTATGTTCGACGAAAGATCAATTTATCATTTACCATCGACCATATAACATTGTTTTTTTGGGCCAGACTATTCCCGGAATACCGTTCAGTCGGAGGGCCCTGCCACTGAGACCGGCCGAGTCCGCATCGCGACGATCACCGTTCCCCAGGCGCAGACCCCGAATCCTGCGAAGAGCCAGAGACCCAAGTCATAGCTCCCGGTGAACCCCTTCATGGTTACAGCACCGATGGGCAGGAGAAATCCCCCGAAACCGCCGGCCGCACCCACAACACCCGATGCGAGGCCGATATCTTTCGGAAACCGTTCGGCGACCAGTTGGAACACCACACCGTTCCCGAACCCCATCGCACCGGTCGCAATCACCATCATAGCCACAGCCATAGAAAGCGAAGGACTCGTCACCGCGACGACCGAACCGACGATGACCGGCAACACATAATAGAGACTGCGGAGGCCGCCCTGCTGATCCGCAATGTAGCCCCCCGCAGGACGAATCAGACTGCCGAAGAGTCCACATAACGCTGCGACGGTCCCAGCCATGACCGCATCCAGCTGATAGAGGTCGTGCAATAGCAGCGGCAGCAGGCTGCAGAATCCGACAAAGCCACCGAATGTGACGGCATACAAGAAACAGAGCCAATAGGCGGATCGGCGGCGGATAAGTTCTGCCACATTATGCCACCACTCGACGCGATGGGGTGCCAGGCTCGCTTGTTCCCGCGGGACGAGAAGAGCAAAGAAGACCAGCGTGACGCCGACGATGCCGGCCATCAATGCACAGACGTGATGCCAATCCATCACGGCAGCCCAGCGCGGCGCGAGAAATAGGATCAGCACGGTGCCTACGTTCCCTGTTGCAGCCAGGCCCAACACGAACCCCTGCGCAACCGGCGGATAGGCTCGCCCGGCAATCGGCAACGACACGGCGAAACTCGCGCCGGCAACGCCAAGGAACAGCGCGAAAACCAACGCCTCGTGATACCCAGATACGCCCAGCCATCCCCATAGCAAGACGGCCAATTCCGCAAGAAGAATCGCCAGTGCGGTGGGCCGTGCGCCGATCCAGTCGGCGCTCCATCCCGCCAATATTCTGAGCCCTGCACCACCGAGCAGAGGCAGTGCCACCAGCCACGCCACTTGCTGATCGCTCAGCTGTAAGTCCTGTGCGAGCGCAATGCTCATGGCGCCGATCAGCAGCCAGACCATGAAGCTGACAGTCAAATGCACCCAGGCTCCGGCCAAGGACGGCCAATGCCCGCTCCGTAGTACAGTCAGAATCGCCATGCCACCCTTCCTGGTCTATGCATGAGAGACGCCATCATAGGGGACGTGGTTTCATCCGCGCAAGGGAGCGAAAAACAAGCTCGTCGTTCGGGCGTTTGGAGATTCGTGTTTCAGGTTTCTAGTCTCTAGTTTTCGAAGGCTACTTCAGGACCACTTGAAACAAGAAACTAGAAACTTGCAACTCTTCAACGAGATACGCTTCACGCGTTACGGCTCTCTTCTGCCTCCGAACTTTTTCAGCATCCAGGCCAGAGTCTCTTATGATATTGTCGACCCTTATGAGTCCGCGCAAGAAGGATCTCAACGAAGAACCGATCGAACCGGAGGTCTTGGACCTATCCGAGCAGGAGATCGCCGAGCTCAGTCCGCCTCCCGAAGCGTCTCACTCTCCAGCCCCGGAAGATCATCACCCCACTGGTACCACGGCTGTGGTGCCGGTCACTGCACTCCAGCAATATCTGGCCGAAGTCCGTCTCCATCCCTATCTCTCCAAAGAAGAAGAACTGCGCCTGTTCCATGAATATAAAGTCCAGGGCAACCGCGATGCCGCCGTGAAGCTCATCATGGCCAACTTGCGCGTATCCATCTCGATTGCCGCCGAATATCTCCATACCGGCGCCGACCATATGGATCTCATTCAAGAAGGCAACGTCGGATTGATGCATGCCATTAAAAAGTTCGACCCGTCGAAGAACGTGCGTTTTTACGCCTATGCCGCCTGGTGGTCGCGGGCCTATATCCTTCGTTATTTGCTGAACAACTACCGCCTCGTCAAAATTGGAACCACCCAAGATCAGCGGAAGCTGTTCTATAATCTCAAAAAAGAGAAGGCCAAACTTGAACGGGAAGGGTTCGCTCCAGACACGAAGCTGCTCGCCGACCGCTTGAACGTGCGGGAACGGGATGTCATCGAGATGGGGCAGCGGTTGGGCAACTGGGAACTCTCACTGGACCAGCCGATCGGCGAAGACCAGGAAGGCAGCCTGTTGGATGTGCTCCCCTCCCAGCAGATTCCAGCCGACGAGCAACTGGGACAAACCCAATTGCAAACACTCTTCCGTGCCAAGCTCGCCGAATTCGTCAAAACACTCGACGAGCGGGACGAAGACATCCTCCGGAACCGGATTCTTTCAGAAACACCTTTGACCCTGGACGACCTTGGCACGAAATACTCCATCACCAAAGAACGAACCAGGCAACTCGAAGCCCGCATCATCAAACGCTTACGCGACTACATCAAGAAAGACATCAAAGATTTCGACCACTTGAAGATCTAACGTCGCTTTCCCCTCTCGAAAATAAATCCTGGAATACCCAATTCTCAATAGAGTATGATCCCTTTGCCCCTGTGCTAGAGAGTGCGTGGAAGAATTTCGTTGTTGCCCCCCCTTGACTTGGTCAAACACGAGGCTATCTCCACTTCCGTGTCCAGGGATCAGGACTTCTGCTCGTTCGGGAGTACCACTGTTAGGCCATCGAGTTCGAACCTGTTCTACATCGTCACTATTCACTGGGTTAACTTCACGAGGAGGGTATCGTTATGAGCTCTGCAGCCAAAGAAAAGACAGAGAAGAAGGACTTAGCCAAGGGGTTTCAGCCTCTGGGTGACCGGGTATTCGTCACCTACACCGAGGAACTGGATCGTACCTCCGGCGGGATTTACGTGCCGGACAGCGCAAAAGAGAAGCCGCAACGGGGCATCGTTCAAGCCATCGGCAAGAAGGTTGAGCATGTGAAAGTCGGCGACCAGGTTCTGTTCGACAAGTATTCAGGCAGCAAGCTCCGGATCGAAGACGAGGAATGTTTGATCCTGAAGGAAGAAGACATCCTCGGCGTCTTCACCAGCTAATCATCACACCTACACACGACGACGACGATAATAATTAATAAGGGGGAACGACTATGGCAAAGCAACTTATGTACGGTGACGCAGCGCGCGCGTCCATCCTCAGAGGGGTGAACCAGCTCGCCGACGCCGTGAAGGCAACACTCGGTCCGAAAGGCCGCAACGCGATTCTCGACAAGAAGTTCGGCGCCCCGACGATCACCAAGGACGGCGTGACCGTCGCCAAGGAAGTCGAACTCAAGAACCCGTACGAGAACATGGGCGCCCAGCTCGTGCGCGAAGTCGCCAGCAAGACCAGCGACACGGCAGGCGACGGAACCACGACCGCAACGGTGCTCGCACAAGCCATCTATCGTGAGGGCGTGAAGAACATCACCGCCGGCGCGAACCCGATGGAAATCCAGCGCGGGATCAACAAGGCCGTCGAAGTCGTCATCAACGAACTCAAAAAGCTCAGTAAGCCCTGCCAGAACAAGACCGAGATCTCCCAAGTCGGGACCATTTCAGCCAACAACGATAAGACCATCGGCGACCTCATTGCGGAAGCGATGGAGAAGGTTGGCAAAGACGGCGTGATCACGGTCGAGGAAGCCAAGTCCATGACCACCTCGTTGGACGTGGTCGAAGGCATGCAATTCGACCGCGGCTACATCTCCCCCTACTTCGTGACCAACGCCGAGCGGATGGAAGCGGTCATGGAAGACCCGCTCATTCTCATTTCCGAGAAGAAGATCAGCAGCATGAAGGACTTGCTGCCGGTCCTCGAGCAGGTTGCCAAGATGGGCAAGCCCCTCGTGATCCTCGCGGAAGACGTGGAAGGCGAAGCCTTGGCGACTCTGGTGGTGAACAAGCTCCGCGGCACGCTCAACGTGACGGCCATCAAGGCCCCCGGATTCGGCGATCGCCGCAAGGCCATGCTGGAAGATATCTCGATCCTCACCGGCGGCCAGGTGATCTCGGAAGACATCGGCATCAAGCTGGAAAACGTGAAACTCACAGACCTCGGTCGAGCCAAGCGCGTCACGGTCGACAAGGACAACACCACGATCGTGGAAGGCTTTGGCGATCCGAAGAAGATCGAAGGCCGCGTGAAGCAGATCAAGGCACAGATCGACGAGACGACCTCCGACTACGATCGGGAGAAGCTCCAAGAGCGCCTCGCGAAGCTCGTCGGCGGTGTGGCCGTCATCAACGTCGGCGCCGCGACCGAAACCGAAATGAAGGAAAAGAAGGCGCGCGTCGAAGACGCACTGCACGCCACCAAGGCAGCTGTCGAAGAAGGGATCGTCCCTGGCGGCGGAACGGCCTATCTCCGATGCATCGGCGCGTTGGATTCGCTCAAGCTGGTGGCAGAGCAACAGGTCGGTGTGAATATCATCCGCCGTGCGCTCGAAGAGCCGATTCGTCAAATTGCGTTCAATGCTGGGATGGAAGGCTCGGTCATCGTTGAGAAAGTGCGTAATGACAAGAATGCCAGCGGCGGCTACAACGCCGCAACCGAGGAATATGTAGACATGATCAAGGCCGGCATCATCGACCCCACCAAAGTGTCGCGTTGCGCATTACAGAATGCGGCGAGCGTGGCGGGATTGATGCTCACGACCGAGGTGATGATCACTGAACTGCCGGAAGAGAAGAAAGAACAGGCCGGTGGTGGCGGTGGTGGACACAACCACGGCATGGAAGGCATGTACTAAAAAGCAACGCTAGGAAGCAATCAGCTTTCAGCAACGAAGGGCCCGGTGGTGATCCCACCGGGCCCTTTGTATTTCTTGCCTCCTCACTGCGCTACAATGCGCGTCAATTTGAATGAGCCGGGGAACAGTCCATGATCGTCGAAGTCGAATCAAACGAGAATTGTGAGACCGGTTTTTTCGGTCGATTTAAAGAAATCGGCCTCGCTCGACCAGTCCTACAAGTAAAGCTCTACGACCGAAACCCTGCAGGAGAATGGTGTTGGGTCACAGGCTGGAGCGACAATGCACAGACTCCTACCTGTCAGGCCTATGCGCAACTGGTGGAAGACTCAGGATCGGGACTGACTCACCTGGTCTATGGAGGGATTCACGGCTTACGGTTCAAGCCAATCAATATAGAGGGAGATTGGAGTCTCGAAAGTCCGCATCAGTGGGGAGAAGCGTATCTTTCCCTGGCCAGTGATTGCGACCTTCGGTATACCGAATAGTCCACAGTCAGGCTTGTGGCAGCGGCGTTTCGGCAACTATCGCTGACGGTTGCGATAGTGACTCTGATGGCGACAGGACAGCCTGCTTGTAGACCACCTGGTACCCTAGACCGATTCTGCGTAGCGACACCACCCCGGAGCGACTGAGCCGGTCAACGGCTGAGAAGACTCGCACCCAACTCATTCCTGGTATTGAAGACATCTCTTCAATCGTCAGCGGTCCGCTCTTTTTTAATGCTGCGATGATTTTTTCGTCCGTGAGGATTGATGGGCCAGGCGACTCGATAGTGGCATTCATGGCGGCCTCCATTCGGTGCGGTGAACAGCAGCCCTGCGTATGTTGACGGCAGGGTCGTTCTTAAAATGATCTTATTCCCGCACGTATAGGAGTCAAGAACTACGTGAATTCACGCAGCAGTACTTCAACGATCATAACGAGGCGGCGTAAAAGCTGAAGGCTGAAGTGTTCGGAAGCTCGAACTCCGACCTTCAGCCTTCAGCCTTCGGATCGCGCCTGCCACGCTTGTTGATGGCTCTCAACGTAGCCTTGAACAACTTGGAAGTCTTCGGCGTCTCGAAGAACGAGCGGAAGATGTCATGCACGAGGGTTCTATGTGCAGCATGGTCGGCTTGAAACTGCTTGAGGGCGACCGATCGACTCGCCCCTATGTAGCCCATGCGGATCGCGCAACGTTCGAGTTTATCCTGCCGATCCGGCAGCGCGTGTGTTTGCATATCGTGCACCATCTGCAATTTATGCTCGACGTCTCGGAGAAACTGATAGGCGCGGGCAAGGCCGCTCTGTTGTTTCGCTGAAAGGATGCCCACGTTGTGAAGTCGCGCTAAGGATCCGATAGTCCCTCGATCCAGGATTCCTGGCAATCGACGACCGACAAGCGCTTGGATCGTTTGGACAAAAAACTCGATCTCGCGGATGCCTCCTCCACCCAACTTCACGTTGCGCTGCTCATGCCCTCGCTCCACCATCTTCGCGTCAATTCGTTCCTTGACCGATCGGACCTCTTCTACGATCGCGAGCCCCTGTTCGACATCCGAGCGTTCCGATGGGGACGCCAGCACAAAGGGCCGTACCAACTTGACGAACGATCTCCCGACCCCCTGAGACCCGGCAATGGGCCAGGCCTTCAGCAAGGCCAACCGTTCCCACACTTGCCCCCTCGTCCGATAGTACTTATCATACTCATCGAGCGAACGAGTGAGCTGCCCCACCGAACCTTCTGCCCGCAAACGGAGATCTACACGATAGAGATACCCCTCATGGGTCTGTTCGGTCAGCGCCTTCGTCAGTTCCCGCGCGAGAATTTCAAAGTATTCTTCATTGGACAGCCCTCGCTGCGCAGAGCCCTTTGCCTTCACGCCTCTGGGCACAGCAGGCCTGGTTTCTCCCTCATGGGACTCACAGATATAGAGCACGTCTACATCGGAGCTGTAATTGAGCTCATGTCCTCCCAGCTTCCCCATCCCGATAACCGTGAAACCGGTCTCCACCCACCGCCCCTGACGATTCCGATGCATGGGAATGCCATACTGAGATCGTAGACTAGCATCCACAATATGATAGGCGGCATCGATGAGGACCGAGGCCAGGTCTGAGAGAGAAGCGGTCGTTTCCACCACATCAGCTAACCGGAGGAGATCGCGTACGCCAATGCGAAGCATCTCTCGGCGGCGGAATCGTCTGAGTGCGTCCAATTTGAGTTCCGTGGCATCGACCGTCTCCAGATTTTGCCGGACTGTACGCTCCATCCCAGCCTTGGTCGGCGCAGTAGACAACACCTTCTGTTGGGCCAGCCAGTACAGCAACAGCGGGTCGCGGACGAGGGTAGAGCCGAGCGAGTTACTGTTTCCAAATATCGCGCATACCAGGTCCACCATAAGGGGAGCGCCTCGCAGGTATTCCAACACAGCCGACCGGCTGACTCCGCTCGCGAGCCAGCGTTCCCATTGGTTCAAGGCTAGATCCGGATCAGCAGTCTTCCCAATGGCCTCAAGCAACGCGGGTAGAATGTCTGCCAACTGACGCCGCTGGTATGGATCGCCCGCCATCGACTGCAGGTTCGCATCGGCATCCTTAATACGCTGGAGTCCGTAGCCTTGAAGAATTGCTTCAACCTGGGCCGGTTCCAGCCCGGACGCTAAAAGAATCGGGGTCGGATCCGGACGAGTAGCCCTCTCGAGCGTAGGGGTGGCACAATAACGTGACAGCGGCTTCTTGGGACGCGTAGTCATAGGCGGGCATTATACTCATACCTTGGCGCTCGCACAATGAATCCCACTTCGGCTATACTCCGAGCCATGATGGTTGGGTCTGGACCACGCGAATCGATCATCAAAACCCTGGCCCCCCTCTGTCCAGACGTCGCGGATGAGGTACGCAGGGATTTCGTCTCACGGATGGACCCCGAGTACTTCGAACGATTCCAACCGGAAACCATCGCACACCATATTCAGCTTGCCAGCCGTCTCGCGCCAGACCACCCTTGCGAACTATCGGTCATCGACAAACAAGCAGGCCGATGGGAAATCAGTATTGTCGCCTACGATTACTTCTCGGAATTCGCCGCCATCTGCGGTGTGCTCTCGGCCTTCGGACTGAATATCGAAGAGGGACGGATCTATACATTTATGGGGGCCACGCCCTCTCCATCGCCTCGCAGGGAAGCCCTCTCAAGGGCTGACCGGCCTAATAAAAGCCGGCCCGGCCTGAGCCGCAAGAAAATCGTCGATGTTTTTCTGGTACACCCCCTAGACAGCACAGGCTTTCCCGCGCCACAACACAATGCCCTCCGGCAGACGGTCAGCGAGATTGTTCAACTGCTGGATGCCGGTCGGTTCGAAGAGGCACGCCAATATGTCAATCGCCGGCTCGTCGAACGATTGGATAAACAGCGAAGCGCCTTCACCGGCCTGCTCGATACGGTGCAGATTACTTTCGACAATAGCCAATCGCCGACAGACACGATCATGGACATCCAATCGGATGATACTCCGGCCTTCCTCTATGCGCTTGCGAATGCCCTTGCCATGCGCAACATATACATTACCAAGGCCCAGATCGAATGCGACGGAGCCAAGCTGCACGATCGTTTCTATGTCAGGAATCGCGAAGGTCAGAAACTACTCGACTCCGCCGATCAGCAGCAACTTCGCCTGACCGCCGTGCTCATCAAACAATTCACGCATGCCTTGACCTGGGCTTCCGACCCGGCCAAAGCTCTGGCATCGTTCGACCACTTCCTGGATCTCATCGTGAAAGACCAGGGTAAAACTGGAAAGAACCAGTCGCTCGACTTCGTCAGCAATAAAAAAAGCTTCCCCTTGCTCGCACGACTGCTCGGCGCCAGCGATTTTCTATGGGAAGATTTCCTTAGGCGCCAGCATGACAACCTCCTTCCTCTGCTCACGGATTACCAGGATGCGCCCCTGATCAAGCCGCAGGCGGCCCTCCGAAAAGAACTCGATCGCCTGGTCGGGCACGCCAAAACAGATCAAGCGCGAAAAGAAGCCTTAAACCGGTTCAAAGATCGTGAGATGTTCAGGATCGACATCAAACACATCGTCGAACCCTCCACCAATTTCCCTGACTTTTCGCTCGCGCTCACGGAACTGGCGGAAGTCATCATGGAACGGAGCGTCACAGATTGCCGCGCCAAGCTGGAGAAATCCTATGGGCGGCCACGGCTCGCCAACGGGAAACCCTGTTCCTTTGCCGTCCTGGGATTGGGAAAATTCGGAGGGCGCGAGCTTGGCTACGCCTCGGATATCGAAGTCCTGTTCGTCTACGATGGATCGGGCAAAACTAGCGGTAAGCAGGGAATTGAGAACAGCGAGTACTTCGAACGGCTGGCGCAGGAACTCCTGGGGTGGATCGAAGCCAAGCAAGAAGGCATCTTTCGCATCGATGTCCGGCTGCGGCCTCATGGAGGCAAGGGTGCGCTGGCCAATGAATTCGAGGAAGTCTGTCGCTACTACAGTTCGACCGGGCTTGCTGCGCCATTCGAACGGCAGGCCCTGATCAAGTTACGCCATATCGCCGGCGACTCCGCACTAGGCCATCGACTGGAAGCACACCGGGACTCCTTCGTCTACGGGGGTGCTGCCTGGGACATTCCCATGGCACTGGAGCTTCGGAGACAACAGCTCAAACAACTGGTCTCGCCTGGAAAAGTCAACGTGAAGTATAGCGCGGGGGGACTCATCGACATCGAATATGCGATGCAATACTTACAAGTGATGCATGGGCACGACCACCCGAGTCTGCGTACGCCGAATACCCTGCAGGCGCTCGCCGCGCTGACGCAAGAGGGGTTGGTCGAGCGAGCCGATGGAGCAGGCCTCCGGAAAGCCTACATCTTCACCCGAACATTAGTCGATGGATTACGCATGGTCCGGGGAAACACCAAAGATCTTGTCCTCCCCCCGTACGATTCAGAGGAGTTTGTCAGTCTTGCCCGCCGCGTCGGCTATACGAAAGACGACTGGAAGGCTGGCGCGCGCGATTTGCAGTCGGACATCGAGCAGCACATGACCCTCACCAAGCAGTTCTTCGAACGAACGTTCGGAGGGTTATAGGAATGACTCCGCGTCGATCCTTTGCTCCAGGAGCGCGCACGATCAGAATGTGCTCGCTCGACGGGCGCAGTAGGACCGACGCAGGTGCCATTCCCTGGACAGTGAAAAAAGAGAGCTCGGAGGGATTGGGGAAGTGGCCAGCTGCTCTCCAGCACGCCGCCGAACCTCGTTCAAGAATTAGCTCTCTGCGACCATCCCCATGCCATGGCCAAGACTCCAACCGAACAGGCATACAGCGTACCATTAATCAACAAGGCAGCCATCATGATGTTTCTCCTTCCCGGAAACAGTACTCACCAGAAGTGATGAGTTGGATTGTGCGTACAAAGTCTACTTAGTGCACAGTCCATACCGCTCTAACTCTTTTCAACCGCTCAGTCGCAACCCGTTGGAATGGTTGGACTGCTTACGGTCGCCGTTGAGAGAAGCTGAATAAGACTGTGGATATTCCACGATGGGTCGCGGCCTGTCGTGGGCTCAGCCCACGGCTGATCGCGGGCTGCTCATTCTAAGAAAATAGTAGAGAGATAGTGCAGGGAGGAGGTTCTGTTTCTTTAGCTGGAAAGCAGTCGCTTCATCCCAAACTGTTTCATCCGGCTTCGCAACGTGCTGGGAGGTATCCCCAAGCGCACAGCCGCTCCATCGGGACCTTCAATATGCCAATTTGTCAATGTGAGGGTCTGCAGAATGTGCTGCCGTTCGAGATCTTTAAGGCGAGCTGGTGGCGACGCTGTATAGGAGGAGTCCTGCGAACCCAAGACATGTTCGTCAATCCGCAACATAGGTTCACGAGAGAGAATCATCGCTCGCTCAATCACATTTTCCAGCTCACGGACATTGCCAGGCCAGGTGTAGTGAATCAACCGCTCTAAAGATTCCCGGTCAATATCCTTGCACGAACGTCCGAGTTTCACGCAGTATCGCTTCAGGAAATGTCGCGCTAATATAGGGACATCCTCAGGGCGATTCCTTAGTGGAGGCAAGCCGATCTGAAAGACATTCAGACGATAAAAAAGATCGGCGCGAAATGTGCCGGCTTTGACGGCCGCAGGCAAGTTACGATTGGTAGCGGCTATCACGCGAACATCAACACGAACTGGCTGCTTCCCACCCAGTCGATCAATCATGCCGTCTTGTAAGACTCGTAATAACTTGGCCTGTGTCTCCAAAGGCATTTCACCGATTTCATCCAAGAAGAGGGTTCCACCATGGGCCAGTTCAAATCGGCCTTCGCGTGAGCGGTCGGCCCCGGTGAACGCGCCTCGTTCATGGCCAAACAATTCACTTTCGACCAACCCTGCCGGAAAGGCGGCACAATTGACCCGAACCATGGGTTTCGAGTGTCTCGGGCTCCAATCATGGATTGCCTGAGCAATCAGTTCCTTGCCAGTTCCCGTTTCACCCGTAATGAACACGGTCGACGGGGTGGGCGCCACATCGCGTGCAAGGCCTATCACATGCCGAAAGGCAAGGCTCTCCCCCATCAATGAGCCTACATTCATCATGACCTTTAGTTCTTCGTCGAGGTAGACGTTTTCCTTGACAAGTTGGTCTCGTAATCGATCGATCTGTTCGTACGCTTGGACATGATCGATCGCATAGGCAATCTGCATCGCCACTTGCCCCAAAAACTCGATGTCCCCCGGATCGGGAGCACCCGACTCCATACTGCCAATATTGAGAATGCCGAGACACCTGTCTCTCACGAGAAGCGGCAGGTTGATCATTCGTCCAAGGCCTTCTTCGACATACCATTTGTCTTCAAGGAAGACTTGCTCGCCCGTCAGGTCAGCACGGATGTGTACAGTTTTATGTTCGTAGGTCCACCCCATACCGCTTCCAACACGTGGAATAACGGCATCCCGTTGTAGCACCACCTGCGATAACGTCGTGGTGATGACATGAAACCTGAATCCGTCGGCCTCAGGATCGTACAGAGTGACAGAGGCCCGTGCCCACGGAATGACCTTGGTGATCTCGGCTGTAATTGCCCCCCATAGACTGTGCATATCCCGTTGCGAATTGAGCACAACAGCAACAGCCAAGAGGGCTCGATAGTTTACTTCAATCCGGTCCATCGGTATCCCAACACTCCTTACCGTCGGATTGAATCACAGAGCCTGATCTGAAGTCTATTTCATCCGTTGAGGAAACTGGATATTCCAATACAAGGCCATACGGTTCGATCTGATTTCACATTTGGATGATCGAATTAGGAAAGAAACGAAGTTAGGTCATGCAATCAAGTATCAAGGGTTTTCTCTGCGGTAAAAACAAAATGGCAGTAACCCTTTTTGATTGCTTGATTCGAAGAAGTATCGCCCGCCCTTAGGTCTCGGCGTACCACGGTCTTTATTCAATCCAGATCAGTTTGAGGGCCAGGATCTCTGCAATGTCGCGCTGTCTGATATCGGCCGTGACGAGGAGAACGGTCAGTCTGAGGCAGCCTAGAACGTGAGTGCAGCGGCGACGTGGAGAACAAAGAAGGTTCTAAGCCCTGCCTTTATGGTAGTCCTGGCCTGTTTGGCCTGAGCCAGTATAAGGGAGGGGAAGCAATATTTAGCGGCTTCAACTGCACCGGCGAAAACAAAACGGCATCCGCCTCCCTGTCTCAGGAAACGGACGCCGTTATCTTGTTTGGGTCGAGAGCCTTACCGAAGCGCATGACAGGCGAGATGGGCTAGGGGTTCGATGTACGAGGTTCGAGGTTTCCTCAAATTCAAACCCAGAACTTCGAACCTCGAACCATCCCTCGTCGCGCTTTTCCCGCGCGTCCCGCTAGTCTCGCTGCATCGCTCTACACATCGTAATACAGGACATACTCGTACGGATGCGGGCGCAACCGCATGGGGTCAACTTCCCTCTTACGTTTGTAGCTAATCCAGGCCTCGATCAGATCCTTGCTGAAGACCCCGCCCTTGAGCAGAAACTGATGGTCCTGTTCGAGGTTGCGCAAGGCTTCGTCGAGACTGCCAGGCATCGTACGGATGGCCGCCGCTTCCTCCGGTTCAAGATCGTACAGATCTTTCTCCGCCGGTTCACCCGGATTGATTTTATTCTCGATCCCGTCCAACCCCGCCATGAGCATGGCGGAAAAAGCCAGGTACGGATTCGCAGTCGGGTCAGGGAAACGCACCTCGATCCGCTTGGCTTTCGGGCTCGGTGAGTACATGGGAATTCTGATACCAGCCGAACGATTCCGGCTGGAATAGGCCAGCAGGACCGGCGCCTCGTATCCTGGCGTAAGCCGTTTATAGGAGTTTGTCGTCGGATTCGTGAAAGCCGCCAAGGCCGGCGCATGCTTCAGGATGCCTCCGATATAGTAGAGACAGAGTTGGGAGATGCCGGCATATTCTTTCCCTGCAAACAGCGGCTTCCCATCTTTCCAAATACTCTGGTGCGTATGCATGCCGGTCCCGTTGTCCCCGAAGATCGGCTTGGGCATGAACGTCGCGGTTTTGCCATGCCGGCGGGCCACGTTCTTGACGATGTACTTGTACATCATCAATTGGTCTGCTGTTTTGACCAGCGAGCCAAATCGGATATCGATTTCCGCCTGGCCCGCCGTCGCCGTCTCGTGGTGGTGCTTCTCAACTGAAATCCCGACCTTTTGCATCTCCAGGACCATCTCACTGCGAATATCCTGTTGCGTATCGGTCGGCGGGACTGGAAAGTAGCCTTCCTTGTGACGGATTTTTCCGCCCAAGTTGTGGCCTTCCTGCCCGATATTCCAGGCGCCCTCTTCGGAATCGATGAAGTAGAAGCCACTGTGGCCAGTCTGATCGTACCGGACCTGATCGAAGATGAAGAATTCCGCCTCGGGCCCCCAGTAGGAAGTATCGCCGATCTTCGTGCTCTGGAGATATTTTTCCGCCTTCTGCGCCACAAACCGCGAATCACGATCATAGGGCTCGCGCGTAATCGGATCGACAATGTTGCCGACGAGGCTCAGTGTCGGAACCGCACAAAACGGATCGATACAGACCTCGGACGGATCGGGGATCATCAGCAGATCGCTGTCGTTGATCGCTTTCCAGCCCCGGATCGACGAACCATCCAACCCGGACCCGTCCTTGAACAGCCCCTCCGTCAGCTCTTCTACGGGAATCGTGAAGTGCTGCCAGGTACCGATCAGGTCCACAAACTTCAAGTCCACCATCTGGACCTTATGCTTCTTCGCAAACTCCAATACCTCACGGGGATTCATTCCGACCCTCCTCCTTGTCACATCCGACTTATAATGCAGATCCTGAAGAAACGCTTTCCGGGACATCGACCTGTGGGTTCATGTATCGATCGATATCCTGCTTCATCGTCGAACAGATTGCCTCCAGCCTGGACTGGTCCTCGATCTTCCCTCCCTGCTGATCCGTCACGTAGAACACGTCGACAACCTCATGTCTCCCGCCGGTGCGCAGGGACGGTTGTATGTCGTCATCCAGTCTGGTCGAGATCCTAGCCGATTGGATCGACAGACCGAGCCGGAAGATGGAATCGGTAATGACGTACAACAGTCCCTGCGTATCGTCGGCAAACACATCGATGACCGTGAACCGGTCGCTCGTTCTGTTATCGATCACGACCTCGCTCGAATGACGTTCGGCAGACACCGGGCTCGTGGAGGATAGCCTGATCTTCCTGCTTCTCAACTGCTCGACCGACTCCTCTCCCTTCAACACCCGAACGATCGTCTCAGCCGTGTCGTCCAGGCGCTCAACCGGAGGAGCGCCGGAAAAATCAGGATCGGAGGCCTGGAAGGTGTTGACCACAACCCCGTCGTTTCGAGTGATGATCTGGGCATCGAAAATCTCAAGTCCCTGAGCCGCCATCACGCCGGCAGTCTTTGAGAAGATACCCGGGGTGAGGGTGTCATGGGTGATCACCGTGAATTCGCATGTGCCGAGTTCCTCGTTGAAGATACCCTCGACCAGCACATCCCCTGTCTGCAACCTTGCGATCGCTTCCAGATGGGCTGCGATGCGCTTCGGCTGCGTCCCGTGCAGGTAGCGCAAAGGAAACCGGTCCAGTTGCGATTCGATCCAGTCGAGCCCCCCGACAACTAACGTCTTAAACTCTTGCGCTACCTCACGGGTCAGACGCTTGAGACTATTTGGACCGGCCATCTTATCGTCCTGCTCACCGGCTAACGTTCGAAGCGTGCGCTTATAGAGCTCAATGAGCAAAGACTCTTTCCACTTCGTCAACACGCCTGGCCCCACTGCCGCGATATCGGCCGCAGTCAGGATCAACAACATGCGAAGCACCTCGGGCGTGACCACCTCCTGGGCAAAGGGCACGAGCACTTTCTCATCATAGGGGTCACGGCGGAAAGCCGTATGCGACATCAGCAGATGCCGGTGTACGAGAAACATCAGCGTCCTGGTCTCCTGTAGGTCAAATCCAAGCCTCGCCGATGTCTCCTCCGCAATCGCCTTGCCCACTTCGCAGTGGTCCTCTTTCCGTCCCTTCCCTAAATCATGCAACAGAATCGCCAGGTGTAAGAGATCCTTCCGCTTGATCTCCTGATAGACCTCCCCCATGATGCCCGGTTCCATGGCAAGCGCTTCTGCCTTGGCGACAGCCAGCAGGGTATGTTCGTCTACCGTGTACTTGTGGTACTGGTTGAACTGCATCAGGCCACGGAGCGTGGCGAAGACCGGAATGAGCTTTTCCAGTAAATGGGCGCGGTGCATTGCTACAAGCGTGCTGGCCACCGCTCCCGGTCCTGCAAGGATCTTCAGAAAGACCCGACTGGCCTCCGGGGTCCTGAAGGCCTCGCTCGACACACTGTCCATGTGGCTGTGGATCTCGTCAACCAGATCGGCCTCGATCTTCAGCCGTCTGGATCCTGCCATCTCGAACAGCCGGAGAAGTAACTCCGGACTATCCAGCACTCGTGCCCGCAGCTCAGAGGGAACCGTCAGGCGCCGGCCGGTGACTGAGAAATAGCCATCCACAAGATTGGATGGCAAAGCGCGAGATGATCGGCGCTTTGCCGTCACGGCTTCGCAACGGTCTATAAACCGGATCAGGGTTTCATGGAGCCCTACCGTGTGCCGGTAGTACTGCTGCATGAACTGCTCTACCCCCAGGAGGTTGGGACGATCCTCGAATCCGAACAGAGAGGCCAGCCTAACCTGCTCATCGAACGATAAAATTTCCTGCGCCCTCCCGGCTCCGACATGCAGAAACGCCCTGACACGCCACAGAAAATCACGGGCCTCCGTCGCTGAAAGAAAATCCTGTCTGGAGAGGAGGCTGCGATCCGCCAAGTCTTGAAGCGTAGCGGCTTGATACCGAGCCATGCCGGCCCACCGGAGCAGATGGAAATCTCGTAGTCCTCCCTTGCTCTTCTTGACGTTGGGCTCCAGGAGGTAGATCGTCTGCCCAAATTTTATATATTCACGTTGCCGCTCTTCCTTCTTCTGCTCGATAAAGCGCCCGGCACCTCGGCCAATCACTTCCTTGGCATAGAGGCGATGGAACTTCTGGAACAGATTCGGGCTTCCGGCCAGAAACCTGGCTGTCATCATCGCGGTACGGATCGTCAGATCCTGCCCCGCCAGCTCGACACAATCTTGCGTCGTCCTCATACTGTGGCCGACCTGGAAACCGAGATCCCACAGATGGTGCAGCACCTCGCGGAACAGTGCCGGCGCCGCCTCTCCCGCTTCCTCGCTATAGAGAAACATGATGTCGATGTCGGAATAGGGAGCCAACTCCCTCTGGCCATAGCCCCCTAGCGCGACGAGGCAGCAATGCTGAGCCCCTGCAATCTGCGCCCCCTCCCCGGCCTGCTTCATGGCACTCCGATACCGGTCTCTCACCAGCCCATCCACGAACTCAGTCAGGGCCGCCATTACCTCAGCAGCTGTCGCTCCGTCCAAGAGCCGCTGCTTGATGGCCTGCCTATGCCAGGCCAGGGCGGAGACCGCCGTGGTCTCCGCCCCCGGCAAGAGCTTAGCCGACGACCCATTGTTCGGCGTCAATGTCACAGGGCACTTTCCCCCATCTCGCCGGTCCTGATCCGCACCACGTTGCTGATATCCGACACGAAGATCTTCCCATCCCCGACCGTGCCGGTCTTCGCAGCGCGCGTAATGGCTTCGATCACACGCGAAGCCTCCTTATCTCCGACATACACTTCGATCTTGATCTTGGGCAGGAAGTCGGTCGTATATTCGGCGCCGCGATAGGTTTCCTTACTCCCCTTCTGGCGTCCGAATCCTTTGACTTCCGTCACGGTCATTCCCTGTATACCTATTTCCACCAACGCATCCTTGACTTCATCCAACTTGAACGGCTTAATTACGGCTTCAATCATCTTCATGTCGATACCTCCCTCATCGGTTACCCGCGACGCTGCCCGTACAGCGTCGCGGGAACTGCCAGCACGATTGTTTCGTCGATTGTACCATAGGCCCTGTATTACACGTGATAGGCCTTCTCACCGTGCTGACTGACATCCAACCCTTCTTGCTCTTCATCTTGCGTCACACGCAGACCCATGATCGCATCGATTATTTTGAGAATAATCCAGGTGCAGATCATAGAAAAGCCTGCCACTGCACCGATCATGATGAGTTGAACCATGAGCTGTTTTGGATTGCCATAGAACAGCCCATCCTGCCCGGCAGAATTGATCAGCTTTGACGCAAATAATCCTGCCCCAACGAGGCCGAGTGCTCCGCCCACACCGTGAACCCCCACAACATCGAGCGAATCATCGAAACCCAGGGCCGGCTTCAGGATGCTGACACAGATATAGCAGACAACTCCAGCGCCTATGCCAATCATGATCGCCCCGCCCAATCCGACAAACCCGGCAGCAGGGGTAATGGTGGCCAGACCGGCGATCGCCCCGGTCGCACAACCGAGCGCGGTGGGCTTCCCACGATGCGCCCACTCGATCAGCATCCACACCACCGTCGCAACACAGGCTGCGATGTGGGTGGCCACGAAGGCGCTGGCCGCCAGCCCATTCGCACCCAACGCACTGCCTGCGTTGAACCCGAACCAGCCGAACCAGAGCAGGCCCGCCCCCAACAACATAATGGGAAGGTTATGAGGAGGCATAGGAGTCGTCGGATAGCCCATACGCTTTCCGAGCATAATGCAGGCGACCAGGGCGGACGTTGCGGAACTGACGTGCACGACTGCGCCCCCGGCAAAGTCCAAGGCGCCCATCTGCGCCAACCATCCGCCGCCCCAAATCCAATGGCAGACAGGGTAGTACACCACGATCGACCAGATGCCGAGAAACCACAGCATCGAGGAGAACCGGATGCGTTCCGCAATGGCCCCTGTCATCAGCGCCGGGGTAATCGCGGCAAACATCATCTGATACATCATGAATACTTCATGGGGAATCGTCGGGCCATAGACCGGATGGGGATCGGCTCCCACCCCACGCAACCATGCCCAATCGAAGTTCCCGATGAACCCGCCGACATCGGGACCGAAAGAAAGGCTATATCCGAACAAGACCCAGGCAATGCTGGCCAGACAGAGACAGATAAAGCTGTGCAACACCGTACTCAGGATATTCTTTTGCCTGGTGAGTCCTCCATAGAAGAGCGCCAACCCCGGCAACGTCATCATCATCACCAGCGCCGAGGAGGCGAGAATCCAGGCTGTGTCCCCCGTATCGACCTTCAGCGGGGCTGGAGCAGCCGGCGCCTCTGCAGCCGGAGCCTGCGCAACGACATCGTGTACGAACGGAGCCGCCCCTCCTACCAACATAACAGTCAGACAAATCAGGAGGACCGGCAGAACCTTTTTAAGACTGATACTGCTATACGATGACATATTTGTATCCTTTCATCCCTTAGTTCAGGACGAGGTTGCCAATACGTTCGTTGAACTATTCCGAGCGGCCCCCCTGGTTGTCTCACGCTCCTGCTTTCGTCAAATTTGGCTGTAGCGCTCTGCCTGCGCCAGAACGCGCTGACTCAGCCCCTCAAAATCAAAATTTGTTGTGCCGGAAAATATCGCCATCATTCCCACCATCACCTGTCTGCCACGACCCAACGCAGGCAAGGTCGATGGTTCCTTATATAGTGACCGGTCCCTTCGTGGAGTACTCCACGAAGGGACCAGCATGTCGCAATGTCACGAACCTCAGACTACTTTCTTCTCAGAACATTTCTTAGAACATGTACGCAACGGAGAATGCCAGGGTCGATTGATTGTTCGTTGCTTCCGTGCCATTCAGGAAGACATTCTTGGTCGAATGGTCATAGCGATACTCGACCCTTGTCTGCAATTGTGGCATCGGCTTGTACTGAAGTGTCCAAGTCGTCTCCCAAAGAGTCTGGGGAGTCCCTAGCGCTGTAGCGTTAGCGGGGACAGCGAAAAATGTTCCATTAGCGGCCTGACCAGACCCAGAGGCAGCACAGGTGTTAGCACCGCCATTGAAATTCACGCCTCCGGCACAGGCACGGACGCCACCGGCATCTTCCCAGATTTCTCCACGAGCCCTGAGACTGAATGCATGGGGTGCACTTTGATCGTTGAAATCATGGGTCAAATAGGTGACGATTCCGTTCCAGCGAGCGTTCTGGGAATTATTAGCTGCAACGGAAGTTGCGTTACTCTCATTCCCGTAATAGGGCTCTATGATGAGGGTATCTTTGTCGGTCGGCTTGATGGTGATGATCGAACCGACCACCACTCGCTTGGCTGAAGGATCGCAACCTGTCGTGCCATTCTGGCAGGCACCGACTAATGCTGCACCTGCAGCGGCATTTCCATTTGACTGTTCAGCTCCGTAGGACCCGAAGAAGGCGATGCCAAACTTCTCGTGGGGCGTTAAATCAACTTTCCACTCGAATGTTTTACCCCTGTTGTTGTCCTCGATGTTGTCCCATCCATTGACGAGTCCGATAGCCGCGGTCCCCCACTTCGCAAGGGGATAGGTGAACCGGATACCGGTGGTCGTGAAGGCTTGGCTGAAACCGAACATGAAGCTCCGTGAAAAGTTTGGATTCTCCCAGGCGTTGATCACTTCATACCCGATCAGGGTGTTGATCTTTCCTGCCTGTATCTTCAGGCCGTTGCCGATCGGGGCAATGTACTCCGCATAAAGCTCCTGCACGTCAAGCTCGTTATTGTCAGTACCTGGTTGGAAGTTCGTGCGGGCACGAGAGAATCTGGCATCGGTCCCAAAATTGAGCCGCGCCCTGAAGCCCACCCGATCCGCGCCACTGCCTGAAGCATTGGCCTCCCGTTCAAACACGAGCTGCGCCATATTCGCCATAAACGAATTGGCTGCCGTGTCGAAGCTACGCAGATTCGTGTTGTTGGTACTGGGATTATTGAAGTTCTGTGTATAGGACGTCAGCACAGTCCCCGAGATCTTAAAGCCTGCCTTATTCCACAAGGACTCCGCTTCCGCTGCGGCATCCGCAGCGAATGCCGCATGGCTGCCGAGCAGCGAGGCGATCGCACAGATGCCTATACCTAACCCGATACGTTTACTTGCTGACTTCATGCCATCCTCCTCATCCGATTTTGGTGATTCGGTTGCTTCCTTGCCACTCGTACCTCGACATCGTTGTCGCCACGCACGCCATTGTGCGTCACACAGCCCCCTCTGCGCCCATCCATCACTGACTTTGACCTTGATTCCCACATAGCCTATACAACAATAGCAATGTAGCCAATAAAAAACGTCCTCGAGCCCACTGGGGCTGGAGGACGCCATTGTCCATATCGTACCAGCGTAAGGCCGGTGGGAAACGCCGTTGTTCCCCTATTTTTCTAGCGGACACCCTCCACATGGCCCTTATACTCCGCGCCCTTATACCTGCCAAAGAAGAATCTGTCAATGGATATCTCTGCCCAGCGCGACGAGCGGGATGGGCGAGAAAGGCGTGACTCGAAGTTCAGGGCTCGAAGCTCCGGAAACCCTTGGACCCTCCTCCATCGAACCAGTCTCGCTCGTCCCGCCATTCTCGCCCGTCGCGCGCGCCCCGCTGGCATTGACCAATCGTCTGTGCTAAATTCGCTCCTAGCCTATGACTCCTTCACCACAGCATTCGCTCTTCCCAGCATCTAACCCACGTTTCACGCTTTACGCTTCACGGTTCGCGGTTTCTCTGAACAGCATCCTGCTGGTCCTGCTCTGCTTAGTCATCACCTCCTGTAGCACGACTGCCCAGACCGGCAAAATCCTCTTTGACGGCCCTCACGGATCCGTATCCCTCCAGGCGATTTCAAACCGGTCGATTCAGGCCAACCATCCGATCAATCTGGAGCCGGCCCTTCTTACCCAGCTATTGGCAGGCATAGAGCTTCATGATGAAGGTGCAGGACGCTACCATGTCAAGGGCATTCAGAGTTTGATCGTAGGAAAGGCGGATACCTACCCCCTCTTTTCTGAAAACCAGGTACAATTCCTCGCCCCGCTGCTTGCCGAGGCCTTACGTACGGCAACCGCCAATCAGTCTGTCGAGTTTCGTGTCGTGACGACGATCGAAGGCTCGAATAGATTTCAATCGGCGACCACGGAAACGACCACCGGTTCTCTCTATGCCTATGGGCGGCAGTTGTACGTGATCCTCACTCAATATAACTACAACCCGATGCTGGCCAACTTAGCTATTGGTGATACCATCCACCGATCACAGGACCCAATCGATTATTCAGGCCTCAAGTACCGTACGCTGCGGTTCACTCCGAAAGCCGCTCTCCGATCCGATAGCCCGGATCCGCCGACGATGGAAAAGCCGACCGACAGATTTCTTGCCGTCGATTATCAGCTCTTGCAACAGGCCTGGCGAAATCTCGAAGCCAAGAAGCAAGCAGCACCTCAGATGGATGACAAGGCGCTGGAAGCCGCTCGCGCAGCCGAAGCTCAGGCTCGGGCAGCTGAAGCTCAGGCCCGCACAGCCGAGGCCCAGGCCCGTAATACAGCTGAAGCCCAGGCTCGGGTAGCCGAAGCTCAAGCTCGTAATACAGCGGCCTTGGCGCAGGAGGTGGAGACCCTCAAGAAGCAGTTGGAATCCATTCAAAGGCAACTCGGCAGCCAGAATCAGCAGCAAAAATGAATGAAGGCTGATAGGCTGAAGGGGTTCAGACTGAAGGTCGGAATTCGGAGCCCAACGTTTCAAAACCTTCAGCCTTCAGCCTACGAATTCCGATAGCCGTTCGTAATCGGCATCCGTCGGTCCTTCCCCAAGGCCCGATGGGTGATCTTGATGCCGATCGGCGCCTGCCGGCGCTTATACTCGCTGCCGTCCACCATCGCCATCACCCGCGCCACCGTGGCTCGGTCGTACCCTGCCTCGACGATCTCTTCGAGAGACCGGTCTTCTTCCACATAGGCCTGGAGAATGGGGTCCAGTATCTCGTAGGGCGGCAGCGAGTCTTCATCCTTTTGATTGGGTCTCAGCTCGGCAGTCGGTGGGCGATCTAACGTCCGTTTGGGAATCACCGGGATTGCACCGCGGAGGTTGCGGAGCCGCGCCAGACCATAGACCATCGTCTTGGGCACGTCTTTGATCACGGCAAATCCACCCGCCATATCACCATATAATGTGGCATATCCCACGCTCATCTCGCTCTTGTTGCCCGTGGTCAGCACCAGATGGCCGAACTTATTGGAGAAGGCCATGAGGAGATTGCCCCGGATGCGGGCTTGGAGGTTCTCTTCCGTCGTATCGGGCGCGCGCCCCTCGAACGTCTCTGCGAGCGTGTGCCGATAGGTATCAAACAGAGCCGTGATGGGAATCGTCCGGACGGAGATCGCAAGCCGTGTCCCCAATTCGGCGACATCGTCGTAACTGTCTTGCGCCGTATAGGGCGATGGCATGAATAGCCCCCCTACATTCTTGGCGCCGAGGGCATCGACAGCGATCACGGCGGTCAGAGCCGAGTCCACACCGCCGCTCAGGCCGATCAGGACACGGGTAAATCCGTTTTTCCTCACGTAGTCGCGCACCCCCAGCGTCAGGGCCAGATAGACCTCCTCAAGCTGCTCTAGGCACGATGCCACAGCTGGGACCATTCGCGCCGAAGCTTTTTGAACGGATGGAAGCGGCGCAGCATAGACTTCCACAACAGAGGCCATGCGCTTCGGCAAGAGCTTTTTCCTGCCGGTTCGTCTTGCTCGCGCAACAGGCTCCAGGTTGAGGTCGGCGACGATCAGATCTTCTTCAAAGGCTTTCCCCCGCGCGATCACCTCACCCTGGTGATCGAGAATGACGCTATTCCCGTCGAACACCAATTCATCCTGAGCGCCGACCATATTGGTGTAGGTAAGCAGCACCCCGTTCTCCCTTGCGCGGGTCGCCAACATCTGCTCACGCACCCGGCTCTTACCCAGGTGAAAGGGCGAGGCATTAATATTCACAATGACTTCAGCGCCTGCGGCTGCCAGGAACCCGGTCGGACCGTCCGGCAACCAGACATCCTCGCAAATATTGACGCCGACCACCGTGCCGCGCAGGCGAATGAGCGGCAGCCGCTTGCCTGGATGGAAATAGCGGCTCTCGTCGAATACGCCATAGTTCGGCAAATACCACTTGCAATAGGTTGTGACGAGGGTTTGATCTGCGATGACGGCCGCCGCATTGTAGAGTTCGTGCGCGCCGGCCTGCACCACCGATGAGCGAGCTTGCTTCGGATCGAGCTCATCGCTCTGGCTGACGTAACCCACCACCGCGGCAAGGCCCCGGCAGTGGCGGACTATTTCTTGAAGTGCGCGGCGGTTGTCCGCAATAAACTGCGGCTTGAGCAAGAGGTCTTCGGGCGGATAGCCGGTGATCGCCAGCTCCGGGAATGCAACCAAGTCGGCCTTCGCCTTCTTCGCCTCGCGCAGCCAGGCCGTGATCCGGCGGACGTTCCCGGCAATGTCACCGACCGTCGGATTCATCTGGGCCATGGCGATACGAAAGGTACGCATGCGGCTTTATACCATAAAGCCAGGCTGAAGGCTGAAGGGATACAGGCTGAAGGTGGAAGCTTTCAGAATGTCGGACTCCAACCTTGATCCCTTCAGCCTGAACCCCTTCAGCCTATTCAATACCTCCGCAGATTCGCGACCGGGAGATCCCACAGTTCTTTCCGAACCGCTGCCCAGAATTCTTCCAATGTCTCGGTAAGGTCTGGCGCCGATCGGGCGACTAATTTGACCACCAGCCCAGGAGCTGCAGGGGTTGAGACCCCTCCCAGCACCAAACCTGGACGCTGTTCCAGAATAGCAGCGAGTACCAGGTCCAAACGTTTCCAGACATCGGCGCCAACCGCATCGCCGATAACGTAGAGCGACGCGACATAGTCCCAGCTCTCCACGAGGCCGACCGATTCAGGCAATCGGTCAGGAGCCAGGCGATATCGTTCGACGAGTAGGGGGACAGGCACCGGCGGGGACTGTCCCGCACCGGGACTGTCCCCCTTCTCAGCCGGAGCCAGTCCCCTTATGCAGATCTCGGTTTCGACCGACGCGAAGGCCCAGCGCTCCTGCCTGGCAACCCGGCCTGAAGCCATGGCATCCCACAGTACCACCGTCGCGCCTGGCGCAAGATCCACATGGATCGATTGGCGGAAGCGGGATCCGGCAAAAGGAATCGTGACCTCGGGCAACCATTCCAGCCTGGCGTCAGGACCGACTGAAAGTCGAATTTCTTGTAGCCCTGGCTCAGACAGGCTTCGATAGACACGATTGGCGGAAGGACTCGTCATGAGCACATGCGTCCCGGCATGGAGCTGTGCCTCCACCGAGACATGATCGCCGCCGACCAAACCGCCGGATGGATTCACCAGCCAGGTATAGGCACAGCCGCTGTCGTCGAGATACGAAGGAGGAAAGTGATGCCAGGGACTCGTGCAAGAGGAGCGGGTAAGGACGGTACGTGAGCCCTCCCGCTCGAATTCATAGGATAGAATTCCGCGCCGGCCAACTGTGTCGAGCACAGACTGGTTGATATGGTTTGTTTCGTTTATTTGGTTGATTTGGTTCATCTGTTCAGTCTGGTTTAACCAAATAAACAAGACAAACCAAACAAACCAATTAAACGAGACAGGAGCTGCTCAACCCAGGTAACAACCTGATCAAGCCCTTGCCCAGTCTTCAGATTGGTGAAGAGAAACGGCAAGTCGCCCCTCATGCGCTTGCTGTCCCGATCCATCACGGACAAATCGGCTCCGACATGCGGCGCGAGATCGATCTTGTTGATCACCAACAGATCGGACCGGGTGATTCCAGGACCGCCCTTGCGCGGGATCTTATCGCCCGCCGCCACATCGATGACATAGATGACTTTATCGGCAAGTTCCGGGCTGAACGTCGCGGCCAGATTGTCGCCGCCGCTCTCGACGAACATCAGCTCGACATCGGGATGGCGCTTGAGCAAATCGTCCAAGGCCTCTTGATTGTGCGAGGCATCTTCACGAATCGCCGTATGAGGGCAGCCTCCGGTTTCGACACCCAGAATGCGGTCTTGAGGGAGCGCTCCCCGGCGCGTAAGAAATTCGGCATCCTCCTTGGTGAAGATGTCGTTGGTGACCACCGCCAAACTTACCCGATCGCGCAGACGGAGGCAAAGCGCTTCGACCAGCGCGGTCTTTCCAGACCCTACAGGTCCTCCGACACCGATGACAGGAATATGACGCGCCCGCGCCGCCGTGACGCGCCCGTTGCCACAAAGATGTTCATCGGCTCGATGCATAGATATAAAAGAATTGATGGCGTATGTTTTTAAGAGCGGAAGAGTCTCGATTCCAGCCGGCTATGCCTCATGGCGTAAATGTCCTGGACCGGCGACCAGGATTGAAGCACTTGTCGATGCGCCGCTTTGTGACTGACTCGTTCGATCACCATGAGCCAACTTTCCAGTAACCTCTGTCCTTCACGTTGACCAAGTGGCATCAACTTCATGGCCGCTGCGACAAAACCTGTCGCAGTTTGGTAGAGGAACGAAGCAATGGTATCTTCCTTCGACCAGCTTGCTGCCGCCAGAGTGAGGCCGATTGCCACGGCCAGATGTCCCGGCGTCCGCTCCGCCTCAACCGCCGTCAGATAGTCTTCGATCAATGGCTGCCTGGCAAGCTGATCCGCGGCCAGCCGAATCACCTGGCGCCCCATTTGCCTGCTGGCTGCCCGTAATTCACGGCCCAGCTTCATCGCCTCCAGTTCTCGATCCGCCTTGAAGGCGATTTCCAATGAGCCGGAAACATAGGCCTCATGCGCCAATCCTACGACCACTGCTTCGCGCTCGCCCATTCCAGTCGTGAGCGACTCAACCACATAACTCGACAGTTCTTCCGCATTCTGAACCGCACCCCCCTGCACCGCAGCCTCCAGCCCTGACGAGAAGGCATAGCCGCCCGATGGAAAGAAACTGTCGACGAACCGAAGACCTTTCAGAAGCGAAAAAGTATTCATGTTACTCGGACTCCTTAAGATGCTCCTCGATTGGAATCATAGATGCCGCGAGGCTGCTCAAAACGTTGTCCAGCAAGGCCGAGCCGACGAACGCACCGGAGGCGTACCATTTTCCACCCACCCGCCCCGAGCTGCCAAGACAGCTCTTTCCCCAAGTGGGGTACGTTGAGGATGCGTTCTAGGCGAGAACGCAGCTGGGCGGCGTTTTCAGCAGCCGTTAGAACAGGAAATAGCGTTGGGCCATTGGAAGCACCGCCATCGGGTCGCACGTTAACATCTTCCCGTCGGCCTTGACCACATAGGTTTCCGGATCCACTTCAATGCATGGCAACGCATCGTTCAACTTCATATCGCGCTTGCCGATGCTGCGGCATTGCTTCACCGCCGCGACACGTTTCTGCAGACCGAGCGACTTGTGCACCTCTCGATCGATGGCGGCCCGGGAAAGAAAAGTCAGGCTCGTTGAAAATAGGGCGCGGCCAAAGCTCCCGAACATGGGTCTGGTGAAAACCGGCTGCGGCGTAGGGATCGACGCATTGGGATCTCCCATGGCGGCGGACATGGGGAACCCGCCCTTCAAAACGATTTCAGGTTTTACGCCGAAGAAGGCCGGCTTCCACAGAACCAAATCAGCCAACTTGCCGACTTCAACTGAGCCGACTTCATGCGCAATGCCGTGCGCAATCGCGGGATTGATCGTGTACTTCGAGATATAGCGCTGCGCACGAAAGTTATCGTTGGAGCCGGCCAGCTTCTCAGCGCCAGGCTGGGAAAGATGTCCACGCTGCACTTTCATCTTGTGCGCCGTCTGCCAGGTGCGAATGATGACTTCACCGACGCGCCCCATCGCCTGTGAATCGGACGACATGATGCTGATCGCCCCCATGTCGTGCAAAATATCCTCAGCTGCAATGGTCTCGCGGCGAATGCGCGATTCGGCAAAGGCGATGTCCTCCGGCACACGAGGGTTTAAATGGTGACAGACCATGAGCATGTCAAGATGCTCGTCCATCGTGTTCACCGTGAACGGCATCGTAGGGTTCGTGGACGAGGGCAGCACATTGGCCTCACCACAGACCTTGATGATGTCGGGAGCGTGCCCGCCGCCGGCGCCTTCCGTATGAAAGGAGTGAATCGTCCTCCCTTTGAAAGCCTTGATCGTATCTTCGACAAACCCTGCTTCGTTCAACGTATCGGTGTGGATGGCGACTTGGACATCGAATTCTTCTGCGACATCGAGGCAGTTTGAAATCGCCGCCGGCGTGGTACCCCAGTCTTCGTGCAACTTGAGCCCGATCGCCCCGGCTTCTACCTGCTCGCGCAAGCCTTCGGGTAGCGATGAATTGCCTTTCCCGAGAAAGCCGAGATTGACCGGAAAGCCCTCTGCTGCTTCCAGCATCCGATGGATATTCCAGGCGCCAGGTGTGCAAGTCGTGGCATTGGTCCCGGTGGCAGGGCCAGTCCCACCGCCGATCAAGGTCGTCAGTCCGTTCGCCAAGGCCTCATTGATGATCTGAGGACAGATGAAATGGATGTGCGTATCGATACCACCGGCCGTCACAATCTTGCCTTCCGACGACAGCACTTCGGTGCAGGCCCCGACCTCCATTCCTTTTGACACGCCTTCCATCATGTCGGGATTGCCGGCCTTGCCGATGCCGACAATGCGGCCATCCCGGATTCCGATATCCGCCTTCACAATCCCCCACCAATCAATGATGATCGCATTCGTGATCACAAGGTCGAGCGCGCCCTTCGCGCGGGTGGCTGATGGTGACTGGCCCATGCCGTCGCGGATGACCTTGCCGCCTCCAAACTTGGCCTCTTCGCCAGGCACCGTCAGATCGCGCGTGATCTCGATCAGCAACTCCGTATCGGCCAGGCGAATGCGATCGCCAGCCGTCGGTCCGTAGAGATCGTTGTATTGGCGACGCGGGATTTTCATAATCTTCTCCTAACAGAGGACGGAACCGCGTTGAGCCAACTGCGCGCGTCGAACGAGGCCCTTCTTAGGGCGCGCGTTCCGCGAGCAGAGGATCAACGCGGTTTCTGTCCGATGAATCCCTGTTCCCGCGCAGCGGCGAGCGCCTTGGTCTTTACCGTCGGATCATCCAGACGGCCGTTCACCAGTCCATTGATCCCATAGGCTACCCGATTGCCACCTACCGAGACCAACGTCACCCGCTTGTCTTCTCCAGGCTCAAACCGCACCGCAGTTCCAGCCGGCACTTGCAACCGAAACCCATAGGCCTTCTCACGGTCGAACCGCAGCGCGCGATTCGCTTCGAAGAAATGGCAATGTGACCCAACCTGAATCGGCCGATCACCAGTATTGGCAACGATCAACTCAACCGTCTGACGGCCCTTGAACGCAACAACATCGCCCTCACCGAGGATGACTTCACCGGGAATGACAGAAGCAAACTGAACCGAAGCCTTCTTGGCATCACGGCTCTCAACCCTTGGCTTCATGACCTTCTGTTTGGCCTTGGTCTTCTTTTTCATCGATTCACCTACCGAATCGGTTCATGCACCGTCACTAACTTGGTCCCATCCGGGAACGTGCCTTCGACCTGTAATTCGGGAATCATCTCCGCGACGCCTGGCATCACCTCTTTCTTCTTAAGCAGCGTGGCGCCATGGCTCATGAGGTCCGATACCGAGCGGCCGTCACGGATGCCTTCCAGAATGGCCGCCGTGATAAATGCGACCGCTTCAGGATGATTCAACTTCAACCCGCGCGCCTTCCGTTCCTTAGCCAAATTCCCCGCAACATAGATCAACAGCTTTTCTTGCTCTCTCGGTGTCAGATGCATAGTCGAACTCCGTCAATGGTCAGTGGCGCGTGAAACGCGAGACATGCGAGAAAGGCGCGACGTGAACAGAGTGGATTTCCACCTCATTCCGCCTGTCTCGCGCGGCTAGGTTTTCCCATACCCTGTTAGAACTCAGCCTCGCCCCCTCGACTCAATTGAGGCCCAGAATAGTACCGAGGTGGTCAGGGTGACTTCAACTGCGCGCATTGAACGAGCACATTCTGATCGTGCGCGTTCTGCGAGCAAGGAACCCACCTAGCCGTCCCGCGCCCGCTACACCGTCGAAGGCTGAATGCCTTCCGTCGGCTCATCGAGAAGGGCATCTTGGCCGCCTGCCCCCGGATTTAATTGGTCAGCGTTATCCGGCTGATCGCGTTACTGCCCCCCTTGCCCGCCTACCCTCGGACCGCCCGGCTGTCTCGCATGAGGTGTGTCAGCTTCTCCCTTTAGAGCCTGTCCCTTATCCGGCTGCCCTCCTTGCCCCCCTGCCCTCGGACCACCCGGCTGCCTCGCATGAGGTGTGCCAGCTTCTCCCTTTAAAGCCTGTCCCTTATCCGGCTTCCCCCCTTGCCCGCCTACCCTCGGACCACCCGGCTGCCTCGCATGGGATGTGTCAGCCTGCTTCCCCTCTACAGCCGGAACCTCGTTGTCTGCTTGCGCCGGATTAGACAAACCAAGACACAGCAGAAACCCACAAGACATGAGACCGATGATTTTGGGAGCAGATACCATGAGAGCCTCCTTAGTTAAGTGTTATCCTGCCTGCCTCACTTCTTCGCTACACCGTCAAATACTGTTTTACCTGTTCCGCGCTCAACTCAGTACTCTTGCCCGATACCACCACCGCCCCTTTGGCCATCACCACATACTTCTCCGCCAGGCGAGCGGCAAAGTGGAGCCCCTGCTCGACCAACAAAATGGCGAACCGGCGCTGCTTTTTGAATCCAATGATCACGTCTTCGATTTGATCCACGATCGAAGGCTGAATACCTTCCGTCGGTTCATCGAGCAAGAGCAGCTTGGGATTCGACAGGATCGCGCGGCCGATCGCCAACTGCTGCTGCTCGCCGCCGCTCAGAACGCCGCCCGGGCGATTGAGAATTTGCGTGAGCTTGGGAAACAAGTGATAGACCTCGTCGAAGGCGGTCTTCTCGACCGTCCCATTCGGCTTGTCCGACCTTGCCCAGAAGCCGAGCAGCAAATTCTCCCGAACCGTCAAGTGAGGCAGAATCTCCCGGCCCTGCGGCACACATGCCAGCCCGCTACGTGCCCGCTTGTCGGTCGGCGCCTTCGTGACATCGGCCCCGTCGAACATCATCCGACCAGACCTCGCGGGCAACAGGCCGGTCAGCACTTTAAGCGTGGTCGTCTTGCCGACGCCGTTCCGGCCCATGAGGCACACAACCTCACCAGGGTCGATGGTAAAAGACACATCGCGGAGAATGTGGCTTTCACCGTAGTAAGCATTGATCTTTTCAAGCTGGAGCATAGCTTAGCTTCCGTTGCCTTTGCAGAATGTTCAAACGGGCCGCCTTTCTCACCCACCCAACCCTGGCGCGCCGAGACGCGCCAAGTCCCAAGCAAGGCCGCAGCGGGCTACCGTCTAATAAGGGGTGGCTGGGATGATCCCAACTGCGCGCGTCCAACGAGGGGAGTCCTCGACCGCGCGTTGCGCGAGCACTGGGATTGTCCCAGCCACCCCGCCCCCATTTTCAGCATCCTGCTAATGGGCGACCTTTTGGCGGCCCAAATATATCTCTCGTACCCGCTCGTCTGCCTGTACCTTCTCGACGGTGCCTTCGCAAATGACGGTGCCCTCGTGCAAGACCGTCACGATGCGGGCAATCTGCCGGACAAACTCCATGTCGTGCTCGATGACGATGATCGCCTGTTTCTCCGCCAACGATTGGAGCAATTGACCTGTCTGTTCCGTTTCTTCGTCAGTCATCCCGGCAACCGGCTCGTCGACGAGGAGCAGGGAGGGGTCTTGCAAAATCACCATGCCGATTTCGAGCCATTGCTTCTGACCGTGCGACAGGGACCCGGCCCTGGTATGCGCATAATCCTTTAAACCGATCGTTTCAAGGTTCTCCTCAATCCTTGCTCGCTCTTCCGCCGTCGATTTTCCGAAGAGGGTTGCAAAGACACCTTTGCTGCTCCGTTTCAACGACAGGTCAAGATTTTCCCAGACGGTGAGAAATCCATAGATGGATGGAGCTTGGAACTTCCGCCCGATGCCGAGGGCGACGATTTCATCTTCGCGTTTCCCTTTGAGATCGACATCCTGGCCGAAAACGACACGGCCGCTGGCCGCCTTGGTCTTCCCGCAAATAACATCGAGCAGGGTCGTCTTCCCTGCCCCGTTCGGCCCGATGACAACGCGCAATTCCTTGTAGTCAACCATGAAGGTCAAGTGGTTCAATGCCTTGAAGCCATCGTAATCGACGGTCACGCCATCGAGATAGATGATGGAATTTTGGAAGGAAGCTTGCGCGGCCATCTCAGTGCTTCCCCTCTAGCACAGCAGCTTTCTCAGCAGCCACAACCGGTTCTCCCCCATCGGGCTTACGCCGGTTCAGGAGACTCTTTCCTTTTCGCATCATGCCGATCAACCCGTCGGGGAACAACAGCACGACCAACACGAAGAGTCCGCCGAGGATGAAGGGCCAGAGTTCGGGGAAATAATTGGTCAGCACGCTACGACCGTAATTCACACTCACGGCCCCCAATACCGCCCCTGCCAGGCTGGCACGGCCACCCACCGCCACCCAAATAACCATTTCAAGCGACGGCAGCACCCCAATCTGCGCCGGCGTAATGATGCCCACCTGAGGGGCATACAACATCCCAGCCAATCCGGCGAGGGCCGCAGCCACGACAAAGACGAAAAGTTTATAGTTGGCAGGGGTATAGCCGGAAAAGACGACGCGTTTCTCGCTATCCCGCACGGCAACCAGTACCCGTCCAGCCCGCGAGCGAATGATCCACTGGCAGAAGAGATAGGACGCGCCGAGACAGAGCACGGTGATGACATACAACACCCGCTGTGTGCCGGGCTCGGAGAGTCGATACCCCATCACCTGCTTGAAATCGGTCAATCCGTTCGTGCCGCCGAGATTCGTATCGTTCCGGTTAAAGATCAGCCAGGCGACGAGCGCCAGCGCCTGTGTAATGATCGCGAAATAGACGCCTTTGATGCGGCTGCGGAAGGCGAAAAAACCGAACACGAGCGCAAACGCCATCGGCACCAGAATCGCTCCAATGACCGCGACAGGAAAACTGTAGAACGGCTTCCAGAAGAGCGGTAGCTCTTTGACCTGGTTCCACACCATGAAGTCCGGCATATCGGTGCCATAGACGCTCTCTTTTCCGATCGTCAGCATGAGGTGCATGCCCATGCAGTAGGCGCCTAATCCGAAAAATACACCCTGTCCTAAGCTCAGGATGCCGGTGTAGCCCCAGATGAGATCGAGCCCGAGAGCCAGAATCCCAAAGGCAAGAAATTTTCCGAACCGATTCAGGCTGAAATCGGAGAGGTGAAACCAGGAATCTTCCGGCGGCAAGATATTCAGGAGGGGCATGACCAGGAGCAGAACGGCCCCGACGGCCCAGAAGGCCATCCCGCCAGCACGAGTTGTGGTTGATGTTCCGTCACTCATCTTGTTCACTATCTTCCCCAAGGGTGGGGCGCGAGTCCTTTCCACTGCGCGCGTCGAACGACCACTGCATCATCGTGGGGGTTCCGCGAGCAAGGAAGGACTCGCGCCCCACCCGTAAACTTTCAATCGGCATTCCGCCCCTTCATCGCAAACAGTCCGGACGGACGCCACTGCAAGAACAGAATCACCATCACGAGGATAAAGACCTTGCCGTACACGGCGCCGAAGCTCGGCTCGATCAGCTTGTTCAGCCCGCCGATTCCCAACGAGGCCACGATCGTGCCGGCCAGTTTCCCGACCCCGCCTGTGACCACCACCATAAAGGCATCGACGATGTAGTTTTGACCGAGACCAGGATCGACATTTCCGACCATCGTCAGCGCCCAGCCCGCGATGCCCGCCAGCCCTGACCCGAACGCAAATGTATAGGAGTCGACTTTTCTGGTTGGAATGCCGAGACAGGCGCTCATATTTCGATTTTGAGTCACCGCCCTCACGCGTAACCCGAGATTCGATTTAAAGAGGGCGTAATAGATCCCAAGCACGCAAATGATCGAGAGCGCGATGATGAATATTCGGTTGTACGGCAGGTAGACCCCGACCAACACTTGCACGCCGCCTCTGAGCGGCCCTGGCGCAACCACGGCAGTGAGATCACCGAAGTAGACCCGGGCCGCCTGCATGAGGACCAGACTCACGCCCCAGGTCGCCAGCATCGTTTCGAGTGGACGTCCATAGAGAAACCGGATGACTGTCGCCTCCAGCAGGAACCCGGAGCCGGCAGCCGCAAGGAAGGCAACTGGCAATGCCACGGGAAAGTACCAATCGAACATATCGGACGGAAACAAGGCCGTGAAACATTGCTGCGTCACAAACGTCGCGTAGGCGCCGACCATCATCAGCTCGCCATGGGCCATATTGATGACGCCCATCAAACCGAAGACGATCGCCAAACCCAACGACATGATCAATAGGATTGAGCTGAGACTGATTCCGCGGAAGATCGTTTCAATGGCGTTCGACCAGGCGCCCCAGCTTTCGATACGCGTGATCGCGGCGCCGGCGGCCTTTGCCACCGTCTTCTGCGATTCGGTCGCTTCTGCTGCAGCGCCGGACGCAACCAGCTCCTTCAAGGCCGGCACTCCGTTCTGACTGCCGAGTTCGCCGAGCTTCTCGGCTGCAGCGGCTGTGATCGACGGATCACCCGACGCAAGCTTGAGCAGCGATACCGACTCCTCCATCGTGTAACGCACCCACTTGTTCGATTCATTTACCCGCGCACCATCCAGCCACGGAATCACCGAGGGATTACCGGATGAGCCGAGATCCGCCGCAGCCGATCGACGTACGTCGCTATTGGGGTTGGTGAGTTTTGCTCGATTCTTGAGGAGATCCATGAGCGGCTTCAGGGCCTGCCGGATGCTGCGGTCCGCATTGGCGCGGATCTCATCAAGCCGAGGAACCAGACTAACATCGCCCTGTTCGATCAACAGACGAATGGCTGCGTCACGAATGGATTCGTTTTCGCTGGTGACCTGGGTGAGCGCTTGCTCTATAGAAGAAGCCGGAGGAGCGGCGACAGACCCTTCCGCTGCGATCGACAAAGTCTGTCCGGAAAACAGAAACAGTCCCATGAAACTGAGTGCGACAAGGATACGACCCAGAGCAATCATCATCATGATGGTGGACTAACCTCCACAAGACACACAAATATCATAGACCTCTCGTCCCGCCAACTGCGATTCACGCGCATGTTAGAGGAGCGACTGAGTCGCCCCTCTAACATGACGGACTATTTTTGGTATGTCCCTTGATGACCGACCCAGTCGCAGCCCTTGTCAGGATTCGTAAATTCACTCCAGGGTTCCGGCTTCACCAGCCCTGGTGAACGGGAGACCACCTTGAACTGGCCGTCTTTCAATATTTCTCCGATCAGAACCGGCCTATAGGTGTGGTGGTTGGCGGCATCCATCATGATCTCGCCGCCCGGCGCCAGGAACTTGCTGCCATAGACCGCCTTCCGAACCTTGTCGACCTCAATCGACGCGGCCTTCTCGACTGCTTGCTTCCAGATATAGACTCCGAAATAGGCGGCTTCGATCGGATCGTCCGTGACCCGCTTGTCACCATCCGGCAGGTTGTTCTTCTTGCAGTAGGCCTTGAAATCCGCCACGAACTTCTTGTTCTGCGGCGTATCGACGCTTTGATAATAATTCCACGCCGCCAGGTGACCGACCAGCGCGGACGTATCCATTCCGCGCAACTCGTCTTCCGCCACGCTGAAGGCCATGATCGGGGCATCTTCAGCCCGCAAACCCTGGTTCGCAAACTCCTTGTAGAACGGCACGTTGCTGTCGCCGTTGATCGTGCTGATCACAGCAGCTCCACCGCCGGCGGCAAATTTCTTCAGTTTGCCGCAGATGGTTTGGTAATCCTGATGGTGGAACGGTGTATATTCTTCCTCAATATTGGCCAGCGGCACTTTCTTGGCCAGCAACATGGCACGCAGGATCTTGTTGGTGGTGCGGGGATACACATAGTCCGTACCGAGCAGGTAGAACTTCTTGAATCCGCCGCCCTCTTTGCTCATCAGATAATCCACCGCCGGCACGGCCTGCTGATTCGGCGCTGCGCCGGTGTAGAAGACGTTGCGCGAACATTCTTCTCCCTCGTACTGCACGGGATAGAATAGCAAGCCGTTGTTCTTCTCAAAGACCGGCAACACCGATTTGCGGCTGACCGAGGTCCAACAGCCGAAGGTGACCGAGACCTTATCCTGCAACAACAGTTGCTTGGCTTTTTCGGCGAAGAGGTCCCAGTTCGAAGCAGGATCGACGACGACCGGCTTGATCATCCGGCCCATCACCCCGCCTTTGGCGTTGATCTCTTCGACTGCCATCATCACTGTGTCCCGCAGCGACACTTCGCTGATCGCCATGGTGCCGCTGAGCGAATGCAGGATACCGATCTTGATCGGTTCCTTGTCCGCCGCATAGGACAGAGCCCAGTTGCCCAAGTTGCCGAGCAGGGCGGCAACCCCTATGCCTGCCGCGACCTTGCCTCCCTTCACCAGAAGCTCACGCCGCGATGGGCCCTCCTCGCCCGCAGCAACTTTGCCCGGATCGGCCGGGTTTGCCTCTTTAGGCTTATTCGATTCCATGATTCGGACTCCTTTCACTCACACTGTGATGTTGTGTCGGATCAAAATATGAACAGGTCGCTAGAGACTTTTTCTCAACCACCCCTCATCCTTAATATTGCAACTGTAAGGCCGTAACGAACGTATCGACGTGCTGACCGGTCGACCCGGGGGCGTAGTTCAAGTTCTGCCCGTTATAGGTGCCGGTACCACCGATATTGCCGGTCCGCCAGTAGGTCGAGATGCGCGCATTGAAACCGGCAATGACATAGTTCAGGCCGAGTTCAAACTCTTGACGTGCGCCGGAGAACTCACCGTTTTGGCCGGTATATCTCCCATAGGGCTGGAATCTCCCGATCCCAATCTCCTGCGGAAACAGATAGAGGGCGTAGCCGGTCCATGCCGTGCCGGCAAACATGCAGAAGCAGCCACCATTGTTTGATGAAGCGTCACTAAAGGCGGCTTGGTTCTGTGCCCAATACCGCTTAAACTCAGCGTTGACCGTGATCACGCCTTTGTCCTGGAGTACCTTTTCATACAGGAGGTCGGTGGTAAGATTCCCGTAGAAGCTTTGATTTAACGCTGTACCAGCGCCGGAATTCTGATACTCTCCCCCGACCGCGAGGGCGAGAATATCACCGGCTGTCCCATAGTAGGTCCCACTGGTATAGTAACCGGGATTCTTCTCTTCGTTCAGCAAGTTCAACGTGAGACGTCCGGCATACTTTAGCTGGCTCCTTTGATTGGCTCCGCAAGGTCCGCCATAGGCGGAAGTAGTTACTACGGTCCCTCCGCCTGTTGGGGTTAATGTAGGAAGGTTGCAGGCCCCACCACCTGACTGCAGTCCCGTAAATATCCCTCCGACATATTGCAGATGTGTGCCGCCTGGATGGACTTTCCCGAAGAAGGTCACGCCATTGTCACGGCCATAGAGACCAGCCCCCCCCTGCGCCAAAGTTCCCGCTGAAGTCGGATTGATTGAACGGTGTTCTAAAGCCGTCGAAGACCGCGTGGTAAAAGGGACCATTCAGTTCGCCACGCTCTGTCGGCACCAACATGCGCCCGAACCAGACATTCACTTTTTCATCAAGCTCGAACTTCCCGATCGCATCTAACATCCCGATGTTAGAATTCGCCCCGAAGGCATTTCCTGAAGATCCGTTACCACTGCCTGCCCCGACCGTACAGTTAAAACATTCGGTATTGAACTCGAAGCCGACGTACTTGTGGATCTTCCCGTTGATATAAATACGAGCGTTGTTCACCCCAAAGGCGTTGGTGTATTGAGAACCGCTCGGCGACCCATCTTCGACCATATTGAAACTTGTACGCATACCCATTCCGAGGGAAATCCACTTGTCATCATCCATCTTGATCGTGCCACCGGCGTAGGCGCTAGGGACAGTCGATACCATCCCTGCCACCAGCGCTATAGCGGCCCCGGCCATCACGAAAATTTTCCAGCGTCTCTGTTTGTCGAGCTTCATAAGTAACAGCCTCCCATGCCCTGTTTGGTGATTCCGTTGCTCACTCGTCTTCGGCTCTCTCACCTCGACGGCATCGTCGCGGCGCACGCCATTGTGCGCATCCACAAGCCCTTCGCAGCCGACTCACTTTCGGATCAATGGGTGGGATTTATACGCTGAGAGGAACAACAAACACACTAGGCACCTCCCTAGGTCCGAGAGGCAATCTCACTAGGTGCATCGGGCGAGACAGGCGGGAAAGGCGAGGCAGGCGCGACTCGAAGGCTGAAGGTAGTAGGTTCGGAGGTCCGGACACTTCAGCCTTCGGCCTGAATCCCTTCAGCCTAATCCGATGTGAGGAGGCCGTGGACGAGAGCGTACTTTGTGAGCTCCGCCGTCGTGTGAAGATCGAGGAGCATCATGATCTGCGATTTATGAAACTCGACAGTCTTCGGTGAGAGGTCGAGGGCCGATGCAACCTCCTTGACTGTCTTCCCTTCTGCCACGAGTTGCAGCACTTCTCGTTGGCGCGCAGTCAAGGACTTGTCCGTCAGAACCGCTGGCATCCTCCTTGAAATGGCCGACTCCACCAGACCTTTCGCGACCAGGGGCGTGACGTAGCACTGCCCATCCATGACCGATTGGATGGCTTGGAGTAGTTCTGAACCGGCAGATCGTTTGAGCAGATAGCCGGAGGCACCGGCCTTGAAGGCTTCATTCACATAGGCCTGGTCGGCATGCATCGTCACGAAGATCAGCTTGGTGCGAGGCAGAAGCTTCTTCAGTTTCCGTGCGGCATCGACCCCGTTGAGCTCCGGCATCGAGATATCGAGCGTGATGATGTCAGGTTGCAGTTCCTGAGCCATTCGAAGCAGCGTACGGCCGTCCTCCGCCACACCGACGATTTCACACCGATCCTCCAACAGTTTCCGGAATCCCTCCAACACCAAAGTATGATCATCGGCCAAGAGAACCCGGGGCTTGCTCATGCCTCTTCCTCCGGAACGAGCACCGCCACCTGCACCTTCGTTCCCTTCCCCACAGCAGAACTCACCAGTAATTCCCCGTGAACCAAGGCGACTCGCTCTTTCATGCCGAGCAACCCCAGTCCATGCGATCCGTGCAGAGATTGTTCAGAGTCGAATCCCACTCCATTATCCGTGATCGTGACGATCAGCTCAGATTGAGACCGAGTCAGCTCCACATCGACTTGAGACGCCGATGCATGGCGAGCCACGTTGCTGAGGCTTTCCTGGGCTACACGGTAGAGACAGCTCGCGATCTCCTGAGGAACGACCGGGGGGATATCCTTATGTCCGAAGCTGCCCCGGATACGGCTTCGAGCTGTAAAGTCATCCACCAACCGCTGCAAGGCGATGGGAAGGCCCAGGTCGTCGAGAATGGAGGGATGAAGCTGATAGGCCAAGTGACGCACCACATCGGACAACTCCACAACCCGGTCTTGTATCTCTTGGACCGCCCTGCCCACGTGATCCGGTGAGGAGCTGAGCTGCAGTCCTACCGCTTCGATATCCATGGCAAGCAGCGCGAGCCGTTGATTGATGTCATCGTGCAAATCACGCGAGATACGACGCCGCTCTTCTTCCTGGACGCGCAACAACTGGAGCGTCAACTTCTGCAATGCTTGCCGGCTGGATTCGAGTGACAGTTCGGTCTGTACCCGTTCAGATACTTCAGCCCTCAACGATTCGTTGACGGAAGCCAGTTCCTGTGTTCGGGCTCGCACACGCCTATCCAAAGCCTCGTTGAGTCGTTGCAGTTCCTCCTGGTGTATGTGATCCTGCTGCTCCGTCTGCTTCCGGGCCGAGATATCCCGCACGAACGCGCTGAACGTGTAGTCCCCGCCCTGGCCCAAGGACGGCGAGATCGCCAGCTCTATCGGGATCTCGTGCCCGTCCCGGTGGCAGCCTGTGATTTCAACCCTGGTGTTCAGCATCGGCCCCTCGCCGGTTGCGAGGAAGCGCCGCAATCCTCGTTCATGGGCCTCCCGGTGTTGTGGAGGGACAATGGTGGCGGAGAGGAGTCGCCCGACGGCCTCTTGACGGCGCCAACCGAATATCCGTTCGGCTTGGGCGTTCCAGTCGGTGATGACACCAGCCGCATCTATCCCGATGAAACCATCGAGCGCCATCTCGACGATGCGCCGCGTGTGTGCCTCACTCTTGCGCAACGACGCTTCGGCCTCCCTGGCGAGCCCATGTTCCAGCTGTGCGTGCCGGTATTCCCTCCGCACGCGTGTCACAGTCCACACCAGGAGTCCAAACGTTGGAACCACCACGGCACTCCCCGCCAGGCCAAGGTTCCAGAGGATTTCTCGAATCGGCGCAAGCACATCACTCCGATCCATACGCATCAATACCGTCCAATGCATACCCTCAAACCCCTCATGGGCTAGAGTCTTCGCATAACCGGTAATGACCGGCACGTGGCGGCGCAGATGTTCCTCCTCGACGTAGCTGGATAGGGACGCTTCGCTTAATAGTGCCGACGGTAGGCCAAGTTGTTTGAGATTGACGTTGCCCTTATGATCAAGATCGGAATCGATAAAGGCAATCCCCTTCTCAGTCAGGAACTGGTATTCCAGCGCTCCCCAAAATCCTTCCCGCTGCCGGAAAGCCAGAAGGGTCCTCGTCATGACGTCTTCAAGCCCGGGAATCCCCACCCGTGTCGTCACAGCCCCAAGAAATTCCCCATATGGCCCGGTGATGGGAGCCGACACGGCTATGGAGTCAGGGCCACCCATTACTGCGAAGGGCTCCACATCCCCCATATGGACCCCTTGCCCGTTACGTACGGCCTGAAACCAGGGTTCGGCGCTGTAATCCCGTCCTACTGTGCTCGAGTCAGTAGCAACTACTATCTTTCCCTGCGCATCCGTTGCGCCGATCCATATGTAATCCGAGTATGCGATCTTGACCCCGGCGATATAGGCTGACTGAAATTCCCGATTCTGTGGCTGCACGCTGAACGTCCTTGCCATCATCAGCACATCGCCATGCCGTTCAATGAGAAATCGATCCAGTTTGTCCGAAACTTCGGCGGCTGTATGGGCCAGGGTTTCGCCTGCAGTCGCGATCATGCGGGATTCGACGTAACGAAACGCGATGGCGCCGATGCTCAGCGTGGCAACCGTCAGCACGCCGAGAAGTACCGGCAGCCAGGAGTAGGGGCGTGGAGCTGTGGCTTCAGACATGATCGGTCAGCCCGTATAATGAAGGAAGGGGATTCATATTCGGAGTCTATAGCCCTCCTTGTCAAGTTGTCGGATTTTCGTTCGCACCCCGAAGGAGGTTCCGGTATTCGTCCCCTTTCAGTTATGCTAGACTGGCGGCGCAAATACACTGTGGGAAATGCCATGTCTTATTATCCGCGATTTGCTTTTACCCTGCTGACTGGAATTGTTCTGGCCTTGTCTGCCTGCGCGACGGGGCCTGATCTGGACTTAACGATCCATGAATCAGACCGAGGCGCGGTGTATGTGGAACGGATTCCCGATCGGTCTTTTCAAGCCTCCCACCCCATGACGTTATCGGCAGATACGATGGCACGAGTCCTTCGTGGCGTGGTCGTCAAGGATAGCCGAGGGCCAGTCTTGGGAAACCTGATCCCCGGCAAGTCGGAGGTCGGTCGAGCGTTTGAGGACAAGGACGTTGAGTACCTGGCGCCGCTCCTGGTCGCGGGACTCACCAGAGCTGCATCGGACCAGCAGGTTGGGTTTCGCGTCGTCCAGGTCAGTGCCGCGGCCAATTCGCAAATTGGCGGGCTGACCTTCTGCGTGGACTCCGTGCGTTCTCCCGGTACCTGTGAGTCTGAACAGCCATCGGGAGCGATATCCGAAGAATCAACAGCGGGTTCGCTCTATGCCTACGGACAGTCGTTGTATCTGACCTTGACCGAATATCACTACCGGACTAAACGGGCCGAAACGAGTACTACAGCCAATCGGCGCATTTTCAATCCGGCAGGAATGGCGAACCGCACGGTGCTCTTTGTCCCGGAATCCGCCAAGCGCCACGACAGCTATCGAACTGCGCTTTCAACCGACACAACTCTGGTGATCGACTACGGCCTGCTGGCCACATTGCCTGTCGCGCCTGAAATGCGATCGACTGCAGCTCAATCCCCGACGCCTGTGAAGGGGGAACCGACTCAGCGCGATACCGATATGGACGAGTTACGGAAAGAAATGCAGGAGATCAAAAAGAAACTGGCAGAGCAAGAAGAGGAGCGGACACGTTCGAGCCCCTCATCTTCCAAGAAACTAACACCTCGACCGACTCCATAGGCCGCCGGACGGATGAGCAAATGGCAGGCAGAACCTATCCTCGATGTTTCTCAGCCCGTTGATCGAGTTCTCCAGCTAAGAGCACTGCCTCGGCGATCTCGCGCATCGACTTTCTGAAATCCATACTCTGCCGCTGAATCAGCTTGAACGCCTCTTCTTCCGTCAACTTCTTCGAGCGCATCAGGTAGCCCTTCGCCCGCTCCATGAGCTTCCGAACCGCAAGCGCTTCCTGCATCTCATGAGACTTCTCGATCAAGTTTGTATGCTCGATGGCGATGGCAGCCTGATTGGCAATGACCTGGAGCAATTTAACCTCTTCGCTGGTGAACACGTGCGGAGTGGACGTGTAGCTATTGATGACGCCCAACGCTTTATCCCGTACCATCATCGGAACCGAAAGCAACGAGCACAGGCCTTCCTTCTTGGCCATATCCGGAAACATATAGTCTCGCTCCGTGGAGACGTCGAGCACGATAATCGGTCGGCGGTCCTTCACGGCGCGGCCAATGATACTCTGCCCGACTTTAAGATTCGGCTTGCGGCGATACTGTTCGCTGAGGCTTTGGGTCGCCGCGATCCGTAATTCCCCGCTGGCTTCGTCCAAGAGCATGATCGAGCAGATCTTGGAGTTCATCATTTGCGCAGTCATCGTCACCAGGAGTTCAAGCACGTCTTTGATCAGCCGATTGGACGCCACGGTTTCCGAGACCTGCGACAATGTTTCCACTTGTAAGGCTTTGCGTTGCATTTGATCGTAGAGCCGCGCGTTCTCGATCGCTCCTCCGACCTGATTGGCGATCGTCGAGAGTAATGCAATTTCATCGGACTGGTAGCGTCGGGGACGTTTATGTTGAACATTAATCACACCGACCACTTCCTTTTTAGCCATGATCGGCACGGAGACGAAGGCTTGATAGCGGTCTTCCGGAAGGTTATGAAAGAACTTGAACCGGGGATCGTCGTTTGCATTACTTTGAATCACCACTCGCGTTCGTTCCTGCGCAACCCATCCGGTGATGCCTTCTCCCAATCCGATTGTGATGCGGCCGATCAATTTCGGATGGGGGTTTTTCGAGGCCCGTAGAATGAGTTCGTCTTGGTTGTCCGACAGGAGATAAAGAAGGCAGGCATCCGCCTTGGTGACTTCGACGACGACTTCAACAATGTGTTTGAGGATCGCTTCGAGATCCAGTTGGTTGCTGATCGATGCGGAGATCCGATGGAGCACATCGACTTCCCGTGTTTTTTCCCGCAAGGCCTGTTGCAGGTGAGCCACGGATGGTATACGTTTTGTCGTCATTAAGCGTTACCTTCGCGCACGAGCCTTGGGGCGGACAGAATACTTGCCTGGCTGACGGCTGCTCGACGGACGTCTTCTGCGGCCATGATTGTTCTGAAACCACGCTGCACAAACCTGCCGCTCAATCGGACGAATGAGTACTTTCCCAATCTGCACTGGCCATATCCCAATGACCCGCCCCCCGACCACCTTTTTGTCATGTTGCATGGCGCCCCACAGGGACGTAAAGGATGCCTCTGAGACCTGTTCGGACAATCCCGCACGCTGCACCAGACTTCTGATCCGTTCGACAATGTCTCGCCCGCAGAGGCCCATGTGACTAGCCAAATCCGCTTCTTGCACCAATCCAATCCCCACCGCTTCACCATGGATCAACCCGCGGTAGCCTGAGAGTGACTCCAGCGCATGTCCGATCGTGTGGCCATAATTGAGAATGCGCCGGCGATCCGATTCCCGTTCGTCCTCGACAACCACCTGCGCCTTGATTTCGCAAGATCGCTTAATCGCGTGGATGACCGGCTCCTCCTTGAGTTTCAAGAGCGCAGGCATTTGCTGCTCCAGAAAAGCGAAGAATTCCTCGTCGGCAATAATGCCGTACTTGATCACCTCAGCTAACCCGGCAATCCATTCTCGGCGTGGCAACGTGCGTAGAGTGAGAGTGTCAATCAATACCGCGCGCGGCTGGTAAAACGCCCCGATGAGATTCTTTCCCAGCCGATGGTCCACGCCGGTCTTACCCCCGACGCTGGAATCTACTTGAGCCACAAGTGTTGTCGGCACTTGTACAAACGGAATTCCTCGTTGATAGATCGCAGCAGCAAAGCCCGTGATATCACCGATGACTCCACCACCGAGAGCCAGTAACAGGGACTGCCGTTCGAACTTCTGCCTGGCTAGCACATCGAGAATCTTGGAGATTGTACCGAGCGTCTTCGTTCGCTCTCCCGGCGGCAAGATAATCGGCGTCGGATCGTATCCCGCCTTGCACAGCGAGCGGAGAGTCTCTTGAAGATAATGGCTTGCTACATGCTTATCCGTCACAACCCCGATCTTCGGAGAGGTCGTAAAGGCAGTGAGCCTGTCCCCCACTGTCCCAAGTAATCCTGGATGAAGGACGATATTGTAGCTCCGCTCCCCCAACGTTACCGGTATAGTCTGTTCTGCCACGCCGGCCATGCGCAACGATGGTCTCTCCTGAACAAAAAATACCAGTCGCCTATCCGATTCTTCTTGGATAGGAAAGACTGGATTCACGACCCACTTCACCGGCGATGATATTGAATTGCGACGGCTGACATCAGGGGAGATGGTACCACAACGGTTCGGAAACTAGAAGGTTTCAGGATCTTGGTTATATCGAATGGCCCTTTCCTGCTGCCCAGGTCATGCTATCGTGTGTGATTGCCGGTCGCCTTAGACTCGCATACGAACGCGCCCGTCGCATTTTTTTTGCGACGAGCCGTGTCAGCCGTGTTTGTGTCAGAAATACGAAGAGGACTAGAGAGTATGCACTGGAGGGTCGAGAGAAAACACCGAACACGAAGGCCCACCACCCTTAACCTGCCCCCGCTATGAAAGGCTCGAAATTCGCTACATGCTCTTCACAATACTGGGCGTTAAGAAGATCAGCAGCTCTTGTTTTGCTACAGCCTCGGTCTTCTGCTTGAAAAGCCATCCCAAAACAGGCACACGAGAGAGATAGGGAATACCAGACACGCTGTTGTTCTGCGTATCGATAAAGACCCCGCCGATCACCATCGTCTCGCCATCCCGGATAAGAACCTGGGTATTGGCTTCACGGCGGTCAATACTGGGACCAGCCGGATTGCTTCGCGCACCGACGGCATTTCTGGTTGCGCGAACCTTCATCATAATCTGCTTACCGACTTCCTTAGGATCTCGCGAGGTAATCTGAGGAGTCACGTTCAATTCCAGGTTCGCATCCACAAAAGTTGTCTGAGTCCCCTGGAGGGAGGTCGTCTGGAACGGGATCGATTCCCCCTGCGAGATCTTGGCCTCCCGCTTATCCAATGTTGTGACCTTTGGCGCGGCAATGACTTTGCTCAGACCGAGCAGCTCACCTGCCGACAGACGCATATCCAACAAGGCTCCATCTGCTTTCCCGATCGTGAACCCGACACCAGGAGTCGACACCAATCCGCCGACCGTGGCAGGAAGATTGACCAGAAAATTTGAGGTTTGATTCCCAAATGTTCCGGTATTACCAGTCTTAAAGTTCGCTACCCCGCCACCCGCGAGGTTATTTACATTCTGGATACCCCACTGAACACCCAGAGAACGGGAATAGGTCGTATCCGCCTGCACAATCCTCGCTTCGATCTGGACTTGGGGTACTTCGAGATCGAGACCATCGATCAGCTGTTTCATCACCCCAACTTTGCTTTCCGTATCCCGAACGATTAAAGCATTGGACCCCTGACTCATTTGCATCAATCCTCTTGGGCTCAAGTACTGCCGAAGAGACGTCATGATTTCTGTCGCTTGCAGATTTCTAATATAGAACACCCGATCGACCAGCTCTTCTGCTTTTACCTTGGCGTCCTTCACCAGGGCTTCTTCATTCTGCTGTTTCGCAATGTTCGCCAGCGAATCGATCCAGAGAATATTGCCCTGCCTGATCTTGCCTAACCCATTCATCCTCAAAATCATATCAAGCGCCTGATCCCAAGGTACGCTCACGAGCTTCATCGTGACCTTGCTCTTGACCCCTTCACCGACAACCATGTTGAATCCACTCACTTCGGCAATGAGCCGCAGCACATTACTGATATCCGCCTGCTGGAAATCCAGCGAAATGCGCCGGCCGATATAATGCGTTTCTCCAACGACCAAATCATCCTTTGGCGTAGTTTTCTCGCTACTATCTGTACTGTCAGTCCCGGAAGTCATCTGGACAGTCTGCACATGAAATTTAGGTGAAGACCGCCGAACCGTGGCCATTGCCCGCTGGGCGGTTCGAGGAGCAGCATCGACCCAAACCTGCGGCATCGTGGAGTTCTCTGGCTGGGCAATTTCGATCGCCCCTCTAGGGTTAGAGTCTGTGCTTGCCGCCACATCAGTACCGGCGCCTTCCTGAAGCGTCACAATAAGGTTCGTTCCTTGCGGTTCAACCGAATAAACAGCCTTAGCGGAAAGATCAAATACTACCCGTACTCTATCGGCATGATACCCCAGACGCACCTGCTTCAATATCTGGTGATTCACAGCTATGATTGGCTTGTATACGGAGGAAGTCACGTGTGGGATGTCGATCATGAGTCGACGCGCATCAAGACGCGTCACTTCGTGGGCCAGCTCCCCATCCCCCGAAATGACAACACGAATATCGTTGACGCCGCGCTGAATGTCGACCGCGGTCAGGGTCTTCGCTGGACCCCCCTCAATGCTCGACTGCATACCTGAATCGACATTCGGTATGTCGGTTGAAGCTCCCATTGATGGCATGGCCATCGGAGCACTGAGCACTCCCACCGCCGAAAGCACGCGGACAAATACTGTCGTTGTCATGGTCAGCTTAGGTTTCATTCTGCGCCCTCTTTCGGGTGAAGGAGCTTGACATACTCCCGCTCCTGTTTGCTCCCATACACATCTGTAAACCGTTCTTGCACCACAATACCTTTATCCGTCACGGCAGTGACCATGCCATTATTGGGACCAATACGCGTGCCTCGACGCACGGTATATCCATTCCCATCTGGCGTCTGAACCATAGCGGCATTGCCGTAGGCCCCCCATACGACAGCGATCAGGTTTATCTCCGTGAGCCCAACGCGCTGGAGCGGAGGCAAGGCGGGGTCAATCGGTCCAAGGCTCGCCTGTTGCAACACTGGCACAAACGGATCGCGCCGCCCAGAGGGGTCATAGGTATGTGCCCTCACCGGTTCCACCATTGGATTGAGTGCAGCTGCCTGAGCATTCTCATTGCCAGGTGCCACGGCTACGGTTGAAGACGGTGCGTGCCGCGGCACATCGTTGAGAGGAGGCACCTTTAAGGAGTCCTCCCGAATTGGGTTAATTTGTCTGGCATGAGAACTCATGCCAGGCGCAGCAAACCCCAGGCTGGCTAGGGCCAGCAGTCCGGCACATCCAATCAGAACCATGCTTATCGTCTTCATAGTCAATCGCCAGTTTTCACAGTTGACACTCATCGCTCATGACCTCACACATATCCAAGACTCTGTCCCTATTTCTTTTGAGGTGCTGCAGGAACCATCGCGGCCAACTTGGTTTCCTCTGGCGCCGCATAGGCGATAAGGTCAAACACGGTTTGTGTGACAACCCGTCCCTTCTCAAGCTTTGGAGCTCCCATCTTGAGGCCGGACACGGTTACAATTCGAGGCAACGCGTTGATCCGATCGAAAAACAAGGCTGCGGTATGGTAGCCGCCTGAAACCTCTACATTTACCGGCATACGGACAAAGAGTTTAGATGAATCCTCGCTTTTGGGACTCGGTTTCCACAGCTTAATGTCGAGTCCAAGGCGAATCCCCAAGTCCGACACCTGCTTGAGCAACATCACCGCCTCCTCTTCAGGCGGCAATCGTTCTTTCTTTTTCGCAAGCTCAATCTCCAGTTGCTTGCTGGCGGCAATAAGTTCATCAAGATGTTTGACTTTGATGGTCAATGTTTGAATCTCGTTATCGAGTGTGCCAATTGCCCCCTGAAGCCCTGCAATCTCTACAGACTTTGGCTCGGCTATATAGTAGTAGAAGCCCACGATAATCCCTGCAAGAACCATTACAAGAAGCCCCGCCTTCTGGGCCCATGGGATTGAACGCAATAGGTCAAGATTTATAGAAGGCAGCTTCATGATTCTTACCCTTTGAGACGGAAACCAAGTTTGAACTGGTAGATATTGAGCTGGCTCTCCACTGCGGCGCGACTTTCTTGAAGATTGATATTCGAAAAATAGTCGGTTCGGCGCAGATTATTCACGAATTCCACCACATCATCGTTGGTAGCTGCACGACCTTCAAGATCGACCTCTTTCCCAGTGACCGCCATTCTCACTAACCACACCTTCAGCGGATCAAGACTTTGGCTGACATGGTCAAGGGCCTTGACCGGGCCGACACGTGACTTTTCCAATTCGTCGATGATGCGATTTTTGTCTTCCAGCACTTTCTTCCGGCTTTCAAAATCAGAAACCTGCTTCACTTGTTCTCTCAGCTGTGTGACCTGCTTCTCCTTGTCCAGTTTTTCGGTCTGCCGCACGGCTATTTCTTCATCGAGTGACGCCGAGTACCACCAGCATCCTGCCAGGGTGACGAGCAACAGCCCCACACCCAACAGCGCCTGTGCTCTGACATCATACTGAGGCTTTGCCTTATGCCCCTTGGGCCCTGGCAATAAATTAATGCGGATCATCGGTCCCCTATCGATCTAAGCGCCAACCCAACTCCCACTGCGGCCAGCGGAGCTAATTCGGCCAATGCGCTCTGATCAAAATCGCTCCCTGAAGTATCGATTTCGCTGAACGGATTAGCGACCTCGACTACAGCCTGCATTCGATCTCTCAATTGGACAACCAGGCCCTTTACCTGAGCGCCCCCTCCACACAAAAGAACCTGTTGAACGTCCGCGTCCGCCATGGTTGACTTGAAATAATCGACAGTCCGCGCAATTTCCGACGCAACCTCAGCATTCACACTGTCGACGACTGTGGTTACCGCGTCCTGATTATTCCCAGCCGAACGCTCGCCTTTTTTCGTTTCCTCTGCCTCTTCATAGGACATGCCCACTTCTCGTTGAATGGCTTCCGTATAGCGATTTCCTCCGATTGGAATATCTCGAGTGAACAGCGAGGTGCCGCCTCGAACAATATTGATATTCATGACACTGGCGCCAATATTGACAAGCGCGGTCGTCTCATCCTGTGAAACAGGATAGTTGATCGCGTGCATGTTTTCGATTGCAAAGGCATCCACATCCATGACGATCGGAACCAGCCCCGCCCCCTTGACGAGTTCTGTCAGCTCATTAATCTTGTCTTTCTTGGCTGCCACAAGAATGATCGACATCTCTCCTTGTGTATCGCCCGCGGCCTCGGTAGGGGGCAACACACTGAAGTCGATGTTCACCTCATTAATATCGAAGGGGATGTACTGCTCCGCAGCAAGCCTCACCTGCCCCTCCAACTCCTCATCAGGCATCGGCGGCAGGCTGATCTTTTTAATGATGACCGCATGGCCGGAAATCGACACGGCGACCTGCTTCACCTTGATATTCGTTTCCTCGAACAATTCTTTAATCGCCGATACCACCCGCCCTTCATCCATCACTGTACCGTCGACAATGACTTCCGGCTCAAGTGGTTTGAAACCAAACTTCTGGAGAATGTATCGCCCTCGGTTTTCTTTCAACTGGACAAGCTTGATCCCACTCGACCCGATATCCAGCCCGACGAGCTGTCGCTTCCGGGTGAACATCGAGAACAGATCAGTTTCAGCAATACCTTTAAATGAACTCAGCATACGTGCCCCTGACTGTACATGACTATCCGTACAGAGCAAGTCTTTATGTGATTTTCTCGAAGACTGTTACTCATGGTCATATCCCCATCCCGACAAACTTCCACGCTCCAAAGAAAAAACGTGTCTTTGAACCATTCTGGCTATTCACCTGTGCCCTGCCATCCATTCAGTATTCCCCTACTTGAGAGGCGATTTAGGCCTGAATCACAGCCGTCACACATCAATCGATGCCTCCACACCGAGGAGCGGCTTTGTTCGTCAGCTAAGTATAGTCCAGATGCTCTACCTGTCAAGGAAGTCGCGGTCCGCGTACATGTTTAGAAACAAAGGGGATAGTGGCGGGAGAATTGACCTAACGGGTCCGTGGATTATTACCTATTGATATCGCGATGCGCGACGGTCGCTTGATAGCCCAGCGCAGAAAAACTTGTTTGAAGTCGTCCAGCAATCGCCACAGATCGATGACGTCCGCCGGTGCAGCCAACCCCAACATTCACATAGCTACGGTGTTCTCGTTCGAAGAGAGGAATGAGGAATTTAAAGAAGCCTTCTAGCTGCCCGATGAATGCAACGGCGTCGGGATCAGTCAGCACATAGGTTCGCACCCGCGAGTCTTCCCCAGTCAATGGTTTGAGGTCAGGAACGAAAAATGGGTTCCGCAAGAACCGGACATCGAACAGGAGGTCAATATCGTACGGCACACCGAACTTGTAGCCAAATGTTACCAGCGAGATGGTTAACCGCTGAGGCGTGCCTTCCTGCCTTAACTGTCTGATTAACAGCTCACGCAACTCATGCACCGTCAAGTCCGAGGTATCCACAATCCGGTCAGCGTTGCGCCGAAGATCAGCAAGACGCTCCTTTTCAAATCGTACTCCTTCCAATACAGGGAGTTGCGGCAGCAGTGGATGGGGTCTCCGAGACTCCGAGAATCGACGAACCAAGACTTCCTCCCGAGCCTCAAAGAATATGAGCTCGACCGCATGACCAAGCGCCTTCACCCGCTCAAGAATGCCCACCAGATCTGAAAAGAACACGCGCTCTCTAACATCGATGCCGAGCGCAACATTCTTAATCTCGCCCCCCTGCTGATGACAGAGCTCGACAAAGGTCGGCAGGAGAGCCGGCGGCAAATTATCGATACAGAAATACCCGGCGTCTTCGAAACACTTGAGAGCATGCGACTTCCCTGATCCAGAAAGACCGCTGATCACCACCAACTTGAGTCCTGCCATGCCTACCTACCCCTTACGGATCAATCAGGACCACTCGATCACGATCAATACGCTGTAGAATCTGCAGCTTTCCCGAAGACAGTGAAGTAAACACCACCAGCGAACCAGGCAAAGGATCGAGCCGGCGCTTCGCATCCTCAAGAGTCAGAACAGCCCGGACCGGACGAATGACTTCAAGTTTTTCCTCTTCCTGCGGAAGAGCCTGACGCGGAACCTTACGCACCGACCTTTTCGTCGGTTCTTTATGATCAGTCTGGCGTTCCTTATGTTTTCGTATCTGGACACCCAAACGGTCCACGAGCTGGTCGATCGTCGCGTACATTTCCTGGGTCGAAGCTTTTGCCTGAATCCTCCTCCCTTGCATTGTACAAACGACCTCCGCACAATGCTGAAGCTTGCTCACACCCAGGATCACTTCCAGGTGGCTCAGCTTCACTTCATACCGCGCGAGCCTCTCAAACCGATTTTCGATATGTTGTCGGAGCGCCGGCGTGATAACCAGGCGTCGTCCTGTAATCTTCATAGGCTTTCATCCTTTCAAGCTGAATAACCTCGGTCCCTCTGTCAGTCAGCTATGCTGGTTGGTTCTGAGTTTCCATACCGCCAGGAGAGACACCGGATAAGAAGTGCATAGGCATGCGGCTAGACAGGGAAGGTCTAAAAAAATCGCTTACGCTGAGTGGCGGAGGGAATATGTTCTTCCGCCCGGTACTTGGCCACTGTCCGTCGCGCGATCACGACCTGCAGTGTAAGCAGGCGCGCTGCGATCTCTTCATCTTTGAGGGGGCGGCGGGCATCTTCCTCCGCCACCATTTTCCGAATCATCTCCCTCACCGTCACAGACGACATCATGTCGGAGGGCTGATCCGCTCGCTGCAGGCCGGCGTTAAAGAAAAACTTTAGATCCAACAACCCTTGCGGGCAATACATGTACTTGTTGGCCGTCACACGACTGATTGTCGACTCGTGCATCCCAATATCTTCAGCCACCTGTTTGAGCACCAACGGCTTCAGATACTCCACGCCCTTTTCAAAGAACTGCTCCTGAAACTTCACGATACTCGACACCACTTTAACGATTGTCTTATTCCGCTGCTCGATGCTGCGAATGACCCATTGCGCCGCCCGAAGCTTTTCATCCAGATAGGCCTTAGTCTCCTCCGACCCGTTCTCACCTGCCCCCATCAACTGCTTATAGTATGGGCTGATCCGCATACGGGGGAGCCCGTCGTCGTTCAGTAAAACCACCCATTCACCTTCATTCTTGGCAACAAACACGTCAGGAACAATTACATAGTTCTGGGTGTTCGTAAACGGTCGACCGGGCTTCGGCTCAAGCACTTCGATAACCTTGGTCGCCTGAAAAACCTCTTCTACTGTAACATCGAGAGCTTTTGCAATTCTCGCATACTGTTTCTTCTCCAAGTCTTTGAGATGGTGCTGAACAATGGCTTCAACAATCGACCCCTTCAAGGCGCCTGGTCTGGCCCCTAATGACCCCATCGGACTCTTTCCCAAATGTCCGATCTGCAAGAGTAGGCACTCCGCTAGATCGCGTGCCGCCACTCCCGTCGGATCAAAACTCTGAATATCCTTTAGAACTGACTCCCCTTCAATCTCGGTGAAATCAGTCCCGCTGACCATTTCTGCGAGAGACATACGCAGATACCCGTCATCGTCAAGGTTACCGATGATCAACCGCCCGATACCCTTTTCACGATCGGACAAACCGGAAAACGATAGTTGCCAGAGAAGGTGATCTTCTAGGGAGGTTGCCTTCGCCATGGTTTGTTCATAGGAAGGAAACTCATCCTGAGAGGACGACTGAGACTCGGACCCACCAATCCGACGGTCGCTTCCAAAGTACTCTTCCCAACCAGCCGCTGAGACCTCATCCGGTGTATCCCGTTCTTCTGGAGTCGACTCCTCCACATTCGACGGCTCACTATCCGCTGAGGCCGCCGCATCTTCCGCCTTCTCCTCTGCGCTTGTGGCTTCGCTGTCCTCCGCTTCAGTAGGGAGGTCTTCCAAAAGCGGATTTTCCATTAAATGCTGAGTGAGACTCTGCTGGAGTTCAAGTCGAGACAATTGCAGCAACTTAATTGCCTGCTGCAATTGGGGAGTCATGATCAGCTTTTGACTCAGTCGAAGGTCGAGTCTGAGCTTCATACGCGACGATCCTTACGCATCATAGCTTGAACCGTTCCCCCAGATAGACCGCTCGGGCCGTTTCGCTCTTGACGATGAACTCAGGAGACCCGGCCTCCAGAATCAACCCTTCGTTGATGATGTAGGCCCGATCTGTGATTGACAGCGTCTCCTGGACATTGTGATCGGTGATCAGAATGCCGATTCCCTTTTCTTTCAATCGGGTAATAATTTGCTGTATGTCAGCGACGGCAATCGGGTCAATCCCTGCAAAGGGCTCATCCAGCAACATGAATGACGGGCTCGTCGCGAGCGCCCTCGTGATTTCCAACCGCCGACGTTCCCCACCAGACAATGCATAGGCCATGCTCGCTCGAATATGGCTCAGGTCCAGTTCCTTGAGAAGAGCATCGACCCGGTCGCGACGTTCTGACCGAGAGTAGTCCAGCATCTCAAGAATTGCCAGAATATTGTCTTCAACCGACAAGCGTCTAAACACAGATGATTCTTGCGGCAGATACCCGATTCCTTTCCGCGCCCGTCTGTACATCGGGAGATCTGTGATCACCTCTTCACCGAGCGAGATCGCCCCTTCATCAGGCTGGCACAGCCCGACGATCATGTCGAAGATGGTGGTCTTTCCGGCCCCATTGGGTCCCAGCACACCCACGACCTCTCCGGCGTGGACTTCGATCGAGACACCTTTTACGACTTTGCGCGCGCGAAAACTTTTCACCAATCCCGTTGCGCATAAACCAGCCTCTTCGGTCCTGTTCACTTTAGTCCCAGACGACAGCGCATTCCCTTGAGCCGGTACGATCACTTGATCGCCCCCCCATCCGGCTCAATCCGCACATGCGAGCCTCCTTCCACCACACTCCGATCCTCTGCCAAAAACATCGTGATTTGCTTGCCGCTGACCCTTGTTCCCTTATCCCAGGCCACCGGGTCGCCCGTCAGGACGATCTTATCACCATCATGATAGTATATAGCTTTTTCACAGGTCGCATTCCCCGAGTCCTTCTCGATTTTCACTCGACCGGTCGCTTCAATCCTGTTGACTGAACGATTGGACACAGCCGGCACGGCATCGGGCCCTTTCGAAGGTACGGCACCATTGACAGCCTCAGGCCCTTTCTGGTTATCAGTCGCGGGTGGGTCTTGCACGCGAAACATCACCACCATGCGATCGGAGTAGACAACCAACGACCCACGAGTCAGCACAACCGCCCCCTCAAATATCGCTTGGCTATCCTGATTTTTTACGGTCATCCGCTTGGCTGTAATGGTCGTGCCCACCGCTCGATCAACACCACCCTTGGGAAGGGCTGCGTCAGCCGATTCGCTCAATGAAGCTATCCCAAGCGGGAATAAATTAAGAAGCAGGAGCCAAATCCACATGTACATCCTCAAGCACTTCAAATTCCTCTCGGTCCAAATGTCCCAGCAACCCACGCCCCGTCACCTCTAACCCATGCCCAACGATACGAACAGGATCCTGTGTGCGAATCTCTCTTGTCTGATCAGTCCAAGCCAGATGGTTGGTATAAATCACGTATCCACTCTCAGTGTGAATCACGAGCGGCTCCAATCGGTTCGCGAGCACGAAATTCTTTGTCTCCGTATCTAATGTCCCTTCATCTCCGGTTAACGTCAAATCTTTTCCCTGCTGGCCAAACAGTGTGATAGCGACGACTTGGAGCATCGCCCGCTTGTCTCGTTCAAAGAGTCGCGCCTCTTGCGCCTGTACTTGCCATTGAACCGTATCGCCCTTGGTTTGGGTGAATGTAAACTGGGAAATCGTGGCATCAGCTGCATCCATGGAGCCTGGCGCCGCCGCCGTTGGGATGGGAACCATAGTCGAGTTAGTCACGAGCAGATAGGCGAGGACACAGGCCAACACCGCACTGAGCGCTAACAAACCTCTCCGTACCCAGCGTTGCCACACGTTATCCCTGCTTCCTTATTAGTAGCATGAAGAATACTGGCACGATAGTAGCATGAGCTCAATATCAAGTAAACTTATGCCTGGACCACAGCATGGTCTACTGGGCAGAGATGAGGTGAGGGAGATGGGGGAATCGTCGGAATAATGATGCGGCGCCGCGCCGCCGACTAAATCTCCCAGACAGGAGATCTAGCCGACGGCCGGAGTCGCAGGAGTTGAGGCAGCAGGCACTTGTTTCTTCGCCGATGCAGCATCCGGCCTGGTGACGAGTTCAATCGCGACAAGCTTGGCTGCATCGCCAATCCGCCGCCTCGTCTTCACCATCCTGGTATAGCCACCGGGGCGGTCTTTAAATCGAACTGCGACGTCGCTGAATAATTTTGAGACGACATCTTTACTGCGGATAAACGCAAGGGCTTGCCGCCGAGCCGGCAATGTTCCCTCCTTGCCGAGCGTAATCATCCGATCCGTAAATCCTCGAATTTCTTTCGCCTTGGCTTCCGTCGTCTCGATTCGCTCATGTTCGAGCAGCGACGTTACAAGACTTCGGAACAGAGCCCACCGATGTTTCGTCTTTCGTCCTAGCTGTCTGCCATTTTTTCTATGACGCACTGGTTCCCTCTTGTTTCGTTACTCACTCTTCGGGCTACCGCTATTCTGTTGCACCGTATCCAGCTTCACACCGAGCCCCAACCCCATTTCCGTCAAGATCTCTTTAATTTCGTTGAGCGATTTCTTGCCGAAATTCTTTGTTCGCAGCATCTCCCCTTCGGTCTTCTGGACTAAGTCGGCAATGGTCTTGATGTTCGCATTCTTCAAACAGTTTGCAGCACGAACCGACAATTCCAGCTCGTTGACGCTACGGAATAGATGCTTATTAACCTCACGTTGCGCATCATCACTCCCAAGATCAGCGCGCCCTTCGAGTCGCTCATCGGCATTGATAAAAATATCGATGTGATCGCGCAGGATGCCAGCCGCCGTGGACAAGGCATCACGAGGCGAGATGGTCCCATCCGTTAAGATTTCCAAGGTCAATTTATCGTAATCGGTCATGCGACCGACACGGGCGTTCTCCACATGAAAGTTCACTCGTTTGATGGGCGAAAATACAGAATCAATCGCGATCACACCAATCGGCAGCCCCTCTTCCTTATTTCGCTCAGCCGGCACATAGCCCCGCCCATGATTGACCGTCATTTCCATGTCGAATGTGGCATCCTTGTCCAACGTCGCAATATGGAGATTCGGAGTCAATATGGTCACATCTGCATCATGAATAATATCGGACCCCTTTGCTTCACCGGGTCCCTTCTTCTTAAGACGTAGCGTCTTTGGCTTATCAGTATGTACCGCAAGCCGCAGTCCTTTGACATTCAAGATAATGGAGGTCACATCCTCCGTGATACCAGGAATCGTGGAGAACTCGTGCAGAACTCCTTCGATCTTCACCGTAGTTACTGCCGCACCTGTAAGCGACGACAATAGTACGCGCCGTAATGCATTGCCAACCGTGGTCCCAAATCCACGTTCATAGGCCTCTGTTGTAAATCTGCCGTAGGTTTGGGATTGCGTATCGCTGTCGACTTCCACCCGCAGCGGGATTTGAAAGTCTTTCATTGCTTTAATCATAACTCCCCCTTGATCTCATCGCGTAGCCAGCTACTGAACGGCATCTGTTCGCCACAGAGACCGACTCCCTTGCCCAATTCCGCATCTACCTTGAATACAACTCCACCACCATCTGCTCATTGACCGGCAGCGCAATCTGGTCTTTTGATGGCAGCGTTCGTACCATGCCCTTAAACGCCGTCTTGTCCAACTCCAACCACTCCGGAATGCCTCGTCCATCAACAGACTCTAAAGCGGCCTGGATCGAGATCAATGTGCGGCTTCGCTCCCGGACGCTGATGATATCGCCCGCCTTGACCTGCGCGCCAGGCACATTAATTTTTCGGCCATTCATGGTCAGGTGCCCGTGGCTGACCAGCTGCCTGGCCTCCTTTCGAGAAGCGCCAAACCCCAAACGATAGGCCACGTTATCCAGCCGGCATTCCAATAACCGCAACAGTGCCTCACCGGTAATACCAGACTGCCGCTCCGCACGTTCAAACACACCACGGAACTGGCATTCCATCAAGCCGTAGATTCTGCGCAGCTTCTGCTTTTCCCTGAGCTGCGTGCTGTACTCTGAATTCCTCGGACGCTTTTGCCCATGCTGTCCCGGAGGGTAGCTCCGCCGCTCGATAGCACATTTCTCTGTCATACAGCGCAAGCCTTTCAGAAACAACTTCTCACCCTCTCGCCGACACAACCGACAGACGGGACCGCGATACTTTGCCACTGATCTACCTCCGGTTACCGGACATCACCACATAGGTGCGCCCAACAATTCTCGTGTATCCGACACTCTCAACATGCGCCGCTAAACGCGACGCCGCTTAGGTGGACGGCATCCATTGTGCGGAATCGGGGTCACATCACGAATCATATGGATCCGCAATCCAGCAGCCTGAAGAGATCGGATCGCCGATTCACGACCGGACCCAGGCCCATTCACATAGACATCCACTTGGCGCATTCCGCTCTCCATCGCCTTGCGCGCAGCGGCCTCGCCGGCCCGCTGAGCAGCAAAAGGCGTGCTCTTGCGAGACCCCTTAAAGCCTTGGTTTCCTGAGCTCGCCCACACAATCGTATTGCCGCTCAGGTCGGTGATGGTAACGATCGTGTTATTGAAGGAAGCCTGGACATGGGCCACCCCGGTCTGCACGATCCGGCGCTCTTTCTTCTTTCCTTTTTTGATGCTCATACAGACTCCCTACTCAAGTAACAGTCACACACTACGCCGAACGCACAGGCGGTTTCGGTTTGCTTCCCACACCGGAGCGACGGCCTTTTCTCGTCCGCGCATTCGTCTTGGTCCGCTGGCCGCGGACCGGCAACCCTTTCCGATGACGCAGCCCACGGTACGTACCACTATCGATCAATCGCTTGATGTTCATCGAGAAGGTCTTTCTCAGATCGCCTTCGACCTGGAAGCCTTCCTGAATAATTTCTCTAATCTTGACAATATGCTCTTCGCTCAAATCTTTCACGCGAATTGCTCCGTCGATCCCGGCCTTGCTCAAGATAGAGAGTGCGGATGCCCGACCAATCCCATAGACATAGGTCAAGCCGATGTCCGCCCGCTTCTCTCTCGGTAAATCCACTCCAGAAATACGAGCCATAATTCCCCCTTACTCTTCCCACATTCATCGCAGGATGACCTGATTGGGCTCTAGTGCGCGCGTCCAGCGAGGGCCTGAGGCCGCGCGCTGCGCGAGCAGGAGACCGATCAGGTCGTCCTGCGACCTCTCACCCTTGGCGCTGCTTGTGGCGCGGATTCTCGCAGAGGATTCGCACCACGCCCTTGCGCCGAACCACCTTACATTTGGCACAAATTGGCTTCACGGATGATCTGACTTTCATGTCTCTTTTACGCTCCTACTTAAACCGATAGGTAATCCGCCCGCGTGTCAGGTCATACGGCGACAGTTCCACGGTCACCTTATCGCCGGGAAGAATACGGATAAAGTGCATCCGCATCTTTCCGGAAATGTGCGCAAGAATCTTATGGCCATTGTCCAGCGATACCCGAAACATCGCGTTCGGTAACGTCTCGTTCACTGTGCCTTGAATTTCGATGATGTCTTCTTTCGGCACTATATCCCTTCTCTCCAGACTGCATGCCCGCGTCTTTGGTTTCTCAGAGCTGACTCAGAATCTTCGGAGGCCCACTCGGCTCAATCACAATCGTATGCTCAAAGTGCGCCGAGAGACTCCCGTCTACCGTTACCGCCGTCCATCGATCCTCAAGAACCTTGACTGCAGCGCCACCCATGTTGACCATCGGTTCGATTGCGAGAACCATTCCAGCCTGTAACCGTGGTCCCTGCCCTGGCTTCCCATAATTCGGCACTTGCGGTTCTTCGTGCAACTGCCGGCCAATTCCATGGCCTACGAACTCTGTCACGACCGAATAGCCAGCAGCCTCCACATGCCGCTGAACCGCATGTGAAATGTCCGACAACCGATGGCCCACCACCGCTTGCTTGATTCCGAGATACATGGCCTCCTCGGTAACTTGAACCAATCGGGCATTCCGTTCGGTCATCTGCCCCACAGCAACTGTAATGGCCGAATCTCCGTAAAACCCGTCAACAATGGCCCCTAGGTCAAGCCCAATGATATCCCCATCCTTCAACACTCGCTTGGAGGGGATTCCGTGGACAACCTGCTCATTCACCGATGCGCAGAGCGTCTTTGGATAACTCCGATACCCCTTAAATGCCGGCTTTGCCCCACGGGCCCGAATCTCATCCTCGGCTAAGCGGTCCAGTTCATCGGTCGAAATACCAGGCCTAACGGCTTTCTGCAAAATCTGTAACGTCTCTGCCACCACTCTTGACGCCTGAGCCATCACCGCAATCTCATCCGGCGTCTTGAGAATGATCATGCCGCCCGGTACGGTTCCAGCGCCTGCGAGAGATGCTGAAAAACGACATCCACTGCGCCTGAACCATCCAGCTGAAATAACAATCTTCGCTCTTGGTAATACGCCACAAGCGGAGCCGTCTGCTCGTCATATACTTTCAAGCGCATCTCGATTGCATCGCGTCGGTCATCGCTGCGCTGCACGAGCGGCTCTCCGCATCGGTCGCAAACCTCACCCACCTTGGGAGGCGCAAAGGCTACATGGAACGTCGCTTGGCATTTCGGGCAACTTCGGCGCCCGCTCAAACGCCTCACGATATCTTCACGCGAAACCTGGAAGTTCACCACCCGATCCAGCGCGATCCCTTTGGATATCAAAACCGCTCCCAATGCTTCCGCCTGTGGAACAGTCCTGGGGAATCCATCCAGAACGAATCCATTCGCACATCTGGGATCAGCTAACTTCTCCCTGACCAGCCCAATCACCACGGCATCCGGGACTAGGCTTCCCTGATCCATGTAGCGCTTCGCTTCAAGCCCCAGCACAGTCTGATTGCGAACCGCCTCGCGAAGAAGATCACCTGTCGATATCTTCGCTATCTGATACTGCGCCGCAATACGGTCAGCCTGAGTCCCCTTGCCAACGCCTGGTGCACCGAGAAACACCACCTGCATGGATTTGCCTCACCCACTCCTACCACGGAGGGGAGCCATACCTTTACCAAGAAACCCATCGTAATTCCGCATCAACATGTGGGACTCAATCTGCTGGGCCGTATCAAGCCCGACGCCGATCACGATCAGCAACGAGGTACCGCCGAAATAGAACGGCACACCTAGCTTATAGATCAACAACTCCGGAATCACACAGACGATCGCAAGATAAATCGATCCGGCAAACGTAATTCGCGTGAGTACCTTATAGATGTAGTCGGAAGTCCGTACGCCGGGGCGAATCCCGGGAATGAATCCACCGTACTTCTTCATGTTGTCAGCCATGTCCACCGGGTTCAACACCACTGCGGTATAGAAGAAACAGAAAAATAGAATGAGGCCGATATACATCAGCGTATACAACAGCGATCCAGGCGCAAGTTGCGCACCGATATCCTTAATCCAGGGTGTCTCAAAAAACCCGGTAATCGTCGCGGGAAATGCAATAATCGATGATGCGAAAATTGGCGGAATCACCCCCGCGGTATTGATTTTCAGTGGAATATGCGTGCTCTGCCCGCCAAACACTCTGCGTCCGATAACTCGTTTTGCATATTGAACCGGCACCTTTCGTCGCCCGCTTTCCAGAAAGACAATGGCGGTGACCACCACTACCATCAGCGCTGCAAGGGCGACCAACAAGATAATGCTGAGCTGCCCAACCTTGTACAGTTCAAAGGTCTGGGCCACGGCGGACGGCAGGCGTGCGACGATTCCCGCAAAAATGATCAAGGAAATGCCGTTCCCGATGCCTCGCTCGGTAATCTGTTCACCAAGCCACATCAGGAAACCCGTACCCGCCGTCAAGGTGATGACCGTCATAAGACGGAATCCCCACCCACCGGTCATCACGAATGCGCCGTTATTCATTTGTTCGAGACCGACTGCGATTCCGAAGCCCTGAATTAGCGCTATACCGATCGTCCCGAATCGAGTGTACTGAATAATCTTTTTTCGCCCGCGCTCCCCCTCTTTGGCCAATTTTGTCAGGTGCGGGACAGCGACGGTCAACAGCTGAAGAATGATCGAGGCGCTGATATAGGGCATAATGCCCAGCGCTAAGATGGTCAACCTCGAGAGCGACCCGCCTGAGAAAATATCCAAAAACCCGAGTAGAGCGCCACCTTCCTTTTGCAGGAACTCCGAAAGGGCCTCGCCATTGATCCCAGGCGTAGGAATATGCGCCCCGATCCGATATACCACCAACATCCCTATGGTAAAGAGGATACGGGTACGCAGCTCAGGGATTTTTAAAATATTCTGAAAACTGGTCAGGAGTCGTTCAAACACCGGGGATGACCTCGACTCTCCCTCCAGCTGCTAGAATTTTCGCCTCTGCTGACTTACTGAACTTGTGCGCCTGCACAACAATCGCCCTCGTAAGGTCTCCATTTCCAAGAACCTTGATCGGCAATGACTTGCGCTTAACCAAGCCGACATCGACTAAGGTCTGCGGTGTGATGGTACCGGACACGATCATGTCACCCAAACTCTTCAGGTTGACAATCGAGTACTCCTTACGAAAGATGTTCGTAAAGCCATGCTTCGGCACTCGACGGATCAGAGACATCTGGCCGCCTTCAAACCCGCCGGCCTGTCGACTCCGACCCCCCGACCTGGCTAACAGGCCCTTATGGCCCTTTCCAGACGTTTTCCCATGACCAGAGCCTGGGCCACGACCGATACGTTTGCGCCGCTTTCTGGATCCTTTTGCAGGACCGATTTCATGTAAATTCATTGTGGCTGCACTTCCAATAGATAGCCGACTTTTCCGATCATCCCTCTGACTTGGGGAGTATTGGGACGAGTCACCGTCTGTCTGATTTTTCTCAGGCCCAAGCCGCTCAAAACACGTCGATGTTTTTGCGGTGTACCAATGGGACTTCGTCGTAAGGTGATCACGAAACCCTTTGAGTCAGCCTTAGCGGTCTTCACTGTAGGCATTAGGCACTCACCCTATTCTGTGCGTCGCCCACCACATTACGGCGTAGCTTAAGAACATCCCCAACGTTGCGGAGCTGACAGAGCCCATTGAGGGTGGCCCGAACCGTATTAAATGGATTTCCACGACCCAACGTCTTCGCAATGACGTTATGGACGCCGGCGACCTCGACCACCGCCCGGACGGCGCCGCCGGCAATAATCCCGGCCCCCTTCTTGGCGGGCTTCAGAAGGACATGCTCGGCCCCGAACAGCCCATGCACCTCATGGGCAATCGTCCCGGATGTGAGAGCGACATGCACCAAGTTTTTCTTAGCCTGTTCAACCGCCTTCGAGATCGCGACGGGCACTTCAGCAGCCTTCCCTTTTCCGATACCAACCCACCCCTGGCCGTCCCCCACGACAACCAATGCGCAGAAGTTGAACCGCTTTCCGCCCTTCACGACTTTCGCCACACGGTTGATAAAGACAACCTTGTCCTTCAGGCTTAGTTCATCTGGATTAACTCGCACCTAGCATTTCTCCTCTTTGTTCCTCTCGCTCCGTACTGTAACGTAAGCAAGGCACGACCTAGAACTGCAGACCGCCTTCACGAGATGCTTCAGCCAATGCTTTGACCCGTCCGTGGTACATCCTACCGCCACGATCGAACACCACAGACTGTACCTTAGCGGCCTTAGCCCGTTCGGCTAGCAACTTTCCAACAGCCTTGGCGCCATTGATGCTGCCAGTAGACTTCACCGAAGTGCGCAGAGACTTATCCAGGGAAGACGCGGCAGCCAACGTGGCTCCCTTGAGATCGTCGACGATCTGGGCGTAGATATGAGAGCGACTGCGAAACACATTGAGACGTGGACGCTCAGCTGTTCCAAAGACTCTCTTCCGCACCCGCTGTTTTCGCCTGGTTAACTGGCTGGCTTTATCTGCACTATTCATAAAACACCCTACTTTCCTGTCTTCCCGGCCTTTTTACGCAACACTTCCCCTGCATAGCGAACGCCCTTTTGCTTATAGACATCAGGGGGCTTGAGGGCTCGCAAGTCGGCCGCAACCTGTCCCACCAACCGCTTGTCTGGCCCCTTTACGTTGATCAGCGTTTGCTTGTCTACCTTCACATCGATTCCAGTTGGGATCGGATAGGTGACTGGGTTGATATAGCCCAAACTGAAGCTCATTGTCCGGCCCTGCACGGCAACCTTATAGCCTACCCCGGTAATTTCTAAATTACGTTCATAGCCCTTCGTCACACCCTGAACAAGGTTGCTCAGCTCTGCACGAGTCAACCCGTGCAATGCGCGAACTTGGCGGTCCTCATTTGACCGGTTCACCACAAGCTGTCCATTCGCAATCGAGATCCCAAGACCTGATGACAATGACCAATCGAGCTTCCCAAGCGGGCCCTTCACGGACACAATAGACCCGGCGACTTTCACATCCACTCCTGCAGGAATCTGGATTGGCTTCTTTCCTATACGTGACATCGATGCCTCGTTCCTCTAGCCCAACGCTGCAATGACAATCTGGTCGCAGTAACCATTACCACACCGAGCACAGAACTTCTCCGCCCAGCCCAGCACGGCGAGAATCCTGATCCGTCATCAACCCCTTCGATGTAGACAGGATCGCCACCCCGATACCGTTTTTGACTCGCGGGATATCCTTGATCCCTACATAGACACGGCGGCCCGGCTTGCTCACCCGCTGCATACCGGTAACCATGGGTTGCCCTTCCGCAACATACCGTAACTGCACTTTCAACACAGGATGCCCATCCGCGACATCCGCCTCAACGCCTTGAATATATCCCTCGTTCTGGAGAATCCGAAGAACCTCGCGCTTGAGACGGGAGGCTGGGATGCTCACGACATCGTGGCGTCGCCGAAACCCGTTTTGCAACCGTACTAATAAATCGCTAATGGGATCTGTAACCATACAAGCCTTTCACTCACATTCTTCGCGTGACCAGATGCGATCACCAGCCGAGCGACATAGAAGCCGGATACGCTACCAACTCGACTTCCGAACCCCAGGGATCTCACCCTTCAGGCTCAGCAATCGAAAGCAAATTCTGCACATGCGAAATCGGCGCAAGAACCCTCGCACACGCCCGCATATCTCACACCGGTGATAGTCCCTGACAGGAAATTTCGCCTTGATGGCTGATTTATTTCTGAGAGCTAATCTCGACACCTGCAACTCCTTCGCTAGACATTACGCCCGGAATGGCATTCCTAAATGCTTCAATAGTGCCCGGCCCTCATCGTTGGTCTTGGCGGTCGTGACAATCGTGATATCCATGCCATGGATGGATGCCACCTCGTCGTACTTGATCTCGGGAAATATGAGCTGCTCTTTGAGTCCCAGCGTATAATTACCTCGGCCATCGAACGACTTTGGCGAGACACCTCGGAAGTCACGAATCCGTGGCAACGACAGCGTCACAAGACGATCAAAGAACTCCCACATTCTGCGACTCCGCAGCGTAACCTTTGTGCCGATCGGCATACCTTGGCGCAACTTAAAAGTGGCAATGGCCTTCTTCGCCTTTGTAATCAGAGGCTTTTGCCCAGTAATCGCACCCAATTCACTAGCGGCGCTCTCCAGCAGCTTCACGTTCTGAATGGCTTCCCCCATTCCCACGTTTAACACAATCCGTTCAAGCTTCGGAACTTGCATAATGTTCTTATAGCCGAACTCTTTCATGAGTGCCGGCACAACCTTCTGCAAGTA
>Ga0194035_1000044_pt1 | contig 76574 bp, 60 predicted proteins | sample JunL2320m_MetaG_FD_148680 | JGI IMG/M metagenome (GOLD analysis project Ga0194035, IMG submission 148680) | Anoxic zone freshwater microbial communities from boreal shield lake in IISD Experimental Lakes Area, Ontario, Canada - Jun2016-L239-20m | ecosystem: Environmental > Aquatic > Freshwater >...
GATCACGCACGATCGCTGGTTTCTGGATCGTCTCGCAACGCACATCATTGCGTTTGAGGGAGACGGTTACGTGCACGTCTGTGAGGGCAACTTTGAAACATACCAGCGTCAGCGACACGAGCGGTTGGGCATCGACGCAGACGAACCGCATCGCTTCCGTTACAAAAAGCTTCAGCATTAACAAGGGCCGAGTGCGCACACGGCATCGCGGCGTTTTATGCCATCGGCAACTGCACTGAGGCAGCAGCGCGGAGTTCTTTTGGGAGGGGAAAGTAGACGTTCTCTTCGCGAATGGTGCGCTCTTCGACGGTGGCGTTGTAACGGAGTTTGAGCCATTCAACGCAGTCTTGCACCACGCTCTCTGGGGCGCTTGCCCCGGCTGTGATGACAACGGTTTCGTCACCAGCAAACCAGGTCGGATCGATCTCCCCTGCCCCATCAATTAAATGTGATGGAATGCCTCGTTCACACGCCAGTTCGGCTAGTCGCTGGCTATTGGAACTGTTGCGGCTCCCCACGACGATTACCAGATCGGCATCGGCCGAGAGCAATCGAACTGCCTCTTGGCGGTTTTGCGTGGCGTAGCAGATATCATCTTTGGGCGGGCCGACAATGTGTGGAAATCGCTCTTTGAGCCGAGTGATAATCCGTGAGGCGTCATCGACCGAGAGAGTCGTTTGGGTCAGGTAGGCCAACTTGTCAGTGGAGAGGAATGTGAGGGAGTCTACTTCTTCTGTGTTGTCAACCAGCGTGAAGGCGTCGGGGGCCTGCCCCATCGTGCCGATCACCTCGTCGTGTCCCTCGTGGCCGATCAACACGATGCTGTAGCCAGCCTTGGCATACTTGATCGCCTCCAGATGTACTTTTGTCACCAGTGGACAGGTGGCATCAATGGCCCGAAGTTGCCGCTGGGCTGCCACGGTACGCACTTGAGGTGCCACACCATGCGCTGAAAAGAGCAGCACGGCCCCGTGTGGCACCTCTTCAACGGTGTCCACAAATACGGCACCTTCGCGTACAAACCGCTCGACAACGTGCTTGTTGTGAACAATTTCGTGAAATACGTAGATGGGCGTACCGTAGAGACGGATTGCCATTTCGAGCGTCTCGATCGCCATATTCACGCCAGCACAAAATCCTCGCGGACCGGCAAGCAGGATCTTCATTGCAGAGTTCCAGTGTGAGTATGTCTTACGTATAAGCCTATGACATCCTAACGGAAATCATGTTTTTTGTCACCGAACGGATTTCACTTTGGCTGCGTCGACGAGCATTTCCTTTTTCGATCCTTCCAAGAGCGGCATCACCGCAGAATCACGGCAGAGAAAAAGCGAACGCGAGGAGTCCAATGCCATTTCGGAGCCGAGGCATTGGAAACCCGCCCGCGTTGAAGTGGTGGGCCTGATATGCTGATGAGGGAATGGATTATTCGTACCATGCACGGCGACCGAGTGAATCGTGATCGGTCTCAATCTTGCATAGAGCATTTTGGTGCATAGCTGTGGCCCGTCATTCTCAAGATAGAAAGGCTCTCGCTGGGCAGAAAGATCCCACGGCGTGTCATGGATCGGCATTGCCCGGGTGTGCGACGCTGGCCGAGTCTGAGGCATTGTGCCGAGGGGTGGCGAGGCACTACGAAAATTTTACGGTCGCCACTCGGCTGGTACCCCGGCGGTTGCGGCAACATCTCACGAATGTCTATGCGTTTGCTAGGTGGAGCGATGACTTGGCCGATGAGTCGCCATCGCCCTCCGAGGCAGCCAGAGGCTTAGCCCAATGGCGGCAGCACCTTGAGGCATGCTTTGCGGGCAATCCAACGCATCCTGTTTTTATCGCGCTGGCCGAAACGGTTCGGCAGACGGGACTCACGATCAAGCCGTTCTCAGATTTGCTGAGTGCTTTCGAGGAGGATCAGGCATTTGATCAGGATCAGATTCGCGTCCGCTACGCAACTCGGACCGCACTGCTCGACTACTGCCACCGCTCTGCCGATCCGGTAGGCCAGATCGTACTGGCTTTGGAGGGCTGCCACGATCCGGAGTTGATCAGCATGTCGGATGCGATCTGCACGGGTCTACAGTTGGTCAACTTTTGGCAGGACGTGAAGCGAGACAGGCTCGCGGGCAGAGTCTATCTACCGAGGGACGACATGGATCGCTTTGGCATCGAAGAGACGGCGCTCGATGCAAGCAGGGCATCCCCCGACCTTATCAGGCTATTGCGTGAGGAGGTTGCGTGGGCGGGAGAGTGCTTTGCTGCTGGCTCCCCATTGGTAAAGCGGGCGCCGCTTGTGCTGCAACCGGCGATCAGGATGTTTCTGGCAGGCGGTCGTGCGGTCGCCTCGTGCGTGGAGCGAGCAGGCTTCGATACGCTGTCGGTACGGCCCATGGTTTCAACGTGGACAAAGCTACGTCTGGCTGCCGCCGCGTGGTGTGAGATCACAACAGCTCCGTGGAGAAGCCCTGTATGAACACGCGTGCCGCCGATCACGCTGCGTGCGCCGAGGTACTGCGTCGCTCGGGCTCTAGTTTTGCGATGCCGATACGATTGCTGCCACTGGAAAAACGGCAAGGCACGACGGCACTCTATGCATTATGCCGCCGCGTCGACGATATCGTCGACGATGCCGCAGACGCGGTGTCCGCTGAGGTATCCCTCAATGCGTTTGAGTCCTCGCTGCATGCAGCACTTGCCGGTGAGCCAGCGGGGGATCCGGTGGTTCGTGCACTCGTCGATACGGTCCGACGGTTTGGCGTGCCCAAGCACTACTTAGACGATATTGTGGACGGCGTCCGCATGGATCTCACGCATCACGTGTACAGCACATTCGCGGATCTAGAGGGCTACTGCCGTCGGGTGGCCAGCGCCGTTGGTCTCGCGGCGATTCACATTTGGGGCTTTCGCACCACCGAGGCTTTATCCGCTTCCCATGCCTGCGGCTTGGCATTTCAGCTCACCAATATCCTGCGGGACATTCCTGAAGATCTGGCGCGCGGCAGAATTTACATTCCGCAAGAAGTTTTTGCCGCCTCTGGGTGCAGCGTCGACGACCTGCGGGCTGGCCGAATTGGGAAGGGCTTTGCCGGGGTGGCTGAAATCACAATCAATCGTGCCGAGATGTTCTTCCAGCAGGCTGAGTCGCTGGACACAATGCTCTCCACCGACGGGCGGACGGTGTGGCGAGCGATGTTTGGAGTCTATCGGGCGATGCTGGGATCGGTGCGGCGATGTGGCGTAAGGATTTTCACGCAGCGAGTGCGGCCGAGCCGACCGCTTATGACTGGTGCAGCAGTCGCTACTCTTCTCATGGGGCCACGGAGGACTCGGCCGTGGCTGTTGGGGCCAACGATTCGACCAGCCACGCAGATCGCGACGCCTGAGGTATCGCCTCAACGCCGGCCCCGAGTGATTGTCGTAGGAGGTGGCTTAGCTGGATTGGCAGCGGCGGCCTCGCTGGCTGAGTGCGGGCGCGGCCTGCTGGATATCACGGTGCTGGAAGGGAGGCGTCGAGCCGGTGGACGGGCCGCATCGTTTGAGGATCCAGTGGCCGGTGGGTTGGTCGATGCCTGCCAGCATGTGGCCATGGGGTGCTGCACAAATTTCATTGATTTGTGCCATCGGGTGGGCTGTGCCGACGCCCTGCGCAAGGATCGCACGATGTGGTTCATTGCCGCCAATGGCCTCCGCTCGGCCTGCACTCCTTCGGGCTGGTTGCCGGCACCGCTCCACCTGGCACCGCTGCTCCTTTCGATGAGCCACTTCACGTTGCGAGAAAAAGCGGTGTTATCCCTCGGAATGTTGCGACTGGCTCGGTATCGCGGGAGTGATGCCGACACCAACCAAACAGCGGTCCAGTGGCTGGAGTCGATCGGCCAGCCGGCACAAGTGATCCGGCTCTTCTGGCAACCGGTGCTGGAAAGTGCGTTGGGGGAATCGATCGATTTGGTCAGTGTAGCGGCGGCGAGGAAGGTCGTTGTGGATGGTTTTATGGCGCATCGGGAAGCCACCACACTCCTCGTGCCAACGCAACCGTTGGGAGTGTTGTTTGGTGAGCGACTCGTGGAGTGGCTGGAGAAGCAAGCTGTGACCGTGCAAACGGATCGCACGGTCACGGCCATCGCTCGCGGTCCAGACGCGCTGATCTGCGGGGTGCGGTGCGGCGAGTTGGACATTCCCTGTGATGCGGTCATTGTGGCCTTGCCTTGGAAGCAAACCGCCCGACTGCTTCCCGATCTGGTGCCCGCTGCCGATGAGCAACTGGCTGGTTCGCCCATTACAGCAGTACACGTGTGGTTTGATCGGGACGTGATTGACTTACCGCATGCCGTGCTGGTGGGCCGCGTGTCGCAGTGGGTGTTTTGTCCATCGGTACGTGACGGCACCCCTGACGCAGGAACGCCTTGTGCGGCCCAAGGCTATTGTCAAGTTGTAATCAGTGCATCTCGAGGATTGCTCGGGGGTAACCGCGAACTGCTCCTCGAGACGGTCATCGGCGAACTGCGAGAACTTTTTCCGCTGGCCCGTGAATCGCAGGTTGTGGATGCGAGGATTGTGACCGACCCCACTGCTGTTCTGTCGGTACGTCCAGGAGTTGAGCAGTTTCGACCCCCCACCCGCACGGCCGTCGGCAATCTCTTCCTGGCCGGCGATTGGACGGCCACCGGATGGCCCTCCACGATGGAGGGGGCCGTTCGCAGCGGCCGCAGCGCCGCGGCCGCAGTGGCTGAGCACTTGAAGATACCATCGCTGCCCCTCACACCGGATTTGCCAAAAAACTTTCTGGTGCGGCTGATCACAGGCAGGGATTGAGCCGGAAGAACCAAGAGTCGCACGCTCGCCGCTCCATAGATGCGAGCAAGGGATGGAGCAAAAAAGAGGCTTTTTGTGCAGATTTCCATCTCTTGTGGTCCGCCTGTAGGGGCAAAAGCTTCTCACAGAAAAGAAATAATCGAAAAGGTTGTCTCGTTTGTAAAAGTGAACTACTGTTGGGGAGTCAACGAATTCCCGTCGAGGGTTCAAAGAGGAAAGGTATCAATGATCAATGTTGCCAGTGCCGGAGTGAACGACGTCGCCTCGCTGTCGAGTGTCTGGGCGGTCATGGAGGCGGCTCGGTCGGGCGCGGCCGATGCTCAGAAGGCAGCTGAAGGTTTCGCGAAAGGTTTTCTGCCTGCGGCGTCGAAGGCGCTGGCCAGTGGTACGCATGCAACTGGTTTTGCTATCGGCTATGCGGTTGTATTTCCAGCATACTTGATCGCCCAGATTCTGCCCCGCCAGAACGCCATTATGTATGGCCTGTCCGATGGCGGTCGAGCCGGCTTGGATCTAGCAAAAGAGTCGCTGCGTCCTGCACCGCAACCGATGCTCTCGATCGCTCCTGTTTCTGCATGATCCGCCATGATTCGCCGATTGTATTTCTTCCCGATTCTTTATTCCCTCAGTGCAACTTCCGTGTGTCTCTTCTCTCCCTCTCCACTCATGTGAAAGTGTTTTCATGACTCGCTCTGAGTTTGGCTATTTCTGTGCCGGTATGGCTGCTGGGGCCGCAGGGCATGCGGCGTTTCCACAGCTCAAAGAGAAGTTTTCCCCCTACTTGGCGGGCGCTGCTGTCTTTGCTCAGCAGGCATTTGGGGACGCCATGAAGAGCGCCATGGAAACGGTTGAATCGATGCAGCGGGCTGGCGAGCCTGTGGGGGGTGAGTTTTTTGCAGCCAAGCCGGTCGCTGAGCCTAGTTCTGCGGCCTCGGCCACCGCTCGCGGAGCGGCCTGAGGCCAAACCTAGCTCGCGCAACGGTTCTGGCAATGTTGACTCCACCGACTCGTCCGCGAACGCAAAGAAGTGTTTCTCACCATTGGAATCTGCATCATGGACGTACGCATTACATTTCCACGGGCAGGCTTCATTCAGGTCGACGGGGCGTTGTTTGCTGACTCCAGCAGCGAGGCCTGTAAGCGGTTTGTGTCGTGCGCATTTGAAGTGGAAGCCATCCAGCAGGTGCTCGTGACGGGCGGCCGCAGATCCCGCGCGATGCTCAGCTACGCGGCCCAGAAGGCTTCGCCTCGGGAGATCGTAGCCCAGATCGCAAAGAATCTCGCCCGTCAACCCTTGACGAGCCACTCTGCAAAAGGCCATGGATTGCCAGACAATGGCGTGCCGACGGCCGCGTCCTTGGGGCCGGTCGCACAGCCTTTCGCTGCGGCTGTTGACTCGTCGCTGGCCCGCGACCGACGTGGAGCGATGCGACTGGAGCGGCACGAAGGCCGCGTCTCCGGTTGGTGCGTTTTGAAGGAGAGTCTGGGCCGCGTGACATTGCGGCACCCGGTGCTCCACCGCAAGGCAGATGTCGCGCAGGCCATCGAGCGCGAATTGATGAGCGTGCTGGGGATTGATCGCTACGCCACCAGTACGTTTTTCTCGACGGTCACCGTCGACTACGACCGCCGCCAACTCTCCCGTAGCCAAGTGGTCGAGATTCTAGATGGCGTGCTGGCAGGCACCGAGATTCCAACCAAGCTCGATAAGCTCGATCTTTCGCTGCCTATTTGTACCGCCTCCATGCCGCTGGCCGCAGCGGCGCAGTTCGCCTTTCCGCCGCTGTTGCCGGTGGCCGCTGCTGTGTTTGCGTATACGTCGATCCCCTGCTTCAAGGGCTCGTACCAGTTGATCTTTAAGGAAAAGCGGTTGGGATGCGACGTGCTGGACGTGCTCGTTGTAGTGGGCTGTCTGTCTACAATGCAGATTTTCCCAGGGAGCATTCTGTGCTGGTGTTTAGCGCTTGGGCGAACGCTGGTGCGTCGCACCGAAGACCGTTCCAAAAAAATGCTGCTGAATGTGTTTGGCAAGCAACCCCGATACGTCTGGCTCGTGAAAGACGGATTGGAAGTGCAGGTGTCCATGAGCACGCTGCAACAAGGCGATGTGATTGTCGTGAATACAGGCGAAGTGGTGCCAGTGGACGGTGTTGTGGCCGAGGGCATTGCCATGATCGACCAGCACGCTCTGACCGGCGAGAGCACGCCAGCGGAAAAAGGCCCTGGCGACAGGGTGTTTGCTTCAACCATCATGGTGGCAGGCAAGCTCTTTGTAGCTGTTGAAAGTAGCGGTACAGAAACAGCCAGTGCCAAGATTGGAAAAATTCTGGCTGACACCGCCGGCTACAAACTCTCACGCCAGCACGCCGGCGAGCGACTGGCTGACAAGGCTGTTTTGCCAATGATGGCTCTGGGGGCGTTGGGTTATTCGACACTTGGCCCAGCGGGAGCTGTGGCAATTGTGAATTGCGATTTAGGCACCGGTATTCGGATGGCCGCGCCCTTGGCAATGCTCAGTTCGCTGGCGCTGTGCGCCAGCAAGGGCATTCTGATTAAGGATGGCCGAGCGTTGGAACTCATGAGCGAGATCGATACGGTGCTCTTTGACAAAACGGGCACGCTGACGCGGGAGCGGCCTGAGGTGGGTGTCATTCACGCATGTGCCCCGTGGGACGGGCAGACGATTCTGCGGTACGCTGCCGCTGCCGAGCATAAATTTCACCATCCCATTGCGCTGGCTATCCTGCACGAGGCTGAGGCCCGCGGCATCGAATTGCCCACCGTCGCGGACACCGAATTCAAGGTGGGTTTTGGCATCACCGTGCGACTCGATAATCGCACGGTGCGAGTTGGCAGCCGACGCTTCATCGAGATGGAAGGCATCCCCCTTCCGCCGGATGTCGTGGAGGCACTTGAGCGGGCGCACATCCTTGGCAACACGATGGTGATGGTGGCCGTTGACGACGCATGTGGCGGTGCCATCGAATTGCAGGCCGCCGTGCGCCCCGAAATAACCGAGATCATTGCGGGCTTACGCAAGCGAGGGATCAAGCATCTGGCGATTATCTCTGGCGATCACGAGGCGCCAACCAAGCGACTGGCCGAGCAACTTGGTATGGATCGCTACTTTGCCCAAGTGCTGCCCGCCGAAACGGCCGACTATGTGGCGAAACTGCAGGCGGAGGGGAAGAAAGTGTGCTTTGTGGGGGACGGGATCAACGACTCGATCGCCCTCAAAAAAGCCAATGTCTCGATTTCTTTGCGGGGTGCTTCGACAATCGCCACAGACACGGCTCATATCGTGTTTCTTGATGAAGGCTTGGCGCATCTCTGCGAATTGCGAGACATCGCCAGCAATCTGCGGGCAAACGTGCAGCGGAGTTGGCACATGATCGTGGTGCCAAATGTGATTTGCGTGGCCGGCGTGTTTACCATGGGCTTTGGGATTATGGCCAGCGTGTTGTTTAACAACATCACTGCGGTGGCTGCGCTGGCCAACGGCCTGCTCCCAATGCGAAAGGTGGCGGCCATTGAGGCCCAGCGGCGCAAGGCCATCGGCTTTGAGCATCCTGCTGGTGGGGGCCCTCCAGTGACCCATACCACGCAGGGGACTGGCGGGACTGTGTTGGCGCACGGACGTGACGCTGGCTCCGAGAACAGCGATGACGGTGGATCCGATCCAGTGCCCTTGCTCGACACACGCATTCAGTCCGGCACGGAGTCGCCAAGGGATCACGCTGATCATCCTGATCACGCTGATCACGCTCATCCGCAGGCAAACCAAGCGAGGTGGAACCTGCTCGAAGATGCATCGACCACAAGGCGGGCGTTGGCATCTCCGCAGAATCTCTCGGGTGTATGACGCCGCCAGCCAACTCACTTGCCGTACGGTTGGATCATGGAGGCAGGGTTGTGCGCGTGCAATCGCCATGGCTTGCGCAAGGGAATGAAGTTGCCAGGCTTTCGTTTCTGGCCCGAGTGTTGGCCAGCGGCGATGTTGAGCGAGTGGACGTTGATTCGCGTCGTGCCACGGCCACGATTCACCTAGCCAGTGCAGAGGGCGATGTAACCAAGCCGGCTGCCACCATGCTTACAGAATTGGCCGCCGTGGTGCGAGGGAAGAGCAGGAGCGGGCAGGCCTGTGGCGTTGCGTTGGAGTCGTTGCCACAGGATTGCTTGGAGCGAGCCACGGTCACGATTCGCCGTTATGGCAGCCAGTTGACCACGTGGGAGGTGATCGTTGATCGCCCGGACAGTTTGCGGCTACGGCATCCACTCATACGGAGCGACCGCACGTTTGGAGGCCGGGTAGAACGCACGGTGGCCACAATGCCGGGCGTGCAAGACGCTCGGCTCGGGCTTTGGACTGCTGATACTGTCGTTCGTTTTGACCCAGTCTTGTTCGATGCGTCAGCGATGCTCGCTGTGGTGCAAACAATGGTGAACGAGCGGAGCACTGGTCCCGCGGGGGCTTCGAATCTGGAGATGTTGGGTACGTCGGCCTCTCTAGCTGTTGCGGCGATCACTGACTTTCTTTTTCCTGCCCTCTATCCGCTCAGTGCTGCCCTGCTTGTAGGCACCAATATACGTACGATCTCCACGGCTGTCAGCGATCTGCGACGCCACCGGATCGGGCTGGCAACAGTGTTTACGGCCATCACGATCGGCACGCTCTCGACAGGACAGTTTTTGGCATCTGGGCTGATGGCGTGGTCGTTTGATTTTTGGCGACGGCGGCATCGCCGTGACATCGATGCCGAGCGTCAATTGCTCTTGGAAGATGCGATTCCCATGCCAGCGTGCTCGCGGGTCGAAGCGATAGACGGCACGAATCGGATGGAGGTTATGAGTAGGATCCATCCGGGCGATCAGATTTGTCTGGAGCAATGGGATCTGGTGCCAGCCGATGGCCACACCGTGCGAGGGTCCTGCCTCGTGGATGAACGATTTGTGCGGGGCACCAGTGGTGTGCGAACCGTACGCACTGGCGAGAGGCTCTTGGCAGGGGCAATGGTTGTCGGCGGCAACGCGGTACTCGTTGTGGAAGAGCCGCCTCAACGCACGAGGCTCGCGAGCATTGGCCGCGCTGTGACTGCTGCCACACGGTCTGAGCCAGGCCGGTATGCCGCAACGGCTAGCGGCGATCGCTTCGCCTCGCAGATGGTGGCACCCACGTTGGCAACAGCTGGGTTGGGGCTACTGACTGGAGGCATTCCTACAGCGATCGCGATTATGCGTCCCGACTATGGCAGCAGCGAGTCTGTGGCCGTCTCGCTCGAGGATCTCGATGCGGTCGCCTGTGCGCTGGCTGCTGGATGCTGCCTTCGCCTGCCGGCATCGCTGGATCGTCTATCGAAGATCGACACACTTGTGGTGATTGACGACCCAAGCCTTTTCGTGCGAGCACTTGTCGTTTCTCGCATCGTCCATCGTGTGGAGGGGGATGCAGAGCCACTGAGATGGGCCGCCAGTCTGGCACGCTTTCTTGCCGACGATCGACGCAGTGCGCTCGCCCAGGCCGCGAGAGAAAAAAAACTTGTCTTGATGGATCTCACGACGGATCAATTTGGGGATGGCGTTGCAATCGCCATCCGTGCTCGGCTGGGCAAGCGCGAGCTTGTGTTGCGAGAGGCTGAGCCAGTGTCTCAGAGCATAGAGAGACAAGGCCAGCGGAAAGGCAGCCAAACAGCCACTGTCCAGACAGCCGAAGCACCGCTTGTGCTCGAGATCGACGGAGTACCGGCCGCAACGTTTGAATTCGCGAGGTCCCTCCGATACTCGCTGCCAGATGTGCTCGTGCAGGCAAAGGAGCGGCAGCCATTTGCGGCAATGCTCGTCTCAGCCGACAACGAGGAAGCAGTGGCCCAGCGGGCCCAGTCGCTCCACTTCGACGCGTGGCGATCGGATTTGAATCCTGCGGCCGTTGGGCGTCTGATTCACGGCCTTCGGGAAGCCGGCCGGGTGGTGGGATTTGTCGGCCCATGCAGTCGATTTGCCTCTGCCGTGGCTGCGTCGGATGTGGCGGTCGACGTGGACACCCAGTGCAATATCGACACCACGCCAGCAGGGATAGTATCGTTGGCTGGAAAGATTGACTCGCTGCCGGATTTATTTGCTGCGGCCCATCGCAGGCGTGATCGCTTGCATTCTGTCCGCAGGCTGGCATTCCTGCCCAACGCAGCCTGCGTTGTAGGGGCTCTGTTTCTCGGGTTCACTGGAATCGTTGCCGTGCTCATCAGCAATCTAGGCACACTTGGCGTGTATACGACAACCAACCGATCGCACCACGCCACCTCACGTTCGCGGTGGCTGCGGAACCGAACGTCCCTCGTGCTCCGGAGGCGATCGTCAGAGGCGTCGCTCATCCATCAGCCACGTCTCGAAAAAATAGCAGTGCGAGACAATGAAGCCTACCAAACAGAATGAATGCATTCATGGAAAGTAAAACACCATCGACCACGCAGCCCGAACCGACCGACGCGCAGCGGCAGCGAATCAAGCACCTCCCTCGCGAGGTGGGCGTATTGATGCTGACTGTTGGCGTTGGTGGTATGATCCTACCAGGGCCCATCGGGATACCATTTGTCCTGCTAGGGTGCGTGATTCTTTGGCCGGGTGCCTTCAGTCGTGTGGAAACGATGTTGGAGCACAGGTGTCCCTGCGTGCACCGGGAGGGCTTTCGCCAGATCAATCGGTATCTGGTCGATCTTGAGGGAAGGTATCCGTATGGCCTCAACGCCAAACGATCGGGTATGAAGTGAAAGTTTCTACGAATCTGCTCAGGAAGCCCCAATGCTTTTCCTAGTCAACCGTTCGTCCCCTCAACGTGATCTTCCCATGGATGAGACCTCTTTTTCACAAGCCGTGGCCACCAATGGCTTGGCGATCGGCAGTCCGAGTCTCACTGGCAGGGCGCTGACCCCTTACGAGCAATATGCGATCCAAAAGGTCGCCGAATGGAAAAGCTCGCGGCCCAGTAGCCTCACTGTTTTTGTCGACACGTTTACCAAGCCGATTACGTGGGCCGTAGGGCACTGCGTTCCGAAATCAGTGGTCACAAATCTTGTGTCCTCGCTCGAAGTCATGGCTTCGAAGGCCGATGGCGTGCGGGATATTTTGTTGGCAGCAAAGATACGCGACGTGAGCGAGATGTTCGTAAAGTCGCTTGAGGAGTGCGATGCGATCGCCAAGCACTTGAGTTTGAGGGCCGAACGGTTCTCGATGGTAGAGGGAATGGCAACGGAATTTGCCGGACCTGCTGTGAATGTACCGAGGCAGTTGCTCTCGGCCCTGCGGTCCATTGCGAAGATCGGCCATTGCTACGGCTATAGGCTGGACCGGAAAATTGATCGGGGCACTGTCATTGATATTCTTGAGATAGCGATGCTCCAGGAACCCGAGGAAAGGCAGCAGGTGCTTGCCGCTTTGCACGCTGCGCTTGACGCCAAAAAGGATCCCAGCCTGGGGCAAGCCGACGTGCTCGCCCGGACAACGCGAGGCATGATTGCCGAGGAGACGCTTGACATGATCCCCATCGTCGGCACGGCGATGGCGTTTCTCTTTGATAACACGTTTATGCACCACGTCGATGACACAGCGAGGTATGTTTTCAAGGAGCGATGGCTCCGCGACACCGGCAGGGTTGCCTCCATTCCACCGGCCGCTGAGGGGAGTCGCAATCACAGCCTCAACGAACTGGGGTTGGCTGTTGGGCAGACCGTCTATTGCGTCGGTGCAGTTGTTGGTTTTACGGTCACTCTGCCCGTCGCACTGGTTCGTCGATTCGTGGGGAACAGGCCTGGTCCGATGAGCCGGGGGGCTCGGCACGGGTCCGATGCGGCCGTGGCAGATGCCAGAGAGTTTTTCGCCGGAGTTCGCAGCGTCTTGGAAGCCGACACGTCCAGCCCATGGTGTGAGCCAATTGAGCCATAAAATCAGCAGATTACGTGACCCTCACGCGGTTCGCCATCCAGCCGTTTGCATCGCGGTTCGAATGAAAGTAACCTTCGGAGACCCACTTGACTCCTTCGTCCACTGAGTCCACGTACCAAATCTAACCGCGTCTATACCCCAGAATAAAAGAGACTATATGACTCACGATCCAGCATCCTCGCCGCTTGCCGATCCATTCGTTGCTGTGGCTGATGCCATGCAATCTGCTGCCGACAGCATGACTCACGGTGCTGCCGCAGCTCGCGATGCGGCGGTGGAAGCGATGCCATCGGTCGGACAGTTTGCCAACCGCTTTATCTATTCCACGTGTTACACGCTCTCGTACGGCGTTGTTTTTCCGTTGGCTTTGGTGGCGCTCTCAGTGCCGCAGAACAACCCCCTCGTCCACGGCCTCATGGATGGTTCGCGGGCTGCTCGCAACAAAGTCGATGAGATGGTTGGCAGTATGGCAGCGACTTCAGTTGATGCAGGTTGCGATGCTGCTGGCTGCTGCGACGCTCCGGTGGCCGAAGCTGTTGCCCCCTGAATCGGATCATGTCGGATCATGCCGGATCATGCCGGATCATGCCGGATCATGCCGGCAGCGAGCGGCAGAGCAATTCGATTGAATCGGCAAGCGTGCGGCCATCCACAACGGCCTGTTCCCAGAGGTTCCAGAGGTCGACGGCCGCTCTTGGCCGGTGGCCAATGGCGGCAATCGCCGTGCCAAACTTCCGCATGGCCGACTGTGGCCTGACTAATGCGGCAATTTCGGTAGGCAGTGTCTGCGAGGCGGTATCCGACACCACCCGCAGCGACATGCAGTCCAACCCCGCAGCGAGGGCCACCTTTGCAACGCCCCACGTTTCCATATCGACCAACTCCGCAGCCAGTGACTGAGCAACCGACTTCTTTTCTTCCGCGGTACACAGTACGCGATCCACAGTGGCAAGCGTGAGGCTCTGTGATCGTGGCCGCGAGGCTCCTTCGGCCCATGGTTCGTCGACGGCTTGAGCAGGGTATGGCATGAGAGCGAGTGGTTCTTCATTCATGCGAACGACCCGCGAGGCAGTTGCAACGCTGCCCCGGGCGATGCCGGCAGCGAGTGCTCCGGCAAATCCCGCGCTCAGGATGAACTGCGGACGGTGGCCGTCGATCAGCATTTGCGTGGCTGCAGAGGCCTTTTCGATCCCAGTTCCACCCACCACCCAGGCCACTTGGCGGTCAGCCACCGTGCCCTCCCGAATGAGAAATCCATTGGGGCGAATTTCCAGAATATCGCGGCCACGGCTCTCAAACGCATCGGCTTCGATGGCCAGAGCAAAGACCACACCCACATGGCAGCGTTGAGTATCCAGAAATGGGTGCATGAATGAGCCGCTCGAGAGTGGGAATTCACCTGCATGGTATTCCCAGTCGCGAGCCAATGAAACTGGGCACCAGATATTATTTCATTTCACAAAGCCGGGCCAAAAACAGAGTCTCGCAAAAGCTGCACGCAGATCGTGCCAGCACGAGCAGGGCTTGTGTTCGCAGTGCCGGCACGGCTGCGCATGCGTCCACTGAACTTCCCCATACACGAGTTTCTTCTCGACTTCTTCGATCTCTGTCTTGTAAAGCTTTTTTTTGATGTGAACGTCACCGCAGGGGGGATTGTGCTCTGGGTCGCAGGAGTCTTCGTGCCACGGTTCGCGGCCCGGCACGCACTCCCACGAACACTTCACATCGTAGCGAGGTTTTTTGATCTTTTTGTCTTCGTAGCGGGGCGTGCAGACAGGCACGCACTCAGGGCAGTCATCGCAACGGTGCTTTGTACACGCGCCTCCGGCATCCACAGAGAGAGCCAGCGCCCACAAAAAGCAGAGGGAGGCACCGCAGGCAATGAAGAATGAAGAGCAACGCATGGAGGATCCTTGTGTCCAGAGCAATGGTGGTGTCAGAAATCAAAAGCTAGCCGAGTACCGAAGCCGTTGATGGCGCCGCTGCCGTTGACGTTATTCGCGTTGACGAATTGGCGGTACGTAAAGTCGTAATTAAAGTAGATGCGGGCGTTGGGGTTCATCAGCCAGTTGAGCCCCAGCGTCATGCCGTTCAAGACGCCGCCATTGACTTGGCCGTCACTCAGGCAGAGGTAGTTGTAGCGGACTCCCAACTGCCAGGCCCCCTCGCTCACCGCAGGCCGGCCCCCGCGGCCCCCTTCCCGCACGACGTAGAAATTATTGCGGGGAATCGGCCGGTCAAAACGGCTTTCGATCAGCGAGTAGGTGCGGCTTTCGCCCGTCAGGAAGTAGAGCACCTCCGCGTAGCCGCCTTGATAAAAGACGGTGCCAAGCGCCGTGCCAGGGGCCGGTTGTTGGCCGCTGGTGTTTTTGTTGTTCTGGTATCCGTTGGCAGCCAGACTGGGCGTTCGTGCATTGTAGAGCCAGGAGCCAAAGTATTCGGACTGGAACGACCACGGCCCGTTATTCCCCACGAATTCCAGGCCAACCTCGTTCTGCCAGTTGGCCTGAAGGAGGCCGGTGTCGGCGTAGATTGAATTGAGTGGGCCGGGGGGGCCATTGCGGATGTCGCCTCGGCTGCGAAACCGTGTGAATGGGAGGGTGGGGCCGATCGGATCGCCCGTCGTTTGATCGTATCCAGGTGGTCGCCGCTGAGGTTCCATCGTGCGGCCCGAGACACCCAGATGGAGGAGTTTGCGGCCTTCGTCCTCAAACACAGGCAGCATGACAAATCGGCCGACCGTCTGGCTGCCGCCCGTTGAATTCGAAAACCCAAACGGATTATTGACGTTCTTGAATTCACCCACCTGCCAAGCCACCCGGCCGTCGTAGGCTGTATTCATGATCTGGATGCCAGGCAAGAAGCCGTTATTGAACGGGGCTTCAAAGGCATCCTGACTAAACGAACGCTCCATGAAGTTGAGCCAGCGGCTGCTTGTGAGATGCTCGAAACCGTAGGGATCCTTCTGATTGCCAACGCGTACGGTGCCCAGGATCGGTAGTTCTCGGATTTGCAACCACAGATCGGTCACTGCCGTCAGTGGACCTGCATCGCGCTCGTTGGGAATCGTTGAGGCATTGACGTTAAGCTGGTTGACAAAGTCGTATTCGCAGGCCCAGTCGTAGACTTCGTACATCCGCCCTTCGATGCGGAATCGGGCCCGGCGCAAATCCACCGTATCGGCAAGCTCAGGACTCAGCCCACCCCGGCCGGCCGGTTGTTCGGGGCCTGCTCCAGCCGAGAAGGCCACGGCATCCACCTGCGTGCGGCCGCCGATCTTCACGCGGAAGTCTTTGTGAGCGGATTCAGACTCGAAGGCATTTTTCCACTTCGACTTGAAAGCTGTATCGGTGCCGATTTCGTAAGGCTCCTCGGGTTTCTTCACTTCTTTTGATGTGTCAGCTGCGGCCTTGTCCGTCGGCTTGCCTGTGGCGGAGGGTGTTGGCAGGGGTTCGGCCTCGCCGCTGACAGTTTTCTTTTCGAGTTGCCCAAGCCTGGTTTCCAGCGAGGCGATCTTGACGCGCTCTTGGAGCAGGGCATCGGATACCTGATCGAACGAGTCGAGCCTTGCGGACACACTGCGTAGTTCGAGCGGCGCGGAATCGCCCGGCTCCCCGATTACCAGAAAATCCTCAACACAGAAGCCGCTTTGGGCACTTCCAAGCAGGCTGGCTAGGAGAAAGATGACGCGCAGAAAAGCGCGTGGAAGACTACCGTGCGACGTAAAGGGACTGCGATCATGGCCAAAGTAGATTGCAAGGGGCCCGCAGTCTGCGTGATCGGATGGCACGGCAAAGATCTCATAAGTGATAGAGGTGCTACAGACCATTTCATCGGAGACTTTTCGCGCCGAACTTGATTCTGGGGACAATATCAGGAATTAATTTGGGCAACAGGAGGAGAACGGCGCGCCTGGGTAGTGTGCGCAGCCTGTCGCTGTATGGGCCGTGCAATTGAGCCCACACGGGGTCAAAGCGGCAACCGGACGGTGACGGTGGTGCCCTGCCCCATCTGGCTGGTGAGATCGATCTGGCCTCCGTGCCGCTCCACAATGGAGCGGCAGATGGCCAGGCCCAACCCGCCACCCCGGTGCGTTGTGCTGCGATCGCGGGCCGCATTGGCTTGGAAGAAACGATCAAATACACGCGTTTGATACTGCTCGTGGATACCGCAGCCGGTGTCGGCAACGCTCAGCACGGCCTCTTGGCTGGCCGCATCGAGGGCTAGGGAGAGTGTCAGGCATCCGCCGGCAGCCGTAAAGCGAATGGCGTTGTCGAGGAGATTGCTCACCACTTGGCAAAGCTGCCGCCGGTCTGCTGGGCGGCGAAGGCTCTGGGGCGAGCGAATCAGAAGCTGAATTGCTCGGTCTTCTGCGACACCGGCAAACATGCTGGCCGTTTGGCGAAGGACGGCATCCAGATCAACGTTTTCTGCAAATGCAATGGGAGCAGCAGATTCTCCCTCTGCCAGTAACAATAAATCATTGGCCATTTTGGAAAGATGTTTTGTTTCCTCAAGCACGTCGGCCAGCGTGGCGCGGTAGTCCGCAGAACTGCGATCTTTCGCGGAAGCCACCTCCAGCGAGTTTTGGATGGCCGCCAGCGGACCCCGCAGTTCGTGGGCCGCGTCGGTCACAAATTGCTGCTGGCGTTCGACGTAGCCAGCCACTTGGTCCAGGAGGCGGTTGATCGTCAACGACACTCTATCCAGCTCATCGTGTGTGCCCCGCACGTCCAGCCGATCGCCCAGCCGCGTGGGCTTGAGGTGCTCGGCCGTCCGCAGGATTCCGGCGATGGGGCTGGTAGCACGCAGCGCCAGCCAGTAGCCAGCCAAGGGTGTGAGAAGCGAGATTGCAAGCCCCACTGGAATGAGGATGCGAGTCAAGGAATCCACGTCCTCATCCAGAAACACCGTGGGCATCCCAATCCGTACATGAAACGACTCTTGTGCTGAATTGGTGATCCGACGTCTGGCAAAACGGTAGGGGCCCACCTGCACAAGATTTTCAATTTTCTCATGTGCCACGGGCCAATCGGCCACTTCGCGAGGGCAGCCATCGCTCTTCCAGATCGTGCTGCCGTTGGTGTCGAGCAGTTGCGTAAACCAGCCCCGCTCTTCGTGCCCCACTGCCTTGCGGCGCAATTCGGCAATGACGGCATTGGTGTCGGGAGAAAGATCTTGCAGGGCAATCGCGATCTCTCCAACCTCGCCGCGGAGCACGGCATCGGCCTCGCGATAGAGCGCCGCTCGGCTCGCCACACGCACAGCCACAAGCGAAACGAGCGTGGCCAGTAGCACCACGGCGGTGTTCAGGAGCGTGAGCCGCACCCGCAATGTGGCCCATGGAATAGCTCTAACCAGTCGCGAGGGCATAGCCGCGGCCTCGAATCGTGCGGATGAAGGAGTCGTCGCGGTTGCGGTCGATCTTGCCTCGCAGCCGATTTATGTGCACCTCGATCACGTTGGTTGGTCCGTCCCAGTCGAAACCCCAGACATGTTCGCAGAGCATCTTCCGCGTCACAACCTGCCCCGTGAATCGCATCAATAGTTCGAGCATGCTGAATTCAGTTGGCGTGAGATCGATCACCCTGCCAGCCAGCGACAGCCGCTTCGTCGACAGGCTCAACTGGAGATCGCCCACCTCGAGTTCCATCGTTGGCTTGAGCGTTGTGCGGCGGTGGATGGCCTCAATCCTTGCGAGTAACTCGTCGATGGCAAATGGCTTGACGAGATAGTCGTCGGCCCCAGCTTCAAAACCCTCGAGCTTGTGGGGCACGGTGCCCATCGCCGTGAGCACGATTACCGGCGTGCGCACCCCTGCGGCACGTGCCGCCCGCAGGACGTCCAGGCCGCCAATCTTTGGCAGCATCAAATCGAGCACGACGATGTCGCTCGAGAGCAGTGTGTTGTCGCGGATCGCAGCCTCGCCATCGGCCACCCACGTACAGTCGTGCCCCGCCTCGCAGATGGCGGTGCGCACGGCCTTGGCAATCACTGGGTCATCTTCGACGATTGCGATCTGCACGGAAGCGTTCCTTCGGGGGGGCTTGGACAGTGTCTTGAACAGCGCAAGCGTCCATACAACGCAAATGGCATAGAGTCTCCGAAGCTCATCGTAGGGCATAGCCACCATGTGTGCATCTATCCCAGTAGTTTTTTGTTCGCATGTTTTGCGTAGGAAGCAAAGAGCTCACAGCAACAAGGCTTAAAATTACGAAAGGCCGAGCCAGTTGGGGTCGTGATTTCAGATCGCATGGAATAAGCTCCCTGCCTGTTGCCGCTATTTCGGCTCTGTCGATCAACCGCCTCTAAACTCTCACTCACCATTCCGCGAGTCACCCATGACGCCTTTTTCAGTTGAGCTACCCGGTGCTTTCTTCCCCATGCTGCTGGCCGTAGCCGAGACGTCCGATTCCGGTCAGGTGGCTCGCATCATTGAATCTCTCGAACGCAATTTGCTCACCCCGATTCCGCTCTGTTTTGTGCTCGGGATCATCTGCACACGGATTCATGGCGGCATTAAGATTCCTAAAGAACTCTATCTTTCGATCACTATTTTTCTGCTCATGTCAATTGGATTTATCGGCGGACACGAACTCGCGCACGAGTACAGGCTCAACGGCATTGGCACCGTCTGGAAGCCGGCTTTGGCAACTCTTTTTCTGGGATGTCTGACGCCTATTATCTGTTATTGTGTGCTGCGATATGTCGGGCGTTTGTCGATTGCCAATTCAGCTGGCATCGCCGCGCACTACGGCAGCACGTCCGCAGTGACCTACGCCGTTGCTAATTCATTCGTCGAGCATTCTCATCATCCCGCCAACAGCTTTCTGCCCACGCTCGTTACGATACTGGAATGCCCAGGCATCGCGGTGGCACTCGTGTTAGGGGCGTGGCTTTCAGGCAAAGAGCGTGCAAAAAAGGCAGTCGATACGGGAGTGCCTGCACGAGAAAGCCGGCTAGGAGAAGCCCTCTACGAGGTCATCACGGGGCAGTCCATCATGCTCATGGCGGGCCTGCTTGTGATCGGATTCATCGCGACTACATTCCTAAGCGAGTCCGAAACAAAAGCGTTCGACCCTTTCTACGAGTTTTTCAACACCAAGGGAATGATTTTTAAAGGGGTGCTCTGCATCTTTCTCCTCGAAATGGGATTGGTTGCTGGGGAACGCCTCTCGGATCTCGTGAAAGTTGGTCCTTTTTTACTAGCGTTTGGCGTTCTTATGCCGCTCGCCAACGGTTTTCTGGCCGCCTACTTTGGGCATATGGCTGGGTTAAACTTGGGTGGTTGCACAGTGTTTGCGGCGATCGTGGCCAGTGCGTCATACATTGCGGCACCGCCCGCGGTGCGACTCACTCTGCCGGAGGCAAATCCAACGCTATCGATTACTGCCGCCTTAGCTATCACATTTCCATTCAATATTGCGTTCGGCATTCCAATTTATTATGAAATGGCGCGGTGGCTCGGGGCAACTTAAGCCGTTTTTTTGTACTCCCCCCAAAGCCTATTCCTTTAGTAGAAAGGTTTTTTGTGCAACTCTATCCGCTCAAGCTAGTCTCTGTGGTCGGGGAAACGGTGATCATGGAAGAGATCGCCCAGCGGGCTCTTGGTTTCGGAGCCACCGGCTTTTCCATGATTGAAATAAGCAACGGTCGCGGATCTCGAAGCGCCCGTAACGTGAACCTGACAGGCGAAGCCAAGACAATGAAACTCGAGTTCGTCGTCTCGATGGAGATCGCCGAGAAAATAGTCAAGTACGTATCACAGGAATATTTTGAAGACTACGCCTGCATTGCCTGGCTATCGGATGTTCAGGTCATGCGGGGTGAGCAGTATGCAGAGTAAGCATCGCGAGGGCAGTTCGATTGTTCACTCCCACTCAATCGTGGCCGGTGGCTTCGAGGAGATGTCGTAGACCACGCGGTTGACCCCTCGCACCTCGTTGATCACGCGGCTGGAAATTCTGGCGAGCAATTCATAGGGAAGGTGGCTCCAGTCGGCGGTCATGAAATCTTCGGTTTCGACGGATCGCACGGCCAGCACATCGTCGTAGGTGCGGGCATCCCCCATCACACCTACGCTTTGCACCGGCAGCAGGACGGCAAATGCCTGTGATACTGTGCGCATCAGGCCCGCTCGCTCGATTTCTTCGAGCACGATCGCATCGGCCTCGCGGAGCGTGACAAGCCGCGACCGTGTAACTTCGCCCAAGCAGCGAACGGCCAAGCCCGGCCCTGGGAACGGATGCCGCCAAACGATCCGCTCCGGCAGTCCCAACTGGAGGCCTAAGCGACGCACCTCGTCTTTAAACAGATCTCGCAGCGGCTCGATCAATTCAAACTGCAGGTCCTCCGGGAGGCCGCCGACGTTGTGATGGAGCTTGATTGTGGCCGCTGGGCCATCGATCGCCGCACCGCTTTCAATCACGTCTGGATAGAGCGTGCCCTGCGCCAAAAACGTTGCGCCTTTGATCTTGGCGGCTTCGTCGGCAAAGCAGTCTACAAAAGCCTTTCCAATTCGCCGCCGTTTTTCTTGTGGCTCGGTGACTCCCGCGAGCACGGCCAGAAATTTGTCCTCGGCCGCCACAACGTGCAAATCGGTTTTGAAATGCGTTTGAAACTCATCGATCACAGCGACCGCCTCATTTTTTCGAAGCAGGCCGTTGTCGACGAGGATGCAGGAGAGTTGATTGCCGATGGCCCGGCTCAAGAGCGCTGCGACCACGGCTGAATCGACGCCACCGGAGAGCCCGCAGATCACCCGCTGGTTGCCCACCCGCTCCCGTACTTGCTGGATCACGCTGGTGGCAAAGTCTTCCAGCCGCCATGAGCCGGAACAGCCGCACGCGACGCGCACAAAGTTCGACAGGATCGTTCCACCGGCCGGCGTGTGGGTTACCTCGGGATGAAACTGCAGGCCATATACGGGGAGGGATTTGTGTCGCACCGCAGCCAGCGGACAGCTAGGAGTTTTAGCCAGCGCGATAAAGTCGTCTGACACCTGATCGACCTGGTCGCCATGGCTCATCCAAACGTCGGTGTGCTGTGGGATGCCTGTAAAAATCGTTTCCTCAGAGAGCACCTCGCAGCTGGCGCGGCCGTATTCGCGAGCATGTGCCTGGCCGACCCGGCCTCCTAAAGCATCGCAGGCCAACTGCATGCCGTAGCAGATGCCGAGAACCGGGATTCCCAATTGAAAGATCGCTGGATCGCAGCGAGGGGCACCCGCGTCATACACACTGGATGGACCGCCCGAGAGAATGATTCCACGGGGAGCCATTTCGCGGACTCTCTGGGCAGGAATGTCATGACGCACGATTTCGCAGTAGACATGCCGTTCCCGCACGCGTCGGGCGATCAGTTGCGCGTATTGCGATCCGAAGTCGAGCACGATCACCCGTTCGGCCTGCTGGGCGTTGCCCAGAGCAGCAATCGCTGGGGAGGCGGGTTTGCCGCGAGGAGCGGTTTGGGTGGCTGATGGAGTCGCGGGGGGCATAGAAGGCTTGAAGGTCATCGCAAGAGGCCAGCGGAGGTACGGGAAAAGCCCCGCAGTATAGAAACCTTTGGGCCGAAGGTTCTATAGTGCCGCAAGATTCCCACGGTTTTACGCCCCTCTTTCCCTGAGCAGGATGCCCATGCTGACGCTTCTCACCAACGACGACGGCATTTATGCCCCAGGCTTAGCGGCGATGGAGCGAGGTCTGCAGCGGATCAGTACAGTGAACGTCGTGGCTCCGGCCACTGAACAGAGCGGCGTTGGCCATGCCATCACGTTTCTCACACCGCTGACGGCCAAGGAGATTTTTGAGGGTGACCGTCGCCGTGGGTGGGCCGTGGACGGCAGTCCGGCCGATGCAGTCAAGCTGGGCATCTCGCAATTTTGTCCACAGCGACCCGATCTTGTGGTCAGCGGCATCAACGGCGGTCTCAACGCCGGCATCAACGTGCTCTACTCTGGAACTGTCGCTGCGGCGATCGAAGGGGCGTTTTTTGGCATCACAAGCATCGCCGTCTCGCTGGAGTACGACGAGCACGCAGACTTTGATCGCGCCGCCTCGATCGCGCTGGATGTGATCACCGAAATCCTTTCCCGCAAGCCTCAGGCAGGCAGTCTCTACAACATCAACATCCCGACGCGAGCTCTCCACGGCCAGCCAGAACTGCAAGTGGTGCAGATGAGCACAGCCCGTTACGGGGAAGCGTTTGAGCGACGCATCGATCCCCGCGGGCGAACGTATTATTGGGCCACCAACGAACCGCCGCCTCCACCTTCACCCCACGATTGCGACGTAACGGCATTGGCTGCTGGGAACGTCACGCTCACCCAACTGGACTACGATCTCACGCATCGGGGCTCGCTCCATACCCTCGCCGAGGGGCCATGGAAGATCAACCCGCGCCTCCGGATTCAAGGTGAGTGATCGGCGTTGATCAAGATGTCATGGCGTCATGGCGTCATGGCGTCATGTGCCAGAAAACTTTTGAATCACCACAATAGCTAGGCCGATGGCCACGAGTACGCCGACTCCCGCCAAGAGCCAAAAGACAATTGGCAGGCCAGCAATCTGAATTTCATTCCAAGGTTTTTTTTGCGGTCCGCTACGGGTGACGGCAGCGGGCTTAACGGCAACGGGCTTGGCATGAGCGGGCTTTTTACCACCCGTCACGATTGTTTGACTGATCGCTTGGCTGCTCTTCCCGGAGAGCGTGAAGTCTAAACTGGGGTTGTTGTGCGTGGTGTCCACGATGCCTGAACTGCCAGTGCCACTTCGAACACCACTGCTGAAGACACTGCTGGTGCTGGAGCCACTGCCGGAGCCGCTGCGGAGCACCGTCCCGGGAAGAAGTCGCTTGGTGGCGGTACCCGGAGCTTTGGTGTCAGCCGGATTGCGTCTCAGCGATGTTCGTCGCGGCGACACAAGCCGCTGGTGTGTACCAGTCGTGATTCCCAGCCATGAGGCAAGCACATCGGCCACTTCCTGCGCCGTCTGAGGCCGGGAGTCGGGATCTTTTGCTAGCATCCGAAAATAGAGTTCAACAATTTCCGCGGGCAGGTCGGGCCGCTTGTCCAGCGGATTTGGGGGCGGCTCTTGCATGTGCGCTCGGATGCGCTCAGCCAGCGAGCCCTTTGCAAATGGCGCAGTGCCGATGAGGAGGTAATACAGCGTGCATCCCAGCGAATAGATGTCGGATCGCCTGTCGGCCTTGTGGCTGTCTTTGGCCTGCTCGGGGGGAAGATAATCGGCTGTGCCAAGCACTTTCTCGTCGTGCTCTCGCGTGAGCGAGGCGGCTTCGTCCTCGTCTTCGGCACTCGCTAGAGCCAGCCCAAGATCCAAGATCTTCACGGTGCCACGTTTGTCCAGTATGAGGTTGGCCGGCTTGATGTCACGGTGAATGAGCCCCTCTTCGTGTGCGGAGTGCAGGCCCAACGCTGCCTGACGGATGAAGTCAGCGGCCTCTCTCACATCCATGTCCAGCGGTCCGCCCTGCTGCTCCTTGACCTTCTTATATAGGTCAATTCCATCAACGTACTCCATCACAATAAAATGGATGTTGGCAGCCGCACCGATGTCGAAGGCGCGTGCAATGTTGGGATGGTTGAGTTTGGCGGAGGCCATCGCCTCGCGTTCGAATCGTTTCAGATACGACGTTTCAGTGACCCGCTTCACCGGCAACACCTTGATAGCCACTTTTTGTTGAAGCACGGCATGTTCGCCCAGATAGACGCTGCCCATGCCACCGGCGGCAAGCAGTTTTAAGAGTTTATATTTCCCTTTGAGTTCTTCGGTGTCGGCGTGCTTTTCTTCGAGAAAGCCAAGAAAAAATCCCTTGTGCCTTCCCTTTCGCAGTTGCTCCATCTGCCACGCGGTCACGAGTTGGGCATTCAGAAGGGCAGCTACGCAGGCCTCGGGCAAGGGGCCTGCGATGCCCTCCCAAGGCTTCATTGCAGCCTCGAGTTGCTTTTCTTCAACGAGTTTGCTGGCGCGCACGATGCGCAAAAAATCTTCAATCGTCTTTGGGCTTTTATCGTCTGCCATCGGATACAACTCAGTTGGAAAGTTCGGCTCCCCGACCCGTCTGGTACGGATCCACTCATTAATAGTATGGCCTGCATCTTGAAAAAGGGAAAATGAAAGTTTTGCTGTATACCCGCCGGGGCTGCCATCTGTGCGAACGGGTTGAGGAAATGCTGGCATTTCACGCGCCAACGGCCGTCACGATAGATGTTGGCACATCCCCCGATCTGGAGCACCTTTTTGGCACGCGGGTGCCGGTGTTGGAGGTGAACGGCCGAATCGCAGCCGAGGGACAGATTGACGAACAGGAATTGCTATGGCACTTGGGTCGACCAGGTACCGGCGCCCTGACAAAGACCAAGACCTGATGCAGCGAAGTGTGCGTCAGGCCTTTTTTGCAACCGATCAGAGCCCCAGATTGATTCCACGGCGATCCAACGCATCGGCCAGGCCAACAGCCGACACAAAGATCTCCGCATCCCATCCGGCTGCGCGGGCTGCGTCGACGTGGGCCGGAATGTCGTCACAAAAGAAAATCTGGTCGGGACGCACCCCGGCACGTTCGGAGGCCAGTTCATAGATTCCTCGCTCTGGTTTCTGCAGCGCAACCAGATGGCTGAGCACTATCTGGACGAAGTTGCCGGGCAGCACGGAATAGTGCTTGGCAAGCAAGTGTTCCCAGTGGATTGCGCAGGTATTGGAGAGGATGCCCGTTGGACACCCGGTTCGCTCCAGCCCGGCAATCACAGGCAGCATCCCGATGTTCAGCGAGAACATGTCGCTGGCGGCGTGAGCAAGGGCTTCGGGGTCGGTGGCGGTGTGCGTGCGGCTAGAAAACTGGCTGTGGAATTCCGGCCAATCAATGTGCCCCCTTTCCAGCGATTCCTGCAGCCCGCTGGCCGTAGCGACGGCGCGGACCGCGACGGAGTCGATGCCTGCCAGATCGGCCATCTGCTGCCACGCTTTGGCGTGATCGAACCAAACGATGACATTGCCAAGGTCGAGATAGATAAATTGAGGACGCATAGAGAGGGGCGGCTTTCAATGGGATGACGGGGACACTATTCTCTCCACATCACCCTAGGAATTGAAGCCATGCCCATTCTGAACCGTTACAGCTCCCGAATCACCCAGCCAAGAGCCCAAGGGGCCTCGCAGGCAATGCTCTTGGGCACGGGTCTCGAGCCGGCCGACCTCGACAAGCCGCAGGTCGGAATTGCAAGCATGTGGTACGACGGCAACACCTGCAACATGCACCTCGACAAGCTTGCAGCCAAAGTCCGTGAGGGTGCGGTGGCTACAGGCATGGTGGGGATGCGGTTCAATACGATCGGTGTCAGCGATGGCATCTCGATGGGCACCGATGGCATGAGCTACTCGCTGCCATCCAGAGACCTGATCGCCGACTCGATCGAAACGGTCATGCACGCGCAGTGGTACGACGGCCTTGTGGCAATTCCAGGCTGTGACAAAAACATGCCCGGCTGCCTGATCGCCATGGGCCGGCTGAATCGTCCGTCGATCATGGTCTACGGTGGCACGATCCGGGCTGGACACCTCGCAGATGGCACGTCGCTGGATATTGTTTCTGCATTTCAGTGCTACGGAGAATATGTTGCCGGCAGAATCGACGACGCCCGTCGCAGCGATATCGTGCGGCATTCCTGTCCGGGGGCGGGCGCGTGCGGTGGCATGTATACAGCCAACACGATGGCCACTGCGATCGAGGCTATGGGTATGACGTTACCCGATAGCGCCTCGATTCCGGCTGAACACCCGGCCAAGTTGGAGGAATGCATCAGGGCCGCCGCCGCGGTGCGGAATCTGCTTCAGTTGGATCTCAAGCCTCGCGACATTATGACCAGACGGGCCTTTGAAAATGGAATGGTTGTCATCATGGCGCTGGGCGGATCCACCAACGCGGTCTTGCATCTCATCGCGATGGCTCGGAGCGTGAATGTGCCGCTGAGCCCTGCCGATTTTCAGGCGGTGTCGCGGCGAGTGCCCTACCTTGCCGACCTGAAGCCCAGCGGCAAGTTTGTGCAGGAGGATCTGCACTCGATCGGCGGCACCAGTGGCCTCATGAAATATCTTCTCGACAAGGGCCTGCTTGATGGCGACTGCATGACGGTCACCGGCAAATCACTGGCCGAAAATTTAGCAATGAGCAAGGGGCTTTCGCCGGGTCAGAAAATCATTCAGCCCGTGGAAAGCCCGATCAAGCCAACGGGGCACATTACAATCCTGCATGGCAATCTGGCCCCTGGAAGTGCCGTGGCCAAGATCACCGGCAAAGAGGGCTCGCGGTTTTGTGGGCCGGCCAGGGTGTTTGACAGCGAGGAGGCGATGCTTGCAGCCCTCGAGCAGGGAGCTATCCACCGCGGCGACGTGGTCGTTATCCGATACGAGGGCCCCAAGGGCGGGCCAGGCATGCCGGAGATGCTGACGCCCACATCGGCGCTTGTGGGTGCTGGTTTGGGCGCGGATGTGGCCTTGATCACCGACGGCAGGTTTTCCGGCGGTTCGCATGGATTCATCGTGGGCCATGTGGTTCCGGAGGCGCAGGAGGGCGGCCCGATTGCGCTGGTGATGGATGGCGACCGGATTGTGATTGATGCCGACACCGCAACGATCGACGCCGAGGTGTCTGACGAAGAATTCGTCCGTCGCCGCGAGAAGTGGAATGCTCCGCCACTGAAGGCCACGCGTGGCGTACTGGCCAAGTACATCCGCTTTGTGGCCCCGGCCTCAGCCGGCTGTGTTACGGACGAAGGCGAGTAGCCACTGGATCGCTACCGAGGCATCGGCAACGATTCAATAGGCACAGGCGGCCCGGGCTGGATGACCGCGCCGGGAGGAAGTTGTTCTGGTAAAAGTGGAGCGCCGAAGACAGGTCCACTTGAAACGGCACCGCCACCGACAGACGCCGCCCCAGTCATCGGGCCAGCAGGCATTGGTCCGGTGGTACCGTCGGGCGGCTGGTAGTAAGGCTCGGCTTGCGGGAGAGGCGCGATCCCGACTTGAGAGAGCAACTGCTGAAGCATTTTTTGTTCCAGAAGCGGATCGCGGCCCAGCGGGATCCAGCCAATATTTTGCATCGGATTGGCAACTGGCCGCGGCTGATCGCCAACCTGTTGTCCCAACGTGGGCAGAGGTGTGCCGTATCGATAGAGTGAATCGTCGTTACGAAACGAGGCTCCGCCCGCCGTGGCTTGCATCGGCCGGACCATGTTTTCTAACTCCTTGAGCACCACCACCTCAATGCGCCAACCGGCCGGATCGGGTACCAGTCGCATCGTTCCAGTTCGTCGAATGGACTGCAGCGTGCTTTCCAGTCGCTCCTGAAAACCGACTGAATCACCCCGCCACGGTTCGAGGAGCGTCGCCCCGGTTTGTGGATACGTGTCGATTCGACCTTCGGTAGGAATCCCGTTGGAAAATACCACCCGCTGCTCGGCCTGAACCTTGAAGTAGTCGTCCATAACATCAACCATTTGTTTCCACACAAGCTCCGAATCCAGCGGTGGAATGACGACAGAGTTCTTGGGTGCGCTCGGTGGGCTTGGCATGATCGGCCCACCCGGCCCGATGACCACATCGTGGGGCAGAGGCGAAAATGGATCAAACTGCTGGGCGGACGCCGGTGGGGCTTGGGCATGGGTAGCCCGCCCCACAAAGAGTGCGTCCAAGAGCATCCAGACGAACCCTAGCACGAACGTAACGCAAGACGCGCGGAGCAGCGTTCCGAAGATGATGGAGATCACGCGGGGCATCTCGATCCCAGAAGAGTGCATGGAGTGCATGCCCTAGCAAGTGTGGTGTGGCCAGCCGTTGTTTGTGCTGGGATCGTCGTGGATCGTCCGGCCCGGCTCAAGGCCAGTTCGGTGCCTTTATTCCTGCGAAATATACGCTCACCCAAGGCGTTGGTGGCGCGTGCTCCCACAGCCCGCTCGAGGACACGGGCAGCCCCATAGGGAGTCACCAGAGGCAGATGCCACTTCACAATGGGGTGTGGGAAGTGGCCCCACAGCATTTCCACGCCCCCTTCCGCCGGATCGGGCGACGTGGTCCATCGTCTGTTAGCACGCACCGAAACGGTTCGTCATTTCGTCGAAGCGTCGGGCGAAGCGAGTGTGCGAGGTGTGCAGGTGTTCGCCCTGTGAGATAAATCGCATCTGATCACAGCAGTCGATGCCCTGATCCATCAGGATTTTTTCAAATGGGCCCCGTGATGGGGCATATACAACCAGCAGTTTGTGTTCATCGAGTTGTACTTCCATGGAAAGCTCTGGATGCATGATGGCGATGCCCGTGCAGCCATCATCTGTCAGCAGGTCCTCGAAATCCCATAGGACGCTTTCGAGCACGAGTCGTTCAATTCCATCCCGCGTGAAACTGTTGGGATGCGTGTCATCACGCTCGTGCGATGTCTCGAGCACGATATCGCAGGACTCGCCGAGTGGCTCGAGCAGGCAGAGAAATGTTTCAAAAAGCTTCTCGCTTGAGACCGACGCAATCAGTGCGGGGAGACGAGAGCCGGTGCGAGGGTCGACGTACGTGTCGAGGCGGTATCCTGCCTGTGGCACGACGTCGAGCTGCCAACTGGGGCGAATCGCTTCAGTCAGCGTAAACCGGCCGTAGCGGCGGCGGGCAAGGTGCGCCTCGAGGCTGGCGCGGTCTGGACGGGCGATGACACCCTCAGGAGCAGCCGAACGGCGAGGGCTCTGGAATACGTCGAGATAGTCGTCGAGGAATCGCATGATGGATTTGGGTTGGAGGAGGAGAACCGGCGAGGCGACACGGCCAGCAACGGACGTTGCTGGTTCCCTTAAACGTAGGACATGGTTTTGCGCCGTGCGCCGCACGGCCGGCAAGGTTTACGAAATATCCGCTCGCGAAGGGCGGTCGTTGCTCTTTGGGCTCCTTGGACCTCATACTCTGCCGTTTTCCTTCGGCTATGGGAGCGCGTCATGGACGGGAAAATCGTCTCAACCGGGATCACCTTTGATGATGTCCTGCTTGTCCCCCGGTATTCGAGCGTTGTGCCGGCGGAAGTGGATGTCAGCACCTCCCTGACCCGCGGCATTCGATTGAATATTCCGCTGGTCAGTTCCCCGATGGATACGGTGACAGAAAGCGAGATGGCCATCGCCCTGGCGCAGGAAGGTGGGCTGGGTGTGATCCATAAAAACCTGTCCATCGAGCGGCAGGCCGAAGAGGTTGACAAGGTCAAGCGAAGTGCCAACGGCATCATCATGGATCCCGTCACCCTGCCACCCACGGCCACTGTGGCCCGGGCGAGGGATGTTATGGATCAGTACAACATTTCCGGAGTGCCGATCACGGGTGATGGCCGCCGGTTGGTGGGGATCATTACTCGCCGGGATCTGCGTTTTCTCGAGAGTGGTGAGACTCCGATCACCGACATCATGACTTCCGCCGGCCTAGTAACGGCAACGGGGAATGTGACGCTCGACGAGGCTGAGAAGATCCTGATGGCCAACAAGGTGGAGAAACTCCTGTTGGTTGACGGAGCCGGCCTCCTGACCGGCCTCATCACGATCAAAGACATCGACATGATGAAGCGGTTTCCAGACGCTTGCAAAGATAAACAGGGTAGGCTGCGGGTTGGTGCGGCGGTTGGGGTGTTCGACTACGAGCGAGCGGAAAACCTCATTGCAAAGGGAGTTGACGTCCTCGTCGTGGATTCGGCGCACGGCCATTCCTCGAACGTCATCGAAACAGTTTCGGCAATTAAGAAACGCTGGGGGATTGAGGTTATTGCGGGAAACGTGGCAACCCGGGAGGGCTGTCGAGATCTTATCAAGGCCGGAGTAGATGGAGTCAAAGTTGGGATAGGTCCCGGGTCGATCTGTACTACGCGGGTCATCTCTGGAGTTGGCGTTCCCCAGATCACGGCGGTTTGGGAGGCAGCGAAGGAGGCGGCCGGTGCCGGTGTGCCGGTGATTGCGGACGGAGGTATTCGCTACTCGGGAGACATCACCAAAGCGATCGCGGCCGGAGCCCATGCCTGCATGGTAGGTGGACTTCTGGCCGGTGTTGCGGAAAGCCCAGGACAGACCGTGCTCTACCAAGGGCGCACGTTCAAGGCGTACCGTGGCATGGGATCGCTCGGAGCGATGGTTCAAGGATCCAGCGAACGCTATCGACAGCGAACAACGGGACGCGGCGGAGACAAGTTGGTGCCGGAGGGAGTTGAAGGGCGAGTGCCTTTCAAAGGCCCTTTGAGTGTGTTTGTGTATCAGCTCGTTGGCGGTCTGCGGGCCGGCATGGGCTATTGCGGCACCCGGACGATCGATGAGCTCAGGCGAGATGCCCAATTTATCCAAGTTTCTTCGGCAGCCGTGCGAGAAAGCCATCCCCATGACATCGTTATCACGCAAGAAGCTCCAAACTACAGTGCGGAGCACAAGCAGGCCGACTGACATCGCTGCGATCAGGGTCGCTGTGGCGGTGGCCCTGGCCATGCTGACTGTGTTTCCAGCCTCTGCCGACCAGTGGTCGAGGCTCGACCGGCATCCCAGTGCAGCGGAGCAGGCCCAGACAGCCTTCGAACGTGTGCAGGATGGCCGTAAGGAGAGCGAGGCGATCGACTTAGTGTCGGTCGATACAGGTAAGAGCATCGCCGAAGGCGATGCAACCGAGGGGGATGATGACACGGATGACACGGATGAGAGCGGTGCCTGCGGTGCGGCGTCGAAGAATTGTCGGGAAGCCCTGCAGTTATTGCGGGACGACCGATTGGCAAATATTGGTTTAGATATTCGGGTTGTCGGCCGGGCGGGCAACGATTATCCCTGCGAATGCCGCCTCGAAGGGGAAACGTTTGAACCTCGACGGTTCGCAGCGACGATGTTTACGTGGAAGGCGGCAGGCTACTGCCACAAGCCTTTGTATTTTGAAGACTGGAATCTGGAGCGCTACGGCCACTCGCGCGGATGGCTGGCTGATCCATTTGTGTCGGCGGCACACTTTTTTGTGACGCTGCCCGTGCTTCCCTACAAGATGGGCGTCGAACTGCCATGGGAGTGCGTCTATCCGTTGGGGTATTATCGACCCGGAAACTGTGCACCTTGGACGTGTCCGGCCGTGCCAATCAGCGTGCGAGGCATGGCGATTGAAGCGGCCACCGTCACGGGCATCGTCTTCCTGTTGCCATGAGCTTCTGGAGCATTCTGGCCATTACTGCTTCCGGATGGTTGCAATGTAGGCGTAGCGTTTGGCCACCGAAACAAATGTTACATCGCCGCGGCCTGATCGCCCCAACTCCACGAGCGCCTCGTGTACCTCTGGCCGGTAGTGAACGTGAAAGAGGCTGAGCCATCGCTTGAGGGCAGCGGCAAAGAAGGTTGGCAGTTCCCGCTGGTCCCAGAAATCGACAATCAGCAGTGTGCCACCTGGCCGCAGGTTTGCCATGGCCGCGTCGATCGCACCAGGCCACGTTGGAATCATGGATAGACAATACGAGAACAAAATCGTATCGAATGGCTCGTTTCGCCCAAACATCCGCTGGGCATCAAGTTGCTCGGCCAATCCCTGCCGCAGCACGATCTGACCGCTGCCCGGTCGCTTGATCTCTGCCTGGGCACTCTTGCGGGCAGCAGTCTCGAGCATCTCGTGCGATGCGTCGAGACCGTAGAGCAGTCCGGGTTCGCGGCGGTCTGCCAGCTTAATGAGGTTGCGCGCGGTGCCACAGCCCACTTCCAAAGTGGCCGTTGTCGGCGATGTGATCACCTTGTCGAGAAGGCGGTCGCGGCCGAGCAGGTAGTAGCGGCGAGTGAGGTCGTAGATGTGCCGCGTGAGGCGGTACATCCGATCCATGGCAACTGCTTGATCGGCGGGCCCGCTGCCCCTGTTGTTCGAGGACGATGTGTGCTCTGCCGGTGACACAGGGGCCGATGCAGCCGGATCGCTCATAGAGGGCCCGGCTGTGGGGCAATTTTTTTGTAAAGATGAAACATGCCGTAGATCGCTGAACGATCTTTCTTGTGCAGTTCCAGCGACCGCTCAGTATCGTAAAAGAATTGGCTGTGCATTTCGGGCGAGAGTGCTGTTTCTACGGGCGATTTTTCGCCTGCGGTACGAAAAATGACTCGGGTGTCTGGGCCGCCGACTCTGGCGATATGTCCCCACAGTTCCTCAATGACCTGCGGCGGCATCCAGTCTTGGCTATCGAGCAGAATAAAGCCATTGAGGCCGCCCGGTTGCTCCGTGTGCAGGTAGTCGGCTAGCGATGCCACATGCGTTTCCACCCGGTCAACGCACGACCGGATCGTTTCGTAGTGTTCCGGCTTGAGGTAGTCCGGAATGGCCTTGCGTTCGGCGTGGTCGTAGCGACGGCCAAAGGCCTGCCACGCAAAGTAATTTTCCTCAAGCGGAAAGCCACAGGCCAGCCTGCGGACCCGTTGCTTGTACATGTCAAAAAGCTTGCTACCGCTGTTGCCCGACTCCTTGAGCATCGCGGCATGCTGGCTTGGCGGGATGCCAAGGCTGTAAACGGCCACAGGCTGGCGGCCCAGCCATCGCACGAGTTTGTTTTCGAAGAGCGGCCCAAACGTGTCATCAAAGATGCGCTCCTGCTCGGCGATCGTCTTGGCCGCCACAAGGCGTGCAGGATCTCGGCCTGTGGCCCTTGCGATACCATGCACAATCCGAAAAAACTGCCCAAGTTTTGCTTGGTTGTAAAGGCCTCGCTTGAAGTAGCCGATTCGCTTTGGACCAATTGTCTGCCCGGGCCAGTCGCTCGTCTCCCAGTATTTTCTTGTCTGCGGATCGAGGTGATCGCGGATGAAGCGGCGGTAGTTGGAGACGTTATCCTTGTGCTGGCCAAAACCGAAAAAGTTATAAAACGAATCGTAGTCCGGGAGGTACTGAATGGCCGCCAACTTCAGTCGCGTGAGGCACATATGGTTGGCGTTGAGATCCACCGCGACGATTCGCTTGGGTCGATGGACTAGATAGTTGAGCACATTACAACCACCACTGGAGATCGTCAGCAGGCTTGATTCGGGCCCCATCTGGAGCGCTTCAGCGTCCACTCGCGGGTCTTCCCAGATCTGGTTGTAAACAAAACCTTGAAACCAGAGCGTGAACATCCGTTCGAGCAAGCCTCGTTTGCTCGCCAACCTATGGTGGTGAACGGCTTTTTGAAGGTGGGTTTTTGTGGTCGGTTGAACTGCAAGGGTAGCCATGGCTATGCCGGTGGAAAAGTGTCAGTCAGGAGGGATGCGTGAGTGAAACCAGACGGAGTTGTTTGGTGGCCGACGCCGTAGAGCATAACCAGCCAGCGGCCGAGTGTTGAGGGCAGTTGGCCAATCCGGGGCCCCAGCGTGGCTGACCCTCTGATTCAGCCTGCCGGGGGCGGGTTGGCGGGGGGCGGGGTGCGGCGGTCGATTTCGGCCATCAGCGTGGTCACTGCTTTCACCAAAGCCTGCCCTAACTGCACCACAGCGGCCTCTGAGGCGTCTCGTTCGGCGGTAACTTCTCGCACACGGGCCGCGAAGGAGTCGGACGTTTTGAGGGCTGCTTGCGCGTCTTTCTGCCAATTTCGGAGATCCTCTTCGATGGCTTTGGTGTCGTTGTTGGCCGGTTGGATCTGGCCGCTCCTCAGGTTTTCAAGGGCACCCCTGAACTGCTTGGTCATCGACTCGGCCTCGACTATGTCACTGGTGAGCGTGCGCCGAATGAAAGCCATGCCATTGACATTAAACGGGAGTTTTTTTCCGTTGGTTTCAAAGACACTGCTGCCTCGCATGGCCATATCACCGTCTGTCAGCGGCCGACGCGACACAACCGAAGTTATTGAAACAACACCAGCCGTTTCAAGTTCCTTGGCCGTTTCAAGATCGAACGTGGCAGTGTCTTCAGGCTCAAACTGCCGCGGCTCAGCAGCGTTGCCTTCCGCAGGAGGAAACACGTGCGGTTGCGTGAATGTGACGGTGGCCCAGTAGAGTCCCGGTGCAATCTCTTTGTTTTGCAGCGCTGAAACCAAGTTGCCTACTTCTTCGTCGGCCACAGGCTCTTCGTCCGTTGTGACTTCCCGAAGCTTTTTTTCGAGATCCTTAAGGATGTCCTCTGGGGTGGTTTTTTCCTCTCCATCGGGAGTGGCTTTATAGAAAGCCAGCCACCGGTCGATCGGCAAATTTTCGTAGATCGTGACCTCTTCGTGGGGCTTAGCCCAGAGTGAGGCGTCGTTTTCTGTGATCGCAATTGCGGCCGATATTTGAAACGTGTTTTTATCTGCGGCGTCCACGTTGAACACGCCCAGAAATCTGCCGCCCTCTTCAATGCCGATGGTATCAAAGACGAAGAGTTCTGCCCCCGGATTGATCGACGGATTGTCGATGCCCTCGATCGTGATGCGGCCAGCTTTGTCGTCCGCTGGCGGCTGGAATGTCGCCTTCTCCCACGAGCGGCCTCGCCAAGTGTTGATTCGATCGCGCACCCGCTCCCAACGAGCCTGATCCTGCTTGAGTTCCGCCACCGACTTGTTCTTTCCATCATTGCCATTGCCGAGGTCGGCCTTGAGGAAGCCGTCTTTGTCCCGCACCATCGCATCGCGCTCTTTAGCAATCACCGATTGATAGGTGGCGATGACGGCTCGCCACGCACGCTCTCGTTCGGCCAGCATGCCCACAAGATAGGTAAACCCCACGGCCGCCAAGAGCACCAGCCATGCCCCGGCTATGGTCCCCCAGTGCCACCCCTTGGAGCCCATAGCCAACGTCACAACGCCGGTCAGGAAGACAACTGCAATCAGGGCCAGCAGGACAAGCGGCATGCACCACCATTGAGAAAAGAACGAGAAAACAAACGCCAAGAGCGATTATGGCAATCGCAAAACGGTGATCGAGTGAAGGCCATCATAGCTCCACGCTCGCTGTCGGCCTACCCTATTTGCCGCGCTCTTTTTCTGGACCGCAGTGTTGTCTTTTGCTTTGCGTGCGTTGCGTCTAGTCGACCCTCCTGCGGCGCGAGTGTCGCCTGCGGGCGACGCTCGCGGCCTGCGGAACATGAGTCGCATGGCCATGGAATTTCGTCTCGGGTCGTAAAAACAGAGTGAAAAGCGTTCTGCGGACGGCTCTGTGCCAGCGATCGGAAATGTGGCATCCCAAATGCACTGCCTTGCTGGAGCCCCTTCTCCGCTTGATTGCCGTTCGAAAAGGAAGAACCCATGCGCCGTGCCACCCAGTATCCAGCTATTACCACCAAGTTTCCAGCTATTACCACCAAGCGAGCGGTTCCGAAAGTCCCCGCTGCCCGGAAGCTGGGGGCTATCGACGATCCGGTGCGGCTGTACCTGTTGCAGATGGGAGGGATTCCATTGCTCACTCGCGATACTGAGGTGTCGGCGGCGCAGCAGATCGAATTGTGGCGACGGAAGTTTCGCGACACGATGCTGGGAAACGACTTGATCTTGTCCGGCGCAGTGCAGCTCTTGGAGAAGGTGCAGGCTGGGACAGTGCGGCTGGACCGCACCATTGAGGTGGCCGTTACCAATACCAAGGAAAAGAAGCGAACACTCAAGCGTTTGGGACCAAATCTCGAAACGCTCCAGCGTCTCGAGAAGGAAAAAAAAGTGCTGTTTCGGATCGCCATGTCTCGCAGCACGCCTGCAGCGGCAAGGCGGGATGCATGGCGCCGGTTGGTGCGGCAGCGAAGCAAGGCGGTGCGGCTCGTCGAGGAGCTGAACCTGCGCATCCAGAGGCTCTATCCGCTGCTCAAGCAACTGCGGACGTTCGCTAGCCGGCTCCACTCACTGGACGGGCAGCACGAGGGACACAAGGGATCTGCTGGCGTGTCCTGCGAACGGGAAGGCCTGGAACTGCTACGTTCGACGGGAGAGAGCCGTTGCACGCTCAAGCGGCGGCTGGATCGACTGGACGATTTGCAGCAACGCTACGATGCGGCCAAGCGAGTGCTGGCTGCAGGTAACCTGCGGCTGGTTGTGTCTATTGCCAAGCGATACCGGCACCGAGGACTCAGCTTTCTGGATCTGATCCAGGAAGGCAATTCGGGTCTGATGCGGGCCGTTGACAAGTTTGAGCACGCTCGAGGGTTTAAGTTTTCGACGTATGCGACGTGGTGGATTCGGCAAGCGATCACCCGTGCGATCGCCGATCAGAGCCGCACGATTCGCGTGCCCGTCCACATGATCGACACCATGACAAAGCTGCGCAATGCCTCCCGAATCTTTCTTCAGCAGAACGGCCGAGAGGCAACCGTCGAGGAGTTGGCCGAACGCAGCGGCCTTTCGTTCGAAGAAGTCGAGTGCGTCGCGAGGATGTCGCGGCAGCCCGTTTCGCTCGATCAGCCAATCGGAGAGAGCGACGAGGGAGGCTACGGCGACTTCGTGAAGGATCATCGAGAAGACGACCCGCTCAAGGGCGTTAACCAGCAGTCGCTCAGTGATTCGATTAGACGAGTGCTTCAACAGTTGCCGTATCGAGAGCGGGAAATTATCCGGCTGCGGTTTGGCCTGACCGACGGCTACAGCTACACGCTCGAGGAAGTGGGCACTATCTTCAGCGTTACGCGCGAGCGGGTCCGGCAGATTGAAGCCAAGGCGGTGGAGAAACTTCGGCAGCCCGACCTCCATCGCAATCTATCGGGCTTTGTGGACGACGCAGCGGTTGAGCGGATAAGCCGATAGAATTTCAGGCCGGGCAACTCCTTTTGGTGGGTTATCAGACGCTCTTCGCTTCGTCGAGGGCTTGTTGCAGCTTTGCTTTTGGCTGCACGCCCATGAACTGCTGCACGAGTTGGCCCGACTTGAAAATCATGATCGTGGGGATGCTCGCTACATTGTAGGTCATTGCTACGTTGTTGTTCTCATCCACATTCACTTTGCCGATCCGAAAAGTGCCCGAATTTTCGGCAGCCAGTTCTTCGATCGTTGGGCCAATCATCCGACATGGGCCACACCAAGGTGCCCAGAAATCAACCAGCACTGGCACGGGGGAATCGAGCACCTCTTGCTGAAAGTTGTCGTCGGTGAATTGAATCGCGGTTCCCATGTGAGTGAACTCCTTCCGTTTCCAAATGCTGGTTTGAATTACCACTATGCTGCACACTGCCATACGCGACAAAGTGCAGTTTCAGAGTATAGCCAGCAGACTCCTGCGCGTACATCAAGGCGACAGATCAACAGGGCTTCTTCAAAAAGCGACTCAAAAAAGTGGTTGCACAATCAAGCTCCGAAAAAACCATGGTAGGTGTCAGCGATGAGTGATTCTCGGCCGGCCAGTTGTTGGCTCGTTTCGCAGGATTCCACAGGTCTGGTGACCAGCGGGCCTGCGGCATTGCCGTGGGATCCTTCACAGCCGCCCAGGCCTCTTGTCGAAGCCTCTGTCGGGGGGGCATGCGAGGCAGTCGTTCGTGTTGAGGCAGCTGGACTGAACTACAAGGATGCGTTGGCGTGTGCGGGTCATGAGGGGGTGGTGCGAACGTTCCCGCTCATTCCCGGAATTGATGCCGCCGGCACGCTCGTCTATCCGGGAGGCGGATTTCAGGCGGGGATGCCTGTTGTAGTCACTGCCAATCAGATGGGCGAAGGCCGTCACGGCGGGTGTGCCACGCAGTTGCGCATCCCTTTCGAAGCCGTGGTCCCTCGGCCTGCCGGGCTTTCGGCGCACGACGCGATGGCGATGGGCACTGCCGGTCTGACGGTGCTCCTGGCATGCGACCGACTGGATATGCTTGTGTCGAGTCGCGGGCAGGCTGGCATAGGCGAGGTCAAGAATACCGAGGAAGACCAATGGCTGGTAACTGGGGCCAGCGGTGGCGTTGGCATGCTGGCCGTGGCAACTCTGGCTGCCGCTGGGCGGCGGGTCGTGGCATGCACGCGCAAGCCAATGGCCCACGATGCGTTGAAGTCGCTTGGCGCGTCGCAGGTGTTGTCGCCTGCGGAGAGCATTGATCCCTCTACAAAGCCACTTGTGCGAGCCCGCTGGGCCGGCGTCATCGACACCGTCGGAGGCGTGTTGCTGGCAGACGTGCTGCGAGCGGTGCGGCCTGGGGGCGCTGTGGCCGCCATCGGCATGGCGGGCGGCACGCAGTTGCATACAACGGTGTATCCATTTATTTTGCGAGGCGTCACGCTGGCCGGGATCGATACATCCACGCTGCCAACACCCCAAGAGCGACAGGACCTCTGGCCACGCCTCGCCGCACTGTGGCCGCGCATTCGCGACGTTTTTCCCGTCACAACCATCGGCCTCGAACAGGTGGGGAGTTGGGCAGATGCGATGCGGCGAGGGGAATCGATTGGTCGGGCGGTGGTCGTGCCTCAGATCGCCAGGCTGCCCTCGTGTTCCAACGATGAAAGATGATTGTTGTGAAGTGGACTCCATGAAGCCTCATATCATTCGACTCAGTTCTGCGTGGGAGCCCCCAGGGGAATCGCTCCGGTTCCCGGGAGTTGGAGAGGGCAAAGCGTGGGTGCGGCGGTTTGGACAGCCCGCTGGCGTGTCCCAAGGCGATGCGGTGCTGTTGGTTATTGAATCGCCGGTGATGGCCACGCTCTGGCTGAACGGGACCCCCCTGCCGCCGCTGGTGGGGCAGATGCGATGGGATCACGACATTGCGGCGATGCTGCGAGAGCGAAACGTGCTTTCGCTGGTGTTGGGCGATGGAGTGGGGCAAGAAGTCATGGAGGTCACGCTTTGCGATGCCCGCGGGCGATCCCCCTTGCCCGAGGCGTACGGCCGTGTGTGGATTGAAATCCGCCACAGCCATCCTTGACATACTACCGGGGCGATCGCTACTACAAGTGACCGTCTGCTTTGCGTGCGCACCCTATGGCATGCAGAACAGTTTTGTATCCCCATGCAGTGCATCGCAATGCGCTGCCGAAGAAAACTCGCAGGAGAGAGCACTATGTCGCTTGTTCGTGTAGGCACCAACAGTCGGTATGCCGATGGCTGGGGCTTGGCCTTTAGCAAAGTTTCGGGCGGAAGAAAGAGCGCAGCAGCCAAGCCGGCAAAAAAGTCAAAGAAGGCTGTGAAGAAATCGGCCAAGAAAGGTGTTCGGAAACCTGTCAAGAAGGTTCCGAAGCGACGCTGATTCGAGCGACGGCAACGGGCACAAAGAGGGGTTACGGTGCGGGTTGGCCGAGTTCGCGTGCCCTTGCCGCTGCCGCTACAACCGCGTCGATCAGGCTGCTTCGCACGCCTTGCTGTTCCAGTACGGCGAGCCCGGCAAGCGTCGTGCCACCGGGACTCGAAACACGTTCTTTGATCTGGGCAGGATGCTCACCGGTGTGTGCGAAGAGAGCGGCGGTGCCAGCGAGCGTTTGAACGGCAAGAGCCAAGCTGAGCGGTTGAGGCAGGCCGGCCTTTGCGCCACCATCAGCCAAGGCCTCAATCAGATAGGCGATAAACCCAGGCCCCGATCCGGATAAGCCCGTCACGGCATTCATCAGCGTTTCATCCACTGCATGCACGTGGCCCACAGCGGCCAAAAGGTCCATCACGCGCCCCAGATCTTTTTCTGGCACCGCCGGCGAATGGCAGACAACCGACACACCCTGCCCCACCAAGCACGGAGTGTTGGGCATGACGCGGATGATTTTCTGCGTGTTGAGAAGGCTTGCGAGCGTTGCGATTGGAAGCCCGGCCACAATCGACACGATCACGGCATCGCTTCGGATTCCAGCGGCGATTTCGCGGCACGCAACGCCGACGTGCTGCGGCTTCACGGCCAAGAAAATAATCCCAGCGCTTGCAACCGCCCCAACGCCTGTGGCGGCCAAGCAGATCCCCGGCACACGCGCGGCGATGCGAGTGCGGGCCATCGGCTCGGGGTCGTACACGGTCAGGTCGGCGGCAGTCCTCAGGCCGGCTCGGCAAAAGCCCTCGGCCAATGCCATCGCCATTTGTCCGCCGCCCACCATTGTGATTGCGTCCAAAGAAATATTCGCCGCTGTGGTCTGGCCCATGGAAGGATTCCTTCTGTGAAAGAGAGTGCGGATCGCACGCAACTGAGGGGGATCAAGTTATGGATGTGATTTAAGGGTGCACATCGTGGCTTTCAGATGCCCCTCCAACGGGCGCGAGATCCCGTTGGATGTGGTCTGCATTGAGCGTGGAAACCCAGAGTTGGCTACTCGTGCCCCGGCCGCCCGTGGCATTGCGACTGGCCGTCCACATCAGCAGGTTGCCATCCGGCGAAAACGCTGGCAACACATCGGCCCCCTCGTGGTCCGTGAGCCGCAACGGCTGGCCGATACGAAAGTCAGTTGCTGCCTCGCTTGCCTGAGCAATTCCATCAGCAGGCTTGTTCGTTGGGTCGGCCCGGACGTGGCCAGAGCTGAACCGGGCCACCCACAGATCGTAGTTGGGCCGAGCGGTGGGGTCGGAATGATCGGCCCCTGTCCAGATCAGCCACGGTTTTGTGGGATGCCAGTACGGCGCCCATCGCACCCCCTTTCCACTGGTTAAGGCGACATCGTTCGAGCCGTCGGCACGCATCGCGTGAATCTGAAGCATGTCTTTTTCAACGCGGTCGGTGCGGTAGACAATCCACAGTCCGTCGGGTGAAAAAAAAGGTCCACCGTCGTAGCCCGGCTGGTTCGTGAGTTGCTGCACGCCTGAGCCATCGGCTTGCATCACGTAGATATCTGGATCGCCATCCCGATCGCTGACAAACAAAATCTGCCGGCCATCGGGCGAGTACGAACATTCTGCATCGTAGCCGGCTGTGTGGGTGAGTTGCTGAAGGTCGCGGCCATCGGGACGCGCCGAAAAAATATCCATCTGCGCATCGAAATCCCATTGATAACGCCGCCGCCGACCGGTCCGGGCATCCTCCTCAGCCTGCGCCTTGGCCACTGCCTCGGTCTGGTCGAGGTTGGGATCGAGGTGGCTGGAAGCAAAGAGTAGCCGTGCGCCGCTGGGAGAAAAAAAACAGCAAGTGGTTCGCCCGCGTCCGGTGCTGATGCGTTGCGGCACGGCAACGCGTGGGGCGGCCACATCGAATGGCTGCACGTAGATCTGATAAAATGGATAGCCCGCAGGCACTCCCTGATAACACACCTGCCGAGCATCGGGTGAGAAATAGCCTTCCCCGGCCTTCGTCAGGCCATCTGTGACACAGGTGGGGGGTGAAAGATAGCGTTGTTCGAGCGACACTGATGGCTCTGCCACGATGGTGGCAGTCGGCATGCAGGCAGCAACAACAAGGCAATACAGCGAGTGTGGGTTGAAGGTTTTTCTCATGGGCGTAAGTATAGACTGCATTGAAAGACACAGAGGCCTCTGCTGCACAGGACCAAGAATACAAAAACCATGAAAATTTACACCAAGACGGGCGATGCTGGTGAAACGGGCCTCTTTGGCGGGCCGCGTGTGCGGAAGGATCACGCGAGAATCGAGGCGTTCGGAACGGTAGACGAACTCAACAGCCACTTGGGATTGGTGCGAACAATTTCTGGGGCCGCTGCGATTGACCCATTGCTGCGGGCTGTGCAGTGCGAGCTATTCGATCTGGGTGCGCAGCTCGCTACGCCCGGTGCTTCCGTTGAGCGGATCGGCGTGCACCACGTGGAATCGTTGGAGGCATCAATCGACCATTACGAAGAGACTCTGGATCCGCTGGCGTGCTTTATTTTGCCAACCGGCACGCCGCTGGCAGCGGCCATTCATGTGGCCCGAACGGTCTGCCGTCGGGCAGAGCGACGCATCGTGAAGCTGGCATCGCAGCCCGATACGGCGATCCCAGCCAACGCCATCGAATACATGAACCGACTCGGAGATTTGCTGTTTGTTTTGGCGAGGTTTACCAACAAACAGGAGCGTGTTGCGGATGATCCATGGCATCCGGCTTAAGCCCCGAGCAGCCGTTGTGGATGCGGCCCAATCGCTCGCGGAATTCCACAAGACAATCGCCTCGCAGCATGCCGCCGGCGCACCGGGCGTGCAAACCGGTGCGCTCGCCACCGACCTGCTCGACTGCATGGTGTGCGAAGTCTGGCGATCGATCGTGGCAGAACTGCCAGCCGAGTCCGCCAACAGGGTTCGCAGCCACGTCGTGCTCGTGGCACACAGCGGGTATGGCCGCCGCGAAATGTCGCCGTATTCTGATCTCGACATCATGCTCCTGCACGATTCCCACGCAGGTCCTGTCGTGGGGGATGTGGCTCGGCAGTTGCTTCAGGATCTCTTCGATGCGGGGATGGATATCGGACAGAGCGTGCGCACCCTCGGCGATGCGTGCCGCCTTGCGGCGGCCGACGCCACGATTTTGAGCGCCATGATCGATTGCCGCCCGCTGGCAGGCAACGTGGCATTGCTCGACCATTTCATGGCGAAGCTGCGCACGAATGCGAATGGCTTGCGTCGCCGCACCGCTGAACGCCTGCTTGAGGCGAGGGCCCATGAGCGAGCAAAGTTCGGCCAGACGGTGTCGCTTCTGGAGCCGAACGTCAAGCGTTCGCCTGGAGGCTTGCGAGACATTCAGCTGGTGCGATGGCTGGGCTGGACGATGTGGGGGGAGTCGTCGATCGATACCCTCGCTCTGGCGGGCAAGCTGCTGCGGCCCGATGCCGACTGCCTCCGCGATGCATTGGAATTTTTGATGCGGCTGCGCAACGATCTCCACCTCGCTGCTGGCCGCTCGGTCGACGATCTCACTCGCGACGAGCAACTCCGGATCGCGCACGCGCGGGGCGTTGATTCGCACGAGGGCTTGCTGGGAGTGGAACGGTTCATGCGAGACTATTTCCACCACACCAAGGAGGTTGCGCACGTGCTGGAGAACGTGCGGCTGAGCTGCCAGCGGCCGCACTCGATTCGGCGCTGGTGGGGAGCGATTCTGGGCCATCGGGTGGATGGCCTGTTTCGCGTTGGACCCCGGGAGATCGCGGCCCTCTCCGGGACCAAGAGCCGGGTGGCCGGCAGCCTTTCCTTGACGGTGCGGTTGGTGGAGTTATCGCTGCTCTATGACCTGCCAATCGACCATGCCACGTGGGAGGCCGTTCGGGGAGCGGGCAGCCGCGGCTCAAGCCAGCCGGTGGATGCCGATACCAACGCTCGATTTCTGTCCCTCTTTGGGCATTCTGGGCAGCTCGCCGAAGCGCTGCGTCGGCTGCATTCGGTGCGGCTCTTGGAAAAAATAATTCCCCAGTTTGGGCACGCAAGGGACCTCCTGCAATTCAATAACTACCACAAGTACACGGTGGATGAGCACTGCATTCTCGCCGTTGAGCAGGCCGTGAATCTGGCCGGTGACGCTGGCTGGCTGGGGACTGTGTGGCGGCAAATCAAGCGGAAGCGCACGGTGCTTTTGGCACTGCTCATTCACGATTTAGGCAAGGGGTTCGTGGAGGACCACAGCGACGTGGGCGCGGCAATCGCCCGCGATGTCGCCAGCCGTTTGTCGCTCCCCGCCGATGAGGCTGAGATTCTTGAGTTTCTTGTACAGAAACATTTAGTGATGGCCCAACTGGCCTTTCGCCGTGATCTGGGGGACAGCAGCTTGGTGCTGCGGTTTGCCTGCGACGTGGGCTCTCCGGAAGTACTCCACATGCTCGCGATCCTCACGGCAGCTGACGTCAGCGCTGTTGGGCCAGGCACGTGGACTCGGTGGAAAGCCGATCTGCTTGGTGAGCTTTACTTTCAGACGCTGGGGTATCTGGATGGGGAGAGCCCTTCGGTCCACGCAGATCGCAACAGCCGTTCGCTTGAAAAGCTGCTAGCCGAATGGGAGCCTGATGATCTGGTGGTGCGGTTGGCCCAGCAGTTACCTCGCGCCTATCTCCACACCACAGAGCCGGCTCGGATTGTGGAGGAACTTCGGCAGTTGTCTCGATTGCCGGCCAGCGGCGTCTTCGTCGCGACCCGATGGCAACCCAACACCGCCACCGTGGCCGTCACCGTAGGCACCCGGGAGAACGTTGCCCCTGGCGTTTTTCACCGGCTCGCAGGCGCCCTTGCCAGCCAGCGTCTGGAAATTCTTGCGGCCGATATTCACACGTTGGAAGGTCGTCTCGTGATCGATCACTTTATCGTTCAGGATCCCGACTTCACAGGAGCACCTCCCCCAGAGCGACTGGTGGAGATTGCCGATACGATCCGGGCTGCGCTCAAGGCCGATCACGCCCCGCTTTTTGCAAGGCGGTGGAATCCACTTGTCCCCCAGATGAATCCAGCCACGCTGCCTCCCGTACGCGTGCTTTTCGATAACGAAAGCTCGGAATACTCAACCATTATTGAAGTGTTCGCCCACGACTCGATCGGCTTGCTGTATTCGATTGCCAAAACGCTTTTTGAGGCGGGCCTTTCGGTGCAGGCCGCAAAAATCGGCACCTACCTCGATCAGGTCGTGGACGCCTTTCATGTGACTGATGCCGAGGGGCACAAGATCATCGATCCCCAGCGGTTGGCTGCTGTACGGAGCCGTCTGGAGCAGGTAGCGGCACCGCTTACGGCTCCGTTGCCTCCGGCATAACGGCCGGCGGCAGTACGGGCTCGTTTTGTGATGAAAGGAGTTCACGGCCACTCAGCGAGAGCATCCGTGTTCGCCACAGTGTTTCGAACTGGTTGATTGGCATACCCACGAGTTGCTCAAATTGTTGGATTGGCTCAATGCGGTCCGTTGGGGCTACGAGCGCCTCGATCGCCGCCGGCGAAAGCAGCGGATCCAAGAGTGCCAGATGAAATGCCAGCCCCCAAGACATGAGATAGACCTGCCGGCTGGTGGAGGCCGCGCCGCTGTGCCCAATCAAGAACTGCTCCTGATCTGCACAGAGCACGTGGGCCAGTGGCGGCGACTGTCCGCTGTGGAGCAGTTCCTGAAGCAGAATGAGCCTGTTCGGGTCGGCAGCGTCCAACCGCAGTTCGCCCGCCTCGATCACGGCCGTTTCAAAAACCTGTGCGAGGCCCTCGTCCAGCCACAGAGGCAGGCTGCCACCGGCACTCTTCACCCATCGGCTGTCGGCGTACGCATGCCACGATTCATGGGCCAGCCACCCGTAGAAGGATTGTCTGGCAACTGCAACGTTCGCCGCATTGTGGCGTCGCGCCGCTTCGATCCTGGCTCGTGCCTGGGATTGCTCGCGTTGCCAACGTAGGCGTGTGCGAGTCACGATTTCACTTCGCTGTCGCACGGGAACGCCCTGCTTGTCGAGATCTGCCGCCAGGCGGCGGACGCCCTCGTCGAGCGTACGATCCAGTTCGGAGTAGCGTTGCTCCGTCGCGGCAAGTGCTTCGCTTGCAATGCGTTCTTGCTCGATTATGGCAGGCATGTCGCTGCCAGCCACGAGCAGCCGGCGAGAGGGGACGTAGAATGCCGGGTTTGCCACGCGGATGCCAATCTCGGACTGCAAGGCCTTGTATTCACTGGCCGTCCCGCACAATCGAACTCTGAGCGTGGCTGGAGGGGGGCTTGGGTTGGCATCGCTTGTGCGGAGTGGCAAGAGAGCTTGCAGAGCGTCGAACATCTGCGTCAGCCTGACGATCGACTGTCGCGTGAGGCGCGGATCGGCGGTGCTCTCCACCGCGAACCACTCCCCTTCGTAGCACCAGGCCTCAGCATTCGGATCGCCGGATGGCTTGCGGTCCAAGTGGATCGCAGCTTCTGCGTTGCCGCGGATGTCGCCTCGGTCGCGAAAAGCCTGCACTCGTTCCTTGAGTAACGCATGTTCTGCGGGAGGAAGTCGCTCGACTGAGTGGATGCGATCGGCCCCCACGCGGGCCCATGCGATGAGATACATCGGCTTTCCCGGCGGTCGCACCACCTGCACAAAGCCCACGTCATTGCTCGCGTCCAGCGGATCGGGATCGATGACGAGTCCAGCCAAGTGCCTGCCGTCGGTCAGTTCAATCGACTCAAGTTTCCATGCGGCGGTAGTCAGGCTCCGAGGCGGTTCGTCGGTAAACGCTGGAGGCTGCATGATCGCCAAGCAGCCTGCCAAGCACCAGCCAAACATCTTTGAAACTGTTTTCAAACGCATGAACGACAGATGGAAAACATCTCCTCGCGCAGCCTCCGACAGTGCCATTCCCGAAAGGGAAAGGCAGGATTGGTCGACACTACAAGTATGTGTTGATCACGTTTTCGAAAAGTTCCTGACGGCCGCTGCGGCAGGGGTCGGCTTCTCCTTTGGCCAGCATCTCCTTCTCGAGCGAGCGGAACGTCTCACTGCCCGACTCAATGCGTTTGCCCAGTGGGCTTGACCACGACGCATAACGCTCCTCCAAAAGTTTTTGAATCGCGCCGTCGGCCCGCATCGCCGCAGCGATTATGAGGCCACGGGCAAACGCATCCATGCCACCGATGTGAGCGTGGAAAAGATCGACGGGCTCAAAGCTCTCTCGCCGCACTTTGGCGTCGAAGTTGACGCCGCCCGGAGCCAGGCCGCCGTATTTCAGGATTGTGTACATGATTTGCGTTGTCAGGTAGATGTTCGTTGGAAACTGATCGGTGTCCCAACCCACCAGCGGATCGCCGGTGTTGGCATCGATCGAACCGAGAAAGCCCTGCATGCCCGCATATTCAAGCTCATGCTGCATCTCGTGGCCAGCCAGCGTGGCGTGGTTGGTTTCGATGTTCATCTTCACGTGCTTCTCTAGGCCATACGTCCGCAGGAAATTGATGCATGTGGCGCAGTCGAAGTCGTATTGATGCTTCGTGGGTTCGCGGGGCTTGGGCTCGAAGTAGAACTGGCCTGTAAAGCCAATCTCCTTGGCGTAGTCGACGGCCATGTGCATGAATTGTGCGAGGTGACTCACTTCTCGTTTCATGTCCGTATTCCACAGGCACTGATAGCCTTCGCGGCCACCCCAGAACACATAGCCCTCGCCGCCCAAGCGGTGCGTCACATCCAACGCTTTCTTCACCTGAGCTGCGGCGTAGGCAAACACATCGGCCTGAGGGCTCGTCGCCGCACCGTGCACGTAGCGAGGATGGCTAAACAGGTTGGCTGTGCCCCAGAGGAGCTGGATGCCGGTTGCATCCTGATGACGCTTGAGCGACTCAGCCACTGCGTCGAGATGCGAGTGTGACTCACTCAGCGTGTTGCCCTCTGGTGCCACGTCGCGGTCGTGGAAACAGTAGAAACCAACGCCCAGCTTTTCCATGAATTCAAACGCCACTTCCACGCGATCCAGGCTCGCAGTGAGTGCGTTGCCGTGGGTCTCCCAAGGTCGCAGCATTGTCGGAGCGCCGAATGGATCGCTGCCCGTGCCGCGAAACGTGTGCCAGTAGGCCACCGCAAACCGGAGGTGATCGCGCATCGGTCGACCCTCGACGAGAGCGTCGGCGTTGTAGTGGCGGAACGCCAGCATGTTTTTCGTGGCCGGGCCCTCGTACCTGATTTTTGGAATACCAGGAAACGCCTCTGCCTTTGGTTTGCTTGTGACTGCCATCGATTCACTCCTGAGGGGGTCTACGAGCGGATGTGGATGGGTCCATACATACCGGCTCGGAGCTGGATTGTCTTGTGGCTTGCCGCTTCGCCGCCGTGGAGGCAAGAAGGAGGCGTCCCCAGTCTGGAAACCACTCGATCAGACCAGCCAGCAGGCCGGCCGCACGCGGCACGACCAGTTCGCTGTGCCGTCGCTGGCAAGCGGCGAGTACCCGCTCTGCCAACCAATCGGGATCCAGCGGCCTGAGAGTTGTGCCGCCGCCTGGTGCGTTGGCTTGAGCGGGTAGGCTGGCCCCGTGCACTTCCTGAGCGTAGCGAGGCAGTGAGGCATCGGCCTGGCGGGGGTCGGACGATGCGCGGCGAATCGGCCCTGGCGAGACCAGCAGAATGTGCCAGCCGCGCGGCGAGAGCTCCAGCCGAACCGCATCGACATAGGCGGCAAGTGCCGATTTCGCAACGCAGTAGGGACCCATGAAGGGCGTCACCAGTTTTCCAGACAGGCTGCCTACATAGACGATGCGGCTGCCGTTGGTCCGGCCGGCTTTGAGGTGCAAGTCGGCGAAGGCCCGCGTGATCTCCACAGCGGGCAGCAGGTTGGCATCCAGCCACGCGCGGAGTTCGTCGACGCCCGTGTTGAGGATCAGAGCGCGCCCCGAGCGGCCCACGCAGAAAAATAAATCATCCACACCGGCCAACCGCTTAGCAGCCTCGTCAACCACGCGATTGCCTTCGCCGGATTGGGTCAAGTCGGCTGCCAGCCCGTGCACCTGCTCGGGAGCAACCCCAGAAGCCTCGATTGTCTCGATGGCTCTACGCACTCCCTCTGGGGAGCGGCCAACCACCAGTACGCTGGCCCCTGCTCTGGCCACGTGCCCAGCCAGCACCAGCCCAAATCCAGCGGTGCCTCCGGCAACGATCACACGACGTTTTTTCCACATCTGGAACACCTCGGGCGCGGAGTGACTTGCGGGGCCTCGTGGCTCCAAACGAAACAGGCTACTGTACTCGGAAGCCGGCTGCGAGTGTGGTTCGTGATTCTTTGCTTTCAATCGGATTCAAACTGCGGCGTTGCTGTCACAGTAGACCCGCCGTTCCCTCTCCCGTTGAATCATCAGGAAATTATCCAATGAAAATGTTTGACAGCGACCGCAGGACCTCAAAAGTTCCCAGAACTGCGGAGCCTGCAAGCCGGCCGTTTGAAAGTCGCCAGACAGTCCGGACAAAGATTGTGGCCACGATTGGGCCAGCCTGCCGCGAAGAGGAATCCCTCCGCGGGCTGGTTGAAGCTGGCGTGGCGGTGTTTCGTCTGAACATGGCACACGGCTCGATTCCGGAACATCAGGAATCGCTCGACCGCATCCGTCGCGTGTCGGATGGCTTGGGGCGGCCGGTAGGAGTGCTTGTGGATCTGGCTGGACCAAAGATCAGGCTGGGCGAACTTCCTGGTGGTGCGATTGAATGCGCCGAGGGGTCGGAGTTTCGCTTTATACGCGGAAGTGAAACCCAGCAACCCGACGAATTTGTGACGACGTACGCGACGCTTTTGGATGAGTTGACCGTGGGCGATGCTGTGATGCTGGCCGATGGCACGATCAGCCTCATCGTAGAGGAGTGCACGCCCACGTTTGCGAGGTGCCGCGTGGTGCAGCCTGGCCTGGTGCGTAGCCGACAGGGAGTGAATCTACCGGGCGTGAAACTCTCTGTGGCAGCCATGAGCGCGGCCGACTGGCAGCACGCCGAGTGGGCTGCCGGGGCGGGGGCCGACTTCGTGAGCCTTTCGTTTGTACGATCGGCCGTGGAGGTCAAACTGCTCAAGGAACTGCTCCGTACTCGCGGCTCCGTGGCGCGAGTGGTGGCCAAGATTGAAAAGCGAGAAGCGATCGACAACCTAGAGTCGATTGTGGATGCGGCCGATGTTGTGATGGTGGCTCGCGGCGATTTGGGCGTGGAAATCGACGTGGCAAGCATGCCGATGGTGCAGAAGCAGATCATCCGCGTGTGCCAGCGCTATCAAAAGCCTGTGATCGTGGCGACTCAAATGCTGGACAGCATGCAGCACTCTCGCAGGCCAACGCGGGCCGAGACGACGGATGTAGCCAATGCAATTCTGGACGGGGCGGATGCCTGCATGCTTTCCGGAGAGACGGCTATTGGGGAGCACCCCCGTCTGGTTGTGGAGATGATGCGGCGTATTGCAAGCGCCACAGAGCAGCAGTATCTGGAAGATAGGTGGCAGTATTTAGACGGTCATTTTTCAAAGTCGCGAGGACCCGTTGGCATTCCCGCCGCAGAGTTTTTACCACCGCCCGAATTTCTGGTGGAGGGCCTGCATCCAATCACGCAGGCCGTTGTGGATGGCGCCAGCCGCATTGCAGCCGAACTCAACGCCAAGCTGGTTGTTGTGGCAAGTCGCAGCGGAGTAACCGCGATTGCGAGGTCGAAGCGACGCGGTGCGGTGCCCACGATTGGCGTAAGCGATAGCGTGGCCACGCTCCGGCAGATGTCGCTCTACTGGGGTGTGACCCCACTGGCTGCAGTTGAGTCGCCGGATATCAATGGGCTGCTGGAGCATGTGAGTGCTTGGGGGCTTCGCGAGGGCCGGTTGGAGCGTGGCGACCGGATTTTGTTGGTAGCAGGTATCGGATTTGGAACCGGTGGGCACAATATGGCGCTGGTGCATGAAGTGTGATGTGGCTGCGACGGCCAACGTAAGGCAACGCAGAACGAATCGATGACGAACAGGAGTGGTGGATGAAAAAGAAATGCGTGCTGGCCTACTCAGGCGGTTTGGACACATCGGTGATCCTCGGGTGGCTTATCGAACAGGGCTACGATGTGATCGCCGTGTACGTCGACTTGGGACAGCCCTGCGAGGATCGTGATGCCACGCTGGCAAAGGCGCGAGACTGCGGTGCGTCGCAGTCGATGATCGTGGATGTGCGAGAAGAGCTTTGCCGCGATTTCGCATTTCCGGTGATGCAGTGGCAGGCCCGCTACGAAGGCACCTACCTGTTGGGCACGTCAATAGCTCGGCCGCTCATCAGCAAGGTGTGCGTGGAGATCGCGCACCGCGAAGGAGCCACTGTGTATGCGCACGGTGCCACAGGCAAAGGAAACGACCAGTGTCGCTTTCAGTTGGCGGCCGAGGCGCTCGATCCCGCCATCACCGTCCTGGCTCCTTGGCGGATTCCAGAATTCCGCGAGCGTTTTCCTGGTCGCACAGAACTCTTAGAGTTTTGCGAAACCAGAAACATTCCCGTCAAAGCATCCAAGGGCAAGCCCTACAGTTCCGACGAAAACTGCCTCCACACCAGCTATGAAGCGGGGTTGCTCGAGGAACTCACCACGGATGGCTTTGGTCTCGTGGAGTTTGGCATGACGGTATCGCCGCAAGTTGCTCCCGATCGAGTCGAGATGGTGCGGATCGACTTTGAATCGGGCGTGCCGGTCCGCGTGAACGGAAAGCGACTTGCGGCACACGAGATCGTGCTCGCGCTCAATGAGATCGGTGGACGCAACGGCGTCGGCCGCAGCGACATCGTCGAAAATAGACTCGTCGGCATGAAGAGTCGCGGCGTGTATGAGGCCCCTGGCATGACCTTGCTCTACGAGGCTCATCGGCTCGTTGAACAAATGACGCTCGACCGGGATCTGGTGCATCTGCGTGACCAGTTGGCTCCAGTCGTTGCTGAGGCGGTCTATTACGGATTCTGGTACTGCGCCAAAATGGATGCCTTGTTGGCATTTATCAGAGAAACGCAGAAGCCCGTGACGGGTTCGGTGGAGCTGAACCTGTACAAAGGCAACATGCTGGTGCAGAGTCGGTCCAGCCCGCAGAGCCTTTACGATGCGGCGATTGCATCGATGGAGGGAGGCGGATCGTACGACCAGAGCGACGCGGAGGGGTTCCTGAGAATTTTGGGGTTGCCTTTGCGGGTGCAGGGGCAGGTGCGGCCGCGCGTGTGAGGCCAAAGTATGGTGCCTTCAAAAGGGTCGTCGCATCATGCCTCTGCGATCCAAGCGTGGGGTGTGCTGAGGGTTCTTTTGCGGATCGATGGCCGCAGGCCAGCGTCGTGGCTGACGCTGGCTGCTGCTGCTGGAATCGTCTGGTTGCTCGCCCATCCGCCCTGTTCTGCTCTGCGATCCCATGGGAGTGTGCTGCTGGCCTCACTTGCCGGGGCGTGGCTCGCCGTGGCTGCCAGTGGTGACGTTCCACACTCCAAGAATGGCCTGAGCCACTCGCCGTGGGTTTGCCTGCTCTGGATGTGCGAGCGAGTGGCGTGGCCGATGGTTGGAGTGCTTCTGGGCCTTTTCGTCAGCCTTTATGGGCGGAGCATTTTCTCTGGACCGGGGCTCTGCGTAGCCACTGCGATGGCTGCTGGAATAATTGGCAGTTTGGCGGTCATGCACATCAGCCGAGGGTGTGCCGCGCAGGCTGCCGATGCGGCCAGCCTTTCGCTTGGGATAGCGTGTGCAGCGACTGCAGTAGGATGGCTGGCCACCCACATTGCTGGAGAGCCTTTTGACGCTGTCGCGTTCAAGGGTATTGCCGTAGCCGCAGCGGCGTGGACGGTCACCGTTTTGGGTGTCTGTTGGACCGCAGACTCGCTCTTCCAGCCAAACACATTGCGGCGAGGGCTTACAATACTCGCTATGGCAACGGCCTTGGCCGGAATGGTCGGCTGGCTCTTTTTGGCTCCGGGCTGTGCTGAACTCTACTGTGTCATGGCGTTGGGCTGGTTTGTCTGCCTTGCGATTCCGAAGACAACGCTGGGCGATGGGGTGGTTCATCGGCGGGCTTGGCAGCGGCTCTACCGCTCGGCTGCGGAAAGGCCTGCTGCCTCCTCTGGTGGGTGGACTGACAGGCAGGTAAGGATTTTTTCACAGAGTATCCGAAGAGCTTTTTTGAACGTCGGCTGCGACCGTGCAGCGACCACGACGTCTCTGGTGTACGGGGCCATTCTGGGCTGGCCCCCACTGGTAGCGTCCGTGGTTCTGGCGGGTACTGCCGACGGCGGCGCGTCGGCACTCGCGACAGTGATCGTGCTGGTTGCTGCGTCTGTTTCGCTGGCGATACTCTCCAAAACAATCACACGAGCCGGCGGATCAGGAGAAACATCGCTCTGTGTATCGCTTTGCCTCGCGCTGGCCATGCTGTTCGGTTGGGCGATGGCGCGTGGCGAGGCGAATGGTGCGTGGAGCATTCGCGTTTCCCTGCCCAGCCTTCCCTGTCTTCCGGAACGGGTTTTCGAGGGGTCTTCGAAGTGATGTTGAGCAAACCGTGGATTCATGCCAAACTCCCGGCCATCACCAAAGGGTCGCCGACCGTGCAGCCCGCCCTCAGCCAAGGATCATCAGCCAAGGATCATCCGCCAGGATCAGCAGGCAGGATCATCAAAGGAGTACGTTGCCGTGTACGGAAATACGTTGGCTCGGATTGACAGTAGCCGGTGGCATCGCCTTGGCGGCGTGGTCTTGGGCATCGCGTTCATGCCGTGCATGGCATGCATGCTCCCAGTTACGAGCGTTGCCGCAGCTGGTTCATTTCCGCCGAGCGAAACCATTTTTCCGGCCACGACGCGGGCTTGGCTGAGCATTTCTAATCCAAAGGGCCTCCAAGAGAGCTTCGATCGCACCGATTATGGTCAGTTGCTTAAAGACCAAAATATGAAGGCGTTCGTCGAGAGTTTTCGCGCTCAAATGCGGACTTCAGGCAAGCAGCGACTCGGCAAGTTAGGCCTGACTCTGGAAGATTTGGAGAAGATTCCAGGGGGGGAGTTGGCGATTGCCGCGATCGAGCCGGAGCCAGGCACCTTGGCTACCGTGCTGCTGGTGGATACCACCGGCCACGAACCCGAAACCCGAACTCTTCTTGAGACCATTACCAAGCGACTGCTTGAACAGAAGGCCACAAAGGCCGCCGCCGATCGCACTGCTCCTTCGATCACGGTGTTCGTACTTCCACAAGACGCCACCACTCAGGCAGCGCAGCCCCGCCGCGTGGTGTTTGCCGTTGTGGGATCGGTGCTCGTTGTTGGCGATCATCCAGCAACTGTTGCGCAGATCGTCAACACGCTGCCGCAAGGCCGCAAGGATTCGCTAGCAACGTTGCCAGCTTTTATAGCCGTAAAATTGCGGTGCGAAAATCAACTGCCGGCCCATGCTTCGCCTGTACGTTGGTTTGTGGATCCACTCGCCTACGCCAAGGTGTACCAAGCCGCCAACCCTCCTCGCGAGAAGCGGAAGGGCCCGGACTATGTGGCCATCATCGCTCGGCAGGGTTTTGATGCGGTACGGGGGGCCGGTGGCGTGGTCCTGTTTGACGACGGCGTGCATCAGGCCAGGCACCACACGCTTGTCTACGCCCCGCCACTACCGGGTCGCGAGCCCTTTGCGTCGGATCGTTTTGATTTGGCAGCCCGCATCTTGGAGTTCCCAAACACCAAGAGCATCACGCCGCTGGCGTGGGTGCCGCGGGGTGTGTCGAGTTGGGTGGCGATGCAATGGGATATCCAGGCAGCATTTGCCTCGGCCGAGTCGCTCGTGGACGACATTGTTGGCGAAAAAGGTGTATTTGACGACGTGATTGCCTCGCTTAAAGAAGATCCAGACGGCCCGCAGATCGATGTCGAAAAAGACTTGGTCGCCTGCCTTGGTAAGCAGGTGACCCTGATCAGCGACTTCACAACACCCATTGGCACCGATAGCGAGCGGTTAGTCATTGCCATTGAAACAACTGATCCCGAGCGAGTCGCAGCCACGGTGGCAAAGAGTATGTCCACAGACCCAGACATGCAGAAAATTGACATTGCGGGGCACGTTGTCTGGGAGTTGATCGATCGCACGATGGCCATTCCGACGCTGGAAGTAGAGACGCCAGGCGGCGCTGTGGCGCATGCCGATGGGGAGAGCGACACTCATGTTCGACGAAATAAGCGACGGGATCGGGACGAAAAGCTGTTGCCGCATTCGGCTGTAACCGTCGCCAATGGCCATCTGCTGATCGCCTCGCATCGTGATTTTCTGGAACGCGTTCTGGCTCCTTCGGGCAGCGACGAATCGCTTGCTTCGGCGGCGGATTCAGCGAGAGTTGCGGCTGAATTGCAGCGGTTTTTCCCATCCACGAGCGCTCTGCGATCGTTTGCCCGGGCCGAGGAGTCGGTGCGGCCTGCCTATGAAATGCTGAAGCAGGGTGCGATGCCGAAGTCAAAAAGCGTGGTTGGTCAGTTGCTCAACGGCATTCTTGGAGACGGCAAGGAAGGGAGCGTGCGGTCTCAGAAAATTGACGGCAGTACGCTGCCCGAGTTCGACCTGATCCGGCGTTACTTCGGCACGTTTGGCCTCGGCATGGAGTCAGTGTCTGAGGGTTGGTACGTGGCGGGCATCGCTCTGTCTCGGAGTCAGCAAGAGCCTGAAATTGCTCGTCAGACCCCATCGCCTGTGGGGCGTTAGTCAGCGTTTTTCCTGAGTTTTGATTTCAACGTATTCGGTTGGATTCAACAACGGCCCAGAATGGATGCTGGCGATCGGACCTCAAGCGGAGGTCTTCGAGCATGACGCGGGAGTCGGGAGAGATGCCGTCGCGAGACAATCGCTTTCCGTCCAGCGTGACGACAATCGGCCTGGTAAAATCGACGAACTCGGGTGACAGCCAAATGCGCACTCGCTGGGCGCCGCAGTGTACGGCCACGGTGTTACCCGGCGTTGTCTTGGCCTCAATTGAGAAAGGGCGATTGCCTGGAGGAGGAGGCCACTGGCCTGGTAGAACGACTGTTTTTTCTGGGGCCCCTTCCATTTCGACCCACCAGAAGAACCGGTCCCAAGGACGCAGCGATACCACGTCGATGGATGGCGGAAAGAAGGCCCGCCGTTTCATGGCCATCCAATCAAAGATGCGCAGGATCTCGTCCGAGAAATGCTCGTGGCCACGCCCGCGATACTCAACGTAGGTGGTGTCAAAACCCTTGCCGAAATACCGGTCCAGATCCATGCTGTTGCAGGCGAAGCAGGCATTGTCGAGTTCACCACCGACGATGTAGATCGGCAGCGATTGTGCGTTTCGCCAGTAGTGATTGACATACTTTCCGGCACGGGGCGTTATGGCAATGAGTCCAGCCCAGAGGTCTGGGTGCGAGAGGGCAATATCCCACGCGGCATCGCCTCCCATTGAATGCCCGGAGAGAAAAACGTGGTCTGTGTCGATTGAAAAACATCGCATCGCTTCTCGCAGCGCATTGAGCACAGCGGCGTGTTCACGAGCCGAGTAGGCGTAGGTTGTCTGGTGCTCGGCCGACCACTGAGGCGCAATCACGATGGCTCCGTGGCGTGCGGCCTGACCGCGCCGCAGGCCGTCGGGGCCGGGCATGCCAGCCCACCATTCAATCTGGTTGAGTGGCGTCGACCACGCAGCGTTGAGAGAAAGAATGGCAGGATATTTCCGGAGCGGATCGTATTCCGGCGGTAGTTGCACCAGACATCGCAATCGCTCGTTCCCTTCGAGTCCGGGAACAGAGAGTTCGTGGAGTCCAGGAGCGATGGCCGCTGGCGGCTCTTGAGGGGGCCGCATCTGGCGAGCGATGGCTGCGACCGTAGCCGCATCAAATGCCTCTTCCTCCTCCAGGCGAGCGTAGAGTGCATCCCGCTTCGGTGCGTCGGCCGCCCGGAAAAAATCGACCATCAGTCCGCGCACGCGCACCGCCGAGAGCGCTACCTTCAGATTGTCGTTGGCCACTGCAGCCCCCTCCAGCCAACCGCTGATGGCGATGGCCAAGGCCCGGTCGGGCGGCAGTGCCGGATCAAGTCCAAGCCGTTGGAACGTGGAGAGTCGATCCAACGTGCTGAACGATAATTCGCCCGTCATTTCGGCTAAAATATCGTTCGTCTCTTGCCGTACCGCATCGTCTGGGATGGCAGCTGCCCGGCCGCGAAGGGTCTCCATCAGCGTACGGGCCTGCGACTGACGGTCGCGGTAGTCGTCGCGAGCCTCTCGCACCGACTCCAGAATTTCTCCGCTGGCATCGGCCACGGGAAAAGCTTCCAGCAGACGTAATGCCAGCCGATCCTGCCCGGCGCGGCCCCGCAGCAAAATCTCATCCAGCAGTTTCGCAGCCGCAAGTTCTCCAAGATCCCGTCGCTCGGCTGTCAGGTTGGCGAGGTCGGGGAAGTCGGCGAGCACTTCATCGAGTTCCTGTCTGGCATCGTCGTAACGCTCGGCCTGCAGGTAGAGCCGTACAACCCGAAGCCGATGGTCTGAGTTTTTCCGATCGATGTACTGATCGATGACTCTCCGCAATGCATCCCGAGGGATTGACGAGGTAGCGATCCGCATGTCCATCAGCACCGAGTGTTCGGTGGTCACACCCTCGACGCTTGTCCATCGTGGCGTGATCTGCGTGATGCCCTGCACCACATCAATGCGTCCAGAAGCGGTGGCAATCGAAAAGATGCGGCGGCCAAACTCATCGAACGGAGTTGTCTCGAGGATCGCGCCGACGGAACTGAGTCGGCGGCCGCTTTCTGGCACACGCTGCGGAATTTCGATGCGCTCAAGACCCAGACCAGCAGGGCCTGGCTCTGCCTTTACGACCCGGCGTTTGGAGACCATCGTTCGCGTCAGTTCATCATCGCACATGAGCACGGGCGTGCCAGATGATCGGCTGCCCGCTGGCTCGGCGGCTGGATCAACGGCCACGCCCGACACAAGCACAAATTTTCCCTCCAGCACGCGGCCATCGGCCAGTTCTACCCGGTCTGCAGTGGCCACATATGGCCACACGGCCGCAGTCAGCAGCACTGGCCAGGCAAGCCAAGGCCCATCGAAAAGATTGCATCGCAACAGCCGGTGTGCAGCCATCGAAGAGCCTTCTAGTCCGGTGGCGATTGTGGAACGCAGCGAGCCGTACGCATGAGCCTGCAAGGAGAGGCCAAAGTAGTTTACTGTAAACTGTTCCCAGTGGGCCCACAATGATTGCCTGCGATTTGACTACGTGTGCTTGACGACGACGTCGGCGGAACCACACAATTGACATTAAGGATTCTGGCAGCGCCGCACACTGCGTGGCCTTGCAGCACTGGATCACACTCCACAGAAAGCCCATTTGAGTATGCGAGGATTGCTGCGGCGTATTGTGTTAGGAGGCGTTGCCTGCTCGCTGCTATTGCCCATTGTCTTCACGGTGGTGTTGGGCTTGGGCGCGTTGCTCGGTGCGCTCGGCGACGCAGCGGGCGGCCAGGTGTGCAACCGCACAGCACTGGTCGTGGGTGCTGTGTGGCTGATTGCGGTGATCGCAACGGCCGTGGCCAGCGGCGTGGCTGTGCTGGACGGTGTGCCAGACCGAGAATTACGAGACCCTCCCAGACCGCCTGACGATCGCGTATAAGCAGAAAAGTGCTGGACGAAACGGAATATTCGCAGCGTGTTTGTCTCGAGCAAAGGCCGGTGCCGCGCATGCCAATAGATTTTCGCTGCACAGGCTGCCGAGCCAAACTGCACGTGCCCTCTCGGTGGGGGGGGGTGGCCGTGTCTTGCCCGAAGTGCAAAACGCGAGTGGTGGTGCCAGTCGGATCGCAGAGACCGGACTCGCACTTTGAATCCAAAGAGCTTGAAACTCAGTTGCGGGCGTTGGAATTGCGGCCCGGGGGGGTCTTTGCCGAGGAGTCATTTGCTTTACCGCTGCCGTGCGAGACCCCGGCGATGGTGCCCACTCCAAAGAATGGCATGACACTCCCCCGCTGGGTGATCTATGCTCAGGGAGTGCTGCTGGCTGTTGTTGCCGGTGTGTCGTTTTTGCTTGGAGCCTGGTGGGTTACACCAGTGTGATCAGTATGCATTGCAAGCGTATAGCAGGCTGGTTCGTGGTCGCTGTTGTGCTGGTGCAAGGAATGGCCTTGCATTCGGCGGCACAAGACGTTGCCACGAATGCCCAAGCGACTCCGAAGGAGATCAGGGAAACGCTCAACCAAGCCCGCGAGATGCTCGATGAGGGAAGGCCATCAAAGGCCTCCGAGATCCTCGCGAAGGCTGCCAAGCAACTCGAACAACTTGCTGCATTGCCGCAGCCGCCGTCCGGTGCACGGGCGTTGGCCGCTGCTTGCGCATCGCTCAAAGACGATCTGGAATTGGAAGGTATCGATGTGACCGGTATCACGATTCCGTCTGTGAAAAGCAGTGCAATCAAGGCGGCGGACCCGCCGGCGGCCGGTGTGGCAACTGGTCCGGTTCGAAATCGCAAGGGCGCACAGCCACAGGGGGTGAGCTTTACCGGGCAGGTGGCACCGATGTTCGTGAAGCATTGTGGCGGCTGCCATATCGCTGGAAAAAAAGGCGAATTTCAGATGGTGTCGTACGAGGGTCTGATGCGGTCGGGCATGGTGCAGCCCGGCAATGGCATTTCCAGCCGTGTGGTGGATGTGATCCAAACCGGAGACATGCCGCGAGGAGGTGGCAAAGTGGCTCCCGATGAATTGGCAACGCTCATTCGATGGATCGACATGGGGGCGGCCTTTGACGGCCCCGATCCAACGCTCAGGATGAATGCAATTGGGCCAGCCGTTGTGCCAAAGGCCGCCATGCCCGCCGCCGCAGTGCCGAAGCCCGTTTCGCTCAAGCCAGGGGATATTTCATTTGCGTTGGAGATTGCGCCTATTCTGCTGAAGCAGTGCGTCAGTTGTCATCATACGGACACCACTGGAGGTGGCCTTGGGATGGTGAGCATGGAGTCGCTCCAGCATGGCGGAGCAAGCGGAGCCACTTTCGTGGCTGGCAAAGGAGCCGACAGCCTCTTGATCAGAAAGCTCAAGGGCGTGGGGATCGATGGGCAACGGATGCCTCGAGGCAAGCCCCCGTTGTCGGATGCAGTGATTGCGAGGGTTGAAAAGTGGATCGATCAAGGGGCCAGGCTGGATGTCCTCACGCCGCAGGCGGCATTGGAAACAGTCGCCGCGAAGGGCCGCGCCAAACACCTCTCTCACGAAGAGTTGGCTGCGCAGCGGTTTTCGGCCGGTGGTTTGATGTGGAAGCGGGCTCTGGCCGATGAAAAAGCGACCATCGTTACTCGCGGCAGCGTGTGTGTGGTAGGAAACATCTCGCAGTCCCGCAGCGATGAAATTGCAACGGCGGCAGAAGCGTCGCTGACCACCGTTCAAAAGGTGATCAGGGGAGATGAGCGGCAGGTCGTCAAGGGGGGCGTTGTTTTATTTGTGTTTGCAAAGCCCTACGACTACTCAAATTTCTGGCAAACGATCCGGGGTCATGAGCGGCCCAAGGGGCTCACGGCCCACGCGGGTGTGTTGGGGGATGTGGCGTATGGGGCCCTGACATTGCCCGCTAGTTCCGAGGAGGTGGATGAAGCAGCTGATACCGCGTTGGTGGTGGCAGAACAGATGACCGCTGCGGCCTTCATGGCTGCCGGTGCCACCGAGTGGTTTGCCAGCGGCGCGGGTCGAACAGTCGCCCTGAAGGTGGTAGCCAAGGCGCCGCGTGCGCAGGCGTGGCGACAGGAGGTGCCCAAAGCATTGGCTGGTCTCAGTTCCTCCACTGAATTTCTATCTGGAAACGCTGGTCCTGTTGCGACGGCAACGATGAGCGGAGCATTTGTAGGCTCACTGGCTGCCTCCGGGGCCAAACTGCGTACGCTGTTGGATCAACTGGACGCCGGTATGCCTTTTGAGGCCGCTTTCACGGAGGTTTTTCGAGGCACTCCGCAGGCCCTCTTTGAGGCGTGGGCAGCCAAAGAAGCCCGCAAGCCTGTGCGGCCCACCTAACCGCCACTCGTCGCATCCCATCGGAAGCAGGCGGCGATACGTTTTCCACCGCAATGCCGTGGTGCCAAGGATGCGGAAAGCTCGTTTAAAAAAAAGACGGGGGTGCCTTAGTTTCGGGGCATGTGATCCGAGCGGATCTGGACTCGAGTCAAACGACAGGAGCCAAGCACCTTCGGCTGTACACGCAACCAAAACTATCAATCGGCCCCCAGCGAGCCTCGTTAAGAGCTTACCGACATGGTTCGACAACAGCACGGACATGGCAGAAAACGTATCGCTGCACACTCCCTTCTAGCTTGTGGTGTCTGGCTTTCCTTCGTTCGATCCTCGGCCGCATACCAGAGCAGTCATGAACAATCCCCACTCTCGCGGCTCAGCAGTTCCATGGATTTTGTGTTGCGCTCAACAGCCAGCACAACGGTCTGGCGATCGCTACCATCGGCCGTGCTCGCCACAATCGGCAAGACCTGACGCTTGTTCGGCATGTCGACTCGCACGCGAAAAGTGCCATCTGGTTGTACCTTCACCGGCTCGCCATGCAGCGTGACGTAGGCGCCAGGTTGAGTCGTACCATAGACAATCATCTCGGCACCCACGTCTAGATGGAGGGTTTTGGCTCTCAAAGAGGTCGGGGTATCGAGCGCCGAGGCCTTGGACACTGGAGGCCCCATCGGTCGCTGGAGCCGCTCCTCGAAGAGTTCCTGTAATTCCGTGCTATTGTTTTCAGACGAAAAGCCACCGCTCATCGCATAGATCTTTTCACAGTCGCCCACCATGTCGCCCCAATGGCTGTCCAATGCATCGACCTGTGAGGTCGTTGGCGTGGCTACAGAGTTGCTGCGGGCCAGCAAGTGAAAACGACCGGTGAGGGCGAGGTAGCCGATCTCAACCCGGCATCGCAGCGGGGTGCGGATGTCGATAAACCAATTTTTGACGCCGCCGTGAACCTCGATCGTGCGGACCACTCTCTCCGAGGGGGATGCTTGGATGCCGTTTTCAACCTCCAGCAGTCGCAGCACAGGTCGAGCACCATGCCATTCCTGACCAAGGGCAGCCTGCGCCCGCGCAATACTGCGAGGAGTGACCTCCCAAAACGCATGCAGCCAGTGCGGGCCTCGCACCATGATCACCATTCGATCACGAGCCATCCGAGAGGAGCGGCCATGTTCGGAGCGGGTGGCCATGTTTTTCGCGCGAGACAGTCGATCCCGAGCGTCCTGAATTCGCTCGGCTACTGCAGCGTCTCGCATGGCATTGGTGGGCTTGGAGCGTGGAGGCTGCGGCGCACGTGCCATCGGTGACTGCAAAGGGACCCGTACTGCGGCCAGTGAGGGGACGGACAAGACAGGCCCAGAGAGCCTTGCAGCGGCTGCTACGGGTTGTCGCGATCGAGCCTTTCGGACCAGTGCCCGAATGAGCTGGTCTTTTCGCATCGCGTGCCATCCCAACACGCCGTGCTGCTTGGCGAGGCGTGCCAGATCCCGAACAGGCTTTTCTTTTAGGCTTGCCGTTGTCACAAAGAATCCCTCATATGGGTGTTGAACCTGCGAAACGCCCGCTCTTCAACACTACCCAGAATGGGGTTTCAACGCAACTCATACACCCCCTTCTTGGGTGGTTTTTGGGGTTGCGGGCCTCTTTCGAAGCACCCGGTGGCCGGTTACTCCCCCCGCAATTTCAGTCCCCTTTCGGCAAGTTTTTCGCGCACCTCGTTGAGGCTCGTCACACCAAAATTCTTGCACTCCATGAGATCCTCGCCAGTCCGGCGAGCAATGTCACCGATCGTCTGAAGCCCCAATTTGCTCGTGCACTTCCTGGCACGCACCGAAAGATGGAGTTCACCAATGGGAAGCGAATACACTTCCTGATCGTCGGCTGAGGGTTCCTCTGGTTCTGGAACAGGCTCTTCTGCGGGAGCAGGATCGGCCAACTGACCCAGCGAGAGACCCTTGGATGCAAGCATCTCCTTGATCTCTACAAGGCTTGTCTCGCCAAAGTTTTTGCTTTCCAGAATTGCATTCTCGCTTGTTCGTGCCAAGTCGCCAAGCGTCATGATGCCCATCTTCTGAAGGCAGTTGCGACTACGCACCGAGAGTTCAAAATCGGTCACTGGCAGCGACAACACGTGGTCCAGACGGTCGCGCTGCTTCTGTTCGTTCTCATCCATCTGCAGATCGCCCGACGCCGACGAATCCTTCAGAAAAAGCCGCGCGCGAGGATGGGATGGAAACGCTTCCAAGATGCGTTTGTAACACCGTTGAGCGTGTTTAAAATCGTCCTTATCTTCGTAGATCAGTCCAAGGTTGATCAGTGCGCCAACCGACGCCGGATACCGCTTGAGTGACCGCTCAAAACAATCTTGAGCCTCCTCGTCATTCCCCACCCGATCATTGATCACGCCCATGGCGAACAGCGCTCCGGGGTGGCCAGCATCGATGGCGAGTGCCTTTTCAAAAGCTTCGACGGCTTGGGTCAGCGGCATGTGGTTGTCGCTCAGCATCGAGCCCTTGAGAGCCCAGTAATCAGCCGAACCGCTCTGCGACGGGTTGATGCCGTCGAGTGTTTTGCTGGCAGCATCGAGTTGGCCGCTGGCCCGCAGCGCTGCGGCGATGGCCACTGTGCAGGCCGTGGCATCGTACCCAGCCTTTTGCGCTCCGGCGAATGCGGCCTGTGCGTGTGCAAAGTGAGAGGCCGCGGATGATTCACTCGATTCGGAAGCAGTCGATGCATCGAAGTCTGGTTGGTCGAGGCCGCCGATGGCTGCGTGGGCCTGGCCTGCGTAAAATAACGCAAGGGCGCTGCCGTCTGCAGATTTGAGCGTTTCAATCGCTTCCTTCGGCCTGCCAAGGAGGAATTGACACACTCCCAGCCTGACGGACGATGCCGGGCTGCGTTCTCCAACGCTTTCGAGTTCTTGAACAGCGCCTCGCAAATCTCTGTGCGAGGCTGGATCCTCGGCCAACGTCTCGAGAAGGCCCCGGATGTCGGCTGGACCAAATGGTCCTGTGCCCGTGACAAGATCTCGGATATCAACACCGACAGCAACGTTAGGCGTGGAAACCATGGGGTAAAAACCTTCTACTGGTGAGGAACGAATCAAAAACGAAATGGTATCGCGTCAAAAGCCAGCGGTGGGAATCGAACCCACAACCCCCGCATTACGAATGCGGTGCTCTGCCAATTGAAGCTACGCTGGCACGAACCGAATCTTTCGAACCCAGAGCGTTGACGAGCAGAGTTCGCTCGCGCACGGTGTCTTCGCGGTCTTGTGGTGGCCCATCCTTACTGCTTGGAACGTTGGTTGCTGATCGGTTGTGAGGCGCAGCCTCGCACGGCATCAAACTGCCGACCAGAACACCGCAAAATAGCGCAGGAAGCCATCAAACGTCAAGAGTCCGTGTTTCTGTGCGTATCATAACCCAGTCCGGGCTCTGCACCCCCCTCTCCTGGCAAGGGCTCGAAAAGCCCGAGTTCAGGGACCGCTGCACGGCGAGTCTGGAGCCTTTGCAGCAGCTTGGACGTTTCAGAGGCAGACGTCTCCAACCCGAGAGACGGGCTTGGGACAATAAAAAAGTGGGGCCTCAGACTTGGCAGGAGCATCCTGCCATGGGCATGCGGGTCAGGGGCAAGACAACCGCACGTCCGAAAAAAGTCGAAGGCCCCACCTTGAAAACGGTGGAGTGTCAGAAACTGGAATTTCCAACACTTCTGTTGAGATGCACGTGGCGTGCCAAAAAGTATGCGTGGTCCACGTTTGTTTGAGACGGGTTTTTAGGGGATCCACGCGGAGAGGCACCAGGGAGAGGTGTCTGATTCTGCTCAGGTGCGTAGCGTTTTTGATCAATGCAGGATGTTTTTTTGTCCGTTCCTCTTTGGATGCATCGGATCGCTCGCGGGGCTTGTATGCTAGCGGTCTCTGGCAGCAACACGCTGCGACGTGGGCCAGCGACGATGATTTCCGCACCGACGCAGTTGAAAAGGAACACCACCGTGACCCCCCACTTGCCAGCACTCATCGGCCCTCATCACTGCGGGCCGGATCGCCCATTGCTTGTGATTGCCGGCCCCTGTGTGATTCAAAGCCAGAGCCTCTGCCTGCAGATCGCCGAAACCCTCGCCGCTCTGGCGAGGCGATTACCGATCCAAGTTGTTTTTAAGGCGTCGTTCGACAAGGCCAACCGCACGAGCGGCGGTTCTTTTCGAGGCCCTGGGTTAGGCGAGGGGCTGGCTGTGTTGGAGAAAGTGCGTTCGGCCACAGGTCTTCCGGTGACCACCGACGTGCACCTGCCCGAGCAGGCGACCGCGGCGGGTAACGTGTGCGACATGATTCAAATCCCAGCGTTTCTCTGCCGCCAAACAGACCTCTTGTTGGCGGCGGCGGCCACGGGCCGCGCGGTGAACGTCAAGAAGGGCCAGTTCGTCGCTCCCGGCGAGATGATGCACGCAGTCGCAAAACTTCTGGCGGGAGGCTGTCGCGATATTTGCCTTTGCGAACGGGGGACATTTTTTGGCTACGGCCGGTTAGTCAACGATTTTTCAGGACTGCTGACGATGCGGGCGTTCGGAGTGCCAGTTATTTTTGATGCCACGCATTCGGTGCAGCAACCGGCCAGCTTGGGCGGGGCCACCGGCGGGGATCGGGAGTTGGTCGAGCCGCTGGCGCGGGCGGCTGCGGCGGTGGGCATCGATGGACTTTTTTTGGAAACCCACCCAGATCCCGATTCCAGTCCCAGCGATGGGGCTAACATGGTGCCGCTGGATCGCCTCGCCGGCGTGCTGGAGCGAGTGCTACGGATTCACGAAGCTCGGTTGGCAGGAATGGTGGCTGCAAAAGGAGCAGAAGGATGAAGCTGGTCGCCAAGCCTTTGGCACAATTCAGTGAGACACTCCCGGCCCAGTGTGGGCGTGGACGGAGTGCGTGCCGATGGAGCGTCTTGGGGTGGTTGGGATGGATCGTGTTGGGAGGCATCCCATGCACCGGATGCATGGGATGCGGCCCATCGGGCGCGGCAACGCGGGGCAATGTGTCTGCGCCAGCCACAACTGTTGGTCTGCCGCCAGCAATGCCACAGGCAGTGCTCGACAAATTGCTGGAGGGAGCCATGTCGGTGTTGGGCCATCTGGACAACTACGACGAGGCTCTGGCGCGTGCGCAGGTGTTTGATCGGCTCAACCAGTGGAGCCACGCGGTGGGTATCCCGGCGGGAAGCCAGGAGTGGCGAATCGATCCACTCATCGAAACACTGCCGTTGGAATTGCGAGAGAGTTATTTGTTGGAGCAGGATGCAAGCGTGCATGGAGCCAGCGGAGTCGTTCGGTTGCAGCCTTTGGACAGTGGTGTGTTTGATGCATCGGCCGATGTCACTGCCTTGCGGGATCAACGTTGGCTCGCCGACATTGCCGCTTACGCTCGCGGCGACGCGATCGACGATATCGATGTTGCAAAAAATATTTTTGATTGGACGATCCGTTCGCTGGCAATTTCTAGCGATCCACCGATGGTGCCAACAGCCACGAATCCAGGGTCGCGATGGTTTTTGCCTGGAGAAATCCTGCTTTCTGGGCGTGCCAGCGGCCCGCAGCGGGCGTGGATTTTCCTTGAACTTGTGCGACACGCGGGGCTGGATGGAGTCATGTTGGCCACGGGCGATGCCACCCTGCAGCCGTGGATTCCGGCCGTCCTTTCAGGCGGCGAGGCCTATCTCTTCGAGCCCACCTACGGCATGCCGATTCCCGGCCCACGCGGCGAGGGTGTGGCCACCGCCCGGCTGGCAGCATCCGACCCTTCGATTTTGCGAGGGCTTTCGGTTCCCGATCGACCCTATCCCGTACAGGCCGCAGACATCGCAGGGCTCTCGGTGCTGGTGGCGGCCACGCCCGAAAGCCTCTCGCGGCGGATGCAGATGCTGGACGAGCATCTGGCTGGTGGGATGCAAATCAACCTGGCTGTGGCAGCCACGCCGCTGGGGCAGCGGGCCTGCAGTGCGTTGCCCGGCAATGGAGGCGGCTCACCCAAGCTGTGGGAATTTCCCTGGGAGGTGCTGCGTCGTCGTCGTACCGATGCCGCGACGGTGAATGCAGCTATCGGCCGGGAGTTGGCGGTGATGGGAGTCACCATGCAGCAGGCGGCCGTGGGGGGGCAATCGCGCCGAGTGGTTCGTCCGCTCTACGCAGCTCGTCTGCGAGAGTTTCGCGGTGAACTCGACGGTGCAGACGGAGCAAAGCTGTCATATCTGTTGGCCAGGCCGGCCAATGCAGCGATCGCGGAGGCCGTCAAACAGGCGCCCCCGCCCCAAGCCGACGCGATCCAGCGGCTCTACGAACAGATGAAGCAAGACGCGACGTACTGGCTCGGCTCGCTCACGCTGGCCGAAAAAGACTACGAAACGGCAGCCGATTATCTGGACAGGATGACGCTCCAGGCGGCTCCCGATGGCCGATGGGCCGATGCGGCAAGGACTCACCTCGCCCGCGTCTGGATAGGGATGGGTCGCAACGCCAAAGCGATTGAGTTGCTCCGCGAAGATCCATCTCCCCAGCGTTTTGGGAGTCGGCTGCTGGCGGACAGCCTCGAGAAAAACCCTCGCTAATCCCCTTCGACTGGTATGGTCAAACGGATGGTCAACGGCGTTGAGTGGAGTGCCCGTGCCCCCAAGGGCGACGGTTTTTGAGCGTGCCCAACGGTCAAAAGCTGCCCGAGTTGCGGAGATTGTGTTTCTGCGTTGCCCCGTTGGCCTTCAGCGGGTATTCTAGGCCTCCCATTGCTGCGGAGCCGTGCAAGCCACGCAGGAATGATTCAATGCCGCACAATTGTCTGCCCCGGCATTTTCAGTTTGAAGTCAGCCATTGACACGTTCACACGCTAAAAAAGTAGTACGACCATGAAAGACGGCATCCATCCCAAGTACATCGACACCCTCGTTCGCTGCGGCTGCGGCAACACATTTTCTACCCGCAGCACAGTGCCCGAGATGAAGGTCGATATTTGCAACGTCTGCCACCCCTTCTTTACAGGGAAGCTCAAGTTTGTGGATACGGCGGGCCGGATCGAGAAGTTTAAATCCAAGTTTGCCGAAGCTGGCTACGCCAGTCTCAAGAAGCCTAAGAAGCAGCCTGTCGCACAGGCGGAAGCGGCTTCCTCCTGAGGCGTTGCTCTCTTCGCGGGCGTGCATCCCCGTTGAGACGCCCTTGAGGTCTCTTGGAGACAGAGAGCCTCTTGACTATGTGATTGTGGGCATTGATTCATGCGCGACCAACTCGAAGCCAAGCTTGCTCACTTCGAGACACTCGAGCGGGCGCTCATCGATCCAGATGTACTGGCTCAGCCGCAGCGACTTGCCGCTGTGGCCCGCGAGCACGGTAGCCTCGCAAAAATGGCACGCAAATATCGGAATTTCGTCCTGCTCGAGCGGGAGATCTGCGAGCATCTTGAGATGAGCAAGGGCGACGATCACGATCTCAGGGCTTTAGCTCAGGCAGAATTACCGGCTCTGGAGCACCGTCGCGAGCGGGAGTGGAATGAGCTGATCGATTCGTGTTCCGACGACGAGGACGCTGATCGCTCGAGGTGTATCGTGGAGCTTCGCGCGGGCACCGGCGGCGACGAGGCGGCACTGTTCGTGCGCAACATCTACGAGATGTACAGACGCTATGGCGTTGAGCAGGGTTGGGATATCGAGGTGCTGGATGCCAGTGCGACCGAATTGGGTGGATTTAAGGAACTCGTACTGGGCGTGTCGGGCGAAGGGGTGTATCGCAAGTTGCAGTTTGAGAGCGGAGGCCACCGCGTGCAGCGGGTGCCCGACACCGAAACGAAGGGCCGCATCCACACATCGGCGGCTACGGTAGCCGTGCTGCCGGAACCGGAGGATGTGGAGGTGTCGATCGCACCGGACGAATACCGCAAAGATCTCTTTTGTGCCAGCGGCCCGGGTGGACAACACGTGAATAAGACGGCATCGGCCGTGCGGCTCACGCATCTGGAAAGTGGTTTGGTTGTGCAGTGCCAAGACGAAAAGAGCCAGCACAAAAATCTAGCCAAAGCATTACGAGTGCTCAAAACTCGGCTCTATGAACTTCGGCGAAGTGTCGAGCACGAGAAGCGGGCCACTGAGCGTCGCACGCTGGTGGGGTCAGGCGATCGCAGCCAACGCATTCGCACGTACAACTTCCCGCAAAACCGCCTCACAGACCACCGAATCAACGAGAGCTTTACGCTGGATCAAGTGCTTGCTGGACGGCTCGGGATGGTGATCCAAGCGATCGAGCAGCATGCTCGCCAGCAACGAAAAAATGAAATGGAACGTTCTTCGAAGGGCTCTACCGGATCTCTCCAAACGGGAGCGTAGGCCATGAATGCCATGAATGCCACGAATGCGATGAATGCCGACGCGTGGACGGTGGGCCGCCTGCTCACATGGACAACCGATTGGCTTGCGGCGCGAGGGAGCGATTCGCCCCGACTGGATGCCGAAGTGCTCCTGGCGAGCGTGCGAGGGTGCCAGCGGATCGAAATTTATACAGCGTTTGAAACCGTGGTTGACGACGCTCAGCGAAGCCGATTTCGCGAACTGGTCAAGCGTCGCGGCGACGGGGAACCAGTTGCTTATCTGGTAGGAAGCCGTGAGTTTTTCTCGTTGCCGTTTCGCGTCAGTCCCGCCGTGCTCGTGCCGCGGCCCGAGACAGAAGGCTTAGTGGTGCGAGTGCTCGATATTTGTCGGCCTCTGGCCGCGGCGCGTATTGTGGATGTGGGCACAGGTTCAGGCGCAATCGCCATCGCGCTGGCCAAGCAGTTACCCGCGGCTGCGATCACAGCCACCGACGCGTCGGCCGACGCAATCGCGGTGGCCCGCGACAACGCCACTAGGCATGGTTTTGCCGGTCGGATCGCGTGCCTCCAGTGCGATCTGCTCGACCACCCGCAGGCTATTGGCCCATGGGATGTCATCGTCAGCAATCCTCCCTACGTGCGGGAAGATGAATTTGACTCGCTGCCAAGGGATGTCCGGCTGTATGAGCCCCGAGCGGCACTTGTCGCGGGCCCAACGGGGGTTGAGGTGATTCAGCGTCTGATTGCAACTGCCGCCCCCAAGCTGGTGCCAGGCGGCTGGCTCATTCTTGAAATCGGACCGGCTGTTTTCGCCGCGGCTGAAGCACTCTTGGCATCCCACGGGCAATTCACGCGCGGGCCAACACTCCCAGATATGGCCGGTCTGCCACGCATCGTGCAGGCTCAACGCACGTAATCGATACGAATCTTTCTTGGACGTTGCCCCTGGTTGCCCCTGCGCTCGTCTTTATAGAGAGAGAGTACGTTGGCGCATTTTCACACTCGGGTTCCCAATCCGTGGGAGTGTCCGATGGCTTCGACCAAGGAATACGCATACGCAGCAGTCGATTGGTGCTGTGCTACGGCAGATGGTTGCGGCGAGAGCTGCCACCGGGCCGCTGAGACGGTCTCTCTGGTTGCGGTCACCCTCTTGGAGAGCCTGCGGAGCATGTGCCGTCGCGAACCGCTGCCCAGCCGGCCGCTGGTGTGTGTTGCCGTTGTGCTGGCAGCGGGCTGCGCTATTGGCCCCTGTTCGGGGATTTCCGAGCGTGTCTGGTGGCTGGCAGCGGCCGGATCGCTGGCGGTGTGGGTGTGGCTGGCATGCGGTCGCAACGTGTTGCTGAAGGATCGTTTCTCAAGTGCCTGTGGCCTTGCAGCGTGTGACCAGGACAATCTAGCCGCCATTACATTGATTGTGTCCATTGCCTGCGGTGGAGCCGGATGGTCGGTTGTACGGTATGACCTCTTTGGGGCTGACGAATTGGCGTGGAGCCTCACAGAATCACCCGTGCCGATAGCCATTCAGGGCACGGTCGTCGAGTCGCCCCGAGTGCTCACGCCACCCCCCACGGACTTCTTACGGGGCATTGCCTTAGGGCCATCGAGTGAATGCATAGTGGCCGTGCAGGCGGTGCGGGATGGGAGCCGGTGGCGAGGGGCCTCCGGCCGTGCTGCAGTCATTCTGGATGGACCGCCCCCATCGCTCACCGCGGGCAGTCGCGTGAGGGTTTTTGGTCGCGGCCTTCGGCCTTCTCCTGCGTTGAATCCTGGTGAATTTGATTTCCGAGAGCGTGCCAGATCGTTGCGGTGCTTGTCGATCGTGCGATCGCCCGGCATGGAGTGCGTTGAAATCCTGTCTCCTGCTCCGCTGCTGTCGCTGACGGCAATAATTGATCGAGTGCGCACCAACGGCATTGCGGTGCTGCGGAAGCATGTGTCGCCCGAGCGGGCACCGTTGGCTGCTGCGCTGCTCTTGGGGAGCCGCGAGTCGCTGCCGAGCGAAGAGTCGCGAGAGTTTCTGGTCACGGGTACGATTCACATTCTTTCAATCTCCGGCTTGCACGTTGGAATCTTAGCACTAGCGCTTTTGAAGGTGCTGCGCATCGTGGCCGTGCCGCACGGATGGTCGCTTGTGTCAGTGGCCCTTTGTACGGGGCTCTACATGTTACTCGTGCGGGCCGAGACACCCGTCGTGCGAGCCACGTTGTTGGTGTGGCTCTCATGCCTAGCTGCTCTGGTCGGCCGTCGCTCGCTGGCTCTGAACGCATTAGCCGTGGCCGCAATCCTCGTGCTTCTCTGGCATCCGCCGGAGATATTTAGGATCGGCACGCAACTCTCGTTTGTGTCGACTGCCGTGTTGATCGCAGCCGCCGCCGCCCTTCCCTCGCAGCGGGCCAGCAGCGATCCGATCGACAGGCTTATCCAACGCAGCCGGCCGCCACTCCACCGGTGGGTTCGCAGGCACGCTCGGCAGGTGCTGGATGTGATTTTGGTCGGCGCGGCAATCTGGGCGGTGACAGCCCCGGTGGTAGCGGCTTGGTTTCATGTGGTGAGCCCGATCGGTCTGGTTCTCAACCCGGTCGTTGCTCCCTTGGTGGCGATGGCGATGGGGTGGGGCTTTCTGTGCCTTGTTGCGGCGCCGTTTTCGTCGCTGCTGGCGAGTCTCTTTGGCACGGCGTGCGACACAATGCTCCAGTGCATCGACTGGATTGTGACGTGGGCTGCCGGCCTGCCCGGGGCTTACGCGTGGGTTTCGGGGCCGCCGGGATGGTGGGTGGCCGGTTGGTATGTGCTCATCGCGATAACGCTCTTGGCACTGCCAAGCCAACGGCTCAAGCATATTGCTACGTGGTGTGCGGTAGCCGGCGTATGGATTGGAGTTGGGCTTCTGGGTGTGGCAGCAACTGCAATTCTTTTTCCGAGGCCGCTGGCGCTTGAGGCGGTGGTGGCTGCCATGGGGCACGGCTGTGGGATCGTTGTGCGCAGCCCGACTAATCGCGTGTTGGTCTACGATGCTGGACGCTTAGGCGCGCCTGCCGCAGCTCGCCGTGCGATGTCGGCTGTGCTGTGGAGCGGGGGCATCAATCACATTGACAGGCTTGTTCTTTCACATGCCGACACGGATCACTTCAACGCCGTGCCCGAATTACTCGAGCGTTTTTCTGTGGGAGAGCTTGTGGTGTCGCAAGCCTTTCTGGACAGCCGCTCCCTGGCTGTGGGTGACGTGCTCGGCCGCGTGCATCTGCTGCGCATCCCAATTCGCACCGTCCATGCCGGCGACTCAATCCCGTTTGATGCTCTCTGCCGGGTGCGTGTGTTGCACCCTGCGACAGAGCAGCCTGGCAGCTGCGAACGAGCCTGCGGGAGTAGCCCTTCGGGCAGCGATCGTTCGGCGAGCGATAATCAAACGAGCCTTGTGCTGGCGATCGAGTCGGCGGGGCGCAGGCTGCTCCTTACTGGGGACCTCGAAGGAAACGCTATGGCTGAGTTTGTGGCCGCTGATCCCGATACGTGCGATGCTCTTATCGCGCCCCATCACGGCAGCCGCACAAGCCTGCCGCCGGATCTTGCCAGGGCCACGGCTCCCGATTGGGTTTTTGTAAGCGGCGTTGGGGGATCCAGTTGGAGCCAGGTGCGGCGAGCCTACGAAGAGGCCCGGGCAGACAGGCATCCCATCACCGTGATTCAGACCGGCGGCCAAGGCGCTATCGCAATGCGTTTGACGGCTGAAGCAACCACGGTCTGGCAGTTCACGGCACAGGCTCGCTCGTCTAACCGCATCGATCCATTGTTGGGCCGCGGCTGGCGGCCTATCAGGCAACTCGGCATTAGGCCTGACTGGCCGGCCTCGCCGCCGCTGCCCGGTCGGCAGTCTCCCGTGTATACCGCCACGCAGCCCCTCCAAGCAGCAGAAAATTTGCGCCCAAGAACAGAAAAAATTCTGTCTGCCCACCCTGTCCAAAGCCATAAGAATGCAGGCCAGCCCCCAGCAGGAAGTTGACGCCATACCACGACATGCCGATGACAGCCGCGCCCAACACGCTGCCTGCGGCCAGGCCAAAGTTGCCGATCCAGCCGGCATAGCGGCCGTGCAAAATCACGAGATAGGCCAAGAGCGACACCAACGCCCACACCTCCTTGGGATCCCAGCCCCAGAAGCGGCCCCACGATACGTCTGCCCACAGGCCTCCCAGGATCGTGCCCGCAGCCAGCAGGAGCACGGCCACCTGCATTGCCTTGTAGATAAAGCCAGCAAGCGAGGCGCAGGCTTCCGGCGGCCCCTTGCCCCGGCCACTCCCAGGGGCGGACGGCCGGTAGCTACCCAAGAGATAATAGCCTAGCGACAAACAACCAAGCCCCCACGCCAGCGCACCTGCGGCGTAGCTCGAGACGATCGTGAGCACGTGAATCGTGAGCCAGAAGTTGTCTCGCAGCACCGGTTGCAGCGGGCTGAACTGTTTGCCTGGGATGGGAAAAAACCAAGCAATGAATGTACCTGCAAACGCAACCGCCGTAACGACCAGCCCAAACGACTGTCGGGCATACACATCCGGTAGCACGGTGCGCAGGAAGCCACCAGCCAACGATCTGGGCACCGTGATGATAGACACCATTGCAGTGAGTGCCACGCGAGGCAGATACCAGACCGCTGGTGCCAGCATACTGATGCCGACGATCCAGACGACGAGGTTGTTGAGATTTGGAATCGAACGATCGATGTCGGCCTGGGGTAGCAGATTGATAATCGTGCGGCTTCCAGCGGCATACGGGGCCATCGCCAGCACCCAGAGCACAAGCCCTGATCCGGCTATTCGCGGCCCAAGCAGCAGCCAGTTGAGAAGGTTCCACATGCTTTCCCCCTTCGCACGAGGTTGAAAGGGATCCGATGGGGCTGCCTCTCTGGCCATTCGCGGACTCAGCAGCGGCGGCATGGCAGTCAACCGCCATGCATCGTGCACGCCCCGCCCGCAGGCTGGGGCCAAGAGAAAAAAGAGTCCTAGGAGCGAGAGAAAAAACGGCACGTAGATCACCGTTTCGTACATGTTGGTGACAGGTGCCCAGCCGGTGATGGCGATCCGGGAGGCGAAGGCCGTGGCCGTCCAGACCAACTCACAGATCAACAGCGACGTTCCCAGCCAGAACATCGGTCCACGGGCGCGCCCAAATGCCAAGGCAAAGGCACCCATGGCCAGAAAACTGAGCACCCACGAGAGCCTGAACGGATCGTTCTGGTTGTAGGCCACCTCGCTATGCGTGCGGCCGACTGCGGGGTATGCCGTGTACCGCAACAGATCGGCATCCACGCGTTGCACGGGAAGCTTTCTCCGCAGTGGCTCGACCGATTCGCCGAGTGACCGCAGCGAAGCGGCCACCTGATCCGAAGCAGTCTGGGCATCAGCCAGACGTACCTTGCCTGTTTGTTTTTCGAGAACCGATTTTGAGAGCGAGGCAAATGCCTCTCGTACCGCTTGTACACGCTGGGACGGATAGCCTGCCAACAATGATTCTGGCGCATCCAGCACCGCCGAAAGCGCCAGCCACGGCGGCATATCTTCCCCGGCATTCCGCTCCGCTTCCAGCGACTGGCCGTGCAAGGCCGGCACGACGAGCAGGCCCCCGCCGTTGTCATAGAGCGACTCCCCCAGCACGGTCAACCGATCGCCGAGTCGCCGCAGGCTGCGTTGCATCGATGTGAAGTCTGCCGGATTGGTCGTTGGGGGGTATTCCATTGACCCCTCAATGCGGCTGAAAACCTTCCGTATGTTCTGGATTCGCAACAGGGCATCCGCCGTTTGGAAACGGGTGGACTGTCCGATCGATTCGGCGAGCGATACGAGGCCCGCATCCATTTCTTGGATGGTTTCAACGGCTGTCACATCGGCAGATTCGTCCGTCGTTGTGGCCTGGCTGGCTGCCAAGAGTTGCGTCCGTATCGGCTTCCACGCCGTGGCGAGATCTTCAAAACCTTGGACAAAGCGGGAGCGACCGATGCCGTCGTGAGAGGCTCGAAACGTCAGCTGCCTCCACGCCACATACGCCTGCCAGAGTTGATCCACCTTGGCATCGACGCCCTCGAGTCGAATCTGCTCGCCAGCCACGCGAGCGGTTCGCCGCCGTTCGTCGATGTCGATCAATCGCTGTCGCAGGGGTTGGCTGTCGGCCACATCGGCTGGGGACGCATGTTTGAGTCGCCGCGTGTTGCCGGCCTCAGTTTCAAACACAGGCAGTTCCAGAATGGCGCGCAGTTCCTCGTGCTCGGCGATCAGAAAAGGCACGTCCTCCCAAGCGTCTGGTTGCACCAGCCAGTCGAGCACAAGTTCGTCGGCCTGCCACCGCACAAAGCCGCCGTTCGGTGCTGTGGCCAGTTGCGGGCTGACTACGTGGCAGATTGTTTCAACGTGTCGTCTGGCAAACGTGTCCAGTGGCATCACGCGGCCGTCTTCCAACGTGGGGATTTCCCGCCATGCGCCGAGGGCCTCGGCGAGTCCGGGTGAGGGCATCTGGTCAGCCCCGGCAATCGGCCGTACACCTGAAAGGTTGAGCCAGATCAGACAAAGGCAGGTCGCGCTGCGCACCGTGGCAGGCATTCTCCATACCCCAAAAAAAGTGCGGTTGTTTCGGATGGAGTCGATCATTGAGACGGGCCTCGTGAGGGGGCTTCCTTGCGCGGGCCGAAAAAATACGCCCGCATGTAAAACATTGTGAAAATACCAGCAACGATCAGGCCGCTCCCAGCATATTTGATGCCTCTTCCAGGATCATAGTTGACAGTCAGTACCGAGGCTTCGAGTGTGTCGGGCCGCACCTTCAGATTTTTTGTAAACCGCTCGAAAAGCTCGTCTCCAGGCAGCCATGGTCCCATAAAGCTCTCTTGAAAAAGCCGGTATGAGCGGCCCGTCGCCGGATCAGAAAAATCTACCGGCGCGTTCATCGTGATCGTTACAGGGTCCCGGACTAACGGCTTGCCCTGTCGCGAGAGAAACTTCACAACGCTCGAGAAGTGCGAGGCCTGACTGGTGCCCGGGTCCAGCCGCCGCTCAAAGTTGTCGAGCTTGACATCAAAGCCGATGTCAATGGCGTCGGGCACGAAGTTGATCGTAACGCTGCGAGAGGATCCCTCGACAGAACGCTCTTCGGCCGGCCCTGGCACTTCCTCAATGGGCTGAATCGGCAAGCCGGCCAGCCAGAAACTTTCTGAACGGCCGTCGATCGTGAGCCTCACATTGGCGGCGCGGCGTTTTGCTGAGGGCACCTTGTCTTTGTCAAATGGACGCGGCAGCGTGGCCACTTCAATCTTGTCTGCGGGTAAAAATCGATCGACTCGCATCTCGAGTTGCGCCCG
>Ga0194035_1000045_pt1 | contig 76334 bp, 65 predicted proteins | sample JunL2320m_MetaG_FD_148680 | JGI IMG/M metagenome (GOLD analysis project Ga0194035, IMG submission 148680) | Anoxic zone freshwater microbial communities from boreal shield lake in IISD Experimental Lakes Area, Ontario, Canada - Jun2016-L239-20m | ecosystem: Environmental > Aquatic > Freshwater >...
CCGTCGCAGGTAGCCCCGTCGCAGGCAGCCCCGTCGCAGGCAGCAGAGCGGGGAGAGCCATCGCGCTTCGAGCCCACACCACGACCGCAGCGTCTCGAGACCGCGATCGGGCCAGAGCCCGTCCCAGGTATGACGCCCAGCTGGGCTGCTGATTGGACTGCCGAGCGCACCAATCACGAAGGAGTAAACCAAGTCCGCTCAGGTGGCACACCAAGCGCACCACCCAGGCGAGTTCTGATCGCTGGGCTCACCTACCCCTACGCGGCACCTGACCTACCGTAACGCTAGCCCGAGCGGCTTCACGAGGGCGCGATCAGTACCTTCCAGATGCGCGATCTGGCGCGCCACTCGAACGGATTCGCGCTTGCTGGCTCTACTGTGGTCCGTGACACCGCGTTTTCGGAGGAAGCATGACCGCGTTACGCCTACTGCCCGAACTAGAGGACTCGCTCCGCACTATCCCCGGGGTGCGTGCTGCCAGCGTGGTCACTGGTCCAGATGGCCGCCCGACCGAGGTACATGTGCTCGCGCAGCCGGGCAAGGCTGCCAAGCAGGTTGTACGCGATGTCCAGTCAGTCGCGATGGCGCAATTCGACCTCGACATTGACCACCGGATCGTCAGCGTTGTACTTATCGGCGACGACGCGGTGGAGGTGGGCGAAGCCAATGAACCAGCCGATTTTTCACCGGCTAGCTCAAGTGCTCCCAGACTCACCGTGCTTACCTCGGCCGAACCGGCTCCAACTCGACCAGCCCTGACCAGCATTAGAGTCTCCAGTGCAAACGGTGACAGCGAAGTCGAAGTGACCCTGACTGTTGAAGGCTCCGTGTTCGTCGGACTCGCATCGGGACCGGCTGCGCTCGCGCATCGGCCGCGGATCGTGGCCACTGCAACCTTGGCGGCACTCAGCGAGATGCTGGGTATGTCCGCGCAGATTGAGAGCGCTCAGATCGTGTCTGCGGGGCTACGCGAGGCCGCTCTCTGCGTGCTGAGTCTGCAGGTTCCCCGGCTCGGCGAGCAGATCCTGTGCGGTAGCGCCCTAGTCCGTGGCGATGCCGAGGACGCCGTCTCACGATCGGTACTGGCCGCCGTCAACCGTCGCCTGGCTCCCTAGTCCAGACCGCGGTTTCCGCTCGGCCTCCACTGTGTGAAACACTCACGGAAGCACGGGGCGATCACGCCTCTGATTCACCGTTTACGTCCAGGAGCACCTCATGAGCAAACGCGGTCGCAAGCGTCGGTCCCGCAAGGGCAACGGCGCAAACCACGGCAACCGTCCCAACGCCTGACGGACAGCTGACCTCATTACTAAGGGCCAACCCGATTCGGGTTGGCCCTTAGTAATGTCACGAAGTATTTTTCCGCACTAGATCTCGCGAACCTCGATCTGCCACTGCACCGTGACCGACCTGAGTCGACTCACCACTCGAGCGCGCACCTCATCTGGCACGGGATCGCAGCCACACGAGCGCGCCACGAGCGCCTTGACCTCACGATAGGCATCGACTTCGGTAAGGCAGTGCCCGCAGTCTTGGAAGTGCTCGCGCATACGCGCGCAATCGTCCTCGCGCATCTCGCCGTCGAGAAATGCCGACACTGCATCGAGCACGTCCCGGCAGGAACCACCGCCCGGCTCTGCCGCGTTCACTCGCGCTCACCGCCTGCTACAGCTTTAGCCGGGATGAGCCCGCGCTCGCGAGCATAATCGTGGAGCAATTCACGCAACTGGCTACGCCCACGGTGCAGACGCGACATCACGGTTCCGATTGGAGTGCCCATGATCTCGGCGATCTCCTTGTAAGCGAAGCCTTCGACGTCGGCGAGGTAAACCGCGATCCGGAATTCTTCGGGAATCGACGCAAGGGCGCGCTTCACATCTGAATCTGGCAGGTGATCGAGCGCCTCAGCCTCAGCCGATCGCAGACCGGTCGATGTGTGCGACTGCGCTCGCGCCATCTGCCAGTCCTCGACGTCATCGGTGGTCGACTGCAGCGGCTCTCGCTGCTTCTTGCGGTAACCGTTGATGAAGGTGTTGGTCAGAATTCGGTACAGCCAAGCCTTGAGGTTCGTACCGTCCTGATACTGGTGAAAGGCCGAAAACGCCCGCACGAACGTCTCTTGCAAGACGTCTTCGGCGTCGGCCGGGTTTCGGGTGAGCCGCAGCGCGGCTGCGTACAACTGGTCGAGATAGGGCAAAGCATCGCGCTCGAATCGGGCCCGCCGCTCGTCGTCGGTCTCGTCACTCGCGACGACGACGGGAGTGAGCGCGCCATCGAGGGCACCGCTGTTTTTATCCATCATCAGCGAGCCTACCGGTGCGGAGCCGCCGCTGACCTGCTCACGCTGGTCAGAAGGATTATCACTGAGGGCAAGTACGAACACCCGCGACCTCCCAAAGTAGGCATGCTTGACGCCTTACCCAACAACCCACCCGGCAACTTCATTCCCGGCCCATCACCGCAGTACGTGGGCAAGGGTCAGGCCAGCTGCTGCCACAAGGGCATCGGCCGGATTCCGGTCCTGCACTCGGACGCACAGCGAATGGTCGGCACCTGGCACTGCAAGCACCTCAAGCCGGGCCGCTGCCCAGCTAGAGAGCTGCGAGTCGACCGCAGCGCGCAGGGCTGGGCCGTCGCCGAACTGATCTCGATCACCTTGCACGGCAACCGTCGGGATACCGATGCTGAGCGCGAGGCCTAGCTCGGCCACTCGAATTTCGCGAGCAACCCGAGCCCGGTCGGCATCCTGGCGCGCCGAGGGCGGAGTCAACGGGACGGCGAGTAGTAACAGCGCAACCGCCCCGAGACCGGCCGCGGTGCGGGCGGCAACTCGTGCCCCGGCACTTCGCCCGCCGAGGACCAACGGCAGCAGCGAGAGTTCGGGCATGACTGCATACGCCTGTCCGACTGCGGCACACCATGCTCGATCCAAGGTGGCAGGCGCTGGGGCAATCCGGCCACCGTTTACCACCCAGGGCTGATCAACCAGAATCACGGTTGCACCAAGACCAGGCAGTGCGCCAGCTAGCGTCTCGAGGTCGGCCGTATCGACCCCGCGCCCGGCTCCGTGGCCCAAGAAGAACACGGCTCTTGGCGCTACTGACTGATACACGTGCAGCCGAGCGATGCCAACCGGCGTGGCGACGTCGTGACGTTGTGTCGACGACACGGCTAGAACAGTCTCTGGGCAGGGTCTTCGGAATCACTGGTGGCCAGAGCGGCGAGATCGACGCTCGGCGCAGCGAGCGCCTTCTCTACGTCATCGCCGTCCGACTCGACTGCCAGGATCAAGTCCGGTCCGTTGTTCCGAACGTTGTTCACTGCGGTCGAGACCGGGTACGCGTCGAGTTTTCCAGTCGAAGCTGGTATCAGTAGGTCAGCCAAATCGCTTGTGCTGCCGTCGATATCGGGATCAAGCCAATCGTCCCAATGCTCGCGCTCGACAAATAGCGGCATGCGATCGTGGATCTGGCCCACTGCGTCCTCGGCGTCGGTGGTCAGCACAGCCGTAGTCATTAACCAGGCCCGCGGGTCATCTTCGGTACGGGTGGGATCGCGCCAGAACTCGAAAATCCCAGCCATCGCCAGCACCCCTCCATCAGCGGGGTGGATGTAGAAGGGTTGCTTAAGTGGCCTGCCGCCCCGGCCCTTGGGGCCATCAATCGGGGTGTACCACTCGTAGTAGCCATCGGCCGGCACCAAACAGCGACGCTTGGCGAACGCGCGCTTGAACGCCGGCTTCTCGAGCACCGTCTCCATACGCGCGTTAATCATCCGCCTTCCGATGGCAGGATCCTTCGCCCAGCCAGGCACGAGCCCCCAGCGCATCACCTGCAACTGCCGGGTCGGTTCCACTGCAGCAGAGGGGACACCTTCACTGTCGCGGGGCCGACGTTCGACCACAACGTAGACGTCCTTAGTAGGAGCCACATTCCAATCCGGCGCCAGCCGAACCTCTGGGAGGGCGGCGATATCGAATTCCTCGACTAGATCATCTGGGCTTCTGCTCGCCGCGTACCGACCACACATGCCACCGAGCATGCCGTATGGACAACGCCGCATGCGGCCAACCCGACAGATAACAGACCCAGATCCACCGCGGCCCTCCAGTAGGCTGCCCCCGTGGGAGCAGGGGAACATCCGTGGCTGGCGCCGGTCGCCAGCGGGCCAATCAGCGCTGACCTAGGCATACCGGGGTCCAAATCAGTGACCAATCGAGCCTTGGTTCTGGCCGCACTCTCAGATGCGCCATCGGTGATCACCGGCGCGCTCAGCGCCCGCGACACGAACCTGATGATCGAGGCACTCCGCACTCTTGGAACCACCGTTGAGCAATCTGCTGATGGCACCCAGATCGAGGTAACCCCTCACCCACTGTCCGGGCCCGGACACATAGATTGCGGACTCGCAGGCACTGTCATGCGGTTTCTCCCACCGGTCGCGGCACTGGCCAATGGCGACATTCGCTTTGACGGTGACCCACGCGCTCGCGTCCGGCCGATGGGTGCGGTGATCGAGGCGCTAGAAAAGCTCGAGGTCGCCATCGATGACGGTGGACGACGCACCTTGCCCTTCACTGTCAGAGGCACGGGGTCAGTCCACGGCGGCGAGGTAACAGTTGATGCCTCGGCCTCGAGCCAATTCATCAGCGCTCTATTGCTCTCCGCTGCGCGGTTCGACACTGGCGCGCTTATCAGGCACAGCGGCAACGCAGTCCCGTCCATGCCGCACATCGACATGAGTGTGGCGATGCTCCGTGAACACGGCGTGCAGGTCGACGTCGATGCTGCTGAACCCACATCTGCTACTTGGGCAGTCAGCCCTGGCCCGATCAGAGCGCTTGATCGCACAGTCGAACCCGACTTATCCAACGCGGCGCCGTTCCTTGCTGCTGCCATGGCCACCGGCGGCCGGGTCACCATCCCCGGCTGGCCCGAATTCACCACCCAACCCGGTGCCGCGCTACGCGAGCTCCTCGCCATGATGGGCGCTCGTGTTCGACTCGATACGTCCGGACTCACCGTGTCAGCGGGCGAGCACATCGAAGGCCTTGACGTAGATCTGCGCGATGTAGGCGAACTCACCCCAATTCTCGCGGCCCTGTGTGCGCTCGCGAAGTCGCCCTCGCGGCTGAGCGGTATCGCCCATCTTCGAGGTCACGAAACTGATCGCCTCGCAGCGCTTGCCACCGAAATCAATCGACTCGGCGGCGATGTAGAAGAGACCGATGACGGGCTCATCATCAGGCCGCGTCCACTACACGGCGGAGTCTTCCAGACCTACCACGATCACCGAATGGCAACTGCCGCAGCTGTTATCGGCTTGGTGGTGCCTGGCGTCGAGATCGAGAATGTGGCAACCACCAGCAAAACCCTGCCGGACTTCGTGACGATGTGGCAGACCATGCTCGGGATCAACCCCGCGTGAGCCGCCGCGGCCTCGACGAAGATGACGTCCGGATTCGTCCGGGCCGAGGAAAGTCTCGACCCCGCAGCAAAGACCGACCAAGTCACGACAACGCCGGGCAAGGATTTGTCGTCGCCGTTGATCGCGGCCGTTTCACACTCGTGCTTGGCACGCCGTCCGACCCTGGCGTCGAGATCTACGCAGTCAAGGCACGCGAGCTCGGCCGCAAAGGAGTAGTGGTCGGTGATCGCGTTGCAGTAGTCGGCGACTTGAGCGGCGCCACCGACACGCTAGCGCGGGTGGTCCGCGTTGAACCGCGGTTCACGGCGCTGCGACGCAGTGCAGACGACGACGATCCCATCGAGCGCGTGCTCGTGGCTAACGCAGATCAACTCGTCCTGGTAACCGCACTAGCGAACCCCGAACCGCGCCCCCGCATGATTGACCGTGTTCTCGTCGCGGCCTACGACTCAGGGCTCAGCCCGCTGCTCGTCCTCACCAAGTCTGATCTCGAGAGCGCCGACTGGTTGCTCGAACTCTATGGCGCACTGGACGTTCCGCACATCGTCACTCGGCGCGACGAAGCAGGCGACATCGATATCGAGCCGTTGCGCGCAATGTTGACTGGCCGCGTGTCGGTACTGCTCGGACACTCGGGTGTGGGTAAGTCGACCCTAGTCAACGCCCTAGTTCCTAATGCCGATCGAGCAATCGGACGCGTCAACGACGTCACAGGTCGAGGACGTCATACCTCGACATCGGCTGTGGCACTTCAACTTCCGGCAGGTGGGTGGGTAATCGACACACCTGGGGTGCGCAGCTTCGGATTGGCGCATGTCGACCCGCAGCGCGTGATCAAGGCCTTCCCCGACCTCGAGGCTGGCACTGAAGGTTGCCCCCGAGGCTGCACACACGACGAGGTCGAGTGTGCTCTTGACCTGTGGGCCGCACAAGGCCACGCGGGCTCGGGTGGTGCGGCTCGACTCGAATCGCTGCGCCGATTGCTCCGTAGTAGAGCGGGTACGGAGGACGCGCATGCCGAAGGCATTGCGGCCGCGAACGATACAAACACCGAGCGCGGCTGAAGCGAGGAAGATCGCGTTGCGTGCGAGTGAAGCCGAGGGAGTCAGGGCTTTGGTGTGGCGCTCTGCGTCGCGTGGTTCATGATCGGGGTCCATACCGCGGTCGCCCCGCTATCGCCGGCGCGGAAGACCCACCACAGCAATGCGAGTCCGGCCACGGCTGTTGCAACCGCGACCAACTTGGCGGGCAGGCTGCGACCGGTCAACGACAAGTCGCTGCCCATTCGGTCAAGGAACCACAGCAGCGAGACCAAGAGCGCAAAGCCGAATGCGCCGTATGGCAAAAAGCGGGCGATGCTGACGTGCTGGGTCGGGGTACCAACCACAACTGCCAACTTCTCACCGCTCTCCTTCGCAACAAATGCGAAACCAGCGGCCACCCATGCACAGCCGACCACTAAGAAGCCGAACTTGCGATTCCAGCGAGACTTGAGGGCAATCAGCCAGCCCCCAAGCACCCCCAACGGCAGTAGCACAACGGCAGCATGAACAACCAGGGGGTGCAGCGGCAGGCCACCGATGGTGTAGAACATTTACGCCTCCTCGAGAGCAATGACATACCGACCGTATGCCCTTACAGTCACGACGGTAGCGTCTTACCTGTGACTTCAAAGACCTACGAGGCCGATCTCGCTTTGGCGCAACTGATGGCTGACCGGTCAGATGCCATAACGATGGATCGGTTCCACGCTCGTGATCTTGTGGTCGAGACCAAGCCCGACCTCACCCCAGTCAGCGACGCCGACAAGGGAGTCGAACGAGCACTGCGCGAACTCATCGAGGTCGAACGTCCCGAAGACGGAGTTCTGGGCGAGGAATACGGCGAATTGCGATCGAGCAGCGGGCGTCGGTGGATCGTCGATCCCGTTGACGGCACAAAGAACTTCGTGCGCGGCGTACCGGTGTGGGCCACCATCATCGGCCTGCAGGACGCCAATGGCGACATGGTGGTCGGAGTAGTTTCGGCACCCGCCTTGGGCCGCCGCTGGTGGGCCGCCAAAGGCGGTGGAGCATTCGTCACTGAGCCCGGGTCAGCCACGCCTCGACAGATTCATGTCTCCCGCGTCGCGCAACTATCCGATGCCTCGCTGGGTTATTCAGAAGTCGTCTGGACACCAGAACACAAACAAGCGCAATGGGATCAACTCATCCGTGGCGTGTGGCGAGTTCGTGGCTACGGCGATTTCTACAGCCACCTGCTTGTGGCCGAAGGCGCAGTAGACATCGCGGTCGAACCTGAACTCAATCTCCACGACATAGCTGGGCTCTCGATTATCGTCACCGAGGCCGGCGGGCGGTTCAGCGGCGTCGATGGCATAGACGGCCCAGACCGTGGCAGCGGGGTCTCGAGCAACGGCCTACTGCACGACAGCGTCATCGCCGCCCTGGCCTAGGGGCCAACACCACCGGGTTGTTCGACCCGCCAGCGACGCACAAGAACTGGCGCGAGCAGCACTGCATAGAGGTCGAACCAGCCATAGCCCCCAGCGGCGATGCTCGGCGGGTTCCCCATCGGCACCCAGCCCATGATCGTGTCGACGGGCTGCCATGCCCAGACACCCCAACCTGTGCCCAGGATCTCCAGATAGCTCACGACAAAGAACGCCCCGACATAGAGCAACGTTGATTGTCCCCAGCGCAGGAAGCCAAGCAAGCAGACGTACCAGAAGAAGCCAAGGACATCGTGCCGCGGCGAGAGCAGCAGCCCCCAGAACGCCCAGGCGCCGGCGAGAACGATCGTGGTCCGCACTGCGAGCCGGGCGTTTCGCTGCACAACCGGTAGTCGTCCGACTGCCAGAGCCGCAAGGTAGACAAGCCCGTGCCCGGGCGGTACGTAAGCGGGCACGTGATCGAGTCGGTAGACATACACGCCGAGCCAACCGGAGAACACGTACTCGACCACGGTGGCCAGCACCACTACGACGGCCGTCTGAGCACGTACGGTCGGCGTCTCGTGAACGAGCCACCAGATCAGCAGCGCCCACGTGATCGCGCCGAGAACAACCTGCCCTGGCAGGTTGACGAAACGGTCGCACCACAGCACCGACGGAATCCAGATGAGCGCCAAGACGAGAGCCTTCGCATCGCTCCAACCCGGCTTCATGTCACCAGTGTCTCGGACTCTGGCTCTATCGGCCTGATGGCATCCACCTGACGGCATCCAATAGTGCGATTGTGATTGACGGCGCAGCGTTGCAGTGCAATGGTCACTGCAGGACGCCATTGGGGGAGGGTGCGCTCATGCTGGTAAACGAAGATGAGTTGGTAGCCGGTGCGATGACCCGCGAAGTAGTTCTCGTCGGTCCCGGCCATACGCTTCGCGAGGTCGCTGCGGTGATGGCTAAGCGAAACGTCGGCGCCGCCGTGGTTCTCGATGGTGAGAGTTCTGGAATCGGCATCATCACCGAGCGCGACATCTTGCGCTCCATCGCCGCTGGAGAGAATCCCGACATCGAGACTGCGCATGACCACCAAACCACCGATGTCGTGTATGCCACCCCGAGTTGGTCGTTGGGCGAGGCCGCAAATGCCATGATGCGCGGCGGTTTTCGGCACCTGATCGTGCTCGACGGCAGCGAAGCCACTGGCATGTTGTCAGTCCGCGATATCGTCCGAGCCTGGGCTGCCCAACTCGCTTAGCGAGCGCGACTCAGCCGCAGCCCTGCCTCGCAAGGTTCGAACGGCTCGCGGCGAGCGAGGAACAGCGCGGGTGCGGCTCTAGCCAAACGCGACGAGGTGGAGCGATATTGCCTCCGTTGACGTTGGGGACCCGCGGCGGTCCGCTGAGGAGCCTCGTGACTAGCAGTAGCAGACACCACCGTGGGTCGCGTGGGCGCGCGGACTGGAGAGCAGTTTTGGCAGCCTCAGCGCTTGCTGTTCTAGCAGGTAGGTGCTAACTCGTCGCCGTCATCGTCTCGGGGGCGGCCGCCCTCGGCCCGCGCCCTTGGCGGCCGGCACTCATTTCGCCATAAGTAGTCGCAGGCGAAGCGGCAAGCCGCCCTGCGGCCGAATCGTCACAAGTGGCATTGCCACGGGTGCCGCACCCACCGGGCTGAGCTCGATTCGAGGGGCAAGCGCCGCCAGCACGAGTACCCCTTCGAGCAAGGCCATATCACGACCGATACACAGGCGCGGGCCGGCGCCGAAGGGCAGATACCCCGCCCCGGCAACCAGATCACGACGGCGTTGACCAGCCTCGTCGAGAAAGCGCTCGGGCCGGAACTGCTCAGGATCCACCCACAGCGACTCATGACGGTGCACAAGCCAAGGGCTGACGATGAGCAGCGACCCCGCAGCCACTTTCACCCCGGCGAGTTCATCGTCGGTGAGGGATCGTCGGGTAATCAACCACGCGGGCGGGTACAGGCGAAGTACTTCGTCGAGCACAGCCGCGGTGTACGGGAGCCGAGCAAGGTCCGCGAAGACGGGGCCATGCTCGGCCGCAACAGGTGCAGTCTCGGCCCGGAGCCGGTCCCACACCTGGGGATGGGTAGCCAACAGTTGCCAAGCCCAAGTCAACGCACTGGCGACGGTCTCATGGCCCGCCACGATGAACGTAATCACCTGATTGCGCACTTCGCGCTTGCTCAGCGCCGAACCGTCATCGTGCACGGCCAACAATAGGTCAAGCATGTCTCGCGGCTTTTGCCCCGCTACCAAAGGGTTTCGGGTCCGCTCAGCAAGCATCGCATCAACTGCGTTATCGAGTGCGCGAACGGCGCGACGCAAGACCACATTGGTGGGAGTCGGGAACCCCATGGGCAACGACAGCGGTGATCGCGCCTTCTTCACCACAATGTCCAACGCCTCAATCGTCGCCTTCGCGAGCCGATCCGCGTCGGCAGAAAGGTCCGAGCCGAAGAGCGCCGATCCAACAACTTCTAACGCGAGATGCATCATCGCCTCGTCTAGGTCAACGACCTTGCCATCGCGATCACGCCACCGGTCGAGGAGTCGGTCAACCGCAGCACGCACATGTACCGACACCAACTCGAGCGACTCATGGTGGAACGCGGGCTGCACGAGTCGGCGTTGCGGCCGCCACTGCTCGGTGTCGGCAGTGAGCAAACCATCGCCGGTGACCAACGACAGGGTCGTGTACTGGATGGTGCGCTTGCCGTACGCGCGCGCATTCGTCACGAGAACTCGCCGAGCCGCTTCAGGATCACTGACCAGGTAGGTAGGCGGATCAGGAATGGGGAACTGAACCACATCGCCAAATTCGCCGCGCATACGAGTGAGGAACGCGAGTGGATCACGACGGATCTCGGCAATCGAGCGCAACATGACCCCGCCGGTCGGACCGGGAGCAGTTGGTGGAGCAGGTCGCTTCAGTGCCACGCCCTGATCCTGTCAGTGCGCCTAGCGGACTGCGCGCTCGCCGTCCGCCAACTCGGGCGACTCGGGCGGCTTGGTCGACTGGGGCGACTCGGGCGGCTTGGTCGACTCGGTCGACTCGGTCGACTCGGTCGACTCGGTCGACTCGGGCGACTCGGTAAGCCCAGGCTGACGTTCGACGATCCGACGCTCACCGGAGTAGATCCCGAGTCGACCGTCGCGGACAAAGGCCGCCAGAGTGAGATCACAGGCCAGCGCCACATCCACCGAAAGTGAGGTGGGCGCCGAAACCGATGCCACGACTGGGATTCCAGCCATCGCGGCCTTCTGCGCGATCTCGAAGCCAGCGCGACCACTTACGACGAGCACATCGCCGACGAGGCGATTCATTACGGCGTAGCCGATCACCTTGTCGACCGCGTTGTGACGCCCCACATCCTCACGGACAACCAAGATCTCGCCCGCTGCAGTGGCCAACGCGGCCGCGTGCAGACCGCCAGTGCGCTCGAACACGCTCTGCCGGCCGCGCATAGTGTCGGGCAGGGATGCCAGCACGCCCGAGTCAATCGTTACCTCGCGCAAGATTCGCGGGGCCCGAGAAATGAGTTCATCGATCTGGTCACGTCCGCAGACGCCACAAGCGCTGGAAGGTGTAGCCACCCGTCCCAGGTGAGAAATGTCGATCGGTGCTGCAGTGGTCGATGACACCGTCACCGTGACTTCCCCAACCACTGGACCATTACCGTCGCGGCACGGACGTACCGACACGAGGTCGTCGGGCACCGTGATCATGCCCTCGCCGACCGAGAGCCCCACTGCGAGTTCGAGATCGTGCCCTGGGGTGCGCATCGTCGAGCCTAAGACTCCACGCACATCGCCCTGCTCGATGTTGATCCGGAGCGGCTCTTCGACCACGACCAAATCGACCCGACTACCAGCGCCAACGCCACCTACCCGCTTCACCTGAACTCGGGTGGTCATCGTGGTGCGGGGAGCACGGTCCTCATCCATGGCAACCACGGTACCGCCGCTTTGCACCGCCTGCGTGATCGGGCGCTCGGCCGATCTGGTCGAATACGACCATGACACGCATCGCGATAGTGGGAGCAGGCTTTTCCGGACTCGCCGCTGCGGTCGATCTCACCGACGCTGGAGTCGACGTCATCGTCTTGGAGGCCCGGGATCGAGTGGGTGGGCGAGTGTGGTCCGAACCCCTTGATGGGCCCGGCGGTTCTGGGCCCATCATCGAGCGCGGCGCCGAGTATGTGATCGAGGGCTATGACCACATGCGGCGATGGTTGACCCGATTCGGGCTTGAACTCGCCGACACCGGGATGTCGTATTACGTCCGCGAGCCCCACGGCGTCGAGAACGTCACCGTGGACGACATGCGTGAGGCCGCTGAGGCACTCAAGCAGATCCCTAGAGAGCCGGGCGAAAGCGTCGCTGAGCTACTCGCGCAACTCAACGTACGGCCCGAGGTTGCGCAGGCCGTTGCCGCCCGGATCCAAGTGTCCTGCGCGTACAGCGTTGAACACCTCGACGTCAGCGTGGTAGATCATGCGGGTTCGTTCGCACCGCTGCCAAGTTACCGAGTGGCTGGCGGGAACCAGCGTCTCGCACTTGCGATGGCCGAGTGGCTCGGCGATCGCGTCCGGCTTTCGAGCCCGGTCAGCTCAATCGCCTGGACCGAGCAAAGTGCAACAATCACGACGGCCGACGGGGTTGATGTGGTCGACGCCGTCATCATCACGGTTCCGCTGCCGCACTTGATTGACTTCGCGTTTTCGCCCGCCTTACCAGCCGATCGGCTTGCCGCGCTTGGACGCATGGCCATGGGAAACGCCGCGAAGGCGCACGTTGGACTTCGCTCACCAGCCCCGACCAGTGCGGTACTTGCCGTTCCACATCTGTTCTGGTGCTGGACCGCGACCGGTCTGGACGGCACGGTGTTACCGGTTCTCAATTCCTTCGCCGGATCCGACGAGGCAGTGGCAGCACTGGATGCGGTGAATGGTCCGACGGTGTGGGCCGCCCGGCTCGCCGAAATGCGCCCCGATCTCGACCTCGATCTGGACACCACCGTGATCACCACCTGGCACAACGACCCGTGGGCACTCGGCGCGTACACCGCTGAGACGGTCGGTATCAGGCCAGGCGACGTCGACACCTTTGCGGCACCACTGGGCGCCCTACATTTCGCCGGCGAGCACACCGCAGGAGCCTGGGCAGGCCTCATGGAAGGCGCACTGCGAAGTGGCTCACGCGCCGCGGGTGACGTGCTCTCTCAGCGCTAGCCGTGGCCCCCTGGTCTGGGGGTCAGACCTTGGCGGCCGGCGGCGCGGTGCGGTCGTCCTTGTTGCGGCGGAAGAGCGACGCGATCGAGAACAGCGGATCGTATTTCTTGTCAGCGACGCGCTCCTTCAACGGGATGATCGCGTTGTCGGTGATCGCGATGTGCTCAGGACACACGTCGGTGCAGCATTTGGTGATGTTGCAGTAGCCGATGCCATGTTCCTCGACCGCTACCTGACGGCGATCAACAGTGTCGAGCGGGTGCATGTCCAACTCGGCGATCCGCATCAGGAAGCGTGGCCCGGAGAAGCTGGTCTTGTTCTCCTCGTGATCGCGCACGGCGTGGCAGGTGTTGTTGCACAGGAAGCACTCGATGCACTTGCGGAACTCTTGCGAGCGCTCGACGTCGATCTGGGCCATCCGGTAGTCGCCCGGCTCAAGGTCAGCCGGCGGTGCGAACGAGGGCACCATGCGGGCCTTCTCGTAGTTGTACGACACGTCAGTGACCAGATCTCGAATCACCGGGAAGGTCCGCATCGGCGTGACAGTGATGACCTCGTCCTCGGTGAAGGTACTCATCCGGGTCATGCACATCAGACGTGGACGGCCGTTGACCTCGGCGCTGCACGAGCCACACTTACCAGCCTTGCAGTTCCAGCGGACCGCCAGATCTGGGGTCTGCGTGGCCTGGAGCCGGTGCACGATGTCGAGTACGACCTCGCCCTCGTTGACCTCTACCGCATAGTCCTGTAGCCCGCCACCCTCGTTGTCGCCCCGCCATACGCGGAACTTCGCCAAGTACCCCATCAGAGATCACCCTTCCCTAGATCAGCGTTCGGCAGTTCAGCATTCGGCAGTTCAGCATTCGGCAGTTCAGGAGCGGTCAGGTACTTCTTCAATTCCTCGACGTCAAATAAGCCCAACAGGTCAGGACGCATCGCGATGATCGGCTGCTGCTTGATCGCCACCGAGTCGCCGTCGATCCGACACACGACATTTACCTTGCGCCAGTTGGGATCTAAGGTCGGGAAGTCATCGCGAGTGTGCCCGCCGCGACTTTCCTGACGCTCGAGTGCTGACTTCGCAACACACTCGGACACCATGATGATGTTCTTGAGATCGAGTGCGAGGTGCCAGCCCGGGTTGAACGCACGACCACCCACGACCGAAACACGTGTCACGCGCTCGCGGAAGGCCGCCAGCTTCTCGAGTGCATCGACCATCTCGGACTCAGTGCGGATGATGCCAACCAGATCGTTCATGGTCTGCTGCAACTCAGCGTGAATCGAGTAGGGGTTTTCGCCACCGTCGGTCGTGAACGGCACCAGAGCCTCGGCCTCAGCGTCGACGAGCATCGACTCAGTGACCTTGGGACGGCGATCACCCATCGCGTCGACATACTCCGAAGCCCCGAGCCCCGCCCTTCGACCAAAAACGAGCAAGTCAGATAGTGAGTTACCGCCCAGGCGATTCGAGCCGTGCATCCCGCCAGACACCTCGCCGGCGGCGAACAAGCCGGGCACCTTCGCTGAACCAGAATCGGGGTCGACCTCGACGCCACCCATCACGTAGTGACACGTAGGCCCAACTTCCATCGCCTGCGCGGTGATGTCGACATCGGCGAGTTCCTTGAACTGATGCCACATCGAAGGGAGCTTCTTGCGGATGACGTCTGCGGGCAACCGCTTGGACACGTCGAGATAGACGCCACCGTTGGGGGTTCCACGGCCGGCCTTGACCTCGGAGTTGATGGCTCGCGCTACCTCGTCGCGCGGCAGCAATTCTGGTGGACGACGGTTGTTGTCGGGATCGGCGTACCAGCGATCAGCCTCTTCGGGGGTGGTCGCGTACTTGTCCTTGAATACGTCGGGGATGTAGTTGAACATGAAGCGGGTGCCCTCAGAGTTGGTGAGCACGCCACCGTCTCCACGCACCGACTCAGTGACCAAGATGCCCTTAACCGACGGCGGCCACACCATGCCGGTCGGGTGGAACTGAATGAATTCCATGTTGAGCGTGGTGCCGCCAGCACGCATGGCGAGAGCGTGGCCATCACCTGTGTACTCCCAGGAGTTACTGGTGACCTTGAACGACTTGCCAATGCCACCAGTGGCCAACACCACTGCAGGCGCCTCGAAAGTGACGAAGTCGCCCGTCTCGCGGAAGTACCCGAAGGCGCCAGCGATAGCACCAGAATCATCGGTGAGCAGTCGAGTGATCGTGCACTCAGCGAAGACCTTGATGTAGGACTCGTAGTCACCGGTGTTGCGGAAGTCCTCTTGCTGCAGCGACACGATCTTCTGCTGCAGGGTACGAATCAACTCCAGGCCCGTGCGGTCACCAACGTGAGCGAGGCGGGGGTACTCGTGCCCACCGAAGTTGCGCTGGCTGATCTTGCCCTCGGGTGTGCGGTCAAACAACGCACCGTACGTCTCAAGTTCCCAAACCCGCTGCGGTGCTTCCTTCGCGTGGAGTTCAGCCATCCGCCACGAGTTGAGGAACTTGCCCCCACGCATCGTGTCGCGGAAGTGCACCTGCCAGTTGTCATGGGGGTTGACGTTGCCCATGGCAGCGGCGATACCACCCTCGGCCATCACAGTGTGTGCCTTGCCGAACAACGACTTACAGACAATCGCTGTGCGTTTGCCGTTGCTGCGCGCCTCGATCGCTGCACGGAGTCCAGCACCGCCCGCACCGATGACGACGACGTCGTATGTGTGGCGCTCGATCTCGCTCATCTAAGTCCTTTTCGACGTGCGCTGTTCGATGGTTCTAGAAGAAGGTGATATCGGTGACGCGGCCACTTGCCAACAGGTAGACATAGAAGTCAGCGAGCACCACCGTGCCGAGCGAGATCCACGCCCATTGCATGTGCTTCTTGTTGAGCTTGGAGACAAAGGTCCACATCTGATACCGCACCGGGTGCTTGCTGAAGTGGGTGATGCGGCCACCGACCGCGTTGCGGCACGAGTGACACGACAGGCTGTACATCCACAAACATGCGGCGTTGGCCACCAAGAGCAAGGTGCCCAAGCCCATGTGGCCCCACTGACCGTCGTGGTTGCGGAACGCGATGATGGCATCCCACGTGAGTACGACGTTGAGGAGAAGGCCGAGATAGAACGCGTATCGGTGCACATTGTTGAAGATCAGCGGGAGGCGACGCTCACCGGTGTACTTGCCATGCGGCTCTGCCACTGCGCACGCGGGCGGCGACATCCAGAACGCACGGTAGTAGGACTTGCGGTAGTAGTAGCACGTGAATCGAAAAGCCAACGGGATCCACGCAGTCAGGAGCGCGGGCGAGAGCGACCACCACGAGATCGGGGTATTCGCAAAGCCCGAACCTGGAACGCAGGTGTTGGACAAGCACGGCGAGTAATACACCGAGATGTATGGCTCGTAGAAGTAGTACTGATTGCTCAGCACCCGCCAGGTCGAATAGACCAAGAAACCCGACAGCGCGATGAAGGTCACCAGCGGAGTGATCCACCAGCGATCCGTACGCAGGGTCTTGGCCCCGATCTGGGCACGCCCTGGTGCCTCAATGCCGGTCGTCGCCATGTGGCTTCCTGCCCGTCCACGCGTGATCAATTGATGTGCGCTTGAGTGTGCCACCAAGGGGAGCCTTAGGCGTACTCACATTGCCCCCAAAACGCACATCGTGACCGATCCCACATTGTCGACTGCGTGACCGCCGCGGGCACTGCTAGGCCGCTCCCCCGAGAAATCTTGGCCGCTAACCACCCCAGCAGGTCGCACTTCTCATAGCCTGCGGGTATGGCCGCTTCCCCTGTACCCAGCGACGTTCGACGCGACACCGCAGTCGACCCCGTTATGAACCCAGCCCCAGGCTCTGGGTTCGAGGCACCAGGCGAGGCTGAGCAACGCCGCAGAGAGGCAGTTGAACTCGCGGCCGCGATGATCCGCGTCGACTCGACCAACGGCAACGAGACGGCAGTTGCTGAGATCCTCGCTGGCTACTTCGGGAGCGCTGGTATCGAGGTCGAACTCATTGCACGCGACCCCGCTCGAGCAAACATAGTTGCGCGAATCCCTGGAACTGCTTCTGGCCCAACGCTTTCCTTCGTCGGCCACAGCGACGTCGTGCCCGCCGATGCTCGAGACTGGGACCACCCACCGTTCGCGGCCGAAATCGACGACGACGGCTACATGTGGGGTCGAGGCGCAATCGACATGAAGAACGAAGTGGCTTCGCGGGCCGCTGCCATGGCCTCGCTCGCCCGAACCGGCTGGCGCGGTACTGGCGACCTCCTCTTCGTCTGCGTCTCCGATGAAGAGGACGGTTCCGCCGACGTCGGGATGAACTGGCTTGTGCTCGAACGACCAGACATCGCGACGACCTACGCATTGAACGAAGGCGGCGGGCTCGCGTACACGCTGGTGGACGATCGCTACGTGATCGATATTGCTGTCGGCGAGAAGGGCACCTGCCCAATCCTCGTGGAGACCATCGGCGAAGCCGGACACGCCTCGGTGCCCACCCTGGGCGATAACGCAGTGCCCCTACTTGGTCGACTCCTCGCCACCTTGGGCAAAGGCCAGGCTGAGCCGATCGACCATCCGGCAGTGCGCTCGATGATCGACGCGCTGCTAGGCGAGGTCGGGGTTGTCGACCGGCTGGGGATTGAGCAGGCGATCGCCCTCGCGTCAGCCAAGCATCCCAAGTGGCGTCACGCACTGACCTCGGTAGCTGGCACCACGATGGCGCCGACCATGCTGCACGGCTCATCGGCTCGCAACGTGATGCCAGCGCGCGCCGCTGTCGAGCTTGACTGCCGCATCCTGCCCGGCACCACTGAGGCTGAAGTGCTTGAAGCAGTGCGACGACGCCTCGGTGATGACGTCGCGTATGAGTTGTCGGTGATCCATGGCTCGGCAATCCACGGCAATGCATCAGAGCCCAGCGGCCCGTTGTGGGATCTCATCTCCAGTTATGTAGCCGAGGAACTAAGCGCGAGCCTGATGCCCGTGCTGTGCACCGGATTCACTGACTCGGTATACCTGCGACGCGAATTCGGCACTGTCGCATATGGATTTAGCCCCTTTGCCTCAACGCCGAGCGACATCTTGGAAGCTGGGTATCACAACAAGAACGAACGAGTGCACATCGACGACATCACGTTGTCGGCTGACTTCCACGTACACGCCGCACGTACTCTGCTCGGTTGACGCTGACTGACGCTGACTGATCTCAACCTGCTAGTCCAGCGGGTGCAAGAACAAGCCACTAGCGAGTTTGGGCTCGAACCAAGTCGACTTCGGTGGCATCACCTGACCGGCATCCGCAACGCTGACGAGTTCCTCAGTCGACGTCGGAAAGAGCGTAAAGCCTACGGCTGCACGGCCTGAGGACATCAAGCGTTCGATCTCGGCAGTGCCGCGAATCCCACCCACGAATGCGATGCGAGAGTCGGTACGCGGATCGCCGATCGACAGCAACGGCGCCAGGACTTGATCTTGCAGGATTGAGACGTCGAGACGAGCGAGCGGATCACTCTCGTCGACCACTCGGGCGCGTGCTAGAAACCATCGTCCATCGAGATGGATACCGAACTCGTGTCGAGTAACTGGCGACACAGCGGACGGCGCATCAGTGATATCGAAGACATCAGCCAAGGCTGCAAGAAACTCCGCAGGGGTGCGACCGACGAGATCAACCACCACGCGGTTGTAGGCCATGACATGAACGTCATCGAGTGGAAACACGACTGCGAGGAACGCGTCATGCTCACCAGGTTGCCCAGCGCGCGCTGCGTGAACTCGCGACGCCGCGGCGCTGCGGTGATGCCCATCGGCCACGTAGAGGTGGCCGGTGGCTGCAAGTGCGTGATGCAGCGCCGCAACTTCCGCCGCGTCGCTCACCACCCACAACGTGTGCGAAATACCATCGCGCGCAACGAGATCAACATCTGGCTTACGCGCGACAACGCGGCCGACTATGGCGTCAACATCAGCCGATCGGCGGGCTAACAAGAACACCGGTTCGTCTTGGGTATCGAGTGCAGCGATGTGACGTACCCGATCAAGTTCCTTGTCGGGTCGGGTGAATTCGTGAATGCGCACTCGATCTGCGTTGTAATCCTCGACCGACACAGCGGCCACGATGCCGGTCTGAACGACCTCGCCCATCACCAAGCGGTACACCGAATATGTTGGAACTTCGTCCCTGACCAGCACTCCGCGCGCGATGAACTCATCAAGGTTCGCGCGCCCACGCGCATAGACCTCATCGGCGTGCGGGTCGACACTGGCAGGTAGATCGATCTCTGGACGAGACACACGAAGGAACGAGTCTGCGTCGCCGCCGGCATATGCCCGAGCCTCCTCAACGTCGATGACGTCGTAGGGCGGGCAGATGACGCGCTGCTCAAGTCCGACTGCGGGCCGTAGAGCGCGAAACGGGCGAACGTCAACCACAAGAACCTCCGTCGATGGGTATAGGACGAACCTATCGGCAGCCGCCCTCGCTGGTGCGCACAGGTCAAGACCCAAGGCGCCGCGACCTAGGGGTACGGACATTTTGGTACAGACCTAATGACCACTAGATCTAGTGACCAATCTCTAGTGACCAAGCTCTAGTGACCAAGCTCCCAAGCTCGCACGCCGCCGACAATGCCGGCGCTGTTGGGCACGATCACAACATCATCGCCCAGCGCGGCAATGACTTCAGCGCTCAGAACTCGCGCATTGCCCCCGCCGAGATAGAGGCGATCCCACATGAACACCGGCCGCAAGGCCTCGACGACTCGACGTACCCGGCGCGACCAGAAGGCCGGGCCCAGTCTTCGGCGCTCACGGTCGCCGATGTAAGTGTCATAGCTGAGTCCCCAGCGAACGGGGGCCTGCGAGAGCTCGAGGTGCGGAGCCAAGTGGCCGCCGTCAAAGAGCGCACAACCCAACCCCGTGCCCAGGGTAAGAACCAGTTCGAGCCCCATGCCGGTAACGACACCAGCGCCATGGACTTCGGCGTCGTTGAGAACAAGAGTCGGTATGCCGAATCGCTTGGTGAGCGCATCGCGAGCATCGAAGCCGCTCCACTGGTCAAATAAGTCAGCGCTGACACGAGTCCGAGGTCCGCCTTCTGTCACATAGTGCGGGGTCGCGATAACCACACCGTGGCGAACCATCCCTGGAATACCGACTGTCGCGCGATCGGCAGCGGGCAAAGCGGCCGCGAGCTCACCGAGTGCGTCCACAAAGCGCTCCACGGACAGGGGATACGGGGTCGCGATCCGCTGGGCCTTAACCCGCAGGGTCCCGGCTTCGTCCAGGACCGAACCCTTGATGCCCGTGCCACCGCAATCGATCGCCAGAGTCAATCCCACTCGCACAGTGTGTCGTGCCCGCGGCCGAGAGCGGGGTAAACGCGCGAAGTGTGGTCAGCTCAGCCGACGTGCGCGAGCGGCGCCTCGTCGTCCTCTCGCACGGCATCCTTGCCAATAGTCAGCATGAACGCGGTGACCACAGCCGCAATCAGCAACATCACACCGCCGACCGCGAACGATCGGGTGTAGCCAGCGGTAAGGCCAGCCGCGACTGAAGCTGCACCGATGGTGTCGTGCGACGTGAGGTAAGCGGTCGTGGCAGCCACTGCAACTGTGTTGAGCAACGCCGTACCGACCGCACCACCAACCTGCTGCGAGGTATTGATAAGCGCCGAGCCAACCCCAGCGTCCTGCCGTCCGATCCCGTGCAAGGCGACAGATGACACAGGGATGAAGTTGAAAGCCATACCTAGGCTGATCAAGATCATGGCAGGGAGAATGTGCACTGCGTAGCTGGACCCAGGCTCGAGACGTGAGAGCCAGAACAGCCCGAGGGCGCCAGCGATCAGACCGGGCACCATGAGCGGCTTCGGGCCAACCTTCGGCAGCAACTGACTTGCCACACCAGCTCCGGCGATGATGCCCACGCTGAACGGTAGGAACGCGAAGCCGGCCCGGATGGGCGAGTAGCCCTGCACTACCTGAAGGTAGAGGCCGAGGAACAGGAACATCGCGAACAGGCCGATGCCGACAATGAGGGAGATGAGGTACGCGGCGCCCCTGTTGCGGTTCAGCAGAATCCGCATGGGCACCAGCGGGTTAGTCACTCGATTCTCGATGACGAAGAAGGACACCAGCATCAGTGCTGAGAAGCCAAAGCAGGCCAAGGTGGTGCCATCAGTCCAGTGCGCTGAATCGGTAAATGCCTTGGGCGCCGCGCGAGTGAAGCCATAGACCAGCGACACAAGACCAGCAGTAGCGGTGATCGCTCCGGCGATGTCGTACTGCGGGTGGCCTTCGGCCTTGCTCTCGCGGACGAACGGGATCGCCAGCAGTACCGCCGTGATCGCGATGGGAGTGTTAACCAGCAGACACCAGCGCCACGACAGGTACTCGGTCAGCACACCGCCCAGCAACAAGCCCAGAGCCGCACCACCACCAGCGATTGCGCCGTACACCCCGAACGCGCGGGCACGCTCCTTGGGTTCGTGGAAGGTCACCGTGATCAACGACAGTGCCGCAGGGGCGAGCAGTGCGGCGAAGACGCCCTGCAGAGCGCGAGCGCCAAACAAGAAGCCAGCACTAGGTGCAAAGCCACCGAGGGCGGACGCGGCCGCAAAACCGAGAAGCCCGATCATGAACATCTTCTTACGTCCAACGTAATCGGCAATGCGGCCACCGAGCAGAAGTAGGCCACCGAACGCGAGCGTGTAGGCGGTCACCATCCACTGCTGGTTTGCATCAGAGATGCCCAGATCGGCCTTCGCCGAAGGCAGCGCCAGATTGACGATAGAGGCGTCCAGAACGACCATCAACTGCGCGATAGCGATGACGGCCAAAGCCCGCCAACGCAGCGGGTCAGGTGCCGCCGAAGTGCTATCAGCAACGCGCGACGAGTCAACTGGTGCAGACATGCCAAGAACCCCCATGGGTAAATTCAACGAACATCAACCCGTGCCGGGTCATCGCGATAAGTCTGCCTTATCCACCGATACTTGGCGAAACGAAGACCGATCGCTACTTGTTCTTCTGGTCATGAGCAGCAAGGCGAGCCAGGTAGGCGTTGTATTCGGCCAACTCATCGCCAACGGCTGATCCCGATGCCGCGGCGCGATCTTGTCGGCGATCGCTTCGCCGGGCTTCGCGCTCGTCTGCTCTCATCCAATGCACGAACATCACAATCATCATGATGAGCATCGGCACCTCACCCATAGCCCAGCCAAGCCCGCCACCTAGATGCTGGTCAGCTAGTAGATCGGTGGCGTACGGGCGCTGCAGCGAAGAGTAGAAACTCTCGGCCAGTACCACTGAGGTCATCATCAAGGCCACGTTGAAGAAGGCGTGCAGCGGCATGACCACGAGCATGATCACCATCCGCGCTAGGTGCGGTGGCCGGTTGGGTCCGGGGTCAATCCCACCGAGCACCCAGAAGAATAAAGCTCCAGCAAGCAGGAAATGCACGCCCATGCCCACATGCCCCCAATGGCTCGAGATGAGCCAGGGGAAGAGCGAGGTGAAGTACAGGGCGTAGAAGCCACCCACGAAGATGACTGAAGCAACGACCGGGTGCGAGAGGAATCGGATCACTCGCGAGTGCAGGACGCGCAGAAGTAACTCGCGAGCACCTCGCTCATCGCTCTCGCGCGGGAGGGCTCGTAGGGCGAGCGTGATCGGCGCGCCCAGCACGAGAAAGATCGGCACAATCATGCTCTCGACCATGTGCACTGCCATGTGCACGCTGAACATCACGTGCGCGTACGTGGCGAGTCCGGAATTTGTGACGAAAGCGAGTAGCGCCAAGCCCGCGAACCAAGACACAGTGCGAAGCGGTGGCCAGATGTCGCCGGATGCGCGTAATCGTTGGACACCGGTGAGGTACAGAGCCCCCAACAAGATCACAACCATCAACCAGAATCCGTCGAGGCGTGCCTGCCCCCACATGAGGTTTGCAAAGTCAGGTGCTGGCGGAAGGTCAAAACCCAGGAGCACCCGGGTTGGAGTGAGGTCGGCCAGCAGAACGGTTGGCGACACGGGTGGTGGCGTTCGCGAAAGGGCCACAGCCACACCGATTGTGGCGGCCATGACCAGCACCTCTACGCCGGCCACCCGAACGAATTCGATCCGCGTCGATTCGTGGCCAAGATTGGGAACGGTGCGACGACGATGCCAAATACCGAACAGCCCGATGACGATGATGAGCGCTACCTTCAGCAGGACGATGCGCCCGTACGACGTCGTGAGCAACTCTGTTGGGCTGGTGAGCCTGATCCAAGCACTGACGACACCGCTGCCGGCAACAGCGACCGCACACCAGAGCGCCAGACCAGAGAAGCGTGGCACTGCCACCGAATAGGAACGTCGATCGGTGATACCGATGAGCACCAGCGCCCACAGCCCGCCGCACCACAGACTCAGCGCCACAATATGAATCATGATGCTCGACACGGCGAGTGCGTGCTCCGAGGACGCGCCCGCGTGGCCGGTCAAGGAGGGCGGTAGCAGCGCCACTATGGCGATCAAACCGACTTCGATCGCACCTACGGTCGTCCGGATGAAGTAAGCCGACAACCCAACCACAGCGGCCAAAACCGCCTGCAGGACAAGGGATCTACCGGGGTCATAATCGCGGGCAAAACTCAACGCAGTTGTCGGATCAAGAATCTGCAGTACTGGTTCAGCGAGAACGTTAGAGATGGTAAAGATGAATTGCGCGATGACGCCGACAACCCAAACGAGCGCTGACCACCTTGCGGCCCGTGTCCACATCAGCCGAGCGCCCGACAGTTCAGAATCGCGAGCTGGCACAAGCACTGCGCCAAGCAGCAGGAAACCGACGGTGAGAACCGCTGCGCAATCGCTCAGAGTTCGACTCAGCGGCAGCCCCCAAGAAGTGAACATTCCCGGATCCGGGATGCCTTCAGGGCTCGCTACCGGCCGTCCATCACCGGTCCACAAGACGACCACCATGGCGAGCACCGCAACGAGTGCGCCACTGATCATGAGCCGAGCCTGAGTCGGCCGCCGGGAACTTGTCAGTGCGCTGGGAGGCTTTCCTGTGATGGTCACCGGCAGGAGTCCGCTATGCGCGATGGTCGATCCCGGAGACACCTCATGGTCGGCGACTCAATCGAGGTTCGGATCACGCCTGAATCATAAGGGCACCAGGGCGGCACGTTGTTGGTCAGAAAGGTTCCCGTTTGGCCCTACATGTCACGGACTGGAGTTAGCGTCAACTCACCGTAGACTCTGCCTTGCCTCATTTTGGGCGACGTAGTGAGCCCTGCCGCATAACCTACGCAGGAGCAAGTTACCGATCAAGATGTCGAGAGGAGTACTGATGCCCGATCATCTTCCCGTTGTGCTCGATGAACGGCGCCTCGCCTCGCTCGTCGAGGAGATTGGTGACCGCGATCTTGTTCACGAAGCGGTCCAAGCCTTTATTGACGAACTCCCCGGACGCCTGAGCGCCATCCGGGCGGCTGTGGAGTCCGGCGACCGCGGAAATATCCGCTCAGTGTCCCACGCACTTGGTTCGCCAGCCGCGATGCTAGGCGCAACTGCGGTTTCGGTGAGTACCCGAGAGATGCAGCTCGCGGCGATGAGCGAAGAGGAACAAGATCTCGATGAGCGGCTGACCGAAATAGAGACCGCCGCGGCCCTGTCGCATAAGGCCATGACCGACTATCTCATCGCGAACTAAGTCCCCTACGCGTCAGCGGTGGCATCGAGCCAGCGCCGCACCATTCCCTGAAGTCCGTCGATGCCAAAGGGTTTGCTCAGGTAGTCGTTCATGCCCGCAGACAAGCAGTCAGCCCGCTCCGACTCCGCAACGTGTGCGGTGAGCGCAACGATGGGCACATCAACTCGGGTGGCTCCACCCGGTGACTCACGCCATTGCTTGGTGGCCTCACGCCCGTCGAGATCGGGCATCCGGACATCCATCAGGATGAGTCCATAGGCCTTGTCCTTCATCGCCGCCAGGGCAGGAATGCCACCATCGACCACATCAGCATCAACCCCGATGCGGTTCAACATCGCACCAGCAAGTTTGCGGTTGATGTCGTTGTCATCGACCAACAGAACCCGCTGGCCTGATGAGGATTCGACAGCCTCCAACCGAGTGCGCGTAGCCACGACAAGTCGAGCGCGCGTCTGGTTGGCTGATTCCGAACTCAGTTCGAAACTACCCCCAAGAGCACGCGCAATGCGCGCAGCCTGGCTAAGTCCCCCGCCACCGATCACTCGCGCCGACGGATCCCACACGTAACCGGAGCCCGAGTCGATGACATCGACAATGAGTTCGTCAGATCGAAGGCCAAACACCACTTCGATCACCTCAGAGTCAGTGTGGGTCAGGGCGTTATCGACCAGAAAGGCCACTCCCCGGGTCAGCAACTCAACGTTCATGTCAAGACTGACATTGGCGCTGCCCTCGATTCGCTCGACCACGCGCCGATCCGCTAAGTGTTCATACGGAACCAGCACAGCACGCGATAACTCCAGCAGTTCGATGGTCTGACGTTCACCCGTGAAGCGCCGCTCACCACGGTCTACTACCGATACGAGTTTCGAGAGTTGCCGGCTAAGAGTTACGGAGTCGACTGACGAGAGTGCCGGCAACTGCTCGATCAAGCGTTGCAGGCTCTGCTCGGCATCGTGCGCCAGGAAGCCGAGAAACGAGTCCCGCGCCTGGTCAGCCATGAGGGCCTGACGCTGAAGTACCTGAATGTCTTCGGTGCGACGCTGCAACAGTTCCTCAAGCCGCTTGCGATCGGCAACACCCCTTTCCTCAGCCCGCTCCCACTCGATCGCACGGCCGAGTTGGGCGCCGAGCGCAGGCGCCAACTGCAAGAGCCGTTCATCAGCGTGACGTGGGCTCGGGCTCAAGAACTCGAGCACCGCAACGACATCGACACCTACGAGAACTGGAAACGCCCACGCGGCCCCCGCTCGCATATCGGCTTGCCTTGTCGCAGAAGCGATATCGCCAGCGTCCTGGATCCAGATGCTCTGGTGCGACGCGGCAACCTGCCCAGGTAATCCGTCCGGCGGGAAGAATCGACGGTCGAGAGTGGCAGTGACCATTCGCTCGAGGAAGTCGATTTGGTTCTGGTCGGCATCCCAAATGTCGGCGCTGACAAATGCGCCGTCTTCCTCAACCACGAAGACATGCGAGACGGCGAACCGGCAGTGCCTGCGTATCGCCTTCGCCGCCGCCGCCAGCGCGGAGTGCGAACCTGCACTCTCGTTGACGATGACAGCGATGGCGGCAAGAAGCTCTACTTCTCGAGCGTTCTCGTAGGCACGCCGCAGTTGACTTTCGGCCGTGGCCTCGGCCTCGAGACGGGCCGCCTTGTCGCGTGCCGCACGTCGCTCGAGTCGCGCTAGCGCCAACTCCTCACTCATGGAGTTGAACCCGAATCAGACAACTGGCATCCCCACGAAGGGTGCAGCGTGGCTGCGACAACGTCACAGTGGAGCCGTAATGCTCGGCTGCGCCCAGAATCAGGCCTTCGGCGAAATCACAACGCTGCCGGGCCGACCGATAGACCAGATCTAAAGTCTTGTCGTCGATCAAGTCGAAGTCGAATTCGGGAACGATCGCGCCCGGGTACAACTTCAACACCTCGGGATGAATGATCGAGTCCAGAGTCAGCAGGAATGAAAAAACCTCCACGTGAGGTGTGAAGAAATCCGGGTAGCGCTCATAAAGTCGGCTGATGCTCTGGTGCCCGACATGACGCATCACGTCGCCAGTGTCGGCGCCGAGCCGGCCGCCGACGACGGCTGCAATGTCGAGTAGTTCAGAGTCGGGGTAGGTGCCCAACGAGGTATAGGCGCCCACCACTCCCGCGTTATCGATGACGTCGTCCCAGGCGTCGACCCCAAGCTCTGCAATGACGACGGACTCGACCAGGTTGAAGATGATCCCCTTCATCGACTCTCCTTCAGGGCTGGTATCGAGATGATGCGATCGATCTGATGGCGTAACTCACCTAGATCGACAGGCTTGCGTAGTAGCCCGTCCATCCCTGCCGCCCGGCACCGAGCGACAAAATCCTCGTCGGCGGCGGCTACTAAGCCAACGATGGGAGTTCGGGAGACGCGCGGGTCGGAGAAGGCACGGATGGCCGCTGTTACCTCGAAGCCGTCCATGCCCGGCATATCGATATCTAGCAGGACAACTCCGTACCTCACCCGGTGAGTCAAGGCCTCAATCGCTTGTGCACCCGACGAAACCGCACGGGCCGGAATACCGAGCCGAGCCACCTGTCTCATCAGCAGAGCACGTTGCACCTCAGAATCATCGACCACGAGCGCGATCGCATCAACGGCCGCGGTCTGGGTTTCGGCTTCCTTCGGAGGTTCATTCGCGCTTGCACCAAAGCCGCTGACCGCGGGGAGGGCAATCGAGAAGCGGAATCTGGAGCCTTCCCCCTCAACACTGTCGACACTGAGCGAACCGCCCATGAGCGAGACCAGCCTGTCGGCGATTGCTAGACCCAAGCCAGTACCGTCCTGCCCTCGCCTCGCCTGAACGAACGGATCGAAGATCATGGCAATGCGATCCGCTGGGATGCCACGTCCAGAGTCACGCACCTCGAACACAATGAGCGGCTCGCCACTGGCATCGGTGTCATACCGCGCATCAATGTCGACTGACCCGCTGGCCGTGAACTTGACCGCGTTGCCCGCGAGGTTGATCAGAATCTGGCGCAGTCGGCTCGCGTCACCAAGCACCAGCGGCGGAACGACTGGATCGACATAGGACGATAGGACGAGCCCCTTGGCTTGCGCCTGCGATCGCAGCAGCCCAGCCACGCCGTTGACGACTTCAACGATGCTCATCGGCTCAGTGACCAAATCGACACGGCCCGCCTCGACCTTGTTGAGGTCAAGGATGTCATTGATGATTCCGACGAGCGCTTGGGCGGAGGCGCTCACGACATCCGCGAGCTCACGCTGATCGACGTCCAGAGGAGTGGTTTGAAGCAGTTCGATGGTGGCCAGAATCCCATGCATCGGAGTACGAATCTCATGGCTCATCGACGCAAGGAACTGCCCCTTGGCATCCGATGCCGCGATCGCCTGATCCCGCGCCTGCGCGAGATTGTGCTGATACTGGACTCGGTCGGTGATGTCGCGAAACATCCAGATGGCACCGAGATCTGAGCCCTCCTGGACGATTGGCTCGAAGTCGAACTCAAGCACGCGACCATCAGACAGTTCGAGTGATTCGCCCAGTACTGGCCAGCGACGGTTCAGCAACTCCTCGGTGCGACGCAAAAAAACACTTGGCCGGTCGGCACTGGAGATGAGCTGGGAGAAGGCCACGGACACCGGCCGGCCAACCAGGTCTGATGGCAGTGACGCCGAGTGGAAGATGCCAAACAGAACCTCGTTGGCCAGGACCACAGACCTCGACGCGTCCTCAACCAGCACGCCTGAGTGCATGTGAGAAAGCAGGCTGCTCAGCCGTGAAGTCGTGTCGCGCAACTCAAACTCAGCATGCTTTGCGTCAGTGATATCGAGCATGAAACCGACCCGCTGGCTACCACCCTGTTCATCCTCGACGACATTGTCGACGTTGCGAATCCAGACGACGTGGCCATCAGCGGCGACGATCCGAAACTCGTGATCGAACGGTGTGTTGTCTCGGTCGGACGCAACATGTGCCCGCCAGATGCGCTGACGATCATCGGGATGAATGATCTCGAGGAAGAATCCTGGCTCTTCAGTCCAGCGGCTGACCGAATAACCCAACCAAGCCTCAACTCCTGGCGAGACGAACTCCGCTACCGGGGTCGGTCCGATTTGGTCGATGTACATCACAAGTGGCTGCAACTCGACGATCGAGCGGTAGCGCGCCTCAGCGTGGGTCAGATCACGGTTGGCAGCTGTCAAATCATGAGTGGTAGCAAGCAATTCCGAGTTCAGGATCCCAAGGTCGCGCAAACTGCGCTCGACGCCCTGCTGCAAGAGCAGCAAGTCGGGAGTCTGGTCGATGCCCGCGAAATCGGCGGGCGTTAGGCCAGCCGCTTCGAGTTCTCCGGACGAAGCTACGACCGGTGCCCCGACCAGTAAAATTCGCGCCGGATCTTCCAATACGAGCGACTGAAAGCGGAAACGCAACTGTGACCCAGCCAACGCCACAATGATCAGTTCGCCAGCTCCGTCGACCAAGGATCGGAAGTCAACCGGCGCGATCGGACGGACCGGCGCGAAGACTTCCCACAGCGGCTGGCCGGCGCTCGCGATCCCCAGCCGGGCAAACGAGGGCCCGAGCCGCTGAATTCGCAACTGGTCATCGACGATCACCCCGAAGGGCACCACCCGATCAAGATCTTCACTACGAAGTGTGACGTCCACGATCCTCAGCCCCCGAGGGCGACGTGGAAAACGTCATAGGGAGCAGCCGGACTCGGCGGGGCGACATGGGTGACCGTGGCCGGGGTGCCATAAAGCTGGCCCAGGCCTTCAAGCAGCCCGACAACGAAGGGGGCGAGCCCGACCCGCACAGATGTGTAGTGCACCTCTAGTTTGCCTGGACCTATCTCCAGCACAGCGAATGAAGGTGGACGAAGATCGGGGTACAGACTTTGGATCCGCGCATGCATTAAATCGAGGTTGTGCAGGACCGAATACACACTCGTGCCGGTGGCACCCAAGACGTCCGCGTAGTTCTCCGGGCCGACCCGGTTGGACCAATAGGTGCCGAACTGGCGAAGGAGTTCATCCTGAGCAACGTCTAACTCTGCGCTCGCCGCTGCGACCAACGCATAGGTGTCGGCATCCTGGTAATAGTGCAGCGCTGCGAAAGTCTCAACAGTGTCAGCTCGCCGAGCGATTCGACTCCAGGCATCAGCACCAGCCACTTCAGTGACCAGGCGACGCATCGCTTCATTGATCAACCCGTACACATGCACCTCCCCTGGCACCGCACGATCGAGGTTATCGCTGGCCTGCTGGCTCAACCCTGCCAGCTCAAGTCCGAAGCAGGGTCACTCGATCAAGCAGGCTCGAAGCGATAGCCGACGCCACGCAGGGTACGAATGTGACGCGGCGCGGAAGCCGACTCACCAAGCTTTTTGCGCAACTTCCCCATGTGAACTTCGATGACGTGATCATCACCGAACCAGTCACCCCACACGTGCTCGAGCAGCTGCTCACGAGTGAAGGTGCGCCGTGGACTCCCGGAGAGGAGTTCGAGGATGTCGAACTCAATCTTGGTGAGGTCGACCGCCTCGCCCTCGACCGTGACTTCGCGGGCAATCGGATCGATGATCAGGTGCCCGAAGTCACGGGACTCACGCTCAGTCGCGGCTCTGGGACGACGGCGCATCGCGCGGATACGCGCGGCAAGTTCACGTGGCGAGAACGGCTTGGTCACGTAGTCGTCAGCACCGACAGTCAGACCGACGATCTTGTCGACCTCGTCGTCGCGTGCGGTCACCATCACGATGTAAGCATCACTGAACCCGCGAATTTCGCGGCAGACTTCGACCCCATCGGTATCGGGCAGGGATAGGTCGAGCACCACAAGTTCGGGACGCTCAGCACGGGCATACTCAACGCCTCGACGACCCTGCGGAGTCGCCACAACCGAATAGCCCTCTTTCTCAAGCAGACCGCGGACGAGCAGCGTGATCTCCGGCGAGTCCTCGATGATGAGGGCCTGAGGGCGTTCCGTAGTCACCGATGACGTCCTTTCCGGGGCCGAGCGGTGGAGGGGTGGCTTACTTGCTTACACCTTGCTTGCTTACACACTGTGACAGTGACGACCTGGCGTTGCGGCCCTAATGCACCCGAATGGAGGTATCGGCAGGCTCCCCGCCGACCCCAATTCTCGTGTTCAGGCTCTGCAATTCATCAACTTGGCCTCAACTCTACTCGGGAAACCCACTCAGGTAGGGCAAGTAGGCCAACGCAGCATGAGTCGGTCACCGCCACGCTTTCCCGGTGGTAATTGTCGAACTCCCGGCCGCCAAGTGCGCTTGCTGGTTACGGTGCGTAGAACACCAACGTGCCAGGGGGCGTCATGCAAGTGGCTACAGCAGCCGACATAGGTAACCGGATCGCAAACCTCGGCCCTAAGCCACGAGTTGTCGCAAGTGGGAACTTCGCTACTCCGATGGCTGCGATCACCTCGATCGACGAGCAGTGTGCCGAGTACGTCCTGCACATTCTCAATGCCCAAGGGGGCCTACCCGACCGACCTGGAGTTGAGTACGAGACCTGCTTCGTCGGCCCAGGGATGCGTGCCAGCGCACGACTGCGGTACCTGCCAGCCCGACTTTCGATGGTGCCCTCACTGTTCAGCCTCACCTGCATACCGAACGTGGTTCTACTGCACACCTCGTTACCGCGAGAGGGACGGGTCTCGATGGGCATCGAGGTCAACATCCTGCCTGCCGCGGTCGAGGCGGTGAAGCGCCACGGAGGCCTCGTGGTGGCCCAGATGAATCAGCAGATGCCCTACACCTTCGGCGATGCCGAAATCGACATCAATGACATCGACCTCGCATTCGAGATCGACCAACAACTGCCATCCCCCACCACCCCCCCATCTGACGAAGTAGCCGAAACCATCGGCGAACGGGTCGCGCAACGGGTGAGCAATGGCTCGACACTTCAGCTTGGCATCGGCGCCGTTCCTGACGCCGTCCTAAGAAGCCTGACAACCCGCCATGGGCTGCGTATCTGGAGCGAGACATTCAGTGACGGCGTACTCGCACTTGATCGCGCTGGGGCACTTGATCCCGACCAGATGTTGACTTCGTCATTCATGTTTGGTTCAGCGCAGTTCTACGAATGGGTCGACCACAACCCTCGAATCCAGATGCGCCGAACCGAGATCACGAACGAGCCTGCTCTCATTGCCCGCAACCCGCTGATGACGTCTGTGAACACCGCTCTTGAAGTCGATCTGTTCGCACAAGCAAACGCATCACGAGTAGCGGGTCGGATCTACTCTGGCTTCGGCGGGCAAACCGACTTCATTGTCGGGGCCTTGCATTCACCTGGCGGACAAGCGATTATCGCCCTTCGCTCTTGGCATCCACGCGCGGCGGTGTCAACCATCGTCCCTTTTATCAACGAACCAGTCACATCTTTTCAAGCCACTGCCATCGTGACCGAGCAGGGCACCGCGCCGATCTGGGGATACGACGATCGCGAGCAAGCAGCACACCTGATCGACCATGCGGCACACCCTGATGTCCGCGACGAATTGCGCGAGGAGGCAAGAGCCCTGCGCCTGGTCTAAGAGCCCTGCGTCTGGTCTCGTCGAGCAGCAAGACCGCCGAAATGCGTCCGCGAAGGCCGCCTTCGTGGTCATGTACGGGGTGGACCGACTCAGGAGTCGTGCACCAGCGGCGAAGTTCTGGCGAAGGAGCGGTAGCGTCGGCATCGTGATGTCACTGCGGTTAGCTGGTACGGACATCGCGAAGTACGTCATGATCGCGGTCCCAAGCCGTGCCACCACTGAGGCGGTGGCGCCAGCCGTACTAGTTGCCGCACTGGCAGTTGGCAGAAGCCCCGCCGAGGGAACCATCATTCTCGCCGGCCTCACCGGGCTGGCCGCGATCGGCGGCCCGTTCATCGGCGCCACCCAAGACCGAGCCCGGCGACCAGGCCGAGTGACCACAGCCGCAATAGTGGTGTTGGCCGCCGGCGTGGCACTACTCGCATTGCTCCTACCGACAGCACCCGTCGTCGTTCTCGTCGCGATCGCCTGCGTCGGCGGAATCGCCCAGCCAGCGCTCACCGGTGGTCTCACCGCACAACTCCCCGACCTCGTTCCAGCAAGTTCACTGACTCGCGCCTACGGGCTTGATGCCGCGACGTACAACATCGGCGCAATTGCAGGGCCACCACTGGCAGCGGCCTGCGTCGTATTCGGTCCGGTATACCCACTGCTGTTCACTCTGGGGTTGCTCGGGGTGGCCCTACTCATCCGGCCCTTCATCCCCTTCGCCGAACGCGAGCATCGGCTCCCCCGCCATTCCATGTGGCGTGATTTCACGACCGGTTTCCAAGGCTTGATCGCAACGCCAACTCTTGCGGCAGCCACCACCATCAGCACGATCGGCTTCGCTGGTCAGTCAGCATTCCTTGTCGCAGTTCCACTTATCGCACTCAACCTGACCGGCTCACTGGCCGCTGCTGGATTGATCTTTGGCGCCTCGGCTATCGGCGGAATCATTAGCAGCGGATGGATTTCTGTTCGACCAATTGGTGACACCGACCGAACGATGATCGTCTCTACGATCATCGTGACGTTCGCTTTGGTGCTGATGGCAATAGTTCACGCGTTCGCTCTCGTGGTGCTGCTGGCCTTCGTCCTTGGCCTCGCCGACGGACCACTGCTCACCGCTACCTTCGCAATCCGCACGCGCGAGGCCCCGGCAAAGATCCGCTCGCAGGTCTTCACCACCGGCGCCAGCGTGAAGACGACCTCATATGCCCTCACCACCGCAGTGTTCGGGCTGCTAGCTGGCTTAGGGCCGACCGCGATCCTGCTGCTCGGCGCTGCGATCCAGTTGCTGGCCATCGGCTCGCATCAACTCATCGAGCGACGCGGGTTTAGGTCTTTGCGCGCTGGCTAAACCTAGGGCTTTTCGACCCTCGAGAAATCGTTGCGGATGTCGCGTGCGCGATCTGCGAGGTCCCTGAAGTAATCCGTCTCGGTGATGGCACTCGCATCGGCCTGCGCCTTACCGCGATCGATCATTACCGTGAGCTTCTTGACCTCCTCGCGCAGCTTGGATTCACGCTGCACGATCTCGGCTCCCATCTTCTGGAACGCCCGAGCCAAGACACCGACTTCATCCTTGCGCGTGGCTGCCGAGTCGAGCATGACTGGATCGAAGGCGCCCTTCTCTAGCGCGAGTGCTGCATGCGTCATCTGTTCCACAGGGCGAACAAGGCGTCGACTCGACAGGAGCCCGATGAGCAAGCCCAGGATCAATACCGCGAAGCTCAGCAGACCCTGTTGGATCGCGGATGCGTTTCCGGGGGCCTCGACCTCAGCCTGCGGAACCGCAGATACAAGGGTCCAGCCGAGTTTGCCGAACGAGGAGACATCAACGCTCCACGACTCGTTTTGCCCACGGAACTCAGCAAGATCGTTGAAGTGGGCGGTCTTGCCACTGGCCTTGGGAGCTTGAGAAATCAAGGTCAATGCCAACGATCGACCCCAGTCGCTGTTCATGGCCTCGGCGACATTGCCGCCACTTGGCTGGACAACAATCTTGCCGTCGGAGTCGAGCACGAACAGCAAACCACTCTCGCTGAAGTTGATCTGGTCGAACGATTGCCCGAGAGCGACCTTTTCTTTCTCCAACTGCGCTGCCGCGGCCTGATCGATGTCATCGATGTACACGCCGGTGGCCAGAATCCAGTTCCATGGCGCGTAGTAATAGCTGTAGCTCAACTTCGGCGAGGCGACGGTTGAACCCAACCGGGGGAACAGGTAGTCGGTGTAGCCACTGCCGTTCTTCATTGCGACGTCGACAATGTCGCGCGGGTAGAACTTGCCAGCGGAGTCCTGGACCTTGCTGCGGTCAACCCCGATGATCTTGTTGAGAGCAGGAGGCCCCGCGATGATGTAGTACTTGGGGTTGTAGAGGAAGAAGTAATCCTTGTTGCCATAGAACTCAGTGCGAATCAGGTTCATGCCGGCTTCTTTGGCCTGCGCAGTCGTGATGGTGCCAGCCGCCGCCATCGCACGAAGCTGATCGAACGCAGTCAGCAACGGCGAGGCGATGTTCTTGAGTTGGCTTTTGCGCTGCTCGAGCATGGTCGCCCGGAATCGCTGCTGCTCGTCATACGCCTGCGAGATCAGCACACCGGTCGACTCGTGCGCATTGGCCATAGCGGCCTCCGAGCTCTGCGATGCGGTCGTGTGGGCGACGGACGCCGAGTAAGTGGCGGTCGCCAAAGCGCTGACGATCAGCAACACGGCAATGAGCGCGCCGATGCGTGATGACAGCGATGACCAGCGGGAGAACTCAGTACCGGAACTCATGTGGGGGCCTTCCATAATGTGGCAACGTCTGGTCGGCCGCAAAAGTTCGCGCTCCGACTAAATCAGACTGATGCTAGCCCGTCATAAGGCCATTACCTATCACCCAACTCGCATCACAACCATTCACCGGACCAGATCAACTCTGCTGGCGTAATCGGTTTGTCACGGGACGGGGGCAGGGCTCGGCGGCTCCGACGCGCCAGGTCCAGGTGTCCCGGCGAGCCGTGAAGGCAGCCTTAGGATCGGAAGCCTTGCGACACTTACTACTAGGAAGTCCCAGGCTGGACACGCCCAGCCAGCACTTACCAGCGAAAGCCTCACTCCAAGGAAACCCGATGTACAGCGATTCACCGCTGGAAATCTCGCCACGACCCGAAGCAGATGCGGCACTGGCGAAGTCAATTGCACGAGAACTATTCGACGTATCTGGCGAGGTCACCGAGCTTGGAAGTCAGCAGGACCGAAACTTCCGCATCCGCACCGAGGCCAACTCTGTCGTGCTGAAGATCGCCAATCAGTCTTGGCGCCGCGAGAACTTAGAGGCACAGAACGCCGCGCTGACCCACATTGCGGCACAGGATCATGATTTCCACTCCCCAGTGCCTTACGCCGCTATCGACGGTTCGCTCATGCGGGAAATCGAGATCGGTGACAGCCGCCACTTCGTCCGCTTGATCAGTTACGTGCACGGGCCACAGTTGTCCGGCCCCGGCTACCTCGCGCCCGTCGTGATAGCCGATCTCGGTCGGCTCGCGGGTCGCACGGCATTGGCTCTGAAGGATTTTGACCATCTCGGACTCGTCGGTGGGCAATGGGATCTCATGCGCGGGATGAGCCTCGTAGAGCAACTTGCGCCGTCGATACCGAACCCCACGGATCGCGCACACGTCATCGCCGCTGCAACAACTGCGGCGGCTCGCATTGAGCGCGTCGCGAACCAGCTTCGTATCCAGACCATCCACGGCGATGTCACTGACGACAACGTCGTGGCGGTACCGGATCACACACGACGGCTTCGTCCCAAAGGAGTGATCGACTTCGGCGACCTCACCCGCAGTTGGCTCATCGGCGAACTCGCGGTGACCTGTTCCTCGGTCTTACGCCACCGTCCTGACAATCCGATGTCGGTCATCGATGCGATTCGCGCCTTCCACGCACTTGTGCCACTACTCGACGCAGACGTCGAGGCGTTGTGGCCGCTCATCGTCATGCGCGGGGCTGTCCTGGTATCCGCGGGCGAGCATCAGTCCCAGCTCGACCCTGACAATCCCCTTGCTACCGAGCCACTCGACGGTGAACGGCTAATCTTCACCGTCGCAGATTCGGTGCCCTGCGAATTGGCTGAGGCCACGATCCGAGCCGCACTCGGCTGGGATCGACCGACTAGATACGACGCTGCATATGCGGCGATCCGCACTGCCGCACCGCTGCTTCCCGGCTTGCCCGCGCCAAGCCCCGTCGACCTTTCGTCGACGAGTTCACTTCTCGACGACGGGCGCTTCCTGCGCCCCACAATCGAGATTGATGTGCTCGCGGATGCCTTGCGGTACAGCGCAACTGCGAGCACCCGCTATGCCGAGGCACGACTCACCCGCACGACCGCAGACTCAGCCAAGGCGCCAGCAACGATCGCGCTCGGTGTTGATCTCGCGGTCCCGGTGGGTACTGCCCTTGCGGCGCCATGGGACCTTCAAGTGGTCGGCGCTAGCGACGACAGCCTCACGCTGGCCTCGGCGGCTGGACTGCTCAGACTTCGCGGAGTTTCCGGCGCGCCCGCCATCGGCTCAGTCCACGCGGCCGGATCTCAAATTGGCACGGTCACCAGCGGCCACCTGCATGCGCAGTTGATGGTGGACTCAAGCCTTGATAGCCCAGAGTTCGCCGACCCTCATACCGCGCCTGGCTGGCTCGCGTTGAGCCCCGACCCATCGCCTCTGTTTGGCTGCGACCTCACCGCGCCCCACGACGATGTCGAGGGCTTGCTGCAGCGTCGCGACGCAAGCTTTGCCAATCTGCAGGAGTACTACTACGAGTCGCCGATGCAGATCGAACGGGGCTGGCGTCATCACCTCATCGACACCACCGCCCGCTCCTACGTCGACATGGTCAACAACGTGGCAGTTGTGGGTCACGGGCACCCTCGTCTGGCCGACGCAGTGGATCGGCAGATGCGCAAGCTGAACACCAACTCGCGCTTCCACTTTGCGGCCGTCGCGGAGTTCTCCGAACGGCTCGCGGCGCTGGCCACCGATGAACTCGATACCGTCTTCTTGGTCAACAGCGGGTCTGAAGCTGTCGACCTCGCACTGAGAATCGCGCAGACGGTCACCGATCGCATCGACTTGATCGCCGTGCGCGAGGCGTATCACGGCTGGACGATGCTCTCCGACGCTGTGACTACCTCGCTCTACGACAACCCACGCGCGCTCGAGACTCGACCCGAATGGATCCACCTAGCATCCTCACCCAATCCCTACCGCGGGACCTGGCGTGGACCCGATGCGGCGGCCGGCTACATCGACGAGTTCACTCAACTGGTCGCTGACATGAGTGCGCAGGGGCGACCGCCTGCCGCCTTTATCTGTGAACCAGTTTTCGGAAATGCGGGCGGGGTGCTGCTACCCGACGGTTACCTCGCCGCCACATTCGCAGCGGTACGAGGGGCCGGGGGCCTCTGCATCGCAGACGAAGTGCAAGTCGGCTACGGCCGGCTCGGGCACTACTGGTGGGCCTATGAGATGCACGATGTCCGACCTGACATCGTCACCATCGCGAAGGCCATGGGTAACGGGCATCCACTTGGTGCCGTGATCACCACACGCGCCATCGCCGAGGCATTCGCCGCGCAGGGGTCGTTCTTCTCGTCCGCGGGTGGCAGCCCCGTGTCCTGCGTTGTCGGCACCACTGTGCTCGACATCATCGAAGACGAAGGGCTCCAGCGCAACGCTGCCGAAATCGGCGATCACCTCATCGCTCGTTGCACCGATCTCATGCTGCGATATCCCATCGTGGGCGCCGTTCACGGAATGGGTCTATACCTCGGTGTTGAGCTCGTGCGGTCACGCGAGTCACGTGAACCCGCCACCGCCGAGTGCCAAGCAATCTGCGACCGCCTTCGCGAACTCGGCATCATCGTCCAGCCCACAGGCGAACGAGCCAACGTGCTGAAGATGAAGCCGCCAATGTGCCTATCGCGCGCGAGCGCCGACTTCTACGTCGATCAACTCGAGGAAGTCTTGCGAAGCGGCTGGTGAATGCGCGTCACTGTGCATTCGGGCGCTGCGACACACTGACCCGAATGGCCCAACCGCACACGCTGGGTAAGCAGTTCGCGACGTATGGTTGGCAAGCGCGCGCCAGTGCGCAGGGAGGCCATGGGGGCCAGGTGAAAAGCTCGACCCGAACGGCCATGGTTGCTGCTGCCGCCATCGCCCTTGGCGCACTGACCCCTGGTCTCGCGGCAGCTACATCTGCGCCCAGCCCAACCACAGGAGTCATCACCTCCTCCCCGTCGGTTCCCAAGACAGCGAGCGCACCATCGGTCGGTGGCTCGACCCGCGATGTGCGCCGTCTTATCGTTCGAACGACTTCGGGTCGCATCATCAGCACCTCGATCAAGCAGGCCGCAGCGGCCTATGCCGGGGTTGCCTCCGCTAGCGCGCTAAGGCAAATGTCGAGCGGCTCCACCGTCGTCGAACTATCGGCGCCCGTCACACTCGCCGATGCCTGGACGGCCGCCAATGAACTCACCGCTCGCGGTGATGTCATCTCAGCCGAGCCCGACCGCTGGTTCACAGCGACAGTGGCGAGCCCCGTCACGACCTCGGATTCGTTCTTCCCCAAGCAATGGGACATGTGGGACTCGTCAGCGACGGCCCCTGCCGGCGGCTACTCGTCCAAGGCCAGCCAAGCCTGGCTGCGAACCACTGGCCACATCGACGGCGGTCCGACGATCGTTGTGGCTGTGCTCGACACCGGTATCACCCAGCATGTCGATCTCGCTGGGCAGACTGTCGCGGGCTACGACTTCGTCTCAGATCCGCTCACGGCTAACGACGGTGACGGACGAGATGCGAATCCGTCGGACCCAGGCGATTGGATCAGCGCGGCGGATGCTGCAAGCAATAGCTTCGCCGGCTGCGCCGAGTCCGACAGCTCGTGGCACGGCACGCACGTATCGGGCACGATCGCAGCGCTGCACAACTCGATCGGAATCAGCGGCATCGCACCCGGCGTGAAGATCCAGCCGGTGCGCATCCTGGGCAAGTGCGGCGGCGAACTGGCCGACGTCGCCGACGCAATCGAATGGGCATCTGGCGGCGCGGTCCTCAACGTGCCAGCGAACGCAACTCCCGCGTCCGTAATCAACCTTTCACTCGGTGGCCCCGGCCCCTGCACCCCAGAACTCCAGACCGCGATCACCGACGCCTACCTCCGGGGCACCACAGTGGTAGTGGCGGCGGGCAACGAGAACCAGCAAGTGGCAAGCGATGGCAGTGCAACCTCCGGTAGCGCGCCCGCCGACTGCGACCACGTCATCGCGGTGACCGCAACTGGTCGATCTGGCGCGCGAGCCAGTTACAGCAACTTCGGCACCGTCGCCTGGCCTGCCCCGGGTTCAGTGGCGCTCGCAGCCCAGGGCGGTGGCAATGACCTCGAAGCAGACAACATCCTCTCGACCGTCAACACGGGGCTCACCGTCCCCGAGGCCGACGGCTACGCGTGGTACGCGGGCACGAGCATGGCGGCGCCCCACGTGGCCGCCGCCGTTGCGCTCATGCAATCGCTGACCTCGACCCCGCTCTTGCCCGACGATGTGGTCAGGCGGTTGCGCGAGACCGCGACCCCGTTCACGACATCATCTGACTGCACGGCCATCACCTGCGGCGCGGGAATTCTCAACATCGCAGCCGCCTTGCCCACCCCGCCTGCGGCGCCTGAGTTCGTAGAAGCCATCGGCGCTGTCAGCGCGGTAAGCCTCACCTGGACCGCGGCCAACTGGGGTGGCTCGCCGATCACGGGGTACCACATCGAATATGAAGTCACCACCGACTCCCCACCTACCTGGCAGGACGTCACATCCAATACCGCCACGACCGGTACCACTTTCACCGTCTCGACTTCGACACTGCCAGCCTTTGTCGATGGCGTTTCCTACCTCTTCCGCGTGTCGGCCATCAGTCAATTCGGTGAGACCGCGCCACGCGACGCAATCAACGCCGCGAGCAGCGTCACCAGCCCCGTGCCCGACCAGGTCACCCAACCCAGCACCGCGCCAGGTGTCGAGACCTTCACCACCAATTGGACCCAACTCCTCAGCGGCGCGAACAGTTACTACGTCCAATACCACCGCCGCGGAAAGGTCGACCCGTGGGTCAGCGTCGCGGTCAACTCGATCCCTAGCGCAGAGTCCAACACCTTGACCCTCGCGCCCTGGACACTGGTCGGGGCCCCCGGAACATACGACGTGCGAGTAGCCGCAGTCGGGGGCTCAGGTATCGGGCCATCGAGCGAGCCGACCAGTGTCGTGGTGTCCGCGCTGACCCAGACCGCGACAGCATCGGCCAGCATCGTCCGTCCATTCCACGACGGCTTCCAAGATTCCGTCACCTTACGAGCCACCTCAAACAATCCACGGCCTGGAACGGCTAAAGTCCTTGATGCACAAGGAGTTACGGTAATATCCTGGCCCCTTGGAACTAACCTCACGCCGTTCTCCGTGGCCTGGACAGGTTTGAACTCAGCGCGCGTGCGAGTCAAAAACGGCACTTACCGATTCGTGGTCACTAGGCCAGCGCGTGCCGACACGCCAGAGGTGATCGCCACTCGCACGATCGTCGTCGCGGCAAGCCAGGTGACTGTCCCGGCAGTGACGCTGTCTCGAACCACGGTGTACCCGTACCACGATGGCTATGCCGACTCGATCGGTGTTCAGGCAACTGCCACCGTGCCAGCTACCTACACGATCAAAGTAATCAAGAGCGGTCGGGTGCTGTTCGCCAAGGCCCTCACCCGACGACAACTTGCGGCGTACACCTGGCTCGGTGTTGATGCAAAGGGCGTGGCACTTCCTGCCGGAACCTACATCCTGCGCGTCACTGCATTGGGCGGCGAAGGCTCCAGCAGGCTCAAGCAGAGTTCGGTCGTGGTCTCGAGCAAGCGTCTCAAGGCAGTCGTGTTCACCACAAAGGAACTCGTGCCCTCTGCCCTCATGCAAGCGCGAACTACCGGAGTAACCCAAACTGCATCCGGCGGATACGTCATCGAAGGCGCCGATGATCCAACGACCCCAGATCAGACCGAACTCAATCTTGCTACTTTCCGCTACGTGTTACCTGCGTCGGTTAAACCAGTGATCTTCCTGCAGGTCTGGACATGCGCGGATCGCGCCGCATCGGCCGGCTCGAACGCCTTCGAAGGCTTCTACAACGGTCCCGACGATAACCCCAACCTTCGCCCTGCGTGGCTATCGTCGATGGGCAACGACGCTGGATGCTACACACCTGCCTACGACACCGGTGACCAGATGAATGCTCCGAGCTTCTCGGTCTTCGGCGGTGCACTCCATTTCTGGGTCGGTAACGGTGGCGCCCCTGGCACCACGTGGGGCCTGGACTACTTCCTCATCTCAGGAACCAAGTACGTCCTAGTCTGACCAGCCCGCACCGCCGCATAACCAGCATCGGCCGCTACCCCCACGAGGTGCTCGCAACGTGCCCGACCGCGCCTGCCACCATGGGCCAGTGAACCCAGCCGAAACGACGCCTGTGAATCAGCAGGCAGTCGACGAAATCATCTCGCGGCTGCCCAGCCCGGGCACCGACTTCGGGCTCACCTTGCTGTGCATCGATGGCCCCGCAGGGTCAGGGAAAACGACTCTGGCACAAGCGATTACAGACGCGCTCGCGGTGCGCCAGATCTCAACTGTCGTGGTGCACGGTGACGAGATCTACGAAGGTTGGGCGGTTGATTCCCACTGCGGAAATCGGCTGGCTGCATTTCCTGCGCTAGCTCGACGCTTGGTTCGCGACCTGCTCGATCCGTGGGCGGCGGGCGAGCCAGGAAGCTACGGAGTGTGGGATTGGCTCTCAGGTTCATGGGGCGTCCCCAACATCGCGGCTCCTCCCCAACTCGCGATTCTCGAAGGGGTTGGGCTCGCGTCAGAGATGTTGCGCGAACGAGCCTCAATCAGTATCTGGATCGAGTCCGGCGACGATCGCGCCCGTCTCGAGCGGGTGCTAGCCCGCGATGGGGCAGCGATTCGGGACGAGATGATCCAGTGGCAGGTCGACGAGAAAGCATGGCACCTCCTCGATGACACTCGGGGCCAGTGCGAGTTGCGGCTCCGCACATGAGCCAACGAGCAAATCGGGATCTGCATCAACCCCACCCAGATCGGTTGGCGCTGGACCATCCGTTGCGCGAGAGGATTCTCGCGGCACATGATGCAGCGCTCGAACACGGCGACGACGGTTACCTAGATCCGGGCACCGGCTGGTGGGTGTTCAGCGCTGGCTATCTTGCTGATCGAGAAACCTGTTGCAACAGCGGTTGTCGGCATTGCCCTTACCAGGACTAGCGCAACTCGGCCAAGCAAGACTAGGTACCAGTAGCGCTGGTACCTAGAAGTCATCGTCGGCTAGAGGTGCTGCAGGAAGAGCGCCTTCTTGGGGCAGGCCGCGACAGCAGCTTCGGCCTGACGAAGTGCCCGCCCACGAGGTACCGCGTGAGTGTCCAAGATCGGATACCCCCACGAGTCGAGGGTGATCAGATCCGGAGCTAAGTGCGAGCAGATGCCGACGCCGTCGCAGATCGATGGATCGATCCGAAGGTGAGTCGTACCGTCAGGAGCCGGGCCCTCGCGAGCCTCACGCACTTTGGGCTTACCGCGACTCATGTGCCCTCCCCCGGTAACGGCATGATCCCGTAGACGCGAGCGCCACAGGTACGACCTTTCCTGTGCACACTGACGTCGTCAGCGAAGACCTGCAGGGCAGAGGTCAGCATGCGGATCGCACCATCAGGATGGCGACACGCACCACGCCCAGAGATCTCAGCCATGAACTGGTCAAGCTTCTTACGTCCTGATGGTGAAAGCTTTCCGGCCGTGAGGTCATCGCAAAGTTCGGCAACTGCAGCCAGGCCAAACACGCAGGGCCCACACTGGCGAGCCGACTGGTCGGCGAGATAGCGCACTAGTCGGGAGGCTTCCTCAATCCCGCATGCCTGGCTGGGCAGTGGCCCGATCAGACCGGCACCGATGGACAGGCCAGCACTACGCAGTGCGCCGATATCGACGGGAAGGGATGCGATGTCTGACCACGACACCCACGATCCCCCATACCCACCAAGCAACACCGCGGACGGTGCCCCGTGCGGCATGTCGGCCCAATGCTCGGCAACCACCTGCCCGATCGTGACCGTATGGGGGACTTCGACTACCCGCCGATACCCCCGCGAGATGACGGTGAGCAGCGAGGTCGGCTCATAATTTTCGGCTCCTCGCGCTGCCACCACAGCCGCGCGGGCCATCGTCTCGGTGTTGTTCACCAGCACTGTGGGGTAACCGTCCGACCACGGCTGCGCCGGGTTGGCGACAAAGCGCGGCAGTGTGGGGCCGCCCTCAAGCGTTCGAATGATCGAGGTGGCCTCGCCTGACAAGTAACGGCTCGGGGCAAGCACCACGCGAATCGGGGGGTCAGGCTCACCAGCTGCAACTCGCTCGCGGATAGCAAGCGTGACTGAACCAGTGGTGGCCTCGGCACCTTCGTGCAGCCACACAACGCCTTCGACTGCCTGTACCGCATTGATCGCCGCCACCAGACCGTCGAGCACGAGGTGGGGACGGGTCTGCAACAAGGTCGCGTCCTTGGCGCTGCCAGGTTCACCCTCGGCACCGTTGACCACGACGGCTCCACCAGTACCTGCGGCGGCAACTGAACGCCACTTGACGGCCGCCGGGAAGTGGCCACCCCCTCTGCCCGTCAGCGCGACCGCGCCCAAGTCGTCCAACAGCCGTGCAGTGAGCCCCACAACAGTGCCGGGATGTGCGCCAAACTCGGAGCGGTGCGTGACTAGGTCGTGGCGGCGAACTCCGGTGAGTAATTCGGTGTCATCGCGTGACACGATCGCCACCTCAGCGCCGAGAATTCCGCGCATCTGGCTCGGCGCGATCTCGGGTGCCCCAGCGTCGACACTCATCGCCGCTGCTTTCGATTCGACCCACGGCCCGAACGACCAATCGTGAGATCGCGCGCGGGAGCGCCATGCACTGGATGTTCGCTCGCCCGGTCTGCAGCCAACTCGGCGACAGCATCTTGGGTCGTGCGCGCGGTGTAACGACTGATCGCCAGTGCTGCGACCGCAATCCCCGTAACCACATACACACCAAGCAGAACTGCGGTATCGGCCCCGGCGAGTACACCGTGCAGCCACACCAAAATGAGCGAGACAATGGCGACCTTGTGGATCGGCCACCACACACGCTGAGCAATACGGCCAGCAAGTGCCGCGGTCAGACCAGCGGCTAGGCCAGCGTAAAGACCGATAACCCCGAGGGTGACGGCCAGTGGTCGGTACCCCGCGCCCATCGGCACGAACGAGCCCCACCAGCCGACATTGGCGTACTTATCGGTGGCAAGCACGAAGATGTGCAACGCCACGAATACGAAGGTGAAGACCGACAAGGTCACATGCACGCGGATTCGGGTAGCCGAACTTGGCCGACGCCAGCGAGCCCTGCGAGGATGCGAGAGCAGCAGGCCAAGGAAAACCAGCGCTACCAACAGCAGGTAGGACGTGAGACCGGCTGCTCGCCCCAGGATCCAGGGGGCCATCCGATCGCCGACGATCGCCGAGACAGCAGCACCGATAAACCATGAGGTCAGGACTGCGCTCACAGTGACAGCGGCGACCAGCCCTGCGCCCCACACAACCGTGCGAGTGTGACTGACACCTGCGGTGCCAGCGGTTTCATGCGACATGCGATACCTGCCAAGCGACATAGTCGCGCATGGCGCGACTGGTGGTGACCCGTCCATCGACATCGACCCATAACGCGGCCAAACCGCGTTCATCCGCCTCACGACGGATCGAAGGCCTTCCGACGATGAACAAGGACTTGCTCCAAACTTCAGCGTACGCAGGGTCGGGATCGACAACTGTGACGGCGCGCAGATCCGATTGCGCCGAACGTCGGGTACGGGGATCAATGATGTGGTGCACCTGCGACCCGCCTGCGACCCAGGACCGAATCCGAATCGACGACGTTGCGACCGCGCGGTCGGTGAGGCGCAGAACGGCGACGGGTTCGGTACCACCCAGCGGATCCTCGACCCCAATGAGCCAACCGTCGCCGTCGGGGCCACCGCCGAGTGCAAGGACGTCACCACCGGCCTCAACCAGCACGGCTGCTCCGCAGCCGGCCAACTGCTCGCCAGCCCACCGCACTGCCAACCCCTTGCCGATTCCACCTAGGTCAATCGGTTCTGGGCCAATTCGCACCGCTAGTCGATCGCGATCAAATGCCGGCTTCCACGAACGCTGACGCAGCGGTCGCCACCGAACCGGAACTGATTGAGTCTGGAGAGTGTGACCTGCAGACTCGAACGGAAGCGACTGGCCGTACCCGTAGGACCGGAGGGTTTCCAGCACTCGAGGATCGAACAGCCCATCGGTCCTGACATAGGCATCATGAGCCGCAGCAATCGCGTCGTAGCACTCACGCGACACCACAGACCAGTGTCGACCAGCGGCATTTGCGCGCATGAGATCGCTATCGGCATCAAAGCGCGTGCAACTAGTTGCAACCCGCTCGACTACGGCACGAGCAGCACTCGCCTGTTCGGTTGCGGTCGAGCTTGGCTCGGTGACTCGAAAGCGAATATCGGACGCCATCGAGCGGAAGGCCACATGCAGATCCGCGCCTTCGTTGCCCGCCGGGGCTGCCATCACGGCGCCCCGGATGCCCCCGTCGTTGCAGAAGGTACCGGCTTTGGCGCCGGCGGCGGTGGGGCCACGGTGGGCTTAGGCGCTGGTGGGGCCACGGTGGGCTTAGGCGCCGTCGGCGTAGTCGTAGTCTTTTTCGGTGTTGTCGTGGTCGTCTTGGTGGTTTTGGTCGTGGTGGTCTTGGTTGTGGTGGCGGCCTTGCTGGTCGTGCTAGTTCCACCGCCTGTTGACGTTCCACCGGTCGAACCCGATGAGGACGACGTCGATCCGGTCGTGGCTGCAGCAGCACTTGGGTCAGCGACCGGGATCGTGCCACCAGACTCAGCCTGCGCCTGAGCGAGAATCGCCGCAACAGTGTCGCGCAACGACGCAACCTGGGCGACGTTGGTCTGAACGGCCTGACGAAGTTCCAGGACAGCTGGATCAACAACCGGCGAGGCCTTAGTCGTGCTCACCGCAACCGGCGAGTGCCCAGCGGCCCATACGGTCGTACCAGTAAATAGTGCGGCCGCTGTGGGTGCAATAAGTGCAGCCGTCGTCCAGCGAGCGCGCGTTCCACGGTCAGTCATCGTTAGTTTCCCCATCATCACTTGTCGTGCTACCGCTTGCACCGGTGGTGGCCTGCGGAGTTGGCGTGGTCGTTTCAGGTGCCGGCTTGACGGTCGGCTGCACCTTGGTGGTGCCCTTGGTGGTGCCCTTGGTGGTGCTCTTCTTCGTCGTAGTGGTGACCGCCTTGGCGGCCTGCGGCTGCGCGGGCGACGGAGTCCAGGCTGCCTGGGCGCGAGCTGCATCGGCCGCGGCTTGTGCCTGCGCCGCGGCGAGCAGCGCTGCTTCTTGGGCGCGCTGCGCCTTTAGCGCACGAATGGCGTCAAGTGCGCCCGCAGCCTGGGTGGCGTCCGCGCTCAGCACAGCGATCTGGGAGTCAAGATCGGCGAGTTGCTGGCGCAGGTCGGCGATCACCTGGGCGGTGGTCTGCCCCTCGGTGCCAGCTGACAGGCTCGACATAATCCCTGGAACGCTGGAAGCAGCTGCCATTCCCGCTGTGGCCAGCAGTCCGGTAGCGGCCAAGCAGGTGGCCACCAGGCGACTAGAACGCTTCATTTCGTACCCCTCCCGAGCGTGTTTCCGACATGCCTTATCTTTCGGCATCTCGAGCCCTGAAATGGAGGCTGCTTGTCCAGATTTCGACATCCACTTAGCCAAGAAACGTCAAAGAAATCGGATTCATGCAAAGTTGCGGACTTCGATCGCGGCGATTAGTCCGATATGTCTTTTTTAACCTGCTTGATTCCCGAGTGGTGGGGCGCCGGACTCAGACGAGCAAACGAGCTCAGCCAAGCTCAGCCGAGCGTGACCCGCACCTCACCAGCCGCGGGATTAGCCCGTTCGAGCAGCGCCCACGGAGCACGAAGGACCCGGCCGGGCACCGCAGGCCAAGGAATGGTGAGTCGACCCACTTCCCGACCGTCTTGAGTGGCCACGAGCCGCGGGCTCAGGCGGAATTCGTCGCTCCACAGCAATAGCCGACGACGCGCCGGCGCGTGATCGCCAGCACGGATCAGCGATGGTGCGATCCACCGCAACGGGGCAACTGCCTGGATAACCGCCCCGTCTGGCAGCGAACTATCTGGCAGCGAACCCTCGGCCGCAGAACTGTGCTCGCCCATGCCCAGATCACGCAGATAACTGCGAACGGCACCGGCCACCTGTCGACCGTCTAGGGCGCACACATCGGCGGTGTCGACCGGGTGGATCAGGTTCCCGACCGCGAAAACACCAGCGCGCGAGGTGCGCAATGACATGTCGACCCGCGGGCCCCGAGTGCCTCGATCACGGTCAAGACCGGCCAGGGCCGTGAGTTCATAGTCTGGAATCCAGTCAGCGGTCAGCACTAGGACGTCACACTCAACGATGCGCCGCGACCCTGCACGTACGTCCTCGACCTCGACGGCTTCGAGGGCGTCGCGCCCGATCACACGCACCACTCGGGTTGCCGTGCTCACTGGCGTGGACAGCAGGACCCGCGCTGGGTGATGGAAGAGGGCATAGGACTCGGGCCGGGATCGCTCCGTGGTCATGAGCACGGTGTCGCAGCCCGCCTCACGCAAGGTCAGCACCGCCGACCAACTCACCAGCTCTGAACCAACCACCACAGCGCGCTTGCCAGGAGTTCGGTGGTGAAGGTGCACCATGTTCTGCAGTTGCCCCGTGGTCAGCACGCCCGCTGGACGATCACCGGCTATGAGACGAGCCGATCGCGGCCGTTCGCGTGCACCCGTGGCCAGGATCACGGCGTCGGCGTCCCACTGCACTCGCCCGTGTGGCGACGTGACGACTAGCGAATGATCACCGGCCCAGCCCGTGACCGTGGATTCGGTGCGGATGTCTACGCCTGCTTCACGAGCGCGTTCTACCAGCCGTCGTGCATAGTTCGGGCCGGTCATAACACGGTGCAAGTCTCGGATGCCATAGCCGGTGTGAGCGCTGTGCCGCGGAATCCCACCAGCCGCAGACTCTCGGTCAAACAGCACTACCTGATGAGTTCGCGCCAGCTCGGTGGCTGCGGTCAGGCCCGCAGGGCCCGCCCCGACCACAAGGATCGTCGACCGATTCGTCACGACGACACCTCAATGTCTGCGCTTGCACCACGAAGTAGTTTCTCCACCTCGGCGCCGCAGTAGAAGCCTTGGCACCTACCCATGAGTGCCCTGGTACGACGGCGAAGACCGTCCAGATCGGTTGGTGGAATTGGACTTTCAAGCGCATCCCGAATCTCGCCACGCGTGACGCGCTCGCAAAAGCACACCACTTTCCCGTACTCAGCATCTGCGGCTATCCGATCCGAATCGGCGTACGGTCGGATGAAGGCCTCGCCCACATTCGGCATCCGACGAGTGGGCGGTAGGTCGTCGAGCTGAATCAGTTGCAGTCCGGCGCCACGAAGGAGCTCGGCTACGTACTCGGCGAGCGCCATTGACGCGGTGAGCCCCGTGGATCGGATCCCGCCGACGAGCACGTACCTCTGTGCCGCGTCGATGGCGGTGACGTAGTCGTCATGTTCGGTCGCCGCGCGAAGACCCGCGTAAACAGCAGTGACTTCCTCGTCCAGTAGATCGGGCATCAGCGCGCGGCCCTTGTCGAGGAGCGACGCCAAGCCGGCTTCAGTAGTGCCAGTAGCGGTCCGGTCTTCGATGTTGTCTGCCGTGGGACCCAGCATCACATTGCCGTAAATCGTCGGGCTGATCAGCACACCCTTGCCGCGAGACGACGGAACCGGCAGGACAATCGAGGAGACCAGTGACCGGGCGAGCTTGTCGAACACAATGAGCTCACCGCGGCGCGGCACCACGGTGAAGCGCTCAAAACCGAAGTGGCGGTCGATGATGTCGGCGCCATGCCCGGCGCAGTTGATCACCCAGGTCGCACGCACGTCGCCCGAGTTTGTTCGCAGCACCGTGGCATTCCCCGTGCGTTCAACCGAATCGACCCGGTGATTGAGCAAAAGGGTCGCGCCTCGGTCGAGCGCCTCGGTCGCGTAGGCAAGAGCGGTAGTCCAGGAGCAGATGATCGACTCGTCTGGGACCGTGAGTCCGCCCAGTGCACCCAGACCCAGATGCGGCTCACGTCGATACACCTCGTCGGCATCGACGAGCTCGCACAACTCGTAACCATTGGCGATGGCTTTGGCGGCCAACTTTCCAAGAGTGGCTAACTCCTCGTCGGTCCATGCGACAAGTAGCGCGCCCGTGCGCTCTATCGGGATCCCCGCTCGGATCGAGTAGTCGCCCAACAATTCATAGCCGCGGCGGACCAACTTCGATTCAAGCGACCCTGGAGTGGCATCGAAGCCGGTGTGCAAGATCGCGGTGTTGGCCTTGCTCGTAACGTCACCGATGTCAGCCCGCGCTTCGACCAGTGCAACCGACAACTGGTATCCAGCGAGTTCGCGCGCCACCGCGCAGCCCACCAAACCGCCGCCGATCACGGCAATATCGACTGAGGTATCAAGATGGTTATCGGAGATCACGGCGACGCACCGATCGACGCGGTGACGGCCGCGCGCCAATTGCCCAGATACTCGTCGGCTCGCTCTCGCGACCATCGGGGTTCGTAGGTAGCTGCGGGTGTCCAGCGGCCAACAACATCGCTGACGCTGAGAGTGGACTCCAGCCCGATGCGCGCCGCAGCAGCAACACCCAGGGCCGTGGCGTCGGGCGACGGATAGACCTGAACTGGCGCCTGGAGCAGGTCGGTCTGCATCTGCATGAGTGCAGCAGACCCAGTGAGGCCACCGTCGACACGAAGAACGTCCACAGGCGCACCCGAATCTGCACCCAGGACGCCGACTAGATCCACGATCTGGGCCAAGATGCCGCGGACGACCGCAGTGACCACATCCGCTCTGGATGTGGCCAAGGTGAGTCCGACGAACGAGGCGGCTGCATCGGGCTTCCACCAAGGGGCACCCAATCCGGCTAGCGCCGGAACGAAAAGCAACGACTGATCTGAATTGGGGTCAAGACCCGCCAGCGCAGTCGCCGGATCACTGAGGAGACCGAGTTCGCCCAGCCACCGAAGTGCCGAGCCTGCCGTAAACACTTGGCCGTCAAGGCAATACGTGGTCGAGCCACGGAGTCGTGCAGCGACTGACGCGGTTAGTCCATGGAGCGATCGGGTCGGAGTCGTCCCAGTGGAACCTAGAACGAACGCGCCAGTGCCGTATGTGCATTTGGCCTCGCCCACAACGCGACAATCCTGCGCGAGCAACGCAGCCTGCTGATCCACCATGAGTCCAACAACCGGCACAGGTGCGCCGAATACAGACGTTGATCCGATCACCTCGTCGCAGGCGACCACGCGCGGTAGTTCTTCGTCGCCGAGCCCAAAGTGGCCGAGAAGATCCGGCGCCCACTGGGCCGTGTCAAGATCGAGAACGAGTGATCGACTGGCAGTGGTGACGTCAGTGACGAACTCGCCGCTGAGTGCATGCAGCAACCAGGAGTCAGTGGTAGTGACCACACCCTCACGGGTGAGATGCCGACGGATCCAGGCCTGCTTAGGTGCGCTGAAGTATGGATCGAGTACGAGCCCGGTGCGCTCAGCGATCCGGGCCGCGTATGGCGAGAGTTCAGCGCACAGATCAGCGGCCCGCGAGTCTTGCCAGACGATCGCGGTCGTAAGCGGCGCACCAGTTGAGCGGTCCCACGCCAGCACGGTTTCACCCTGATTGGCCAACGCCACCGCATCGACCGAACCCACCTGGGCGAGTGCCTGACTTCCGGCACTCAACACCGATTCGAGCAACTCGGCGGGGTCCTGCTCAACCCGACCATCAGCCAAGTACTGAGGCCGAACTTGTTGGGTCGCGCTAGCGACCACGACACCATCCTCGACGACGAGCGCCTTGGTACCAGAGGTGCCTTGATCAATCGCGAGAACACGCATGACGTCTGCACCTCCCAGCGGTCTACAACGCTGCCGAGTGAACCACAGTCAAGGCCCTCTGCTGGCACCGACGCTTCGACAAACTCGAATCACGTCGCGACTATCGACGACCCGTCGCCTGAGGGAGCGAGGGTGATGGCGCGATCAGCCACCAAGGCCGCCTCGTGCGGATCGTGAGTTACGTGCAACGCAGGCACGCCCAGACGCTTGAGAAGTTCTCGTACCTCCGCGCCCAGCCGATCCCTCAGATCGCGATCGAGCGCAACAAAAGGCTCATCCAGTAGGAGCAATCGCGGGTGCGGAGCCAGCGCACGCGCCAACGCGACACGGCCCGCCTGGCCTCCCGACAGCGTCGCGACATCACGATGCTGAAAACCACTGAGGCCCACGAGTTCTAGCAGTTCTTCGATGCGCGCGGCGATGGCAGATCGTCGCTCGCCGCCGATCTCGAGTCCGTAACCGATGTTGCCTGCAACATCGCGATGGGGAAAGAGGAGCGCATCCTGGAAGACCATCCCCATTCGACGCCGATGGGCTGGCTCGCCGCGCAGATCATGCCCGTCCCACGTGACAGAGCCAGCATCAGGCTCGATTAGTCCGGCGATGACGCGCAGCAGCGATGTCTTACCCGCGCCACTCGGGCCGAGCAGGGCAACTATCTCGCCACTCCCGACGGCGATTGTCACCTCACGCAGAACCCAGACATCGCCGAGTCGCAGACTGATGGCGGTAACGTCGAGGCCACTCACGTTGTTGCCTGTCGATTCCAAGAGAGCCGCTCAGCAACGGCCGCGGCACTCGCAGTCAGCACCAGCAGGATGATTGACAGCGCTGCGGCCTGCCCCACATTCGATTCGCCGGGCCGCTCGAGCAGGTGGGCGATGTGGATCGGCATCGTGGGTGAACCAGCCCGGGCCAAGAACGACGTTGCACCAAATTCACCTAGCGACACCGATACTGCCAGGCCAGCCGAAACCCCAAGTGCCCGAGACAAAATGGGGAGGTCGACAGTGCGCCAGGCCACCCACGGTGGCGCGCCCAACAAGGCGGCTGCATCACGCAATCGCGGGTCGAGCGCGCGGAGCACTGGGAGTACCGTGCGCAGAACCAGCGGCATCGCGACGAGCGCCTGACCAATCGGGACGATGAGCCATGAACCACGCAGGTCCACTGGGCCGCGGGCGCTCGTGATCAGCAGGCCCAATCCGAGGGTGACCGCACTCGTGCCGAGTGGCAGCATCAGGGCGGAATCAAGCAGCTCGTGGCCACGTCGCGTGTATGCAACTGCGCACGCGGCAAGCCCCCCGATGCCCACAGACACCACAACAGCTGGCACTGCATAGGTCAACGATGTCGAGATCGACTCCCACGCTGAGACATCCCGCGACCTAGGGCCGCTGACGGAGAGGGCACACCACCAATCCAAGCCCCAACGATCGCCAACACGAAGCGAACTCACGAGCAATGCAAGCAAGGGCAAAGCCACAAGGACACCCAAAATCACAGTGGCCCCAACGAGTATTCGCTCTGCGCCAGACCGAGGAACAACAGTGGCACTTCGACGGATTCGATGACGAACGCCGCGGATGCGTTGAGTGCGACCAGAAGCGACCAGGACCACGAGTACGGCGACAATCTGCAACAGACACAGTGCCGCCGCTCCCGGTAGGTCGAACAGGCTGACGGCACGCCGATAGATCTCAACTTCCAGCGTGGAACTGGTCGGGCCACCGAGGATCAGCACAACCCCAAAACTTGTGAAAGTGAATAGGAATACCAACGACGTCGCGGCCAGCACAGCTGAACGCAGAAGCGGCCAGGTGATGGTTCGCCAGACGTCGTAAGGTGCGGCACCAAGGGTGCGCGCGGCTTGCGCATAGCGCTCATCTACCTGTGCCCAATGACTGCCGACGAGCCGCACGACAACCGCCAAGTTGAAGAAGATGTGTGCCAAGACGATTGCGCCCAACGTACCTAGCCAGGACGGGGGCAGCACACCCCGGAAGGCTGCCCCAACAACCACAGTCGGAAGCACGAACGGAACCGTGATGAGCGCGAGCAGCCAACGTCGCCCCCGAAAGTGCAGTCGGTAGAGGGCATATGACGCTGGAAGCCCGATCACGACAGTCAACGTCGTGCTCAGCACAGCCTGCTCCAGCGTGAAGGCAACCACATGCCACGTGGTCATCGACGTGAGCGCGGAACGCCCGTCAGCCGAGAAGCCTCGGACAAGGACATTGAGCAGTGGCCAGACGAAGAACAGCGCTAGAAACATCATCGGCACAGTGCCGAACCACCACGCAGACGGTGGGCGCACAAGCAGCCGATCGTCGCCTCTGATCACTTGCGCGGTCGGGCTGACTCGCTCGGTGGAACTGGTCGGGACGGTTGGGCTCGAGGAAGGTGCTGGACTCAGCGCAACGTCACCTGATCCCATGCGTCGATCCAGGCAGAACGATTGTGATCAACCACAGCCGGATCCATTGTCAGCGGCCTTGTCGGCTTAGCGGCGAACCGCACAAACACATCAGGAAGTGGCGTGCTAACGATTGCCGGGAAGACGAACATCGACAACGGAACATCGGCCTGGAACTGCGGTGAGAGCAGCCAGTCGACAACCGTGCGAGCCGCCGCCTGGTTCTTGGTCCCTGCAAGCACGCCCGCATACTCCACTTGTCGAAAGCAGCCATCGGTGAGAACTGAGGTGGAAGGCTTGAGCGGCTTTGGCGCGGCCGCATAGACGATCTCCGCTGGCGGACTCGATGCGTACGAGACCACCATCGGTCGAGATCCCTTGCCACCAGAGGTGAATTGACCTTCGTACGCCGAGGTCCAGTCGTTCTCCACTAGCACGTCATTGGCACGCAGTGATCGCCAATAGTCCTGATAGCCAGCCGCACCGAAGCGTGCGACCGTGGCGAGCAGGAAGGCCAAACCAGGTGAGGAGGTCGCCGGGTTCTCGACAACGAGTAGCCCCTTGTAACGCGGATTAGCCAGTTCAGCGAGCGATGTCGGCTCGGGCAGGTTGTGCGCGGCGAACCACTCGTCGTCCAGGTTCACGCACACATCGCCGTAGTCGATCGGCGTCACCACACCCCCTGTGCCAATCTTCAACGCTGGTGACTCCCCCGATGCAGCCGGCGACTCGTAGGGCTCGAAGACTCCAGCCTGCACGGCACGGGAAAGCAACGTGTTGTCGACGCCGAACAGAACATCACCCTCGGGGTTTCCAGCGGTTAGGGCGGCCCGATTGACCACGTCACCTGCGTCACCAGTTGCCGCAATCTTGATGGTTATTCCGGTTCGCTCAGCGAACTCACTGAGCAGCGATTCGGTCACCGCGAAGGCATCGTGGGTAACGAGTGTGATCGTGACCGTAGTCGGTCCCGCCGGTACCGCTGCCGCTGTCCCAGTGCCACCAGTGCCACCAGTGCCACCAGTGCCACCAGTGCCACACGCTGCGGAAAAGCCGGACGCGGTAACCAGCGCTAAGGCCACTAGGAGAACGCGTGATCGATTGAATACATACAAGTGAAGCCATCCCTCCGCCGGCATTACCCGGATCAGGTTCCAGGGTCGGTGACGGCGGTCACCCTCTCAGCCCGGCGTTCCTCGAGCTCCCCTTGTGTTCAGTTATTAGTGCGAGTCTACGCAACGCACCGGCGCGGTCGCAGCCGGCCAGTAATCAGGCGTCTTTGCTTCGGGCAGCCTCGCGTTCGGCGCGGGCTTTGGCCACGAATGCGTATTGGTTGACATAGACCAGATCGCCGAGTTCCACGATCGCATCGCGGATCACCTGCACCATGTGGTCCGCTGACATCGATCGCGCATCTACCCGCAGACGCTCAGAAATCCGAACCGTGGCCCGTTGGCGACCGAATCCGATGTCTGAGTAGTTGGTCGAAACGGCGTGCACCGCAACATCAGGGCTGCCCTGCAATAAGGGAACGAGCACTCGAGTGTGCAGACGATAAAGCTTTCCGTGTTCTGGCCCTCGCGTGCCCTCGGGATAGATCCCGACCTTGTTCCCGTCTGCCAGTGTCGACTTCGCCATCTCCAGGGCCCAATCGGTCGCCGCCTCGTCACCCCGCCGCAACGGAATCTGGCCCATGAACCGGAAGAACGGAGCAAGCCGGTCCTCAAACCACTCGGACTTGGTGAATGCAGTGACCCGCCAGCCGGTCTTGAGCACAACGACGATCGGATCAAACGTCGATAGGTGATTGCCGACCAGGATGGCCGCACCTGGGGCAACGTTGTCGGCGCCAGTGAGGTCAACGCTCACCCGCGCGCGCAAAGCATTAAGGGCCATGACCGAAGCCGCATACGTCCGCGCCCGACCGGGGCGTCCAATGTTGACGTTGGGATACATGGCCCGACCTCGAGCCAACAATGCGTCGTACAGATCGGGCTCGACAGTCATAGCCCCATCCTTGCGCATGCCTTGCCTCTACACGACGCCAAGCGACGGAATAGCTACGAGTGCCCCTCAAGGACGGCCACCGTGGAGCCCCACTTCGCGAAACGCACACAACGGGTTCGGTTGGAGGCGACAATGCTCGAATGGTCGGAAACATAGAACATGCTCCCGTCGCGCTCTGGACCGCTGACGCCCTTCGTCGTGAGAGCAAGGGGCAGGAATGGCTGGAGTTCCTTAGGGTTCGGGCCATGTCCGGCGGGATTTACGTGTTGGAAGCCGGCGCCGCCGACCTGCAAACGCCGCATACCGAGGACGAGGTCTACGTGGTTCTTAGCGGCCACTGCCGCTTCGCAGCCAACGAGCAGGTGTTAGAGGTGGGCCCGGGTGACACGTTGTTCGTTGCCGCGAATCTCGAACACCGCTTCATCGACATCGACGAGCGAGTCGAGTTCCTGGTCTTCTTCGCACCCGCAGAGGGAACCGTCAGCGTGCAGTAGCGCTCATGGCCGCGCGAGTAGATCGTCGATGAACATCGAAAGAGAGTCGGCGAAAACGCGCGGGCTGGTGGCGATTGTTGCTGAATGCGTATAGCCGCGCAGTAGCTCGCGCAGTAGAGGCGCGTCCGCATCACCGTCAATGACTCGGACGATGTCACGCAACGCATCGGCGCCACGCGCGTATTCGCGAATCCAGGGTTCACAGTCGGCGATCAAGACGGGATTGTTCGAGTCAGGTCGCAAAAGCCACGCCGCTGTCGAGGTAATCAAGTCGGCAAAGTCCAGCAGGACCGTACGAGCCCCAACTCGATCGCCAGACTCGAGGCGGAACCACCCCTTCGCCAACACCGACGTCAAAGTTGGAGCATCGTCTACGGCTAGGCATGACACCAGCACGTTCTCCGCAAACCGCGCGAAAGCCTCGTGATCAAGGGGGCCAGCCACCTCGCGGATCGCACGTAGCCAACTCACATCGGGGTCATACCCCTCTGGGTCGCGCAAGTAGTCGCCGATCGTCGCGAACGCGATCTTGGAAGCCTCAGCACGATCCATTCCATTGGCGAGTAATCCCGCGCTTAGCCGATAAAGGTGACGATCTCGCCCGCGCAGTGGGCCGACATGCAACTCCCCCACCATCGCGACGTCATTGACCGGGTAGTTGTCCCAGAACAAGGGTGGGCGCCAAGTCGAGCGAATGAATGTTGCTGCGTCGAGTAGATCAAGTCGTTGCGAACAGATGTCGCGGCCGGTCCAGAACAGATCGATTCGAGGATGTAATGCCCGGCCGAGTTCGACCAGATACGGCTCGTCGCCCATCCCGTGATAAACCAAGGGGCACAAGGCAAGTGCGACGGCAGGATCGAGCGCCCAAAGCCGACGGCCAACCTCTGATGCCAACGCGGCATGCGCCTGAGCCATCGACCTGAATGCAGCCTGATCATCGGCATAGTGGAATTGCTCGGGAATATCGTCGAGCAGCAATCCAAATCGGCGCACACCGACTGCATAGAACTGTTGCAGTCTCTTGATGAGCAGATCCACCTCAGCTGAATCTGAGTAGTGAATGCTCAAACCTGGTGACACACAGCATGCAACCTCAACACCAGCAGCCGCACCGCGAGCCACGATCTCACCAATCCGATTCAGCGAGACGTCGTCAAGAGCTTCGCGCCAATCCCAGCGTTGGCTCGCGTCATCCTTGGGCGCGAGAAGCAACATGTTGAAATCGTGATCGGCGAGAAAGTCGACCATGTCGAGACGCTGCGCGTGCGACCAGGGCGGGCCGTAAAAACCTTCAAGCACACCGCGTTGCGCGAACTTTGGCACCTGCGTCTCCGGGGAGTCCCAACTGCCGTGACGAAGGGCTCGCGCCACCGCGTTGAGCCCAAGACGTCGACCTTGTGCGGACGCCGCCGTTAGTTGCAACCGAGACGATGATCCATCAGCCGAATCAAGCCGGAATCGCGCATCGCGTTGGGCCTGGGTGAATCCGTCGAGCCCAACCACGGTGAGTTCGGCCGCGTTGATCCTCACAGTGACCACTACATCTGCCGAGGCCACGTCAACCACGGGTATCAGGCCAGCGCGAGATGCCCAACCGCGGAGGTCGTCATCCCAATCGCTGCCCACGAGCGCGATCTTCTGTGTCACAGGGACCTCACTTTGCCTTGGTAGCGCGAGATAAGGGTTGCATTGATCTCGTCGCCACCCACCGTATTGCTACTGGCGAAAACTTCTGGGTCGATCCCACGATCCACCAGCACCGCGATGACTTCCGCGATCAATGCCTGCAGAAGTGCCGAGCCGATCACCGTGCTCGTCGGGCCGACCTGCCGGTCACTCCCGGCAATCGGCGTGCCCGCATCACCAACGACCCCATGATTGTCGAGAACGACATCAGCGACCTCATGTAGGCGTGGCACTGCACTCGCGCGGGCCGATGACGACGTGGCGTGCCTCAGACTCGTGAGTGCGATCACCAAAATGTCGTGGGCGCGCGCCCACTGTGCGAGTTCGACACTTGCTGCGTTGCCACCAGAGTTCGATGCCACGATCAGAACGTCGCCTGCTTGCATTGGATGGCCAGCGATGATGTCGTCGACCAGTCCCGCGCGCCGCTCAACTGAGGTGCTGCCCGACGCTGATTCATGCAACATGAGTTCACCGATGAGGATCGGATCGACCCGTGCCAAACCGCCCGCGCGATAGAAGATCTCCGCCGCGAGGAGATGCGAATGACCGGTGCCAAAGGTGTGAATCATCGCCCCGCGTTCGAGCCGATCGGCGATGTGGCTCGCAGCACGCGTGATGGCGTCAAACTCGGCGCCCACGGCCTGGCCAAGAAGTCCGGCCGTGCTGCTGAGGTAAGCAGCAGCAGCAGAGCCTGGCTGACGATCATGAATCGCCCTGTTCTGCCCTGACGAAGTAGCGAGGATGAACGGCGAGTACGCGCCAGCATCAGGATCCGACGCGAGGGCGCAGGCACCATCCAACGGAGTCGCTACGGCAACCTCGACGCGCAGGCTCGGCTGCGTTGACTCAAGAATCTCGATGAGGGCAATCGCCAACGGTGACGAGGTCGCCACCGCACGGCCCATCAGGACCACTCCACAACTTCCTGAGTTCGGTAAGGCCGTGAGGCAGGACTCAACACAGCTAGCTAGTTCGACGGCCGCGGCGGTGACGATCGACAGGGCCACGGCATCGCCGGCGGTGGCGCACTCGAAGACGCTTACTGCGAAATCTGCGACAGCAGAGACTGGTCGCTCGTGATTATGCACTCGAACCGCGAGATCGTCTGCGCTCGTGTCGAATCGGATGAGCGCAGCATCGAGCAACGACGTAGCTGGCCCGCGGCTATCGTGACTCTTGATGGCGTGGGCAAGCCCTTCGCGCCCGATCCACAACGTGCCGCCCTCATCGCCGATCAGGTACCCAGCGCCGCTCGTGCGATGCCATCTGCCAGTTGCACTATCGAGGGCGAGGCAGCCAACTCCAGTGCCAATGACCAGGACGATCCCAGACGTGCCAGCGAACGCGGCACGATGCGCGGTGACCGCGTCGTCCATGAGCCATACCTCAGCCGCGCCTGTGCCTACCGAAAGGCCGTCGGCTAGCGCAGTGATCCTTGCGGGTTCGGCAGGCAGTGCAGTCAATCCGGCCACCAAACGCTGCACGGCGGGACGCTCGGCCAATTCCCACGCAAGCATGATCGATGCCTTAAGCCGATGCTCGAGGTCGACTCCGTGGCTGACACCGGCGACGTCGATAACCGGTGCGCTTTGTTCACCGGTTATCCGCAGTCGAATCTGTGACTGCCCCCCGTCGATACCGACTCCGACACGGCTCAGTGCTGCAGGATCCTCGCTCATGCCGCACCGCCGCTCGTTAGGGTGTTTTCATGGAAGGGAGTGCGATGCTGCTGCGGCCCGCTCGACCCGCCGACCAAGACGCACTCTACGAGGTTGCGCTGCGAACTGGCGACGGCGGCGCTGATGGCACCGACCTTTTCGACGACAGTCGCATTCTCGGTGACGTCTACGTCGGCCCGTACCTTAATCTTGAACCGAGGCTGGCGTTCACTCTCGACATCGAGGGGCCAGCGGGCTATCTGCTGGCCGCACTCGATACGCCGGACTTCGAGAACCGTTGCGCACGTAGTTGGTGGCCCATACTCCGCGAGCGATATCCCTTGACAGCAAAGCGTCGGGCGACCGACGCCGAACTCGTGTCCTTGATCCACCAGCCACCCACACGCCCCGCGGATCTCGTCTCGGCGTACCCATCGCATCTGCACATTGATCTTTTGCCTCGAGTGCAGGGCCAAGGGTACGGCCCGCGCATGCTGGCCACTATGTTGACGGTGCTGGCCGATGCCGGATCAAGCGGAGTTCACCTCGGCGTTGCCCCTGGAAACTCCAGAGCGCAGAGGGTATATCGAGCGCTCGGTTTTGACGATTGGCAGCTGCTCGACGACGAACTCGTCATGGTGCGCGCACTCCGTTGATGGCAGGAATTCACAGACTGATGGAACCAGTCCTCTGCCTGTGTACCGTGGACACATGAGCATCAGTGAGTCCGGCCTGCGCGAGTCAGCACCGAACCACACCTTCACTGGCGACGGCCACACGCGCGGGCTCGCGCACGGCGAGACCTTGCGCGATCAGATCCGTAGTGTCACTGAGGCGTTGGTCGAAGACATGGGCGGCACGGCCGAAGTCGACCGCTTCCTACATGAGACCAACTTCGTACCGATGCTCGCGACTTCGGCCCCCGATCTCCTGGCTGAGGTACGCGGCATAGCGACGGGGAGCGGAATCGCACTGCCGCACGTACTAGCTCACAACCTGATGGACGAGCACTGGTGGTGGTCGCAGACAAGCGGCCGGCGCGAGGCCTGCAGCGTGCTCGCAGTGCCGGGTTCGCCCGCCTTACTGGGTCAGACCATGGATCTGCCGACCTATATGGATGGCAGCCAGGCGCTGATTCGCAATGAGTACCCCGACGGCTCAAGCGTCGCAGTACTCACCTCAGCGGGCCTGATTGGATTGTGTGGGGCTAACTCGCGCGGGGTCGGCGTCTGCGTCAACGCGCTGTCCACCCTCAGGCACTCACCATCCGGCCTGCCTGTCGCCTTCGTTCTCCGACTCGCACTGACGGCTGATAGCGCCTCTGCAGCAGTAACTTTCATCAAGAATGTTTCGCACGCATCAGGCCAGCACTACGCGATTCTCGCGCGAGACGTAGAGGGTGAGAGCAACGCCGCAAGCCTAGAGTGTTCTGCTGGCGGGGCGGTACCCAGCGCCGACACTTCGTCCACATTTGGCCACGCGAATCACCCCCTAGCCACCATCGACATCAGCGATGCACTTCCGGTGGTCGGCTCTACAAGTACCCAGCGTCAGCAGATCCTCGATACCCGCGGCAACGAGGTCAGCACAGTCGACCAACTTCAATCCCTACTCACCGAGCGAACCGGGCCCATCTGCGTCGAGCGCGCTGACTCGGGTGACTGGTTCACCTTTGGTGCACTCGCGATGCAATTCGATGACACCGTAAACATCCGTTACACCCTGGGCCCACCTACCGAACAGAGCTGGAACGAACTCACCCTGTAGTAGTCAGATCGCATTCGGCTAAGCCATACCCGGTGCGATCAGGGAGAGTTCGGCGGCGGGGCCCCCGGCCCGACTCCAACTCCAGGTGGTCCATCCCCCGGCCCACCTGGTCCACTTGGTCCACCCGGTCCATCTGCTGCTAACAGCTGGAAAGTCAAGATTCCCAAGGCAAACAGGCCGACGACGCTTACCGGCGTCGCCCAGCGGGGCAGTTGCTTGACCAGCCACGTTGCGAGGACGGCAATGACACCGAGTGCTGGGAGATAGAAGCGGATCAGGTGCAGGCCGCCGCTCCGATCGCCAGCACCCATCCGCGCGGTCCAGTCGTACGCCAGATACATGCCCCAGAGCCCGAACCACGCAGCAGCCATCGCCAGTCCGAGAGCAGCATCGCGGCGCACAATGCCCGATAGCTCGACCGACGGATCATTTCGGCGCCGTGCAAAACGGCCCAGCATCCAGATCAACGCCGCCAGCGCAAGAACGACCATCGGCGCACTACGCACCAGCAACAACGGCATGATCGTCAGGTTGGGAATCACCGACCCAAGACTGAAGGTGACGACTCCCGTGGAGTAGCCGGTGGAGAACGGGTTGCCATAGAACGTCTGGTTGAACCACAGGACGAATCCAGCGAGCACCGCGACCGAGCCGAACCACCAGGGCCACGATGTTCGCGGGAGCCCGCATCTCCTCGCGCTCAGAAGCATTGCGACTAGCGCGACAACGAGGAAGACGGCGTTGGTGTATCGAATCGCGACCGCTGTCTCAAGCGCTATAAGACCCAAGAGCCCGGTCGCAATTCGGGCCCGCGACGATCGATCGACCGATAACGCCGTCCACATCAACGCACCAACGCCAGCCGCGATGAGTGACGCGTCGGTGAACGTCGGCATGGTGGAGCGCCACGCGAAAACCATTGCGGCGCCAGATCCTAGGAAGAAGCCGACCGCCCAAGTCCCACTCCAACGACCCAGCCAGCGACGCACTCCAGTGAACAAGGCAAAGCAGGCCAATGCGCCGTAGAACAGTGGTGCCGCACGCAGAATCCCTAAGGCCTGGAACGGGGCGGCAAGAAAGGGATAACCAGGGTTCTTCTCGCTGATCCAACTTCCATTGGCAAGCCTGACCCACTGCATGATCGACTGACCATCCAGCCCCGAGGGCATACCCGTCGATGGCGTGCCGCTGTCGAGTTGGGTAGCCAATGCCTGGTACTCGTTGTTTGTCAGGGTGACGTTACCGTGGGTCAACGCGACGATAGCTGCTCGGTAGGCGTAATCGTCGGGTTCCAGCAACTGGGGCGATTTCACCAGCACGACTGCGCAGAACACCACGAATATCGCAACAGCGGCAATGACTTCCCAGCGTCCGAGCCTGGGCATATCGGATGCATCACCAGCACTTAGCGTCGGCAGCGAGGCATCCTCTGGCTGCGTCAGCGGCGGCTGGTCAAGGTCGTCTTCTGGTCTGATCACGCGTATAGAACAGCACATAGCACTGTGAAATGGCTGTGAGCCCCGCGATATTTCAACGTCAGATATCTGATTACCTCAGCGGGCATGTCAAGGCCGTGTCTGCTCGGCGGATAGTCTTTCGGCAACGAAGACATCTGCCTCACGTGAAGGGACGGCATGATCAGTCGCTCGGCCGCAGCGGTCTCGCTCACTGGCCCTGGCGACCTGCCATTCGTCTTTACGGCGCCTCACGACAAACGGCACGAACGCAACCAACACGGTGTACTCAGAATGAAGATGAGTGAGCCAGGCACCGGAGTACTAGCTCATGCTCTGGCACTGCGGATGGGCGGCACTGCCGTTGTGTCGGAATCGTCCACCGGGGATGCCAATTGGGACGCAGAACATCCTCTGAAGGATGCGATCATCGCCCGCGGACTCATCTCGGCCGGCACCACGCTTGTAGACCTGCACGGCATGCGTGACACCCATGGGTTCGACATTGCTCTCGGACCAGGGCTACACGCCGAACACTCGCCAGACCTCGTCGCCGACCTGGATCGAACCCTTCGCGCGGCGGGCTTCGCGGTCGAGGTCTTCTGGAGTGGCTTGTTTGCCGCTCGTGGTGAGCACCGACTCACCACCTGGGCGCAACGCCTCGGTGCGCGCGCGGTACAGGTCGAGATCTCGGCGCGGATCCGCCGCGAACTCATCCTCGACTCCCAGGATCATCCACTCACGCATTCGATCGCGCAGACATTCAGCTAGGTGCGTGGGCCGGCTCACCTACGCTGCACCTATGACACAAGCGCCCGTACCAGCCAGCGTGCGTGCTGACGTCTGGACTTGGGCGATTCGGCTCTACCCCACGCGATCTGCAGCCAGCGCGGCATGCAAGGCCGGGCACGTCAAGATCAATGACATCAGCGCCAAGCCAGCGAACCCGGTTAAGCCCGGTGATCTCATCCGAGCTCTCACACCAGGTGGCGAGCGGATCGTGGTCGTGACGGGACTGATTCAGAAGCGAACGAGCGCCGCCCTCGCAGCAACGAACTTCGAGGACCGCACTCCGCCTGCGCCACCTAAGGAAGAACGCCCAGCGGCGATACTGCGCGACCGAGGAAGCGGCAGGCCCACTAAGCGTGATCGCCGGCTCGTTGAAAAGCTACGCGGACGCGAGCAGTGACTGATCGAGCCAGCTCTTGCAGCGAAGATCGAAGTAGCGGCTAGTCACCCAGCGATGCAAACAGTTGCGCACGACGGGCGGCTCGACGCTGACGTTCAAGCCCACGCGTTCCCACTTCGACCGCCTGCGCGACCACAGCCTGCACAAGTTGCTCGACTCCCGCGGTGGCGAAAACCCAGCCAGAGGTGTCGAACTCAGGCTCAACGAGCCACTGCGTGACGAGAACATCACCACCAGGATTGTCAGCAGTGGGTGGACGCAACGCCGGAATGAGCGAGGCGTATGACAGCCCCAACTCGACGAGGCCGGCTGCGACAACCGCGAGTGCAGGCTGGTTGGCTGGCAATCGCACGCCGACATATTCGGCACCAGATCGGTTCATCTGCTGCAGCACTCCGTCGACCACGTCGATGAGGTCCGCGCCAACAAGTGCTACGTCAACCATGCCGAGGCGGTTTCCTGAGTCATAAACCGTTGATAACACTGAGTTTTCGGGGCAGTGGTAGGTGTGACCAATGACCCCAAATTCACGCGGCCAATCACTTGCACTGAGCACCACGCGAGCGATGTCCTCGTACGGGCCAGGAATCCAGAGAGTCGCAGGCGCTAAAGGCCGCAGGGCGGAGTACGCCACCGAGATCGAAACCTTGGCAGCGAGGAGCCCATCGGTGATCCCGATCTGCTGAACTGGGTGCAGGATGTTGAGATAAGCACCAACCATCGTGGCGCCTTCCTGCAAGGCGATCTCTTGCGTGGCCGGATGGGTCATCACTGGCTCGCGAACGCGACCAATGACCTCCATGTGCTGCAGCCGCTCCAGGAGACGATCACCCAAAGCCTTGGCCAAACCACGACGACGGAATCGCGGGTCAGTGACAGTGCCACCTGTTTCCACCACGGTCGGAGACAGGAAGACAGCAGCCCAGTGCGCCGCGATCTCACCTGACTCGGTGACCGCCACCTCGCCGATTCGCTGCCCGCTTTCGAGCGCTGCGGCAATGCGGTCGGGGAAGTACAGATCCGATATGGGATATGACCAGCCGTAGCAGCGATAAATCGTGCGAGTCAGCGCAGCAGCATCGCTAGGAACCATCGATCGAATGGTCACCTCGTCAGTGCGGAGCTCAGCATCCTCGGACAGGATCTCCTCGGCAGCCGAGTCAAAGATGCGGTGATGTGTCGGTAACGCGAAGCGAACTTCGGTGACGTTGCCGAGGCCGTCGGTTCGAGCCTCGGCGGAGGTCGCAACACCTGCATCGAGCAACGGGAGCAACGAACTCGGCGGCCCCGTGACGGGGAGCCCGCGATCCTGCAGCGTGACCACAAACTCGGTACCACGGCTGTCGGCTGTGATGACCAACGTGGCGTCTTCCTCACCACCATGCAATCGAGCGCGCGCATCGATTCCGAGTTGTCGAACAAAAAAGCCCACCGCGTCACCATCGCCCCCGCTGGCCGACATAGCGGTGCGGGCGGCTGAAGCTAAAACAGCTATACCCAAATCGTCGGCTCCGGCGCTGATGCTGATCATGCGCCGAACTCTAGTGAGCGACCGAACCCAAGCTCAAGGCACGGCGCGCGATGAACTCACGCGCCGATCCTTCAATCGTCGAGGCTGCGCAACAGTTCCTCGCCGGAAATAACACTGTCGGCGAAATGCGCATGGATCCAGGCGAGGTGATCCCATCTCGCTGCGACGATCCGCTTGGTGTCCCAGTTGGGAAATACCTGCTGGGTCACGTTGTCGGTCATCAACGATGGATCAACTTCAAAGACGTGCTCGAAGCGCTCGATCGTTGTTGGCGTGATCTGGCGCGCAGGTGGAGTCGTGTACTCGTCCTGATAGCGAAATGACGTCATCGCCGATCCCCCTCGTTGTCATATGCCCGATCGAGCCCGTACTTGCCCGGATTCATGATGTTGTTCGGATCAAGAGCCCGCTTCACCGCGAGCATGACGTCATAGCCGCCACCAAGTTCTTGCGGGACGAGGTCGACCTCACCCTCGCGACAGGATCCATGGCAGGCGCTGATCGAACCACCGTACTTCAGTGAGACGGCCGCGATCTCGCGCTTTGCGTCGACAAAGGCCGCCCACGTTGTGTCGTCGAGCTTCTCCTCCCAGATACCGATGTCGATCTCGGTCAGGTAGTCGACCCCGGTGTCAGAACTGGTGTAGGCGAACATTCCCCAGTCATCGAATACGTCATGTTTGCGGCGCAGTTTTTCGACGATGGCGTGCCACTCGCGAGTCACCGCAGGCAGATCGGTGTAGTTGATCGCAGCGTCCTCACAGTGCCAACTCATCAGTGCTACCTGACCGCTCAGGGTGCGGCCGTGCACTGGTGTGGCATAACGATCATGCCGCGATGCCCAGTCGCCCTGCGAGATCTCGTCGCCCATGTAACGGGCCCCGAGATCGCGAGCTATCCGCATCATGCGGCGGCCACCAGCGGCTACCTCATCGCTGTTGCCATAGCCCACGGAACAGACAAGCGCCTTGACCGACTCAGGCTGAGGGATGTATGCCTCGTCATCACGACGCAGGTACTCGACCTTCTTCTCATCGAAGAGAACAGCCCCCGCGAACGTCGCGATGCCCGCGCGCGCAAGCGCACCCACCGCCTTGTATGCGACGTCGTAATCATCGAACGCCCAGAACGCCGAGAACTCGGCTTCAGCTTTCGGGTACAACTTCAAAGTTGCTGTGGTTGCGATGCCGAGCGTGCCCTGATGTCCCATGAACAGATGTTTGAGCTGGTAGCCACTGGAACTCTTGCTGATCTTTCGTCCGCCGCCATCGCCGACGAAGATGATGTCGCCGGTGGGGGTGACCATGTCGAAACTGAGGACGAGATCGCGGCTGTGCCCGTAGCGGCTGCCGATGAGTGACCAGCCACTGGTGCCGATCCGACCACCCAACAAAGAGCATGGGTACGACGCAGGGTTGTCGGGATAGATCAGCCCGTGCTGCGCCAGAACTTCGTTGAGTTTGAGCATGCTGATGCCCACACCCACTGTGGCTGTGCGGTTTTCCAGATCGATCTCGTGGATGAGATTCATCCGTTTGACGTCGACAACGATGCCGCGTCGCTCGGGCACAGCGCCATCCGTGAGGCCAGTACCGCCATCACGCGGCACGATCGGAACACCGAACTCGTTCGCAACGCGCACCACGTGCGCAACTTCTTCGGTGGACCCAGGAAGCACTACAAGATCAGGGACACGCTCGGCCCACCGGTGCACTGGAAACGGCGCTGGCACCCGCGCGCGGCTATAACGCGCAGTCTTGGACGTTAGGACATTGGCCTCACCGAGCACGGGCGCGATGGCCGCTACGAGCTGCTCGACAATGCTGGCCTCGAGCACCGCGGTCATCGGGCACCCCGGCTGCCGCCGACGGTGATACCTAGCGATTCAGCGAGCATTTCGTGGATGTCGACGACGTCGATGTTCTCTGGCTCGCCAGCCGCCGACAACGGCCGCTCAGACCATGGGCAGGCGCTCACGAGAGTGTCGACGCTGAGCTCACTCGCCTTCTTGATCCGCGCACCGCTGATGAGCGCAGTGAGTTCCGGCTTCTCGATCGCGAGACCGCCGCCGCCCCCTGAGCAGTAAGACCACTGAGTCACATGATCGACGTCATTGAAGGTCAGACCCGGGATGGAGCGCAGGATCTCGCGCGGCTCCTTCCATACGCCCTTGCGCTTATTGAGACGACATGGATCGTGGTAGGTGATTGTCTTCTCAATGGCAACTCGAGGCGTGAGTGCACCGGAACGGATGTACTCGGCCACAACCTCCAGAACGAGCACTATCTCGAGATCGAACTCAGCGCCGAAGTACTTGGGGTAGTCCTCCGTGAAACTGATGTAGTCGTGCGGGTCGAGGACCAGAATTCGCTTGGCACCACTGGCTTTCCAGTTGTCGAGGTTGTGACGGGCGAACCGCATCGCCTGATCGCGGTAGCCCATCTCGGCTGCGGGCCCGCCGCAGCACCACTGCTCCTGCATCAAGCCGAACTCGTGGCCTGCCATCTGCAGAATCTGAGCCACCGCTCTCGGCACTGACGTGCGGTAGAAAGCAGCTTCGCAATCAACGAACAGGATGTCGTCACCGCCGATTGGGATGTCCAAACCGTCAGCCCACTCACGCACGGAGTCTTGCCCGACGGGTTGTTCACCCAGCACCGGTTCGTGGCTGCGAGCATCGGTGAGTTCGTTCCAGGTCTTCCACTGTGGCTGGTGGATCCCGGTGTCGACAGCGAGTGTGCGCACCGCCTTAACCAGGTCAACAGTGCGTGTACGGAACCGATAGAAGTCACCGAGCATCAAGGTGTTCGGGCACCGCAACTCACAAGCACCACACTGCGTGCAGTTGACGTAGTCCTCCGCAATGTCAGCGATGTCGAGTTCGCCTTTGTCCATCGCAACGACATTCGCGTGGAATGCGGTCGGGGTCCAGGTCTCGTTGCGTGTCACCTGCATCACCGGACACACCTCGCGGCAGAACTTGTGGCCCGAGGAATAACAGTTATAGGCGGCGTTGCGCCACTCGTCAACGAAGTCCAAACTCGCCTGGGCAGTGTCGATCGGGAGCAGTTCAATCGGGAGCAGTTCAATCGACGACGGTTCAGTGCCATGGGCGTGATGTTCAGACATGAGACCTCCGGTTGAGTTGCCGATAACTTAGACCAGCGCCGCAGTGTGCAACAGCGAACGGTCCAAATTCACGTCCAATGGGGCCAACAGCCGCAGGTTCCCGCAACCAGAACGACTCGAGGAAGGCTTGCGCGTCGAAAGAAAGCGGCGCGCGTGGCACGATGAACTGTTGGTAGATCAACTGCTGGCACATGAACGGCTGGCACAAGAAGCATCTGGTACAAGAAGCACTAGATCTTGCCCAGACTGACAACCGGGGAAGTACCGCAGATGACCGCTCTATCCTCCGCAGCCACTGACCGACGATTGCTTCGCGCGATTCTTGGTTTTGGCATCTCCTGGGGCGTCTTCTACGCCTACTGGGCGGCGACCCTGCTGTTCGCCCTCACCCGCGGCGGGGCTGAGCTCGCCGGTCTGGTGCTTGCAGCCATGGCAGTTCCCTCGATCCTGTTCACCTCACCACTGGCCTCCCTAGCTGACCGCCTGCCACGAGGCACAGTCATGTGGGTCAACTACGCGACCAACGGCCTACTACTGGCAGCCATGGCAGTGCTCATCCGCGCTGACGCACCGATGCTTCCCATCGTCGTCTGTGCCTGTGTCGCAACAACCTGCTCGAGCCTGAGTCGCCCGATATTCCTCGCGACCATCCCGCAGCTAGCAGCAACGCCACAGTCGTTGTGTCGGGCAACCGCCGCCGTTGGGTTCTTCGAAGGAGCCGGCACGTTCCTGGGCTCAGCCCTTGCCGGGTTCCTGGCCTTGTTGGTGGGGTACTCCTACATCTTCGCCGCGTTCGCGCTCGCGCTAATGCTCAGCGCGGTACTTAGCCTGCGCCTGAAAATCCCAAGGCCAGATGCTCCTGGTGAGAACAGTAAGCAAGTACGCAACCCACTTGCTGGCTTCGCCGCAGTTGCTAAGGATGGCGGACTCATCACGCTCACCCTCGTGGTGGCACTAGCAACGTCCCTGTCAGGTGTACTGCAGATCCTGGCAACATCATTTGCGACAAGCGTGCTCCATGCCCATGAGTTCGCCCAAGGGCTCCTCATCGGGGCACCCGGAATCGGTGGTGTCATCGGCTCACTCTTGGCATCGGTTCTTATTCTGCGGCCGAGACTCGCACCGCAGATCCTTTTCGGGCTAGGTGGCGCCGCCCTTGCTATCTCCGCCATGGCTCTAGCCAGCAATCTGCCAGTCGCCCTAGTCACCATGCTGCTGTGTGGCTTTGGGTTGGCGGTTACTGTGCTCGCCACTTACACGCTGCTGAACCGCATCGTGCCGGCGGAGGTTTCCACGCGCGTGTTTGCCGTGATGGAGAGCGTCTTCATCGGCGGTTGGGCTCTGGGAAACCTCCTCGGACCTACCTTGCTTGACCGACTTGGCACCCAATCTGCCTACGCCGCGCTCGGCCTAGTCGCCTTGGCGCTAGCGCTACTGGCCTACCTACGACTGGGCGAAGTCGATCACCGTTCTGACTTCCGGCCTGAGGTTGTCGAACTGCTTGAGTCGGTGCCCTCACTCAGCGCGCTACCTGCACTGGTTCTAGACCGGGTGGCTAAGTCTGCGCACTGGTGGGACGTGCCGACAGGCACCATCGTGGTGCGGCAAGGCGACTACCTCGACGAGATGTTCATCGTCCGTGAGGGCAGTTTGATGATGACCAAGGATGGCGCCCCGGCGGGCACCCTGAGCGCCGGTGACTGGTTCGAGGACGCCGCGATTCACCGGACGTCGACCCGGACCGCAACCCTCACTACCCTCGAACCAACCCGACTACTTGTCGTCGAACGAGCCCGCGTCCTGGAGGCTGTCACCAACAGCCAGCATGGCCTCAATCTCGAGGGTCTCCTGAGCGAAGACGATCTCGAAGCTCGAATCTTCGCCGCCTTAACGCGAGCACCAGCGCCAGCGGACGAACTGCAGAGGCGGACCGCCATAGCCTCAGACGTGTTACAGAGCCGACTAGATGCCATGACTCACGCGAATCTGATCCGAGAGAACGCGGGCACCTACTACCCACAGTTGGGTATCCGACATCGTATGAGCAGCAACGTCATTGGCCGTGCCATTCTCGAGGGCGACTGAGTTTGCAGCCACGAAACACCTCTCTACCAAAGACCACGTGAAGGTTAGGTGGCAACAGGAGCACCATGGTGCGCCCTCAAGCCAGTACGGTGAAGACCCCGACCAACGCTGCGCGGCCCACAAGCGGAGCCGGATCATCAGTTAGGGAACTGCAGACGTGACCACGAGAGCCTCAACCGAGCGGCGCCTACGTAACGTGCTGCCCGCATTCGGCATCTACTCGGTGGTTGTCTACGGTTCCTGGGCGATCATGCTGCTGTGGTCCTACGAGAGGGGCGGCGCCAGCCTCGCGGGCATAACCCTTCTTGCTGAGATGATTCCAGCGGCCATCCTGGCGCCGCCATTGAGCGCAATCGGGGATCGGCTGCCTAAAAGTACAGCCCTGCTCATTACCTACCTAGCCCAAGCGGCATTACTCGCCGCGGTCGCCGGCCTCATGTTCATCCATGCGGCAATACCGGTGGTCATCGTCGCGGCAGCAGTATTGAACATCGTCGCGTCGCTGCCCGAGCCGATCCATCTAGCGCTGCTGCCCCAACTGGCCCCGACCCCGACCAGTCTCGTCCGAGCAACTTCGGTATCGGGCTTCCTTGACGGGGTCGGCTTGTTCCTAGGGCCGGTGCTCGCCGGGGAGCTCACGGTCGACCGAAGTTTCGAGTTGGCACTGGTGCTGTTCGCAGTTGCAATGACGGTTGCTGCAGTTTTCACTTCCCAAGTCAGGGTGCCACGAGCGGTGTCACCCGAGTCTGACTCCGGTGGACTCAATGATGCGATGGAGGGATTGCGCACCGTCGCCCGTGACCGACCAGAACGCACCCTGATGCTGCTGGTGGTCCTCGCCTCGATAGTCGGAGGTGCGCTAGAGATCATTGCTGCTGGGTTCTCAATCGATGTTCTGCAGGGCAATAGCGGAACCACCGGTATTCTCATTGGCGCAGTTGGCGTCGGAGCATTCCTCGGCTCGGCGGCAGCCGGGATGGTGCTTCGACCCAAGTTGACTCCACAAGTTGCGGTCGGGCTCGTCATCGCCGGAGTCCCACTACTAGTCATGGCGCTGGTCGCGCACTTGTTCGTCGCCGTGGTTTTGCTTGCAGTGTCAGGGTGCGGGGTCGCGGTCGCGCGTATCGCCACAATCACGTTGACTCAGCGCACCACCGAGCCACACCTGATGACTCGAGTACTCGCAGTGCATCGCGCAGCGCTACTCAGCGGCTGGGCGATCGGCACGGCGCTCGCTCCCTTCCTCATCGCCGAGTTGGGTCCAGCGCGCGCATACCTGCCCATCGGAGTGGGCCTCATCCTGGCCACGGCGCTAGGCTGGCGCACCCTTCGCACCGTCGATCTGCGTGCCTCATACCGCCCCGACGTCATCGCTCTGCTGAAAAAGGTCCCACTGTTTGAAGCCATGCGCCCGCTCGCCCTTGATCGGCTGTCCCAGCGAGCGCACTGGTGGGATGTCCCCGCCGACGTAGTCGTCATGAAGCAGGGCGACTACCTCGACGAGATGTTCGTAGTCGAGAGCGGAAGCATGTCAGTTCTCACCGAGGGTTCGCCTTCGCGAACTCTTGGCCCTGGCCAGTGGTTTGAGGAAGCTGCGCTGTATCGCACTGCGCGCCGATCGGCAACGCTCATCACGCTTGAGGCCACGAGACTTCTCGTCATTGAGCGATCCAACTTCCTGTCCGCCGTCACAGGCAGCCCACACGGGCATGCACTTGATGGCCTCCTGTCCGAAGACGATCTCGAAGCGCGCGTCGTGGCAGCCCTTACCCGCGAACCCGCAGACGCTGCCACACTTGGTGATCGCTTAGACGCCGAAACCAATGACCTCACTGGCCTGCTCGCGAATATGACCCGCTCAGGCATAATCCGCGAGGACAACGGCACCTACAACGTGCAGTTCGGGGTGCGCCACCACATGCACACCAACATCATCGACAGTGCCCTCTTCGACGACGAGTAGGGCGACCACCTCAAGTACCGGAGCAGTCATCGTGGACGCGCAAGCAGAGTTCGAACGACTTAGTGGCACCTACTTCATCGCCGGCTCATATCAGCGCAGCAGCAGTTCACACCTCGCGCCGGTCCATGATCCATCGACCGGCAAGCAGATCGGCGAACTCGCCCACGTCACCACCGACGAAATCGATGCCGTAGTGGCCGCCGCCAATGCCGCACAGAGGCAGTGGTGGGCGCTGAGTGCATTGGAGCGGTCGGAGCAACTGCACGAGGTCGCTCGAATGATCAAGACGCTTCGACCCCAGATCGCAGAGACCATGGCCCGCGAGACCGGCAAGCCGTACAAGGAAGGGATGGACGAGGTGTCGTGGTCGTACACGGCTACCGACTACTACGCCGAACTTGGCCGCCACAGCGTTGGTTCAGTTCTTGGCAACACCGTGCCTGGGCAGATGCACTACACGCTCAAGGAGCCCATGGGTGTGGTTGTAGTGCTCCTACCGGCGAACTTCCCCATCGTTCTGCTCATGTGGGAAGCCGCAGCCGCACTTGCCGCGGGCAACGCTGTCATCGTGAAGCCATCCGAGTACGCGTCAATCACCACGCTCAAATTCATGCAGGTCTTCGAGTGCTTGCCACCCGGACTTTTCCAGTGCGTAACCGGAGGCGGCGCCGTTGGGAGCCACCTCGTCGCTCACCCCGACACCCACATGGTGGGCTTCACCGGGAGCGTGGCAACTGGACAGTCAGTGGCCCGCGCGTGCGGCGAACGTTTCAAGCCAGTCCTAATCGAGGCCTCGGGCAATGACGCATTCATCGTGATGCCCTCGGCCGATCTGGCCATCGCAGCCCGCGGAGTAACATTCGCAGCATTTCTCAACTGCGGTCAGGTGTGTACCTCGGCCGAGCGCATCTATGTACACACCGACATCTACGACGAGTTCGCTGCCCTGGTGGCCAGCGAGACAGCCAAACTTCGCATCGGCCACAGCCTTGATCGGATCGACATCGGTCCGATGGAACATGCCGGCGAAAGAGAACGGGTCCAACGGATTCTGGCTCGCGCTGTCGAACAGGGCGCCCGAGTGATCCAGGGCGGTGGACACCCAACCGGGCTGCCCGCCGACCTGCACGGTGGTTTCTTCCTCGAACCCACCGTGCTTGTCGACGTCACCGCCGACATGGACATCGTGAACGCCGAGGTCTTCGGCCCCATCGCGCCGCTGGTACGGGTTGCTTCTTTCGACGAAGCTCTGGCCCTGACCAATGCCTCTGCATTCGGCCTCGGCGCCAACATCTACACCACTGACATAGTCGAAATCGACCGCGCCGCAAGGGAAATCGTCACAGGCATGGTGTGGGTGAACGCACCACTGCTCGATAATGCGGCCGGGCCATTCGGCGGTCGCAAGATGTCAGGGATCGGACGCCAACTCGGCCAGGAAGGTCTCGAAACCTTTCGGCACACCAAGCTCGTGATGATCGACTACGTTCAGAGCGAGCAGGACTTTTGGTGGTTCCCGTATGCCGACGATGAATCCTTCCCATCGTCGAAATCGACTAGCTGATCTGCCTACGTTCTTTCAACCATTTTCTGCATGAGAGCCCACAGCTGCTCAACGTCTGCGCGCTCAGTGGGCTCAGCTCCAATTGAGACTCGGACAATCCATCGACCAGCCACTTGTGACGGCGTGATCAGTGCACGGCCGGTGGCATTCACAGACTCGACCCATCGCAGCGTGTATGCATCGACCGCAGCGCTGTCCGGCTCCGTTCCATCAACACCGACGAGGCGAATAGGGACGTGGAGAACACACACGGTCTGCAGGTTTACCGGTGCTATCAACTGCCAGCCCGATGCGGACTCGATCTGCGCACGAAGCCACTGCGCATTCTCTATGTCGCGTCGGAGCCGAGCACGAATCGCTTCTGCCCCATCGATTCTCAGGTGGAACCAAATCTTGAGAGCACGGAAACGTCGGCCGAGTGGGAGTCCCCAATCCTTGTATTGAGTCACCTCGCCATCGACTGCTGACTGCAGGTACGACGGGTTCGTCGACATGACTCGGACCAGATGCGCAGTATCTCGAACATAGAGCAGCGAACAGTCCAAGATCGTGCCCATCCACTTGTGCGGGTTCCAGCCAAGTGAATCCGCGCCTTCAACACCATCGAACATCCAGCGACACTCAGGTAGCAACATCGCCGAACCGGCCATGGCCGCATCGACGTGCACCCACGCACCAAACTCCGCCGCAACGTCAACGATCTCGCTGAGGGGGTCAATCGCGGTCGTACCTGTCGTGCCGATAGTGGCCACGACTGCGGCGGGCCGGCGCCCATCTGCCACATCAGCTGTCATCGCCTGTCGCAGCGCGTTGGCGTCCATCGAAAAGGTGTCTGGGTCGACGTCGATCAAACGAAGGTTGTCACGACCGAACCCAGCCAGCAGAACAGCTTTCGGGATCGATGAATGTGCCTGGGTGGATGCGTAAACCACGAGCGGAGCTGATTCTGCTTGCAGACCTCCGCGAGTCTCGCTCAGGTTCGTGGCCCGTTCACGTGCGGCCAGCAGCGCTACCAAACATGCACTTGATGCGCTGTCGTGGATGGCTCCGTGCCAAGTCACGGAAAGACCACACAACTGTCGCAGCCAGTCAGTGACCAACTCTTCGACCTCGGTGAGCGCGGGTGCAGACTGCCAGGTGATGCCGAGTGCACCTAACCCAGATGAGGCAAAATCCCCTAGCACCGATGCCAGCGACGCATTGGCCGGAAACCAGGCGTAGTAACCGGGATGTTGCACTTGAGTGATGCCGGGGACTATCACACGATCCAGATCAGCAAGCACCGATGCAAATTCCGCGGGCCATTCAGGGGGTGGCCCGGCAAGCGCTGCCGACACTTGCCCTGGAGTGACCGAGCTTCGCACGGGGAGATCAGGCACTCGCGTACGAAGGTCGGCTATCCAGTCGACCAAATCATGCCCTGCCACCCGAAATTCCTCTGGCGTCATTGATCCCTCACGTCGGTTTCGTTTGGTCGTCGATCGCTCTACTGCTACGCACATTGTTTCCTGCCGACTCCTGGTTCGCTGCGATCACTTGCGAACGCTTCATCCGCACCGAAATTGGGCAAACTCTTGCTGCCCGTAATCGTGGTCAAACCGACCTTGAGCGAGCATCTAGAAGCGTCAGCAGCTAGTGTCAAAATGTCTCGAAAATAGTTGTCCCCATTGGGGTTTCGGGGTTTACAACTGTCAGTAGCCTGTGCCATAATAATACACATGTACGATGGTCGAGTTACCCTGCGAACCCAGCTAGCCGACGCTGTTGCCACAGCAGCCGCTACTGCTGCGTTGATCGCTGAGCTCACTGCAGCAGGCGGCTTCGATGAGTGCGC
>Ga0194035_1000049_pt1 | contig 72104 bp, 61 predicted proteins | sample JunL2320m_MetaG_FD_148680 | JGI IMG/M metagenome (GOLD analysis project Ga0194035, IMG submission 148680) | Anoxic zone freshwater microbial communities from boreal shield lake in IISD Experimental Lakes Area, Ontario, Canada - Jun2016-L239-20m | ecosystem: Environmental > Aquatic > Freshwater >...
CAGCGGTCGTGTACACACCACAAGTCGGTGCCGTCGTGAACGTGACACCCGTAGGCACCGTGCTCGCAGTGATCGTGGGCAACGCCACACCATAAACAATGCTCGACGAAGACGCGGTCACTGCGACGGTCGAAGCAAGTGAGTTGACGGTGAGCGCGCCGTTGGCGTAAGTGATCGTGTAGTTCGGGTTCGCTGCGCCGGCACAGTGCGTCACATACGAGCCCGCAACCGAAGCGCCGGTCAGCGGCGTGACGAACGTTGTGTCAGCGGTGGCGTACAAGGCACACGTTGGGTTCGTGGTGAACGTGACCGGGGTCGAGTTAGTCGCGTACGTGACCGCAGGGTAGAGGGCAGGCGCCGTGATCGCAGCAGGTGACGACGCCGTGATCGTGAGCGCTGCAGCCGTGATCGTGAAGGTTGCCGACGCTAATGCGGATGCAGAGTGGTTGGCGTCACCGGCGTAGGTGTACGAGGCGGTGGCGATACCCACGTTGGTGTTGCTCGTGTAGGTCGGTACCAGGCCGGTGGTGTTCAAGCCACCTGTGCCGGTAACCGCTGCGGTGCAGGGAGTTAGCGGGGCACCGGTGTAAACCACCGAGGTCGGGCTACACGTCACCGTCGCAACCGATGCGGCAGGCGTGATCGTGAAGGTCACCGGGGTTGCAGACGAGCTGGCGTGGTTGGCATCGCTGAAAGTCGCGTTCGCAGTAGCCGTACCCACGTTGACGTTGCCGGAGTAGACCACTGGGGCAGTGGCGCCGGACAAGCCATCACCGGTGACCGCAGCGGTACAAGGGGTCTGCGCGATACCGGTGTACACCAAGGAGGCCGTGGAACACGTTACCGTGGTCGTTGCGGTGGCCTTAGTGATCGTGAACGTTCCAGATGCCGCAGCCGACGAGTTGTGGTTAGCGTCACCGGCGTATGTGTATGAAGCAGAAGCAGTAGCCGGCGAGATGCTCGCATTGATGTTGTTGGTGTACGTGGTGACGGTCTGACCAGTGAGGCTCAGGCCGCCCGCGCCAGCCACATCAGCGGTACACGGAGTCAGCGCAACACCGGTGTAAACCACTGACACTGGCGCACACGTCACCGTGGCAGTGGAGGACGCCTTGGTGATCGTAAAGGTGCCGGAAGCTGCCGCCGAAGCGCTGTGGTTCGCGTCACCGGCGTAGGTGTACGACGCAGACGCAGTGGCTGGAGCGATACTCGCGTCGGTGTTGTTCGAGTACGAGGTCACGGTCTGGTTCGTCAGGTTCAAACCACCCGCACCAGTAACCGCAGCAGTACACGGAGTCAACGCGGAGCCGGTGTAGACCACCGGCGAACACGTCACCGTGGCAACCGAAGGTGCCTGGGCGATCGTGAATGTGGCCGATGCGAGAACAGAAGCTGTGTGGTTTGCGTCGCCAGCGTAGGTGTAAGCCGCAGATGCCGTTGTTGGCGTGATGCTCGCGTTGATGTTGTTCGTGTAGGTCGGCACTAGGCCAGTGAGGTTGAGCCCGTCACCGGTAACCGCAGCGGAGCATGGCGTCAAAGCGGAGCCGGTGTAGACCACAGGCGAACACGTCACCGTGGCGACTGAGGTCGCCTTGGTGATCGTGAACGTCGCCGACGCCGCAGCTGAGGCCGTGTGGTTGGCGTCACCGGCGTAGGTGTACGCCGCGTTAGCGGTCGCAGGCGAAACGCTCACGTTGATGTTGTTCGTGTACGTGGGAACTAGGCCAGTGGTGTTCAAGTTGGCACCGCTAACAGCAGCGGTACACGGGGTCAATGCGACACCGGTATAGATCACCGACGTCGGGCTACACGTCACGCTGGACGTCGAGGTGGCCTTTGTGATGGTGAACGTTCCAGATGCCGCAGCCGACGAGTTGTGGTTCGCGTCACCGGCGTAGGTGTATGAAGCAGAAGCAGTAGCCGGCGAGATGCTCGCATTGATGTTGTTGGTGTACGAGGTGACGGTCTGACCAGTGAGGCTCAGGCCGCCCGCGCCAGTAACAGCAGCGGTACACGGAGTCAGCGCGACACCGGTGTAAACCACTGACACTGGCGCACACGTCACCGTGGCAGCCGAGGCCGCCTTGTTGATCGTGAACGTGCCACTGGTGAATACGTTCGGTGCGTAGTTCGCTGCCACACCACCCGAGCACTGCGTCACGTAGGTGCCGGCGTTCTGAACGCCGGTCAACGCAGTCACGAAGGTGGTGTCGGTCGATGCGTACACCGCACACGTGGGCGAGGTCGTCCACGTAATCGGGGTTGGGCTAGTCGTGAAGGTGACTGCAGGTACCGCAGCGTTGTACGTGATCGCAGGTGGAGACGAGGCCACGATGGTGACGTTGGCCTTAGTGATCGTGAATGTCGCCGAGGCTGCAGCCGATGCGCTGTGGTTGGTGTCACCCGCGTAGGTGTACGAGGCCGAAGCAGTCGCAGGCGAGATGCTCGCGTTGATGTTGTTCGTGTAAGTGGGTACCAACCCAGTGGTGTTCAAGTTGGCACCAGTAACAGCAGCGGTACACGGGGTCAACGCGACACCGGTGTAAACCACCGAGGTCGGGCTACACGACACGGTCGCCGTTGAGGCTGCCTTGGTAATCGTGAACGTCGCCGAGGCTGCAGCCGATGCGTTGTGGTTGGCGTCACCGGCGTAGGTGTAGGAGGCAGAAGCAGTTGCCGGCGAGATGCTCGCGTTGATGTTGTTCGTGTACGTGGTGACGGTCTGCGCGGTAAGGCTCAAGCCGCCAGCACCAGTAACAGCAGCGGTACACGGAGTCAGCGCGACACCGGTGTAAACCACCGAGGTCGGGCTACACGACACGGTCGCCGTTGAGGCTGCCTTGTTGATCGTGAAAGTACCGGTCACGAAACTGGTCGGGGTGTAGGTGGTCGAGATTCCACCCGAACACTGCGTCACGTAAGTGCCCGCGTTCTGAACACCAGTCAACGCAATCGCGAACGTGGAGTCGGTCGACGCATACACCGCACACGTGGGCGAGGTCGTCCACGTCACCGGAGTTGGGTTGGTCGTAAAGGTGACCGCCGGTACCGAAGCGCCATAAGTGATCGCAGGCGGAGAGCTCGCAGTGATCACGACGCTTCGACGGATCAGGAACGTGACTGCGGTAGCCGTGGATCCGGTGTGGTTGGAGTCACCGGCATACGTCGAGTTCGCAGTGGCCGTGCCAACGTTGGTGTTGGCGCTGTAGCTGACGGTTGCCGTGGTGGCCAGGTTGGCACCAGTGACAGCCGCCGTACAGGGAGCCACGGCAGAGCCAGTCCAGATCGCGATGGCGGGGCACGTGATGGTGGTGACAGTCGAAGCCTTAGTGATTGCAAACGAAACTTGGATTGCGGTCGACCCGTAGTGGTTCGCGTCACCGACATACGTGGCGTTCGCGGTTGCGTTTCCTACGTTGATGTTCAGGGCATAGACGACAGCTGTCGTCGTGCTGAGGTTCGCCCCGGTAACTGCAGCAGTACAGGGGGTGAAGGCGCTACCGGTGTAGACGAATGAACTTGGGCTACACGTGATGGACGTGGCCGATGTCGCCTTGTCAACCGTGAGTACCCCATCGACATAAGTCGCCGTGTAGTTCGCGGAAACGCCCCCGGCGCAGTGGATCGCGTAGGTGCCAGCGTTCTGCATACCGGTCAGTGCGGACAGGTAGTCAGTGTCAGCGTTCGCGTAGACCGCACATGTGGGGGCGGTCGACCAGTCACCGTCGATCAGCACCTCAGACGTGTCGTAGGTGGCGGCTGGGACGGTGTCGGGGTAGGTGATCATCGTGGACGCGCCAGTCACGGTGACGGACTTCGGGGTGATAGCGAACGTGGTTGAGCCCGCGGACCCATCGTGGTTCGAGTCGCCGCCATAGGTGTAGCTGACGGTTACGGTTCCAACGTCGATGTTGGCCGAGTAGCTAGGGGTGAACTGCTGACTCAAGCCGCCAGCACCGGTAACCACAGCAGTACAAGGAGTCTGGGCTGTGCGGTCGTAGACCACAGAGACGGGACAGTTGATCGTCGTGACTGAACTTGCCTTGGTGATGTCGAACGACGAGCTCGCGGTAGATCCTTCATGCGTGGTGTCTCCGCCGAACGTGTACGAGGCACTGGCGGGGCCAACGTTGATGTTGTTGGTGTAGACGGCGGTCGGCGTCAGGCTCAGGCCACCTTCGCCGCTGACCAACACCGAACACGGCGTGAGCGCCGAGCCGGTGTAGACGACCGACGTCGGACACGTGATCCCGGTTGTTGACGGCCAGCGAATGAGGAACGTGGCGCTACCGCTAGAGGCTTCGTTGAAGGCATCACCTGGGTAGTCATAGCTTGCAGTTGCCGTGCCGACATCAGTGTTGTTCGCGTAAGCGGCGTCGAAGGTTCCGATGACGCCCTGGTTACCGGAGACCGTCACGGTACAAGGGGTTACCGGTGAACCGGTATGAACCACAGTCACTGGGCAACTGACGACGGTCGTGGTCGGGCTCTTAACGATCTGGAAGTCGGTACTGCCGCTCGACGCGGCGTAGAAGGCATTGCCCGGATAGTCGTAGCGTGCATTAGCAGTGCCAACCGCAATGTTGTTGCTGTACACGGCGTCAGGAGTGAGGCTAAGGCCGCCAGGGCCGGTGACTGACACGGCACAGGGAGTCTGCGCAACACCGCTGTAGATCACTGAAGTTGGGCAGGTAACCGTGGTCGCAGTGGGGTACTTAATGACTGTGATGTCAACGTCACCGTTGTATGCCGTGCGCCAAAGCGCGGGCGTGCCTTGCGACACATAGGCGCAGTGCACCTTGTAGGCACCTGCAGGAGCTGTGCCCCCCTGAAAATCAGAGCCGGCGTAACTGGTGTCGGCCGCCGCGAAAATGCCGCAACCAGCTACCGCCGGAGTAGCGCCGGGAGTCGTGGTCGGGTTCTTCGAACTGACATATCCAAAGGTCGATGGGTAAACCGGCAGGTTGGTCTGCTGGTCGAATTGGGTCGGGTTGGACTTCCAGTTGATGGCCAGGATGGCCGAGCCCTGCACTGCTGACTGGGCAACGATGTAGGTGTTCGTGTATCCGGCCACGGTGCCCGATGACGTGCAACGGCTTACGTAGCGAGCCGGACCCGCGATGGGCATGGCATCCCCGCCGGCCACCGACGACGAAAGAGAGGTCGCATAGCTGGCGTCGGTACTGAGGTATAGCGCGCAGGTGCTTGGGGGGTAGAGGTCTAGGGCGATCGCTGAGCCTAGGGAGTCGTAAGCCTGGACTGTGGCGGTCGCGTACGTCACTGGGTCTGCATTGGGGGCCCATACGCCGGCCGTCAGGGTTTGCGGCGTAAACGTGAACCTGCCCTCGTCAGCAACTCCCGCGACCGCTGTGCCCCACGGCACGTTCACGGCGGGCGCCGTGTAGACGATGGTGCTCACGAATCTAGGCACCGCGGACGCGGCTGGGGCTGCCAGCACACCCGCCGCCATTGCCGTCACTGTCAGGGCGGATGCAGCCACAGCGGCCGTCACCTTGGTGAGGGGCCGGAAAGTGAGAAGCGACATGCTGGAGTCCTTCCAGGACAAGATCAGAACAGGAATACGTCTATGCTCCAAAAGGGTGTGGGGAATGCGGTAAAGAGTCAATTGTTAAAGCGGGGTAGGGCACCGCAATTAGGGGGAGCCGCGCGGGTGAATACGTCACAGAGGGTATTTCGCCACTAACGGATCGTGCAGATGTGGCAGCGTGACCAGGTGCAGCTGCGGGAAGCAAAAATCGGCTAATCCCTTTGACACCATACTTTTTCACGCGATATGGCGCTCAATGAGCCGAGACCAATGCACGGGCCATGATCACAATATGGGAGAGGAAAACATGAGCAAGATTTCGTCACAATATTGCGAATTACACCCTTTCGAGTGAGCGCACACCTAAATTAAGCTGCATAAGAATGTCAAGTAGGAAGCGCAGAAATTCACCCAGTTGGCCCATTTTCAGCCAGAAGATTCATCCTCTAGCAAATCGGAGTTCACCCGAGGGTCCGACGGTGACAAGACGGCAAGGACGTTCCTGGGTGCCTCAGCCCGTGCGCCCTAGCTCGCGGTCACGATGAGCCGGGCAGACATCCCGTTGACGTTGGCCTGACCCGCCACTACCGAACTCACCACGTCATAAGTGGCACTGCCTCGTGCCTGCGCCTTAGCGGTCAAGGTGTAGGTGCCGTCGGCCTTGCTCAGCACCGTCGACTGCACGACCCACACCGTCCCTGACCATGTGCGAAGGCTCACCCGATAGCCCGCACGTGCTGGGCCCACGGTCCCGATGAAGACAGGGCGGCCAAGTGCCTTAATCGCAGCCGTCTTGGCATGCGCGACCACCCGGAGCCGCACCTGAACCGAGCCCGAGGCCGTTGCGGCAAGCCTGGTCGTGCCGTTTGTGGGCACTACGACTCGCCAGCGGTAGTTGTGCGCCTGTTTCGGTATCACAGCGGCGAATGCGCCACTGCCCGTTGACGTAGGCGACGCGACGGTGACCCACGAAGTCGTCCCCGAGACCAGCACTTGCATGCTGAGTTGGGCCGAGACGGGCGCCCCCTTAATAGTCACGGTCCCCTTCACTGGGTTCGGGGCACCATAGGTGACGATGGCCGACGCAGTCGCCTTCGCAACCGCAGCAACGGCAATCACCGCAGATCGCGAGACCGATGTCTCCCGACGCAGCCCACCGGCGGGAACGGTAATCCGCCAGGTGAAATCCTTCTTCTGGGCTGGCAAGGTCAGCGCCACCGCGCCGGTTGAATCAGTACTTCCACTGGCCACGGTGGTCCAGGTAGTAGCACCGGCCGATTGAACCGCGAGAGTCGTAGGGGCATTGGCGAGCAACGCATTCTTGAAACTGACACTCGCCCGCACCGTCCCAGGCTTCCCGGGCAGCAGTCCAGCTGGTCCCACGGCGGTGATCACCGATGGCACATTGCCGGCCGTCGTCTGCCCGACAACCGCGGTGGTCGCCCTGGTCCAGCCGTCGGTCGGGGCGGTGACCCGCCACTCAAAGTCAGCGCTCTGTCCTTGCATTGGGAGAGTGAACTGGCCCGCAGCATTGGTGACAACGGTTGTCGGTGCTGGCCACGTGGTGCTCCCAACGGGCCGAACCGATAACGCTACGGAAGCTTGCGGTACTAGGGCGCCTTTGACCTTGACGGTTCCGGTGACCGAAGTGCTGGCACCGACGTCAACCACTTGCGGCGCGGAGGCCGTAATGAGCGATGACACTGGGGCAATGTTGGTGGCATACGACGTCAATCCCGCCCACTGGGTGGTGTCTTCGCCGCCAAGGGTCCACTGCGCAATACCGCCAAGGTGGTACTTGTTCACCAAGGTTGCGCGCGCGTTGGCAGAGCCGGCCTCGCCGTACCAACCTGTCCTCGACACCGTGCAGTTGACCGAGGTCGGGGCCGGAGTGAACACCAGCGAGCCAGTCACGGAACCAAGGTTTGCGATGCTCAGCGTCAGCGCATGGCCCGAAATGGCAGTTACCTTGGCCCCAGGGGCAACGTTCTTCCCCGTGACCCCCGCACCCACGTTTATCCCCGTAGCAACACCGACCTGAATCACCTGTGCGCCGACAACGCCGCCAATCGCAACCGGCTTGACCACCTTGCTAAAAGTCACGGCGCCGCTAACCGCAGCAGTGTTGGGAACACTCAGGGTCAAGCTATTTACCGCTATCGACAGCACAGTTGCCCCGCTTGCGATGCCCGTGCCAGACACTGCCGCACCCACCGGGATTCCGGCCGACTTGGCCACCGCAATCAACGGCGTCGCGATATCGCCGGTGGCAGTCGTGCTGACATGCGTCGTTGCGACGATGACCCCCGTGACGGCTGCCGTGTTCGCCGCACTGACCGTCAACACCTTGCCGCTGATCCCGGTTACCTTGGCGCCGGATGCCACACCGGTTCCAGCCACGACAGTTCCAACGGCAATTCCTACCGTGGACGAGACTGTGATGGTTGAGGAGCCAGCTACCCCGGCGACCGCAGTTGCCGTGACCTTGGCTCGCTGGAAGCGCCCCGCAAAATTCACCTGGTAGGAGAACGTGCGCTCCTTGGCCGTCGCGTCCCAGGTTGATACCGGCTTGGTCACCAAAGTGATGCCCGGGATGGTGGCCGCTGCACTCACAAACAGGTTGTCGACGTAGTTCGCCGCCCAGCGCGCGTCGAAACTATGGCGAACGGCGACCCAACTCAACTTGTCGGCGAAGGTAGTCGCCTGTGCCGGAGTCAGCGAGGCGAGAGGCAGGTTCGGGCAGGTACCGGTGGCAGCGGTCTTCCAGTCGCGGCCGTAACCGGCGACACCGATCGAAATCTTGCTCGGCGAGACCTGAGTGATCGCGTAAGCGGCGACGCGGTCGACCCAACCAATTGGCGCGATGGGTCCCGCATGCGATACCGAGTAGTCATAGGCCATGATCCGGAGCCGGTCGATATAGGGACCGATCGCGCCCCAGGCATAGACCCAGTAGCCGGTTGAGTCTGACGACGTCGAAAGGCCCCCAGGCGCGGTCACCGAGAGCAGTTTCTTCTTGGCGTGGAGAGCAGCGCCAAGAGCTGCGACAAATGGGATCCAGCGTGCCCTCGTGGTGGTCCACGAACTACTACCGTCGTTGAAGGCGAACGCCTCCCAATCAAGATCGACGCCGTCGTAACCGTTGGCGCTGACAACTGCGACGATGCGCGCAACCATCGCAGCGCGGTGCGCTGCCGTGTCGAGTTGGGCACTCATCTGCCGGTAGCCGCTGCCATCGGTAATGGTCGGGAGGATCGAGATACCCCTCGCGTGTAACTGCGCAACGACCGACGGCACATTGATGCCCGTCGTTTGCGACACCACGGAAACATTGGGTGCGCTACCGCTCGCGTGATACCAGAACGGCGACACGTCGGCGAACAAGCTCGCATTTGCCAGCACCGAAGCAAGGGCGGCGGAGTTGCTCCAGTAAGGCATCCAGCCGGAGACGATCTTCCGCGGCTTAGCAGGAGCCGGCACGCCGGACGTCACAGTGGTCATGACCACCGCTGGCGACACGGTTGCGGACGCGCTCGTGGTCGGCAAAGCGGCGATCGACGATGACACGACGATCGCGCACAAGCCGAGGCTCACGCGAGCAAGCGGACGCACAACAAACTCCTCACCGGGGAAGGGGTGACTTGTTCAACATCGGCACGAAGCCCGCAGAACTTTCGCCCACACGGCCCATTTCTCTGCCAGGGCATCATCGGGCGTAGCGGTCTGTGCCCACGAAGGAACGGTCTGGGACCGACCGATCAGCCCTATCTCGATGGCCAAACGGTCAGCCGTTTGCGCAGGGATCCGCTGGGACATATAGTCCCCGCTATATCGGCTCGATACATCGATTCGTTGCATCTCGGCGATTGTTGGCCTTACCGCAAGCACGCTATCTGCCTGCTCTACCCGCTCGGCCCGCGCCAGCGGGCCGAGTGCCAGTAATCACGCAAGTACTCAGTACCGAATACCCACAAAGCCACTACGTGCACGCAAGTCCACCAGCGAGGGAGGTGCCGATGTCCCCACGATCAAGTAAGAGAAGTGGCGTCCTCGAGCTCGCCGTCCTTGGTCTCCTACACGAATCACCCATGCACGGCTACGAGTTGCGCAAGCGACTTTCCACCGTCCTGGGCACCTTCCATGCGATCTCCTACGGGTCGCTCTACCCGTGTCTCAAGGACCTCACCGCGCGGGGGTGGCTGATCGAAGACGCGCCCACCAACCCAAAGGCTGGCAGCGCCGCTACTCGCGGCCGCATCGTCTACCGGCTCACCGCCGAGGGCAAGGAGCAGTTCCAACACCTCGTCGCAGATGCTGGGCCCGACGCATGGGACGACGACCGCTTCGGCGTTCGGCTCGCCTTCTTCGGTCGTACCCCTGCCTCAGTGCGCCTTCGCGTGCTGGAGGGTCGACGCAGCAGGCTCGAAGAACGACTCGATGCCCTCCGCTCGTCGCTGTCCCGATCACGCGAACGGCTCGACGCGTACACCCTCGAGCTCCAATCGCACGGCCTCGACAGTGTCGAACGCGAAGTGCGCTGGCTCGACGAACTGATCGCCACCGAGCGATCGCAACCACTGGCTGGCCCCGCGAGCAGGTCCAACGTCTCGCAACCGAACTCCGAAGCCCCGTCGGGGCATTCGCTGACCACCTCGTCCGCGGCCGGGAACACCCCGTCCGCTGCCGGAAAGTAAGAGAGAAGGATCCGATGGGTTCAATTCGTGTGGCAATTGTTGGCGTAGGCAACTGCGCGTCATCCCTCGTGCAGGGGGTCGAGTATTACAAGGACGCCGACCCGGCGGGCAAAGTCCCCGGGCTTATGCACGTTCAGTTCGGCCCGTATCACGTCCGCGACGTTGAGTTCGTAGCCGCGTTCGACGTTGATGCCAAAAAGGTCGGACAGGATCTATCACACGCCATCGGCGCCAGCGAGAACAACACCATCAAGATCTGCGATGTCCCGCCAAGCGGGGTCATCGTGCAGCGTGGCCACACCCTTGATGGCCTGGGCAAGTACTACCGCGAAATGATCACCGAGTCTGACGACGCGGCAGTAGATATCGTCGCTGCCCTGCGCGAGGTCCAGGCGGACGTACTCGTCTGCTACCTCCCGGTCGGCTCAGACGCCGCGGCCAAGTTCTACGCGCAGTGCGCGATCGATGCTGGCGTGGCATTCGTCAACGCACTTCCCGTGTTCATCGCCGGTACCCCCGAGTGGGCCAAGAAGTTCGAGGACGCCGGCGTCCCGATTATCGGTGATGACATTAAGTCGCAGATTGGCGCGACCATTACCCACCGCGTCCTGGCCAAACTCTTCGAAGACCGTGGCGTCACCGTTGACCGCACCTACCAGCTCAACGTCGGCGGCAACATGGACTTCATGAACATGCTCGAGCGCGATCGACTCGAGTCCAAGAAGATCTCCAAGACTCAGTCGGTCACCTCGCAGCTGGTCAACGGCATCGAGCCCCGCAATGTGCACATCGGCCCGTCCGACTACGTCGCCTGGCTCGATGACCGCAAGTGGGCCTTCGTCCGCCTTGAAGGCCGCAACTTCGGTGACATCCCGCTCTCACTCGAGTACAAGCTCGAGGTCTGGGACTCCCCCAACTCCGCTGGCATCATCATCGACGCCATTCGCGCGGCGATGATCGCAAAGGACCGCGGTATCGGCGGCCCGATCCTGTCGGCGGCGTCCTACTTCATGAAGAGCCCGCCCGTGCAGTACAGCGACGATGAGGCCAAGATCGCAGTTGAGGCCTTCATCGCAGGGACGATCGAGCGCTAAAGCGCAGCCACGGCTGCACGCAGCGACGTCACACCTGACTGAACCCCGGGTCGCGATGTCGTAGTTCTTAGCATGAACCCATCGGTGACTAGGGCCAGAACTCCTGTTGGAGTTCTGGCCCTAGTTCGTTTCCACGATTGATTCACCGCGAATTGCTCTGATACTCCAAGCAGGTACGGTCGGTGCATGAGTCGCGATGGCGTCGGATTGCGCACGATCCTAGGGATCCGCGGGTTTCGCCTGCTCCTAAGCACGCGCCTCACCGGCCAGTTCGGCGATGGTCTGCTGCAGGCAGCCCTAGCCACGTTCGTGCTCTTCTCTCCTGAGCGTCAACCAACCGCCGCCAAGGTTGCCGTCGCATTCGCGATCCTGCTGCTGCCGTACTCACTCATCGGGCCGTTCGCTGGCGTACTGCTTGATCGGTGGCAACGTCGCACGATTTTGATCTGGGCGAACATCACGCGCGCAATCATGGTCATCGGAGTCGCTGGCCTAGTGCTCAGTCGACACGACGATGCACTGCTCGGCATCTGGGTGCTCATGGTGCTCGGCGCAAACCGGTTCATTCTTGCCGCCCTATCGGCGAGCCTGCCGCATGTGGTGGCTGACCGGTACCTAGTCACTGGCAATGCGGTTGCGCCAACAGCCGGCACCATGGCATCGGTCACCGGTGGCCTTGCTGGGGTGACAATCGGTGAACTCGTCGGTGGTGGTGAACGTGGCTCGGCAATCGTCCTGACCTTGGCGATCGGCGCCTACCTCGTCGCATCGCTGATCGCATCGCGACAACCTATGCGGTCCTTGGGTCCGGACTCCCTCACCGAACGCGAGACCGTGCGAGGGGTCGTGACCGGGATGAGTGCCGGCTTCGCCCACCTCCGGGCCCGCGCACCAGCAGCGCGAGCGATCGGCCTAGTGATGGTTCATCGCCTGATCTTTGGCATCGCTCTCGCACTGTGTGTGCTTCAAGTACGCGGCGCACTGCACCCCGATGACGCCGACGCCGCACTGCGGGCGCTGACCCTGACCACTGGGGCGGCGGGCGGCGGCGCCTTCCTCGGTGCAGTGCTCACCCCCGCGTTATCACGTCGGTTAGGCGCCGTGCGCTGGTCAGCACTCACCCTGATCGTCGCCGTGCCCATCGCAGCCTTGGCACTAGCGCCTGGGAACCTGATCGGACTCCTCGTTGGCGGATTTTTCGTCGGGCTCGCGGGTCAGTCAGTGAAGGTCTGCTCCGACACGATCGTGCAAGAAGACATCGATGATGACCGGCGCGGACGGGTGTTTGCGCTCTACGACGTGGCCGTCAATATCGCCATCGTCACTGGTGTCACGCTGACATCGTTCGTCGCGCCACTCGATGGACGCGCACCTGGAATGTGCGCCTTCATGGTGATCACCGCCATCGCCGGTGCGGCCTGGGCGATTCGTGCTGAACGACGTGACCCGGCACGCAGTTATGCACCCGACCCTGCCGCAATCCCGTGATCAGGCGAGCAGCACGGACCCAAAAAGCGATAAACATCGTCAAGAGCGTTGGGCGCGGGAGCCCACTGCCCTAGGCTGCCCGTCATGATCTCTTTGGAACACTCATGACAACGGGCACCGCAGTTCGCGTAGGTCGCGGACGCAACATCAGCGCATGGGTCATTTTCGTGATCGCTGCGCTTTTGCTGCCACTGGCTATCACTGCCTTCTGGGCGCAGCGCACCCTCACCGACACTGACCGCTACGTGGCCACTGTTGCGCCACTGTCTCAGGACCCAACCGTCCAACTAGCGGTCAGCGGTGTTGTCTCCAACGCGATCATCAATCATCTCGACGTGCAGCCCAAGATCGAAGCGCTGCTTCCCGACAAGGCCAAGCCACTCGCACCGCTTATCGCTGGTGGCGTCTCATCGTTCATCACGACCGAGGTGTCGCGATTGCTAGCTAGTGACCGGTTTGACAAGATCTGGGCCGACATCAACAAAGTCATGCAGAAGGCGCTGATCGCGGCACTGTCAGGAAATCCTGACGGCGCAGTCACCATCTCGGGCGACAACGTAGTTCTCGACACCGGAAACTTGATCGACATAGTTAAGCAACGCCTCGTCGACAAGGGCCTGACCTTCGCCGCCGATCTGCCAACCCCGGCCAAGGCCGACCGCGAGATCGTGCTGCTGAACGCACCGCAGTTGAACACCGCCCGCACTGCCTACGCGATCGCACAGCCGATCATGCAGTGGCTCATCTTCCTCGTGCTGCTGGCACTTATCGGTGCAGTACTACTCGCTCGCAATCGCCCGCGCATGACGATGGCGGTGGGGATCGCATTCCTGATCTCAGCCGTGCTGGTCAAACTGGGTCTTGGTGTCGGCCAAAACGAACTCACTCTCACTCTGCAAGGCACCCCGTTTGCCGTTGCGCAGCAAGCGTTCTACAGCATCTTGACAACATTCCTAGAAGAGGGCTCGATCGTCCTCGCTGTTGTCGGCGTGGTGATACTCGCAGGCGGTTGGTATTGGTCGCGAACTGTTCGCAAGGCAAAGCTCGCCTCTTCGTCGACAAGCACCGGACTCCAGGACGACACGGTCAGCTCACCTGCCTAAGGCGCGGCTTAGGAGGGCTGTGCCGTTCGGTCGCGCCACCAACTCAGTAGCCGATCGCGAGCATCGTCTTCGGTCATCGGGCCATGGTCAAGACGTAGTTCGAGCAAGTGGTCGTAGGCAGCGCCGACATCACGTCCGGGTGGTATCTGCAAGATCTGCATGATCTGGTTTCCATCGAGTGCCGGACGCATCGCGGCAAGCTCTTCCTCCACCGAGAGCCGTGCGATTCGTCCCTCGAGGTCGTCATAGGTACGCGCAAGCTTTTCGGCTTTTGCTCGATTACGAGTTGTGCAGTCCGCGCGAGTTAGTTTGTGCAGCCTCACGAGTTGGTCACCGGCATCGCGCACATAACGGCGCACTGCGCTATCGGTCCACTCGCCATCGCCGTACCCGTGGAAGCGAAGGTGCAACTCCACGAGTTTGGCCACTTCGTCAGTCGAGTCGGTTGAAAAGCGCAGGATGCCCATTCGCTTGCGAGTCATCCGCGCACCAACTACCTCGTGATGGTGGAATGACACGCCACCGTCGTCTTCAAATCGACGAGTTCGCGGCTTGCCGATGTCATGCATGAGAGCGGCGAAGCGCAGCACGAAGTCGGGCGCAATGACTGGCTCATGCTGTGACTCCAGAGCGATGGCCTGTTCGAGCACGGTCAGGGTGTGCTCGTACACATCCTTATGCCGGTGATGCTCGTCAACTTCAAGCGCGAGCGCCGGAAGTTCAGGCAGAACGAGTTCGGCCAACCCGGACTCAACCATCAGTAATAGGCCGGCACGTGGATCGTCGCCGAGGACAAGCTTGACCAACTCATCACGCACTCGCTCGGCCGAGACAATCGCCAGCCGGCCTGACATCGCGGCCATTGCCGCGATTACCTCGGGGGCAACGGTGAATTCCAGTGTTGATGCAAATCGAGCAGCGCGCATCATCCGAAGCGGATCATCGCTAAACGAATCCTCGGGTGTGCCCGGGGTCCGAAGCACCCCGGCCGCGAGATCTGCCAAACCGTTGTGCAGGTCAACGAACTCCATGCTCGGCAGACGAACTGCCATCGCATTGACGGTGAAGTCGCGCCGAACAAGGTCGGCGGCCAACGACGTGCCATACGTGACACCCGGCTTGCGGGAGTCGACTGCGTAAGACTCAGCACGGTAAGTCGTGATCTCGATCTTGTGCTCATCCTTGCGCAGACCAACCGTGCCAAAGGCAATCCCGACATCCCAGACCGCATCAGCCCACCCGCGGACAAGATTGAGCACCTGCTCAGGTTTGGCATTCGTGGTCAGATCCAAATCGTCACCGAGCCGGCCCATGAGCGCATCGCGCACCGGACCACCGACAAGAGCGAGATCAAATCCAGCAGCCGCGAACCTTTCACCAAGTTCGACCGTCACGCTCGCTCGGTCTCGCAACTCGGCAATGGCGCGCGCTACCAGCCCGGCCTGCGGCTCGGGCAGGTCGGGCTGCGAAGGGATCGATGACTCGGGGGGCACGTCGTGACAGCCTAGGCGCATTCACCCCCGGCTATCCTTCCCATATGTCTGGTGTCCCACGCCCCGAGCCGCCAGCAGGCGGACGTCCGCGGCCAGTGGAGCCATATGCGCGCCTCGAGCGTGCCGATGAGGTCAGCGCGGGTGGCCTCATCCTCGATCTGTCTGGGCCAACCCCGTGCGCAGCATTGATCGCCCGACAGGACCGTCGAGGTCGGCTGATCTGGTCACTGCCCAAGGGCCATATCGAAGCGGGTGAGACCGCGGAGATCGCCGCGCTCCGCGAGGTGCATGAGGAAACCGGGATACGCGGTCGGATCCTGGCACCACTGGGCACGATCAACTTCTGGTTCGTCGCCGACCAAAGGCGGATCCACAAGACGGTGCACCACTTCCTCCTGCAGGCCATCGGGGGCGAACTTTCCGACGCTGACGTGGAAGTGGATCAAGTTGCCTGGGTGCCGCTCGCAGCGGTCGGGACAACATTGAGCTACGGAGATGAGCGCCGGCTGATCTCCCAAGTTGCCGAACTCCTTCGCGCCGAAGCAGCAGTTTCTGCCCCGGGGCTAAGCCGCGAGTCTGACCCCGAATGATCGTGCGAGGGCGACGTTCGCGCGGCGGATCACTTGCGGCAGTCGCGCTGGCAGGGGCACTGCTGGGCACCGTTTGCGCTGGAGCAGCCGGGCACCCAGCATTCGCCTCGACGACAACCCAGGGTCACGTCGCAGCGGTATCCGCCGACGCAGCAGTACCCGCAGTACAGATCACCCTCGTGAGCCAAACCCCGGTAGTAGCAACTGAAGGCAGCACAATCACCCTCAGCGGTGAGGTGGCAAACACGAGCACGGCAGCGATCAAGGACCTCTGGGTCGCACTGCGGCTTTCGCCCACTCCCGTTCGGTCGCGTGCAGAGATTCCCCTGATCCTGGCTGGCACTGCTGGGCGGACCGGAGTCAACGTCGCAGGTACCGAAACCTTGCTTGCCGCCGAGCTTGCTCCGGGTCAACGAGTGTCCTTCACCGTGAGTACCCCGATCGCCGACTTGCACCTTCCAGCCAACTCCGAAGTGGTAGTCCTCGGCGTCGAAGCAGTCGGCGACATCACAGGGGACGGGCTTTCGGCTAGGCAACTCGGCTTCACACGCACGCTCCTGCCTTGGTTTCCCAACCCAGCGGAAGTTGCGCCCACTTCGGTGGTCTGGCTCTACCCACTGTCGAGCGCGCCCGCACGAACCAGTGAGAACCTCTTTCTCGACGATCACCTCGCGGACGAGGTGCGGCGGGGGGGCCGGCTCAGCGGCCTGCTCGATGCCGCAAGCGAACACCCAAGTTCGCTGAGTTGGGTCGTGGATCCAGCACTGCTCGAGTCACTGACCGACATGATCGACGGCTATCGAGTTCAAGGTGTCGGCAAACACACAACTCCAGGCACCGGGGGGGCGGACGCCGCCGCATGGCTCGCTCGCCTCACCGCGCTGACCGCGCAGGCACCGATGTTCGCAACTGCGTACGGCGGTCCAGACGTCGTAGCGCTGCACCGGGCTAACCTCGATCTCGATATTGCCCGGGCCACCACAACCGCCGCCGGGTTGCCACGGCAAATTCTCGGCCGCGACGTCACCGGCAACTTCGCCTGGCCGCCATCTGGAGTAATCGACGACGGCACCCTGAACGTATTGCAGGCGTCTGGCACGACAGCGGTGGTCTTGTCCGGAAGTTTTCTGCGGCCACCCCCATCGATCAACTACACCCCCAGCGGCTCAGTCGCCATTGCCGCTGGCGGCTCAGTCATTCGCGGGGTCGTCAGCGATCCCGCGATCTCCGCGCTAGTCGGACACCATGCCGAGTCAGGCAACACCGCGGCCGCCCTCAACGATGACCCGGTGGTTCGCGAACAGACTGCCCTGGCCCTTCTTGCCATGACCACGCTCGAACTCCCTTCAACAACGCGCACCCTGGTGGTTGCGCCCGCGTTGATCTGGACATCTGACGAGGTAACCGGCGCACTCGTCAACGCTCTGAGCTCAACCCCGTGGGCAGTGCCCATGCCATTGGGCCAATTACTGACCGCGCCGCCAAGTGAGATCACCCGTGTTCGTGGCGACTACTCCGCGCGCAACATCGCAGCAGAGTTACCGCCCTACTTCCTGAACTCAGTTGCCCACGGGCGTACACAACTTGCCGCGTTGCGGGCAGTTGCGCCAGACATACCTGATCATCTGAGTGTGGATTTTGAGTCCGCACTCACCCGAGCTGAGTCAGCGGCGTGGCGAGCTTCGCCGGCAACCGGTCGAGAGTTACTCATGCGCACCCGCGCAGGGATAGCGGACGAGATCGCACAGGTCACCATCATGTCTCGCGCGCCGGTCACGCTTCCGGGGGATCAAGGGGTAATCCCCATCACCATCGCCAACGATCTCGACCGCCCCGCTCGAGTTGGCGTCCGGTTGACCGGAACTCCCTCGGTGCGGTTCAACGCGGCCGATATCCCTGCGGTCACCCTCGCGCCGGGGCAGAAGACAACCCTGGAAGTACTTGCCCACGTGGTTGGCACCGGCCCAGTCAGCGTGCAGATCAGCCTCTTGTCACCTGATGGACAGCCGTTCGGCGTGCCAGTCGACATGCAGGTCAAATCTGCGGCCTACGCTCACGCTGCGGGCTGGGTGGTCCTTGCGCTATTCGCGGTTCTGGCCATCCTGCTCGTCCGCAACTGGATCAGTCGGCGCAGCAATCGCGCAAACTCAGCCACCGAGCAGGGAGGGCCAGCATGAACCCTGACGACGACGTCACCGGCAGTGCTGCTGCTGCTGCTGGTGCTGGTGCTGAAGCCCGCGCTGCGTCCCAAGCCCATGAGGAGCAGACCCGCGAACTGGTCGACGAACTTGGGGAGGAACTCGCCGGAGATATCGCAAGTGACGCAGCGGCTTCGGGCACCGTCGCCGGCGGGGCAGCACCCGGTGGCGCCAACGCCCGGGCAAGTGTGTTGCGCTCCAGCGTGGTGATGGGCGCGGGCACCATTCTCTCGCGATTCGGTGGCGTGTTCCGCGGGATGGCACTTGCTGCCGCACTGGGCGCGGGCACCGTTGCCGACATGTTCAACCTGGGCAACACCTTGCCCAACGTGGTCTACATCCTGGTGATTGGTGGCGCCCTCAACGCCGTCTTCATTCCCCAACTCGTCCGACACATGAAAGATGACCACGACAACGGCGACGGGTATGCGCACCGGCTGCTGACCCTGGTCGGTCTGTTACTGCTACTACTCACGGTGCTCGCAGTCATCTTCGCTCCGTTTATCGTGCGGCTTTACGCAAGCCCGCGATACAGCCCTGAACAACTGCAGTTGGCCACCGCGTTTGCCCGACTCTGTCTGCCCCAAATTTTCTTCTACGGCGTGTACACGATGCTTTCCCAAGTACTCAACGCCCGCGGCCGATTCGGTGCGCCAATGTTCGCTCCAGTAATCAACAACATCGTCGCTATCGCCACGTTCGTCTTGTTCATCGCGGTCGCTGGCCCCGCCGCCGGCGCCGACGGCACACTGGAGCCGGGTCAAGTAACCCTGCTCGGTGTAGGAACGACATTGGGCGTGGTCGCGCAAGCTCTCGTCCTAGTCGTGGTTCTGCGCCGAGTCGACTACGCCTACCGCCCGACCTTCGGCTTTCGCGGGGCCGGTTTAGGGGCCGCCGGAAACCTCGCTTTTTGGACGATCGGACTTGTCCTGGTCAACCAGATCGCATACGCGGTGGTGGTGCGACTAGCCACGGGCGTCAACGCAGTGTCTGAGCAGCAGGGCCTCAACCCCGCTGGGCTTACCTCGTATACGAACGCGCACCTGATGTTCATCCTGCCGCACTCGGTGATCACGGTGTCGATCGTCGCCGCGCTGCTACCCCGGATGAGCCGATCCGCCCACGAGCGTGACTTTCGGGCGATGTCGCTCGATATCGCGTCGGGCATGCGATCAGCCTCAGCCCTGATCATTCCGTCAGCGGTAGCGCTCATGGTGTTGGGAACCCAAGCTGGTGTGCTGCTGTTTGACTACGGGCAAACCTCGACCGAGTCCGCGCGTATCACCGGGACCCTCGCTTCCGTCTTCGCACTTGGGCTAGTGCCGTTCACGCTGTACTACGTGATCCTGCGCGGCTGGTATGCACTTGAAAAGACACGAACAGCGTTCTGGGTAACCGTCATACTCAACGCCCTCAACCTCGCGATTGCCGTGCCCCTCTTCGAGTATTTCTTTGCACGTTCGCCCGGCCCAGCCAACCTCTCACTGTTGGCCATCGGATATGTCATCTCGTACTGGATCACGCTCGTTGTTGCCTGGACCGTTCTGTCGCGCACCCTCGGGGGCCTCAACACTGGGTCGACCCTGCGGAGCCTTGCTCGCATGAGTGTCGCCGGTCTAGCAACTCTTGTAGTCATGGCCGGGTTGCAATATCTGATCCGGGATCACCTACCCGGTGGAGCCAAGGTCGGGGCACTGATCGATATCAGCGTGGTCGGGATCATCGGGGCCCTCATCTACCTTCTGAGTGCCCGTTTGCTGCGGATCACCGAAGTCACCGAGGTCATCAGCATCCTTCTGCGACGGATCAAGCGCTAGCTGATCAAACCGACGGAGCAAACCGACGGAGCAAAACCAGCGCGCCTGGCCGACCCGATCGCCCCACATGATCTTGGCTGCGGATTGCCTCAAGATCACCAACCGTCCTGCCGAAACTCCCCCCATGAACGCCGCCGCCGACACCGACGCCGACACCGACGCCGACACGGCCTGGGCACCTGTGCGAGGGACTAAGCGCCCAGCGCGAGCAGCGCGCCATGCGCGACACCCGGCAAACACGACACACCTGGCAAACGCGACACACCTGGCAAACACGACATACCTGGCAAACGCGATAAACATCGCTACAACAACGAACGTGGCAAACGATTCAGGTGTGTTCATCCTGAGCAGCCTCACCAAGGTTGCTCTCGTCGTACTGATCGTCGGAGTGGTCGGGCACGATGCCATCTCCATAGTCACCACCCACATCGCCGCGACCGACCAAGCCGTCGCCGCCGCTGAGATCGGCCGAGACACTCTCCGAGACACCGGTTCGCCGGAAGCGGCCTATGAGCGAGCATTCGGGTACGCCCGAGCCCACGGCGACGACCTGCCGTCGACGAGTTTCACAGCCGGTGCGAACAACACAGTCGCGCTGACTTTGACCCGGATAGCGCCCACATTGATTGCCCAATACCTGAGCCCACTCGATTCCTATCGGCACGCGAACGGACACGCAGTCGCGAGCGATCCGGTCGGCTAGCAACGTCATCTGGCTCATCCGCGTTCAGCCGCACGTACCGGCGCCGGGCAGACAGCGACTCACACGCCCAACACGACGTATCGTTGACACTTGTGACTGACTCGACTGGCCGACGACCGCGCTCCACAGCGCGGGCTCGAACCAAGCCGTCGTCGGACATGCTGGTCCTGTCGCGATTTCGGCTGGTGGACCGCATCGGTGAAGGCGCAGGTAGTTCGGTATGGCGAGCCTACGATGAGCGGCTCAAGCGCCCAGTCGGAGTTCGACTGATTCCACTCGACGACCCCCGAGTACAAGAAGTGCGCGCCCGCTGCGCCGACGCGGCTCGGGTTTTCGACCGGCGCGCTGTGCCGATCCTGGATGTAGTCGATGACACAGAGACCTTTCACCTCGTCATAGTCACAGAGTGGCTCGACTCAACGCCCTTCGGCGACTACCTCGCCGCACGAGGTGGCGAGCCGCTGCCCCCTATGGAGGCAGCGGCGCTCGCACTGGAAGTGAGCCGCTACCTTGTCGCCGCGCATGAGGAAGGCGCCACGCACGGTCATCTGCGCCCTGACGTCGTGATGATCAGCGATACCGGTGAGGTGCGCATCAGAGGGCTCGGGGTCGACGCCGCGCTCTACGGCCCCCTGATCGAAACGACCCCGGTCCTGGCAGATGTGCACGGAGTCGGCGCGATCCTGTACGCAGCACTAACCGCTCGCTGGCCCGAATCGACCGAGGTCGATGGACTGCCTGGCGTCCCTTTCGTCGAAGGACGTATTCCGTGGCCGAGTCACGTGGTGGCTGCCGTACCAGCATCCCTAGATCACATAGCCGCCCGCGCGCTGCTGACCACGCCGGACCCCAAGGGATCAGCCCCCTTCGAGACGGCCGACGATCTAGTCGAGGCTTTGTCGAGTGTGGTTGCCCGCCCAGCAGCGGTTGCACCTCGAGTACGCCCGCGCAGAACGGCGCTTCGCGTGGGCAGCGTCTTCGTCTTTGGTAGCGCTTGCGTTGGGCTTGCCGGCCTCGGCGTGTCGCTGTTACTGGGGCTAGGTAGCGGTCCGCTTGTCACGCCTCGCGAAGTCGTCAGTGCCTCACCCACGCCATCAAACGGCTCTCCGGCACCTAGCGGATCGCCTACGGGCGCGGCCGAGCAGGAATTTCCGATCATCACCGTCAGTGGGTTTGACCCGTACGGCTCCGATCATAAGGAGAACCAGGGTCAAGCTCCCGCGGCAACCGACACAAGCCCAACCACCGCCTGGCACACGAGCGTGTACAAGAAGGCCAACATGTCCGGAAAGCCCGGGGTCGGCTTGCTGATCGACCTGGGCACCACCCGGCCCGTTCGGTCGGTACAGCTGCGGCTCGTCGGAGACGGCACCAGCCTCTCGCTCCTGGCCACCGACGATCCCACCTTGGCACCGACGAAGTTTGCCTCCATGGCCGAGGCCACGAACGCAGGCACCGAACTTCTTCTGCGTGTACCTAGGGCGGTCAGCACTCGCTATGTGATCATCTGGTTCACCCTGCTGCCGCCAGCCGACAGCTTTGGTTTCCAAGGCGGTGTCGCGGACGTCCGAGTACTCGGCTAGGTGGGCTGGTGCGGGCACAGAACGTGTCACGCGCTACGCATCGGCCGGGTTCGAGCCCTAGTCTGGCCATGCCATGACAGCTGACGACGCTTCCGACAACGGCGCGCAGATCCCCCCGCAGGATCTGGGCGCTGTCGACGACGCGGCACTGCTTTCCGCCCACGTCGAAGGGCACCAAGACGCGTTCGCAGAACTTGTTCGTCGGCATCGCGACAGACTCTGGGCTGTCGCATTACGCACGACGTCTGATCCTGAAGAGGCGGCCGACGCACTTCAGGACGCGATGATTTCCGCGTTTCGCAACGCATCGTCGTTCCGTGGTGACTCCGCCGTCACCACGTGGCTGCATCGCATAGTCGTCAACGCCTGCCTGGACCGAATGCGGCGACGCCGAGCGCGGCCGTCGGTACCCCTACTCGACGAAGAGGGATCTGGCGGGCACCGCGGAATCGCCGACCCCACCGATGACATCGATCGGCTCGAACTTCGATTGGAGATCGAGAAGGCGCTCGCAGCGCTACCGACTGATCAACGAGCCGCGATCGTCCTCGTAGATGTAGAGGGCCTCTCGGTGAGTGAGGCGGCGCAGATCCTAGGAATCCCCGATGGAACGGTGAAAAGCCGCTGTTCACGGGGTCGGGCGCGCCTAGCAGTGGCGCTCGCGGGCGTGCGGAACCCCGACCTGCCCGGCAACGTCTCACCCATGACCCAACCGCGCGATACCGATCCGGAGGTGCCCTCATGAACGACTTTGAGCCAGCGGCACCGATCGAGGATTCCGGTCCAGAGGCAACCGCAGAGCAGTCGGACTTCGCCGTCACGCTCCTAACTACTCTGCGTCTAGGCGATTCGGCCATTCCCGACGATGTCGCCAGACGGCTTGACGCAGTGCTCGCCCAGGAGCGGTCAGCCCGGACAGCACTTGGGGTTGGGGTTGGGGTTGCGGTTGGTGCCGGGGTTGGTGCCGGGGTTGGTGCCGGCGACTTCACAGGCACAGGCACAGGCACAGGCACTGTGCTACCGCTGCATGGGCGCCGCCGGATATCCATTCGCGGGCTTACCGCCCTCGCCGGAGTTGCCGCCGCAGTGATACTCGTGGGAGGCGTTCTTGGCCTCAATCACGGCTCGTTGATCTCGACTAACGATGCCGGCACCGTTGCAGCCGTCGCGTCAGGGCAGGCCATGTCGGTACCAAGTTCTAGCGGTACCGCATACACCCTGATTGGCATCGACCAGCAAGTGCGTACCCTTCTCGATTCGCGCGGCAAAAACGCCGTCACACCAGCCGCACCTGCGCCAAACCAAGCGGCACCAGCCGAAACCTCACAGGTCCCACCTTCACCAGTAAGTGCACCAGTGATCACTGGGGGCAGCGACTCGTTATCGAGCACGGCTGCGCCACTCGTGCAGGCGCATGACGACAATCTCACTGGGTGCCTCACCCAACTCACCGGCGCGGGCGGGATCACCCCACTCGCGGTCGATCTGGCAACCTTCGACGGCACACCCGCGCTGATCGTCGTCGTACCAACCACAGGTGACTCGTCCACCGCCGATGTCTGGGTCGTACGGCCACAATGTTCAGCTACCAAGGCCGACGTGCTCAGTTTTCGACGTATCGCACTCAGCGCCCCCTAACCAACAATCCAGCCCATCCGGGTCGATCGGTACGACTCTCATTCCAGGGTAGCCACGCGGTGGAATGTCCCGACGCCTAGACTCGTTGCACCGGTGCCTCGCGATATGCGTTGGCTCTTTGTCCGGCCGCACAGCATGTTCGGCCGTACCGTCCATAGTCGAAAGGCCTCGTCGTGTCCGACGTTCGCAATGTGATCATCATTGGCTCTGGGCCAGCCGGCTATACCGCCGCGATCTACGCAGCCCGCGCTCAACTCTCGCCACTTCTTTTCGAGGGTGCTGTGACCGCCGGTGGCGCGCTCATGAACACCACTGATGTCGAAAACTTTCCCGGTTTCCCAGACGGCGTGATGGGGCCAGCGCTTATGGAAAGCTTGCGCGAACAAGCAGAGCGCTTCGGTACCGAGATGATTACCGATGACATCGTCACGGTCGATCTTGCCGGTGAGATCAAAACGGTCACGGATGGCTCAGGCGGGGTACATCGCGCGCACTCCGTGATTTTGGCCATGGGATCGGGCTATCGCGAATTGGGTCTGCCAAACGAGAAGCGCCTCTCCGGACACGGTGTTTCGTGGTGCGCCACCTGCGATGGATTCTTCTTCCGCGGTCAGAACATCGCCGTGATCGGGGGCGGCGACTCTGCACTTGAAGAAGCCACGTTCCTCACTCGCTTCGCCGATTCGGTCACCTTGATCCACCGCCGCGATTCACTGCGGGCGAGCAAGATCATGCAGGAACGAGCCCTCACCAATCCGAAAATCACCGTCGCTTGGAACTCCGAAATTGACCAGATCCTGGGCGACGACAAGTTGACCGGCCTCGTACTACGAGACACCGTCACGGGCGCCACCCGCGAGTTGCCCATCACTGGGCTATTCGTCGCCATTGGGCATGACCCACGGTCCGAACTCATCCGTGGACAGGTCGACCTCGACGCCGAGGGCTACGTGCTCGTGGCTGACCGCACCACTCGCACGAATGTCAACGGGGTCTTCGCCTGTGGCGACCTTGTGGATCACGTCTATCGCCAGGCCATCACCGCTGCGGGGTCGGGGTGCTCTGCAGCACTAGATGCCGAGCGTTTCTTGGCCGCACGCGAATCGACTAGTACCAGCGCCAGTTGACCCAACACACCCGAGCATTCTGCTTGCGGTGCCTCAGCCACGGGGATCCGACGTACCGTGGTGTCAGTTGTCCGTCAGTAAAGCCAGTGCACCACCTTCGATCAACATAGGAAGGAGCCCGCAATGGGCACCGCCACGAAGACAGTTACCGACGCATCATTCACCGATGACGTACTCATGTCCGACAAGCCCGTCCTCGTGGACTTTTGGGCTGAATGGTGCGGCCCATGCAAGATGGTCGGCCCAATCCTGGAAGAGATTGCTGCCGCCAACTCAGACAAGATCACCATCGCCAAACTCAACATCGACGAGAACCCCCAGATCGCAGCCAACGAGCGCATCATGTCGATCCCGACCATGAACGTGTACGTCGGTGGGCAACTGGTCAAGCAGATCGTGGGCGCTAAGCCCAAGGCTGCCCTGCTCGCCGATCTCGCCGAGTTCCTGTAACCAGTGACCCCTCCCGTGTCTCGACGCGGGGACACCGGGGATGCGGTCACCGAGATTCGTGACCGGCTCGGTCGGTTGGGGTTGCTTTCCCCCACCGGATCCGCATCCGAGTCCTCCCCGCCTACTTTCGATGATGCCGTAGACCGTGCTGTCCGCGCGTTCCAGCAGGAACGCGGGCTCACCGTCGACGGCATTGTGGGCGCGCAAACATTCCGGCGACTTGAAGAGGCGCGGTGGACCCTAGGTGACCGAGTGCTCACCTTCCGGGCTGGCCATCTCATTTCGGGCGACGATGTGCGCGACCTGCAGGCACGGCTAGGGGTTCTCGGGTTCGACGTCGGTCGGATCGACGCGATGTTCGGTCGGCGCACCGACAATGCGGTCCGCGAGTTCCAACGCAGCGTCGGGGTCGATCCTGACGGCACGTGTGGGCCAGACACGTTCCGGGCGCTCGCACGGCTCGCCCGCACCGTAAGCGGCGGCTCTGCGGCGATGAGTTCACTCCGTGAACTGCACGCACTCGAGTCGTTGTGCAGTGGTGTCGCCGACAAGGTTGTGGTGCTTGATCCGGGTCACAATCTTGATGATGACGTCGACAAGGTGAACGGTGCCCGGCTCAGCAGATCTGCCATTACTGGAGACCTCGCTCGCCGAGTCGAGGGTCGCCTCGCCGCCCTCGGAGTCCAAGTCCTGCTCACGCGCTCGCCAACCGCGAGCCAGGGCGGCGACGAGGGCCAGCGCGCAACATTCGCCAACGCGACGGCCGCAGATCTCGTCCTGTCACTCCACGTCAACTCCGTCGCATCAGCTGTGCCTGCGGGCTGCGCGACCTTCTTCTACGGTGATTCGGTCGCCGGCACCGGATCAACACTGGGCGCCCGATTTGCCGAAATGGTGCAAGAGGAGATCTGCGCACGAACTGACCTCGTCGACTGCCACACACATGCCAAGACTTGGGACTTACTACGCATGACCCGGATGCCGGCAGTGCGAATCGAGTGCGGGTATCTATCGTCGCCTCATGATTCACAGCGGCTAGCCGACCCAGCGTTCCGTGATGCCCTTGCTGAAGGCGTAGCCGCGGCGGTCGTACGCTTCTTCGCGCCGGTTGAGAATTCCTAGGAAGAGCAAGGTGTGCGGCTAGGCGAGCCACCGGATCAAGTCATTGGAGCCCGTTAGCCCGGCTCCTCCCGCGATGCCGCTCCCACCGGCCTACGACGCCCCCAGAATCGCTCGCGAGCCAGCTCGACCACCTCATCACGCCACGACACAGTGCTACGAAGGTCCAGGCGCAGGCGCGGTGTTCGGGGATGTGCGCGAACGGTTGTGAATCCCAGAGCGAGCAACAAGTCAGCAGGGACAAGGCAAGGCTGGGGCGATGTGGTCGCGATCGCCTCCACCGCACGAACTCCTCGTCGTACCAGATCGGCAGCCATGGTCTGAATCAAGAGCCGAGCCAAGCCATGCCCAGCGAATTCTGGTTCCACTCGCAAGGTGGCAAGAGCAACCGCATCAGCCGCAATCGGTGCCGTCGGATAGGCCGCAAGTCCACCCAAATAGGCGGGGGGTGCGTAAAGGATGTAACCCGCTGCAGTGCCCTCGGAGTAGACGATTTGCCCGCACGAGCCCCACTCCAGCAGCGTGCCCGACAACCACGTCTGTTTTGCCTCAAGCGTGCGATCCGTCAGCTGCGCACGCTCACGATGCACAACATCAAGTTCCCACCGTGCGCATGTCCGACACGGACTCGGCAACTCGCCCAGGGTGTCTCGCGTCAGCGGTGCCACTCGTCGATGGCTAGTCATGACGAGTCTGCCTCCATCTGCGGCCCCAGTCGTGGGCCACGCAAACACCGGACCCGCATGCGGCCTCCCGTGTCGTGTCGGGCAAAGTAGGACTTGCACGTACGGTACTTCGCCACAGCCGCCGATGTATCAACGTTGACCTTGTGTGACTTGGAATCTGGTCGAGGCGGTGAGCGCATGAACAGGCAAGCCGATTCCCCAACGGGAAATCGTCTCGATCCTTGGATCGATAGTTACGCCGCACGCACGCGCGGACTCACGGCATCCTCCGTGCGGGCCCTGTTCGCGGTGGCATCCCGGCCCGAGGTCGTCTCACTTGCCGGCGGCATGCCATTTGTATCCGCACTACCGGTCGACGCAATGGCAGACACGGTTGCCAGAGTTATCCGCGACCGCGGAGCAGTAGCCCTGCAGTACGGATCCGGGCAGGGTGATGTAACTCTGCGCGAACAAATCCTCGATGTCATGAAGCCAGTGGGCATCTCCGCTCATGCCGACGACATAGTCATTACCGCGGGATCACAACTCGCACTTGACCTAGTCGTGCGGGTCTTTTGCGATCCCGGCGATGTCGTCCTAGCTGAAGCACCGACCTACATCACTGCGCTGGGTGTTTTCTCCTCCTATCAGTGCGAGGTTGAACACGTCGCGATGGATGCAGAAGGCTTGTCGCCCAACGCATTGCGGGAGTCGATCGCTGCCATCAAAGCGCAAGGTAAGCGAGCGAAGATCCTGTACACGATCCCTTCATTCCACAACCCCGCTGGGGTGACACAAAGCCAAGAACGGCGTACCGAGATTCTGCAGATCGCGCAGAGTGAGGGCATCTTGGTGCTCGAGGACGATCCCTATGGGCTACTGGGCTTCGATGGAACAGTGCCACAGGCGATTCGAGCCCAGGACGGCGAAGGCGTGATCTACCTCGGAACATTCTCCAAGACCATCGCCGCAGGGCTGCGAGTCGGCTGGGCAGTGGCACCACACGGCGTCCGTGAAAAGTTGGTGCTGGCGAACGAGACAGCGACCCTGTGTCCGTCCAACTTCGCCCAACTCACCATCTCCGACTATCTCCAGACTCAACCTTGGCTCGAGCAGGTCGAGGTGTTTCGGGGGCTGTACCGAACCCGCCGTGACGCACTACTCGAATCTCTCGCGACGATGATGCCCAGCGGAACACGCTGGACCGTGCCGTCCGGCGGTTTCTACTCTTGGGTCACCTTGCCCGGTGGCCTCGACGCCGGAGCCATGCTGCCCAGAGCGGTCTCAGCCCTAGTCGCCTATGTTCCGGGCACCGGGTTCTTTGCAGACGGCCAAGGACGAGAGTCGTTGCGCCTGTCGTACTGCTACCCCGAACCCGACCGAATCCGCGAGGGCGTACGACGGCTTGCTGCTGTGGTGAAGGCCGAGTCAGAGATTGCGGCCACCTTCGGATCGCCGCGTGCAGCCGTCGAACGCGACGGGCTCGGCGCACCAACACCCGATCTTGCCTAACCTAGGAAGTTCTTACCGATCGATTCGCTACAACTGTTGGGGTTGAATCCGATGACGCAGGTGACACCACGTCGAATCGTCGTGCTGGCAGGTGGACTATCGCCCGAGCGCGACGTCTCGCTGAGATCTGGTCGGCGCCTTGCAGATTCACTCAGGCAAGCCCAGCACCAGGTAGATGTTCTCGATGTCGATGCCGGATTAGTCACCACATTGCAACGAGACCGTCCCGACTGTGTCATCCCCCTGCTGCATGGGTCCGCCGGCGAAGATGGCGCGCTGCGCGATGTGCTCGAAGCTTTGCATCTGCCCTACGTCGGATCTGACCCTGCTGCGTGCCGGCGTGCATTCGATAAGCCCATCGCCTCTAGCTTGGTCGGTCGGGCCGGCATGGCCGTACCCAAATCGGTGGCACTCCCGCACTCGACGTTTCGTGAACTTGGAGCAGCCGCAGTCCTTGATGCCGTCCTTGACCTCGTTCAACTGCCGGTCATCGTGAAACCGTCACGGGGCGGCTCATCACTTGGAGTCAGCGTCGTACGAGAGGGCAGTGCGCTGCCCGCCGCGATGGTCGCAGCGTTTGCATACGGCGATACCGCAGTGATCGAATCCTTCATCGTAGGCACCGAAGTTGCAGTGTCGGTTGTTGATACCGATACCGGACCGCTGGCTCTACCTGTGGTGGAGATCGTTCCCGACGGAGGGGTATACGACTACCTCGCCCGGTATACGGCCGGTGCCACCGAGTTTTTCGTTCCAGCCAGGCTCAGTCCGGTAGGCCTCGCAGCCTGCGCCGAGGCCGCCGTGAGCGCCCATCAAACTCTTGGGCTTCGGGACTGGTCACGCACAGATCTGATCATCGACGAGGCTGGCACTGTGTGGTTCCTAGAAGTGAACGTGGCACCGGGAATGACCGAGACCTCGACCTACCCACAGGCCGTCACAGCAGCCGGGCTCAACCTCGGTCTACTCGCTGGCAATCTCGTCGAACGAGCCCTACAACGCGTCTAACCTCTTGCGGCGCAATAGGTTACGGGCCTTGGTGGTCAGTTACCATCGATGGTAGAAACGATGCGGCGCAAATCATCGAGGGTGGCGAACTCGATCGTTATCTTGCCCTTGGTCTTGCCAGACTCGACCCGCACTCGGGTCTCGAGCCGCTCGGATAGTTGGTCAGCAATGTCAGCCAGGCCAGGCGCTGTTGGGGTTCGGGGACGAGACACACGCACCCGTTCGCGACCATCGCCTTCGCCAACAGCAACGATCTCCTCAACAGCGCGCACCGACAATCCTTCGGCGACGATTCGCATCGCCAGCCGATCCATCGCGTCGGAATCGTCAAGGGCTAGCAAGGCGCGGGCGTGTCCGGCCGACAGCACGCCCGCCGCGACCCGACGCTGCACGGCTGGGGGCAGTCGCAACAACCGCAAGGTGTTACTCACCTGCGGGCGGCTGCGCCCGATCCGGGTCGCGAGCTCGTCCTGGCTGCAGCCAAAGTCATCGAGCAACTGTTGATAGGCGGCTGCTTCTTCGAGCGCATTGAGCTCGGATCGGTGCAAGTTCTCAAGTAGAGCGTCGCGTAGTAGTACGTCATCGGCAGTCTCTCGAACGATCGCGGGAATGCGATCAAGACCTGCGGATCGCCCTGCGCGCCAACGTCTTTCGCCTGCGACTAGTTCGTAGTGGGGTGCGGAAGTAGCGCCCAATACAGGACGCACAACGATCGGCTGCAGCAAACCGATCTCGCGAATCGAGTGCACAAGTTCGGCCATCGCATCGTCATCAAAGACCATCCGGGGCTGACGAGGATTTGGCCGAACGTCGTCAAACTCCAACTCGGCGTAATGGGCACCCATGACCTCAGCAAGTTCGCCAGACGCGAATGCATCGACCGGATGTACCGAGCCAGAGATGGTATTGGGAGGCAACGGCATGCCCTGCACGGTGACTGGGGTGTCTTGGGATACCCCCGTGCCTTGGGATACCGGCGTGTCTTGGGTGATCTGCGGAGCTTCCTCGATCGGAGTTTCCTCACGCACCGCAGAGGGAATGAGGGCACCGAGTCCGCGCCCGAGTCCGCGTCGTTGATTCACGCGCTTACGCTCCTGTGGCTCGATGTGAGAAGGCTGGATAGGTAAGACATCAGTTGGGCTGAGCAGCCGAGAAAGCCTCAGCCACTGGGGGCTGATAGGCGAGCTCGCGGGCAGCCTCAAGATAAGACAGCGCGCCCGAACTACCCGGGTCGTAGGTGATCACGGTCTGCCCGTATGAGGGTGCCTCGGAGACGCGCACAGAGCGCGGTATCGCGGTCGGCAGGACGCGAGGTCCGAAGTGTCGACGTACCTCCTCCGCAACCTGTGCGGCAAGCCTGGTTCGCGCGTCGTACATCGTCAGCAAAATGGTCGATAGATGAAGCGTGGGATTGAGATCTTCGGTGACCAAAGTGACCGTGCGCAGAAGTTGCCCGAGGCCCTCTAGGGCGTAGTACTCACATTGGATCGGGATAAACACCTCATCAGCGCACACGAGAGCGTTCAACGTGAGCAGGCCAAGACTGGGCGGGCAGTCGATGAGCACGTAATCAAGGCGACCATGAGCCCGTTCATGCTCAACGAGGTACACACTCACAGCTTTGCGAAGCCGATACTCTCGCGCTACAACGGACACCAGTTCGATTTCTGCACCGGCAAGGTCCAGGGTAGCGGGGGCACACCAAAGACCTTCCAGGCCGGGAACCGGCACTACAACCTCGGCCATCGGACGGCCTTCGATGAGTACGTCGTAGATGCTCGGCACATCAGCATGGTGCTCAACTGCAAAAGCCGTTGACGCATTGCCTTGCGGGTCAAGGTCAATCACTAAGACCGAAAGTCCTTGAAGGGAAAGGGCTGCAGCGATATTGACCGTGGTGGTGGTCTTGCCCACACCACCTTTTTGGTTGGCTACCGTCATCACCCTGGTACGCGCAGGGGCCGGTAGGGCGCCAACTCGTCGCTGTTGGATCTGGACCGCGGCTTCAGCGGCCCGGGCCAGCGGGGTGTCATCGTGCATCATGATGGCTCCTCTGCGCTGGATGGGCTTGCGGTGATCAACTTTGGCGGGGTGTGGAGCGTACTCTGCCCGCTCGGAGTCCCTGCTGGCCAGCCCAGACCCGATAACTGCCCGACCACACCAAGTTTGACGCTGGTCGCAGGCTCAAGTGGCCAACCCAATCCAGCGACGGCAGTGCCGTCCGGTGCAGTGGCGTCCGGTGCAGTGCCATCCGGTGCAGTGCCGTCCGGTGCCTGTTGCCCGGTCATCGTGCGCTCGGACGGCGGCCGGTGTGCACGCGCACGACTCGGATTACTGTGGTCGGCGGATCGACGATCCCAACACCACAAGTCACTACCACCGCCTCCCCACCCCCCAGACGCTCAAGCACCGAACCGGCTTCACTTAACTCAGCCGCCGCTGCGTCACCCTTAACCGCGAGCAGAATCCCGCCCCGGCGCACCAGCGGCAGGGTCCAACCTGCAAGTCGTTCCATCGGCGCGACGGCGCGCGCGGTTACCACGTCAGCCTGCAGACTCTCCTGCTCCTCCGCCCGGCCCCTCACCACGCTCACCCGATCGGCCAGATCTAAGGCCGACACGACGTCCGCTAGAAAAGTGGCCCGCCTTAGCAGGGGCTCGACCAGCGAAATACGCAAGTCCGGCCGTACCAGGGCGAGCGGAATGCCCGGTAACCCGGCGCCCGAACCGATATCGACAAGCTGAGCTCCATGCGGAATAAGCTCTTCGAGTACAGCGCAGTTCGCGATGTGCCGACTCCAGAGCCGCTGGGCTTCGCGCGGCCCTAGTAAGCCACGAAGAACGCCATCACCGGCGAGCTGCTCGGCATACACGCTCAAACCGCCATCAGCGTGCGGGTAACGTCCCAAGAGCAACTCCCGCACGGCCACTTCCGTGGCGTGCTGGCGCTCCTCTTCGGTGGGTGGTGTGGCAACCATCGTGACTATGACTGCTCGCTCACGCAGTCGGCAAGACGACGACGAAGCGACGCGGCTCCACGCCTTCAGACTCGCTGGTCAGCCCGGCCGCGGCGACTGCGTCATGGACAACCTTGCGCTCGAATGGGCTCATCGGCTCCAGTCGAACGGGCTCATTCGTGCTTCGTGCCCGGGCAGAGGCCTCTGTGCCAAGCGCAGTAAGCGCGCTCCGGCGTGCTGCGCGGAAGCCCGCAACATCGAGCATCAACCGTGAACGCTCACCCGTCTCGCGGGTAACAGCGAGCCGAGTAAGTTCCTGGAGTGCATCAAGCACCTGGCCACGGTCACCGACCAAGCTTTCGATGTCACCACCGACAATGCTCACCAGGGCTCGGTCACCCTCAACGTCCATGTCGATGTCGCCATCGAGATCTGCGATGTCCAGCAGCCCCTCAAGGTAATCGGCTGCGACATCACCCTCGCGCTCGAGGTGGTTCATCCCCCCTGTTTCACGGGAAACCTGGGGTTCTTCGACGATCGGGTCGAGAGGTGTCTCGGTCATAGTCAATCTCCACAACGAGGGTCGGGGCAGAATTGCTGTATTGCCCACTCATGGCGGCGGATGTTTCACGGGAAACACCGCCGAGGCTTATGGCTTGCGCTTACTACGGGATTGCTTCTTGGGCTGTTGCCGGGGAGTGGCAGGGGCGATCGTTGGCTGATCAGGTTCCGGCTCCGCAACGCCCGACTTTCGTCTGGCCTTCGCCGCTTTACGGTCCTCCCAAGCAACGAAGGCTGGCGTACCGGGTTGCGGATTATTGCGAATGACGTAGAACTGCTGGCCCATCGACCACAGGTTGGTGGTCAGCCAGTAGACCAACACGCCAACTGGGAAGTTGATGCCAGTGACCGCGAAGAATAGTGGGAACACGTACAGCAAGATCTTCTGCTGCTGAGCGATCGGGTTGTCCTTGGCCGTGTTCTTCACGATCAACTGTCGCTGAGTGGTGAAGGTCGTGATCGTCATCAAGATGATCAGGATCATGGTCAAAACGCGGGTGGACAGCGGGTTCGGTGTTTCGTCCGCGTGCATGAACACTGCGTAAATCGGCACACCGAAAATACTTGCATCGTGAGCTTGCGCTACCTGATCACTCGTGAGAACCCCGTAAGGGACGCCCATGGCGATCCCCTGAAGGACCCGAAACAGCGCGTAGAAGATAGGAGCTTGCGCCACGATGGGCAGGCAACTGGCAAGGGGGTTCGTGCCCGTTTCCTTGTACAGCGCCATCATTTCCTGGCTCTGTCGCTCCCGATCACCCGCGTGCTTCTTCTGGATGTCCTTGATCTGGGGCTGCAGGATCTGCAGGTTGCGCTGGCTCTTGATCTGTCGGACGAAGAGCGGAATCAGCGCGATGCGGATCACGATCACCAGCCCAACAATTGCCCAGATCCACGACCACCCCGAGCTCGCACCAAAGACGACACTCGTGATGTTGTGGAACTGAACCAAGATCCACGAAACGATGGTCTCGAGCCAGGCGAGGGGGTTAAAACTCACGCGACGCTCCGGTCACTAGTGGATCTTTGGTCAGCAGGACGCGATACAGCCTGGTCAATGTCACGCACGTACGGTTCCGACCGCCACGATCCCTGCACGGGTACATGGTCGACGCCGCCTGGGTGCCACGGATGACAACGCAGCAACCGTCCCGAAGCAAGCGCTGTCCCCTTCGCCACCCCGTGCACCTGCACGGCGCGAACTGCATACGCAGAACACGAAGGGTAGAACCGACAACGCGGCCCCAGTAACGGACTCACTGCGAGTTGATAGAACCGAACAGGGGCAATAGCGACCCGGATAAACATGCGCGCAGCCCAACTGCGCTGGACACTTGATTCCTCAGATGAGGTCAATTTCGCCATTATGATTCCGCTTTCACGGACATAGCTAGTGAATGTTCCCGCTTGTGCATTATTCGCTTCAGCGCCGAATCAAGGTCCCTGGCCAGTGTGTCCGACGACGCCTGAGCCGCACTGGGCAGCGCCCGTATTACTAACGTGGTTCCGGCTGGCAGAGCCTCGAGCCGGGAACGCACCACATGACGCAGACGGCGCACGACGGCATGACGCTCAACCGAGCCGCCCACTGCCCTGCTCACCACAAAACCGGCCCGCGCAGAAGGCGCCTGGCTGGTGTGGTGTGGCGACCTGCCGTCCTCGTCGTCTCCAGTGAGATGTACGACCAGGGTGGGCCGACCAGCCCGCTCTCCCCGACGCACAGTCTCACTGAAATCCCGACTACGGCGTAGTCGCGCACTGCTGGGCAGCACGCTTAACCGGACGACGTCAGGCGGAGAGCTCGGTGCGACCCTTGCGGCGACGAGCCGCCAGGATCCCACGGCCCGCGCGCGTGCGCATCCGCAACCTGAACCCGTGGGTCTTGGCGCGCCGGCGATTATTCGGCTGATAGGTGCGCTTGCTCATCGATCGGCTCCGAACCGTCGTGGGGCCGGGCGAACCCGACCAGACTGTGATGGACCGGCATGTGCCGGCCCCGAAACTCTTACTACCGCAACGGGTGCGGGTCAACGTGCGGCTGCCCCCTCAGGATCTACCCGAGGAAACGCACCACCGAAGGCCAACGCTCTGGACGAGCGCGGACACACGGCAACGACCGATACGTCACAAACTTCACACCCTCGGCAGTCCAAGGTACGGGTCATCGCTAGCAAGGGTCAAACCGCGGGACTCGGCTTGAGCATTCTGCCCCACTTCTTCGGCGCAAAAATTGACACCCTGCCGCACTTCAACCCGCTTAGGTTGCTACGACACGCAGACGAATTCGAAGGGTCATGACACACTCCCGGAGAGTTACCTGTGGACAACCCCTTGACGGCGGAGGTGCTATCAGGACTACGGTCTGGACTCACGCCCACGAGAACGCCTCGCTTCACGCGGGAAAGACACACCACAAGCCAGCACGATCACCGCCTCCACGCCTGTGGATGGTGATGTGGACTTCAGAATTTCTTCACGAGGGGATAGACCGCATGGCAGACGAACTCGATCTTGCTGAGTTATGGACGCGAGCGCTCAATTCACTCGGCGATGAGGGAATGACAGCTCAGCAGCGCGCATTTGTCTCACTGACTCGACCTCTTGCATTGGTTGAGGACACCGTCCTTATCGCTGCACCCAACGAATTCACCAAGGACGTGCTGGAGTCCAAACTCCGCCCCTTGGTCGTGGAGGCGCTTTCGCGCACAATCGGTCGGGATATTCGAATAGCGGTCACGATCGATCCCGCTATTGCACCGTCCTTGGACGATGACGCCACCGACGATCTCGCTGATTCCACATACGCCGAAGCAGTGAGCAATATCGATCGGCAGACCTTCACCCAGACCCGGACAACCGAGACCGTGCGACCTGGCACCGGGTCACCCGGCACACGAGGCGAGGAAAATAGCCGTCTCAACCCCAAATACACTTTCGACACTTTCGTCATCGGCTCGAGTAACCGGTTCGCCCATGCCGCGGCGGTGGCGGTGGCCGAACAGCCAGCAAAGGCGTACAACCCACTGTTCATTTATGGTGAATCAGGGTTGGGTAAAACCCACCTGCTCCACGCCATTGGCCACTACACCCGCACCTTGTACGCCGGCGCTCGCGTTCGCTACGTAAGTTCCGAAGAGTTCACCAACGAATTCATCAACTCGATTCGTGATGATAAAGCCGCTGCGTTCCAACGGCGCTACCGAGATGTTGATGTCCTACTGGTTGATGACATCCAGTTCCTGTCCGGAAAAGTACAAACGCAGGAAGAGTTCTTCCACACGTTCAACACGTTGCACAACGCCAACAAGCAGATCGTCGTCACAAGCGACATGCCCCCCAAGCAGCTTCAGGACTTCGAAGACCGCATGCGCTCGCGGTTCGAATGGGGCCTGATCACCGACGTTCAACCCCCCGACCTCGAGACTCGAATCGCGATCTTGCGCAAAAAGTCCGCTCAAGAGCGGTTGAGCGCACCTCCGGAGGTTCTCGAGTTCATTGCTTCCAAGATCTCCACCAACATTCGCGAGCTCGAGGGAGCATTGATCCGCGTCACCGCGTTCGCGAGCCTGAACCGGCAATCGGTCGATCTACCGCTGGCTGAAGTTGTGCTCAAAGATCTAATCACCGACCAGGCCGGGCCCGAGATAACCTCGTCGATCATCATGATGCAGACCGCTTCCTACTTCGGAATCTCGGTTGATGATCTGTGCGGCGCATCACGCTCCCGAGTTTTGGTTACGGCCCGCCAAATCGCGATGTACCTGTGTCGCGAGCTCACCGACCTGTCACTACCCAAGATCGGTCAGGCGTTTGGCGGCCGCGACCACACCACGGTGATGCATGCGGATCGCAAGATTCGCCAACTGATGGCCGAACGGCGCTCGCTCTACAACCAGGTAACCGATCTCACTGCCCGAATCAAGACCACGGCTCGGCAGTCAGCCTGATGTTCACTTCGTCACCCAGGGTGGTTATTGATCATTCGCGGACCCAAAAGCAGGTTCACAGCCTGGGGATGAGTCTGTGGAAAACCACATCCGTCGAGCCAACTCACAATTGGGGACGACCTGGGGACGACCAACACCCGATCCGCCGTCCGGGTGGGGATATCCAGCCGAACAACCCACTCATGGCGCTGTTCTCCACACATGTGCACACTTGTCCACAGCTTTACACCCAACCAGGAGGGGACGGCGCCACGCGGACCCACCTGGGCAAATGCAGGTTATCCACATGGTCCACAACCCCTATGACTACAACTACAGAGATAGATTCAGGATTCATTTCGAACCATCAACGCTCGCGTAGTTGGGGACAACCCATTCTCACTCGTAGTAGTCGGCCCTTGTTCAATCCACGGCATTGGGTCATATCGAGCCCGTCTATCCGCTCGAAACCAGTCCGTGGAACCATGACCACCCTCGGCGTGTCAGCATCTGACACTGCATCGTCCGACAGGAGATCCCGATCGTGAAGTTTCGAATCGAACGAGATGTTCTAGCTGACGCTGTCGCCTGGGCAGCGCGTACCTTGCCGAGCCGACCTTCAATGCCGATGCTCGCTGGTCTACTCGTCGACGCCGGCGCCGATGGTGTGACCCTGTCGAGTTTTGACTATGAAGTTTCTGGCCGAGTTGCGATTACAGCTGACGTCGAAGAACAGGGCCGAGTGTTGGTCTCGGGTCGGCTACTCGCCGACATCGCTCGCGCCCTACCGGCCGCGCCAGTGACCGTCACACTCGAGGGCAGTCGTGTCGAGGTTCGCTGCGGACGATCTTCGTTCGCGCTACCGACGCTGCCGGTTGATGACTATCCAACATTGCCCGACATGCCTGGATCCTCAGGCACGATCGAGGGCGCAACCTTCGCTGCTGCAGTTGCCCAGGTTGCAATTGCAGCAGGCCGCGACGACACGTTGCCCACACTTACCGGAATCAGAGTCGAAATCTCTGACGGCACCATCACCCTTGCCGCCACGGATCGCTATCGGCTCGCGGTGCGCGAGTTCGCCTGGAATCCAGAGATCAGTGGGCTAGACACAAACGCCTTGGTTCCTGCCCGCACCTTGGCTGACACAGCCAAAGCGCTGGCTGGATGCGATGTCGTGCACCTAGCACTGGCTTCTGGCGGCGATGGTCTGATGGGTTTTGAGGGTGCAGGTCGACGCACCACAACCCGTCTTCTTGATGGTGAATTCCCCAAATACCGCGCACTACTGCCTAACGAATCGTCCATTACAGCCATGGTCGACACCTCAGCGCTTATTGATGCTGTAAAGCGCGTATCCCTTGTGGCAGAGCGCAATACACCGGTTCGTCTTGCTTTCACAGCGGGCGAAGTTGAGTTGCGCGCAGGTACCGGAGATGAAGCAACCGCTACCGAAGCTGTCGAATGTGTGCTCGACGGCGATGCCATTGAAATCGCCTTCAACCCGGCCTACCTTCTCGACGGTCTGACCGCCCTCGACGATGTTTCTACTCGACTCTCGTTCACCGCATCGACTCGACCCGCGGTACTCACGGGTGGCAGCACCGAGGGCATTGCCGCTTACCGCTACCTACTGATGCCTGTTCGGCTTTCGGGCTGATCAGGTAACTCCGGCTGCTGTTGTGCATGTTCGCGCGCTATCGCTGACCGACTTCCGTTGCTACGCCCAGGTCGATCTTGAACTGCATGCCGGTGTCACCGTGTTCGTTGGCCCCAACGGGCAGGGCAAGACCAATCTCGTCGAGGCGCTCGGATACTTAGCTTTACTCGACAGCCATCGCGTAGCCACTGATGCACCACTTGTGCGGATGGGTGCTGAGCGCGCAATTATTCGTGCTCAGGTGGTGCGCGATGACCGTGATGCTCTCGTCGAGATTGAGATCAATCCAGGGCGAGCTAATCGTGCTCGCGTCAACAAGGCGCCAGTCCCTCGACCACGTGAGATTTTAGGTCTCGTCCGAACCGTGCTGTTCGCGCCTGAAGACTTGGCGCTGGTCAAAGGCGATCCCAGTGAGCGGCGCCGGTTTCTCGATGATCTTCTCGTAACCCGCACTCCGCGGATGTCAGGAATTCGCGCTGACTATGACCGAGTGCTCAAGCAGCGCAATGCATTACTCAAAACGGCCGCAGCAACCCGTCGAGGTGGTGGCTCGTCGAGTGAGGTGCTACGCACCCTCGAGGTGTGGGACACGCACTTGGCCAATGTTGGGGGCGAACTTCTGGCGGCCCGGCTTGGCTTGGTTCGCGAACTTCAACCGCTGATATCCCAGGCTTACGACACCGTGAGTTCTGGCGGCGGACCTGCATCGGTCGCTTACCAGTCATCCGTCGGACCACAGGCGCATCTTCTACATGACCAGATCGAACTCACCGCCGCGTTACTGACCACTATCGAGTCGCGCCGGCGTGAAGAACTCGAGCGAGGTGTTTCACTCGTAGGCCCACATCGCGATGACCTAGTACTCACCTTGGGTGCTGCTCCGGCGAAGGGCTACGCCTCTCATGGGGAGTCGTGGTCGTTTGCCCTTGCCCTGCGATTGGCGTCCTACGAATTGCTTCGTACCGATGGGACAACCGGTGGCGAACCAATCCTGATCCTCGATGACGTATTCGCCGAGCTAGACGTTGCGCGGCGCGAGCGGCTGGCCGGCCTCGTTGTGAGCGCTGAGCAGGTTCTCATCACCGCAGCGGTTGAGGCTGATGTCCCGGTTCTGCTCACTGGAGACCGCATCGAAGTTTCACTTGGGCAGGTGAGCCGAAGTGCCTGATGACGATGATGGGCTTGAGCCAACACCAGACCATGGCCGCGAGCTCACCGGAATCGATGCCGCCAAGCACGCTTTAGCCCAGGCTCGAGCTGCGGCGCGGCAAGCACCAGCTCAACGGCCAGTTCGTAGAGCTCCGATGGCGAGCCAGGCAAGTGGTTCTGGACCTGATGCCAGAGATCCGGCCTTGCTCGGATCGGCGGTTGCCCGGCTCATGGCTGAGCGCGGCTGGGAGCGACCAACCGCGGTGGGAGGTCTCACCGGCCGCTGGGCCGAGATAGTCGGCCCCGAGTTGGCTGAGCACGTTGTGCCCGAAACCTTCGAGCCAGCAGCTGACGGCTCTGGTCTACGACTTGTGCTTCGCGCTGACTCGACCTCGTGGGCCACCTCACTTCGGATGCTTCTGCCTCAAATTCGGGCACGAATCGACGCCGAACTTGGCGTCGGGACCGTCAGAGATATCAGTATTTTGGGCCCGGCTGCGCCCTCTTGGAAGCACGGCACGTTCACAGTTCGAGGTCGGGGCCCACGCGATACCTACGGCTAAGGCATGTTTTCGCGCTGTGGACGAACGCGAGGCTGGGCTCGAAATCGACGCGGACCCAGGCCAAACGACTAGAACGGCGTCCACACGCTCGAAACCCCCCTCGACATATCCCCTGTCACGACCCCCTGATGTGCACCGCTGACGGCTTTCTGCGGCTAGAATCGGGGCAGTTCTCCGGACCCTTCCGCGCAACCGGCGCGGCATGTTCCGGCCAGTGGAGTATTGAGCGCGTTCCACCGCAGTACTGCGATGGAATTTGCGCCGCGCTCCGCTGGGGATTACCAGCAGGAGGGTCAGCCACCCGTGTCCTATGACGCGAGCGCCATCACCGTTCTCGAAGGCCTTGACGCAGTTCGCAAGCGCCCGGGTATGTACATCGGCTCGACCGGCGAACGAGGCTTGCATCACCTCGTCTACGAGGTGGTTGATAACTCCGTCGATGAAGCCCTTGCCGGACATTGCGACACCATCGTGGTGAGCCTCCTTGCCGATGGCGGCGTGCGCGTCATTGATAACGGTCGCGGTATCCCAGTTGATATCCACCCCATTGAGGGCAAACCAGCCGTAGAGGTCGTCCTCACGGTCTTGCACGCTGGCGGAAAATTCGGCGGCAGCGGTTACGCCGTATCGGGTGGTCTGCATGGCGTCGGCGTGTCGGTGGTCAACGCGCTATCGAGCCAACTCGACGTCGAGGTTCGACGTAATGAGCGCGTGTATCGCCAGTCTTACGAGCGCGGAGTTCCGATGGCACCACTGGAGATGGGCGAGGTCACCGATCACACCGGCACAACCGTCACCTTCTGGGCCGATGACGAGATTTTCGAAACAACGATCTTTGACTTCAGCACGTTGTCGCGCAGATTTCAGGAGATGGCGTTCCTCAACAAGGGTCTGACTCTTACGTTGATCGATGAGCGAGCCCCTGAGGTAGCTACTGAGATCGAAGACGATCTTGAAATCAATGCTGACGTCGTGCCGGTGCGTGAAGTGACCTATCACTACGAAGGCGGAATTGCTGACTTCGTTAAGCACCTCAATGCGTCTAAGGGCGCGGCACATCCGCATGTGATTCACGTCGAAGCCGAGGATGTCACCCGGCGCATCTCAGCCGAGGTTGCGATGCAGTGGAACGACGGTTACTCCGAATCTGTTTACACCTTCGCCAACACGATCAACACCACTGAGGGTGGCACCCATGAGGAAGGTTTCCGGTCCGCGCTGACCACTTTGGTCAACAAGTTCGCGCGTGAATGGAACATCCTCAAAGAGAAGGACGTCAACCTCTCCGGTGAGGACATCCGAGAGGGGCTCACCGCGATCGTGTCGGTGAAGTTGGGCGAGCCGCAGTTCGAGGGGCAGACCAAGGGGAAATTGGGTAACACCGAGGCAAAGACCTTTGTGCAGAAGTTGGTGCACGAACAACTCGGTGCCTGGTTCGAATCCAATCCTGCTGAGGGCAAGGAGATCGCGCGCAAGTCCGTGCAGGCTGCGGCCGCGCGATTCGCCGCCCGCAAGGCACGCGACCTAGCCCGCAATCGCAAGGGGCTCATGGGTGGTGCGGGTCTGCCGGGAAAGTTGATCGATTGTTCCTCCACAAATCCGGACGAGTGTGAGGTCTTCATCGTCGAGGGCGACTCCGCGGGAGGTTCGGCTCGTAGCGGTCGCGACCCACGTACCCAGGCGATCCTGCCGATTCGCGGCAAGATCCTCAACGTTGAGAAGGCGCGCATCGACAAGGTGTTGCAGAACACCGAGGTGCAAGCTCTGATCTCGGCGTTTGGCACGGGGGTCCAGGACGAGTTCGACATCGAGCGGCTGCGTTACAACAAGGTCGTACTGATGGCCGACGCTGACATCGACGGTCAGCACATTCGAACCCTGTTGCTCACCCTGTTGTTCCGGTTCATGCGGCCCTTGGTCGAGCAAGGTCACGTCTACATCGCGCAGCCCCCATTGTTCAAAATCAAATGGAGTCGCGATGAACCCGAGTACGCATATTCCGATCGCGAGCGTGACGTCTTGATGGCTGCCGGTATCGAGGCGGGCAAGAGGATGTCCAAGGAAGAGAACGTCCAGCGCTACAAGGGTCTTGGTGAGATGAATGCTGACGAACTTTGGGAAACCACCATGGACCCAGACCGTCGTGTGCTCTTGCAGGTAACCATCGACGACGCCGCCTTGGCCGATGAGATGTTCAGCGTGCTGATGGGTGAGGACGTTGAAAGCCGTCGGGCATTCATCCAGCGCAATGCGCGCGACGTCCGTTTCCTCGACATCTAGTAGTACGACACCCGCCCACCGCCGTCGTACTCGAAGAAGGACAACACAGTGCCTGACGACATCACAACCGAAGCCGAAGTGCCGAACCCGCGCATTCAGATCGTTGATCTCCAAGTTGAGATGCAGCGTTCCTACATGGATTACGCGATGTCTGTCATCGTGTCTCGGGCCTTGCCCGACGTCCGTGATGGGCTCAAGCCTGTGCACCGCAGGGTGCTCTATGCGATGTTCGACGGTGGTTACCGCCCTGATCGCGGCTTTTCCAAGTGCGCGCGCATCGTGGGCGATGTCATGGGTAACTACCACCCGCATGGTGACTCGGCGATCTATGACACGTTGGTGCGCTTGGCGCAGCCGTGGGCACTTCGCTATCCACTAGTCCAGGGGCAGGGCAACTTCGGCTCTCCCGGTAACGACCCCGCTGCTGCCATGCGATACACCGAAGCTCGCATGGCGCAGTTGGCCATGGAGATGGTCCGCGACATTGACGAAGACACAGTTGACTTCACGCCCAATTACGACGGGCGCACCCTCGAACCAGTGATCCTGCCCAGCCGGTTCCCCAATTTGCTCGTCAATGGCAGCGCCGGAATCGCAGTCGGGATGGCTACCAACATTCCACCGCACAATCTCGGTGAAGTCGCCGACGCCGCTCAATGGGCACTTGCCCACCCGGATGCCACGCGAGAAGAACTCATCGAGGCACTTCTCGAGCGTGTGAAGGGTCCGGACTTCCCCACAGGTGGGCTCATCGTCGGACGCAAGGGCATCGAAGACGCCTACCGCACCGGCCGTGGATCAGTGATGATGCGCGCTGTCGTCGAAGCGGAGGAAGACAACCGTGGACGAGTCCTGCTTATAGTCACGCAGTTGCCTTACCAGGTGAACCCCGACAACCTCTTGCTTCGCATCGCAGAGCTTGCGAGTGAAGGAAAGATTGCCGGAATTGCCGACGTGCGCGACGACTCGTCCTCGCGCACCGGTATGCGCTTGGTGATCGAACTCAAGCGCGATGCAGTCGCCAAGGTTGTACTTAATAACCTGTTCAAGCACACCGCGCTGCAGGACAACTTCTCGTGCAACATGATCGCCCTCGTCGATGGGATTCCGCGCACTCTCACGCTCGATGCCTTTGTGCGGCACTGGATCACGCATCAGATCGAAGTCATCGTTCGGCGTACGCGTTACCGGTTGCGCAAGGCCCAAGAGCGCGCGCACATTTTGCTCGGCTATCTCAAGGCTCTTGATGCACTCGATCAGGTCATCGCGCTGATCCGCGCGAGTGACACAGCCGACGAGGCGCGTACCGGCCTGATGGGTTTGCTCGAGGTGGACGAAATCCAGGCCACCGCGATCTTGGACATGCAGCTCCGTCGGTTGGCTGCACTTGAGCGCCAGAAGATCACTGAGGAATACGACGAACTGCAGACCAAGATTGCTGACTACAACGACATTCTCGCCAATGAGCTTCGGCAGCGGACCATTGTCAGCGACGAACTCGCAGAAATCACGGCCAAGTACGCCGATGACAGACGCAGCATCTTGGTGCCTTGGGATGGTGACGTCACCGATGAGGATCTCATCGCTGAAGAAGACGTTGTTGTAACTATTACCCACGGCGGTTACGCGAAGCGGACGCGTACGGATCTGTACCGCGCGCAACGTCGCGGTGGCAAGGGCGTGCGCGGCGCTGCGCTGCGCGGCGACGATGTAGTCGAGCACTTCTTTGTGACCACTACCCACCATTACCTGTTGTTCTTTACCAATAGGGGCAGGGTTTATCGGGCCAAGGCGTATGAGTTGCCCGACACTGGCCGCGACGCTCGTGGTCAGCATGTGGCTAACCTGCTTGCGTTCTTGCCGGACGAGAAGATCGCTCAGGTACTTGATGTGCGCGACTACGCACAGGCGCCATATCTCGTGCTTGCTACTCGGGATGGAATGGTCAAGAAGACGCGGCTCGAGGACTTCGACTCAAACCGAAGTGGTGGGGTCATTGCCATCAACTTGCGAGACGACGACGAACTCATCAGCGCGCAGTTGGTCGACAACGATGCAGATGTCTTGCTCGTAAGCCGAAAGGGAATGTCGGTTCGGTTTACTGCCGATGACGACACTCTGCGTCCGATGGGGCGTGCCACGTCGGGCGTTATCGGTATGCGCTTCCGGTCCGATGATCAATTGCTGGCGATGAATACGGTTGTGCCGGATTCATTCGTGGTCACGGTCACGGACGGCGGATATGCCAAGCGGACACCTGTGTCCGACTGGCGCACTTCAGGTCGTGGCATCTACGGCGTACGTGCCATGAAGCTGGTCGAGGAGCGTGGCTCACTCGTGGGGGCCCTTGTCGCTGCCGAGGATGACGAGGTCTACGCGATTGCATCTGATGGCGTAGTGATCCGAACGCGCGTGTCAGAAATCCGAGCGACGGGCCGCGACACGATGGGTGTCTCACTGATGGATGTTGGCGCTAATGGCGCGATTGTTGCGGTGGCACGCGGTGAAGCCGTTGGCGATGACGACGAAGAAGGTAGTGACGGGGTTGTGTTAGATGACGGGGCCGATGACGGCGAGGCGTCTGACACGGGTGACACTGCTGCGTCGGATACCGTGGAAATTGATCCACAAGTAGCACAAGATGAGGTCGGGGAAACCGACATCGCGACCGACGAGGCGTAAGGAGCGACGAGGCGTGAGTACCGCCGGGACGCCGCCACGTAAGCCGCCAGCCGATTCGTCGGCGGGCAAGCCTTCGCCTGCCGCCGAAACTGACAAGGCAACTGCTAGCAAGGCCACGGCGGAGAGAGCCGCCACCGACAAGGCGACGGCTAGTGGGGCGCCTGCCGCGGGAGGCGGCTCAGGTAAAGCCGCCGGTGCTCCGGCCGCTGCCGCCGGCGCTGAGACCGCCCAGCAGCAGCGCAGTTCATCGGCAACTCCTCCGCAGACTGGGCTGAGACCATCTGCCCAGGCGACTGGAGTGACCGCTGCCGCGTCGGCAGCAGCAGCACAGGGTGATATCCGTCCGGGGTTGGCCCGGCCATTGCCGCCAGAGGGGCGTCCAGATCAGCGACGTGAAACGGCGGCAGAGCCGGTTGCCCCGGTGCGACCCGCCGGGCCTCGGCGTGCGCGCCTCATGGTCACCCGAATCGACCCATGGTCGGTGATGAAGACCGCTTTCATGCTGTCGGTGTCTGTCGCGATCGTGATGCTGGTCGCGGTCGCCTTGCTCTGGTGGACTCTGAGTACTACGGGAGTCTTTGAGTCGATCGGGCGCATCGTCAATGACCTGGCGAGCAGTGGGTCAACCACCTTTGACTTTGCGAACTTGGTTGGCTTTGACCGGGTGATCGGCGTGGCATTGATCATCTCTGCGGTGGAAATCGTTCTCAGCTCAGCTCTTTCGACCTTGTTTGCCTTCCTCTACAACTTGTCGGTCGGCCTGACTGGTGGGGTCGAACTCACGTTGTCAGAGGATGCCTGACAGCCATTGTTGGCTGTCGACGTGCTGGAAATCCGGGGGCACTTTGTGGGCGGTTGAGTCCGATACACTAGGGTCCCCACTCGGTAGTCCACGTGAGTGGAATTCCTGCTTTTGGTCAGACGGCGCCACCGCGCCCGAGGCATCAGCAGGGTTGGGGCCTATAGCTCAGACGGTTAGAGCGCTTCCCTGATAAGGAAGAGGTCGGAGGTTCAAGTCCTCCTAGGCCCACTGTTGGATCTGTTCGAGTATGAAAGGTTGTTCGCATGAAGAAGCTACTTACCCTCGCTGCCCTTGCTGGCCTCGCAGCCGTGGCTTACGTTGCTTATCAGCAGTTCAACTCCCGTCAGGCCGAACAGGATCTGTGGACCGAAGCGACTTCAATGCCCGACCTTCGCTAGGTGCTCCTTCGCTTCGCTGCAAGGCTGGTGCATTCGAGCTAGGTACGATGTTGTACAGATTGAGTCCGTGCTCATGCCTTGATAGGTGAGAGTTTCGGGGCGGTGGCGCAGCTGGTAGCGCACCTGCTTTGCATGCAGGGGGTCCGGGGTTCGAGTCCCCGTCGCTCCACAAGAAAAGGGCCGCCTTCGGGCGGCTTTTTTCTTGTGGATGATGATGGGTGCTCTTGGGCCCCCGCTGCGCGTGTGTGTGCTGGGATTGTTGGTTGGTCGGGGTGTAGCGCAGTAGGGGACCCGGCGCACAAGAAAAGGGCCGCCTTCGGGCGGCTTTTTTCTTGTGGATGATGATGGGTGCTCTTGGGCCCCCGCTGCGCGTGTGTGTGCTGGGATTGTTGGTTGAGGGGTCGCGTGCGGTGCGACTCAACATGACGTGCAAGGATTCGCACGTGACTACATATGCAACCTTGCGCACTAACCACGGCGATATCCGCATCAAGTTGTTCGGCGATCACGCACCCAAGACCGTGCGTAACTTCGTCGGCCTAGCCGATGGCTCTCAGGAGTGGACCGATCCCAAGACCGGCGCGAAGCAGAATGCACCGCTGTACGACGGTGTTGTCTTCCACCGGGTGATCCCAGGATTCATGATCCAAGGTGGTGACCCCCTAGGCACCGGTACCGGTGGGCCTGGCTACAAGTTCGGTGATGAATTCCACCCTGAACTCAGCTTCGATCGTCCGTACCTGTTGGCGATGGCAAACTCTGGTCCGGGCACCAATGGGTCGCAGTTCTTCATCACTGTTGCGCCCACGTCGTGGTTGAACTTCAAGCACACGATCTTCGGTGAGGTCGACGACGCGGCGGGACGCGCGGTCGTTGATGCGATCGCAGCAACTCCCACGGGCTCGATGGACCGCCCCCGGGAAGCAGTCATCATCGAAGGGGTCACGATCGAAAGTGACGACGCCTGATCTAGGCCCGCACCTGGTGCCGGTGTGCTATCGGCATCCTGACCGCGAGACCTACATCTCTTGCACTAGGTGCGACCGGCCGATCTGTCCTGATTGCATGACCAGTGCGTCCGTGGGCTTTCAATGCCCCGAGTGCGTAGCCGCTGGAGCCGCGTCAGTGCGCCAGCCGCGTACCCGGCTCGGCGCGCGAATGCCCGCGAAGGCTTACGTATCCATGGGCATTGTGGGCCTATGTGTGGTGCTCTACGGCTGGGAGATGCTGCAAGGAATTGACGCTGTAGCTCAAAACCTGGCTATGTTTCCGGCTGGTATAGCGGTCGACAACGAGTACTACCGGTTGTTCACCTCGATGTTCTTGCACTATTCGGTCTTGCATATCGGTTTCAACATGTTCGTGCTCTGGTCGCTGGGGCCGCAGTTGGAGAACATCGTTGGGCATGTGCGATTCGGCGTCATGTACCTACTCGCCGGCCTCGGGGGTTCGGTCGCCTCATTCTGGTTCTCGGCTCCGTTCGTGCTTTCGGCCGGCGCTAGCGGGGCAATCTTTGGTCTCATGGGCGCTTTCGTCGTGGTCAGCAGACGCCTTGGCGCCGACACACGGCAAGTTCTGGGATTGATCGCAGTCAACGTCGTGATCGGTTTTGCGGTGTCGAACGTTGACTGGCGGGCGCATCTCGGTGGGTTAGTCACCGGAGCCGCGGTCGCGGCAATAATCGCCTACGCACCGCCCCGACAGCGCACCCTCGTGCAGATCGCTGGGCTAGTAGCGGTTTTCGCGGTGCTGGTGCTGCTGACGGTGCTGCGTGATCAACTCCTGACCGCGCAGTTGGTGACAGCCGGATTCGGCCTCACGTCTGCGTAACTGCCGCCGTAGTTGCTGACGAGAGTGACCGATAGTCACATGAGACACATGAGCCCCAGAGGTTACGTTTCCACAGGGTTATCCACAGTTGGGGATTAAATCCCACGGGTGTAATTCATGCGGAACCGCCAGGTGAACCAGACTGCTGCCAAAACCGGGTGGTGGCCGATTCTCAGCGCCAGCGAGTGGACATTCCGAAGCCAACGCCGATAAAGGCGAAGCCAACGACGATGTTCCACCAGCCCAAGTTCTTCATAATCGGGACATCAACGCCTGCGATGTAGTACACGACTATCCACAGCAGGCCCAGGATGAACATTGCGGCCATAACTGGGGCCCACCAGGACGACGACCCAGCCTTGAACTCGACCTGCGCCACCGGCGGCGGGGTAAATGGATTCTTGCGACGTACCCGGGATTCGGGCATCAAAACCTCCACGGGTATTCGGCGCGGACTTCACCGCGTAACGAAAGGTGCCGTCGGGCACCAGAGATAACCTCTCACCACGTAGCGTACTGATGTGAACGCGTTGTGGGGGGATGGCTCTGCCGTTGGGGTGATGGCGGGCAAGTCGCGCCTGCGCACCAGGCTGCTCGCAGGAGGCCTGTTTGTCATGGCTGGTCTGGTATTTGCCGCCAGCGCGCTGACCGCGCAAGGCACCGATCTGCGCGGCGGTAGGGCCGTGAGTTCTCGTGACCTTGTGGCCAGGACGGCGCAGCGAGTGGCCGAACAGCAAGTGGCGGTTGCTCAACTTCAAAATGAGGTCGCGGATCTCACGGGCCGCGCCGGCGGCGGAGCTGAACTGAGCGCCGCGCAGCGCACGTCTAGCGAATTGCTGCCGTCAGCTGGCTTGACTCCGGTACAGGGGCCGGGGGTTCGAGTTACCTTGGATGATGCGTCGGCTTCGAGTCGAGATCTCGCGGGGAACGTACCGCCAAATGATCTCGTCGTACATCAACAGGACGTTCAAGCGGTAGTGAATGCGTTGTGGCGTGGGGGGGCTAGTGCAGTGCAAGTCATGGATCAGCGGCTGATTGCAACTTCTGCCGTGCGATGTGCGGGCAACACGTTGCTGTTGCAGGGTCGGGTGTACTCACCGCCCTTCACGATCACCGCCGTGGGTGACCAGCGGGCACTTCGTGGGGCTCTTGACAGTGACCCGCAGGTGCTGGTGTATCGGGAATATGTTGACATGCTGGGATTGGGATATGACTTGCAACTTGAGCCGTTGATCACAATTCCTGGGTATACCGGAACGATCACGCCGCACTATGCGGAGGTTGGATCATGACCAAACAGGCGACCGGTCGCCGGGTGCGCGCTGCCGCCCGTGGCGTAGGCGAAGTCATGATGAGCATCGGCGTTGTGTTGTTGCTTCTTTGCGTCTACCAACTCTGGTGGACCAATGTGCAAAGCTCGGTGGCTATCGCGCAGGCACAGGACCAGATCGTGTCGCAGTGGCGCACGAGTTCGCCCACGCCGACCGTGTCTGCCACGCCTTCGTCGGCGAATAGCCAAAAGCCCAGTCCGACACCGACACCGACACCGACTCGCCGCAAGCTCGTGTCGAACCAAGGGTTCGCGCTGCTTTACATCCCCCGGCTGCGCGACAAGGTGTGGGGTTTGCCCATCATCGAAGGTACGGAGAAGAAGATGCTGGCGCGTGGAGCGGGTCACTATGTGAACTCAGCCCGGCCCGGCGATGTCGGAAACTTCGGTATCGCGGCGCACCGGTCGACTCACGACGAGCCGTTCGCAAATTTCCCCGACCTGCAAAAGGGCGACAAGGTCTACGTTGAGACAGCTACGACCTGGTACACCTACACGTTGACCCGTGACAATTCGCATCTAAGCCCCACCGATGTGTGGGTGCTCGATCCGGTGCCGGGAAAGCCCAAGGCTGCGCCCACCCAGCAACTGATCACGATGACCACCTGCACGCCGCGATACGGATCTACTGGGCGCTGGGCCTGGTGGGGGATCCTCACCGCTCAGCAGCTGAAGACGGAGGGTCCGCCGGACGGGCTCAAGCACACCAAGTAGCTCGAGCACACCAAATAGCTCGAGCACACCAAATAGCTCAAGCACACCAAAGTAAGTCGGCAGTGCAGCTCTGAACCTAGAAAACTTCACACGATCACAGCAAGCCGGAACGGAAGGATCCCCTTGTACGCGTGGATATGGAACAAACTCCCTGGCCGTCGGCCAGTCAAGGCACTGTTGTCGGCGGCACTATTCGCCGGTGTTGTGGTCTTGCTGTTCACGCTGGTCTTCCCCTGGCTTGATAGTCAGTTCTCCTTCAGCGGTGCATCCATCGACGGTGGTGCCAGTGCACCGGCGCCGAGCCAAACGGGCGAAACCTCCAGCCTTCCTTCGGCCATGCCGAGTTGAGATGGGCAACCGTGGGGCACTTCCGCGCGAGCAGTCGGGGCGTAGATCAGAGGTGCCTGAATTGCGGTCGACTGGCGTGAGCGATGATGGGGCCGTGGCCACCCGAATTCTTGTAGTCGATAACTACGACTCATTCGTCTTCAACCTTGTGCAATACCTCGCGCAACTCGGTGCGCAGGTTGATGTTCGTCGCAACGACGAGGTAACCCCAGAGCAGGGTCGGGCGTATGACGGGGTGCTGCTCTCACCCGGCCCGGGAACTCCCGCGCAAGCGGGTGTGTGCATGGAGATGGTGTCGACTCTTGGCGGCGAGGTGCCAATCTTTGGAGTCTGTCTTGGGCATCAAGCGATCGGCGAGGCTTACGGTGCCGTCGTTGATCGGGCGCCGGAGTTGTTGCACGGCAAGACATCTCTGGTCTACCACGATGGCGCCGGCGTGTTCGATGGTTTGCCCGACCCGTTCACCGCGACGCGATATCACTCACTTGCGATCGTTCCGGAGACCGTTCCCGACGTGCTGGAAGTTACCGCTCGTACGGAGTCCGGGGTCATCATGGGCGTGCGCCACCGCACCCTTGCGGTCGAGGGTGTGCAGTTCCACCCGGAGAGTGTGCTCACTGAAGGCGGCCACCGGATGCTTGCCAACTGGCTGCGCGCCTGTGGTGACGACCAGGCTCTTGCTCGCAGCGTCGGACTCGCACCAGTCGTCGGCACCTGATCACTCGGCACCTGATCACTCGGCACCCGATCACTCGGCACCCGAGCACTCAGCACCCGAGCACTCAGCACCCGAGCACTCAGCACCCGAGCACTCAGCACCCGAGCACTCGGCAACAGAGTAGGTGCGCTGCCTAGGCGGTTGGGCTCACACTCGGTGACACGCTTGGGCTCACACTCGGGGTCGGCGTCGGGGTCGGCGTCGGGGTCGGGGTCGGTGCGGGTGCCTTCGCGACGGTAATGGTTACCTGAGTGCCCTTGGCTGCGCTCACACCGGCCTTAGGCGACTGAGCCAGAACCGTCCCTTCGGGCACGCTGCCGTCCTCAAGTTGCACCACGTTGACTTGGAAACCGGCGTTGACCAGATCGCTCTTGGCTTGGGCTTCGCTCTCATTGGTCACCTTGGGCACCGCGGTCTTGCCCGTGGACACCTTGATATTGACCGCAGATCCAGCGTCGGTGATGCCCAGTGGTGCCGGGAGTTGCTCAACCACATAACCGGCTGGCTGGTCCGAATCCATGGGGGTGACTGTTCCCAAGATTAGGCCAGCGTCAACCAAGGCGGAGCTCGCCGCATCAGCGGAGGTAAGGCCGACCAGATTCGGCACTGTTGCCTGTCCCTTACCCGTTGACACGGTGACGTCGACTCGGCTGCCCTTGTCGACGAGCTGACCCATGACCGGTAATTGACCGATGATTGTGTCAACGGGCTTGTCGGCCGACGGCGCAGGTGTTTGGTTGCCGAGAACGAGTCCCTGGTTCTCCAACGCGGACTGAGCCTGTTGCAGCGTGAGTCCGGAGAGCCCCGGCACGCTGACCTGCTCAATGGCTGGGGAGCCAAATATTGTCTTCGCGATCAAGAACGTGGCAAGTCCAAGGGCGAGCACTCCCAGCGTGAGCACGACCCAGAACCAGGGGCTGCGCGAGTTACTGCGCTCGTTGGTTGCGGCGAGCCCGACGGGCAGCGGCGACAGAGCGGCCATGACTGCGGTGTCCTGACCCACAATCGGAACGGGTGCGGTCACGGGGAGCCCAGCCATCGCACGCTCTACGTCGGATCTCATCTCCGCGGCACTTTGGTAGCGATCTATCGGGCTCTTGGCCATTGCCTTTAAGACGATCGCATCAATCGTGGGGGTGACTGCAAGATCCCACTGCGACGGTGGCACGGGTGCTTCGCTGACGTGTTGGTAGGCGATCGACACAGGTGAGTCGCCGGTGAACGGCGGCCGACCAGTGAGCAGTTCGTAGATCAGGCATCCGGTTGAGTAGATATCGCTCCGGCTGTCGACGATTTCGCCACGGGCCTGCTCGGGCGAGAGGTAATGGGCCGTGCCGAGGATCTCCTGAGCCTGGGTCATGGTCTGGCCCGCGTCGGCGAGGGCGCGCGCAATACCGAAATCCATGACCTTGACCTCACCGCCGCGGGTGAGCATGACGTTGGCAGGCTTGATGTCTCGGTGCACGATGCCGTGCCGGTGGCTGTAGTCGAGTGCCGCGAGAGTGCCGCCCGTGATCTCAAGAGCTCGTTCGGGTAGCAAGCGTCGGCCGCTGTTCATGAGCTGGCGCAAGGTCACACCGTCGACGTATTCCATGATGATGTAGGGCACGATCTCGCCGGGCGAACCATCGACCGAGACTAGGACGTCCTCGCCGGTGTCGTACACCGCGACGATGTTGGGGTGGTTCAGTGCTGCCGCGCTTTGTGCCTCGCGTCGAAAGCGCTCCTGGAAGTTGGGATTGCGAGCCAGATCGGGTCGCAAAATCTTGACAGCTACCCGCCGATCCAGCCGAAGGTCGCGACCCTCGAAGACTTCAGCCATGCCGCCTCGGCCAATGACTTCACCGAGCTCATAGCGATCGCCGAGCCGGCGAATATCCGCTGTCACCGTTTCTCCTCCATTGCCACGCGTACTGCTGATGCTACGTGCCTCATCGACGTAGGACGGCTTCTATGACCGCTCGAGCGATGGGCGCGGCCAGTTTGTTACCGCTGACCTCGGCTGCGCCGCCCCCATTTTCCAGTACCACCGCTACCGCGATTTGGGCCAAGCCACCTATTCCGGCGGGCGCGACGGCGACGAACCACGCGTGCGGCGGCCGGCCCGGTGCGGTCTGTGCCGTTCCTGTCTTCCCCCCGACCGTGATGCCAGGGATGCGAGCGTTGGATCCGGTGCCGCGTTCGACCACGGTAACCATCATTGCCATCAAAGTGCTTGCGTTCGCTGGCGACATTGCCTGCGAGAAGGCAGAAGGTGCTGCGGTCTCCAGCGTTTGCAGCTCTGGTGAGAGGACCTGCGCCACCAAATATGGATTCATGACCTGGCCGTTGTTGCCGATTGCGGCTGCCACCATCGCCATCTGCAGTGCCGTGGCCGTGACGTCGTATTGACCGATCGCGGCCATGGCGGTCTGCGGCTCATCGAGTTGCGCGGGGAAGCGACTGGTGGCGGCGTGCAGCGGAATGTCGAACGACGTCCCGAAGCCGAACTTCTCAGCCTGGCTTCGTAGCGCTTGATCGCCGAGCGCAAGGCCGATTGAGGCAAATGCGGTGTTGCATGAAATGGCTAGGGCGTTCTCCAAGGTCGTGGTGTTCTTGGGCCCGCAAGCGGTGCCGCTCCAGTTGTGCAGCACCTTTGTGGTGTTGGGCAGTTTGAGCGACGCGGGCCCGGGGACCATCGTCGTGGGGGTGTAGTTGCCCGATTCGAGGGCTGCGGCGGCAGTGACGAGCTTGAATGTTGATCCGGGGGGCAAGGTCATCGCAAGCGGACGATTCAGCATAGGTTCGGCTGGGTCCTTGAGCAGCGCCGCGTAGGTATCGCGGATCTTTGCCGGGTTGTGACTGCTCAGTGCATTGGGATCAAATGATGGTGAGGACACGAGAGCGAGGATTGCTCCGGTTCGAGGATCGATTGCTACGACGGCGCCGGTACGTCCGGCAAGGCCGTCGAAGGCCGCCTTTTGTGCGGCAGGGTCGAGGGTGAGCCGTACTGCTCCGCCCTTCACGCCTCGGCCCGCGAACAAGTGCTGGAGCCGATCGACGAAGAATCGGTCATCTGAACCGGCAAGGACCGAGTTCTCGGCCCGTTCGATCCCAGTGGCCCCATACACGACGGAGTAGTAGCCGGTCGCCGATTCGTACAGCGGTCCGTTGGCATATTGCCGGAGGTAACGCAGTTGGTCGGCGGTGCGGATCGATGCTGCGATTGCGGTTGAGCCGAGCAGGATCGGCCCACGTTCACGTGAGTATTCGTCGAGCAAGACCCTGCTGTTGGCGGGCCGATTGCGCAGGTCGGCGGAGGCGAAGAATTGTAGGTACGTGACGTTGACCAACAGGGCGGTCATAAGCAACGCGAGTACGACCGCCAGCCGGCGAAGTGAGCGAGTCATCGACGCACGACCTGAGTTGGTGCCTCTTGCAGGGCGACAACATCGATATCAGGTCGGCGAGCGGTGTCGCTGACGCGCATGATCAAGCCGATGGCGATCCAGTTCGCGATAAGTGATGAGCCACCTTGGGATAGGAACGGAGTCGTAAGTCCGGTGAGCGGAATCAGCCGCGAGACCCCACCCACGACGATGAAGACCTGCAGCGCGATGACGATCGACAGGCCAGCTGCGAGCAGTGACCCAAAGACGTCGCGGCAAGCTACGGCGGTGCGCAGCCCGCGCTCGACTACCACTCCGTACAGCAACAGCAGGGCCATGACACCCACGAGTCCGAGTTCCTCGCCCATGGCGGCCATGATGAAATCGCTCTTGGCGTAGGGGACCAATTGTGGGTATCCCTGGCCGAGTCCAGACCCGAACATTCCCCCGCTGGCAAAGCCGTAGATCGATTGGGCGATCTGGTATCCGGTGTCGGATTCGTCGGCGAATGGGTCTAGCCAGATGTTGACACGTAGCCGCACGTGGCCGAACGCAAGGTAGGAGAGTGCAGCGCCACTGAGGAAGAGCACCGTGCCGATGACAAGCCAGCTTCGTCGTTGAGTCGCCACGTAGAGCAGTGAGACGAACAGGCCAAAGAACAGCAGTGAAGTGCCAAGGTCGCGTTCGAAGACGAGTACCCCGAGCGAGATGAACCAGGCGACCACCAGGGGACCTAAGTCGCGGCCGCGCGGGAATTCGATTCCGAGCACCTTCGTGCGAACTAGCGCTAGGGAGTCGCGCGTCACGGTCAGGTAGCCAGCGAAGAAGATGGTGAGCAAGATCTTCGCGAGTTCGCCAGGTTGGAAGGACAACGGTCCGAGCCGTACCCATAGCGTGGCGCCATTGATGGTGGCTCCGATACCTGGAACGAGCGGCAGCAGCAGCAGGACCAGACCAGCGAACATCGCTGTGTAGGTGTAGCGCTGGAGGCCGCGATGGTCACGGATCACGAACAGAACCGCGCAGAACAGCACGATTCCCAGTGCGGTCCATGTCAACTGGGTATAGACGTCGGGTGATGGTGCAATGTCACCGTTACGCGCGGCTCGTTGCGCCTCGGCTAGATCAAGTCGGTGGATCATGGTTAGGCCCATGATGTTCAGTACCGCGACCGTCGGCACGAGGATGGGATCTGAATACGGCGCCAGCCATCGAGTGGCCGAATGTGCAAGCAGTAGTAGTGCTGCCAGGGCGCACAACACAGGCATGGTGTCTGAGGCAATGGAACCAAGGACGGCTAGGTCGACTTGGATGTAGCCCGCCGAGCCGATGAGCAAAGCCAGGACGCACAGGCCTAACTCGGTCGTGCGTCGTGTTGGCTGTCGGTATCGCGGGACGGGTATCGCGGAACTGCTCATCAGGTGGCCGTGGGTGTCGCGGCCGGTGGGTTCGGGGCTGAAGAACCCGCGGTAGGGCAACCGGGCGTGGTTGGGGCCGAGCCGCATTGCGCTGCTCGCTCGGTGAGTCGCTGCACGATCTGGCTTGCGGATTCCAGGGTCTCGGTGCTGATCGTTGCTTCGACCTGCATGGCCTCGAAGTCAGGCAGCGCATCCACCGTTAGATCGGTCTGGTGCTCAACCACTTGTAGGTGGATCGGGCCAAGAGTGCCGGGGACACCGCGGAAGATCGTGACGTAGCCGCTGTTGGTTCCGACATAGAACTGTTCGTGCGCCCACGAATAGATGAACGCAGAAACGCCACCGGCGATCAGGGCAAGGAGGGCGAGGGAGACAGCCCATTTCCAACGACTCCGACCTCGACGTCGCCCTTCGCGATAAGCCACTGCGAGCCCGCTAGCTTCGGCCGGTGAACTCTCAGCGCGCGACGAGACGCGAAGAATCTGGGCGCCGGAGTCGCGTTGCTGATCGATGGGGAAAACGAATCCGGGTAGACGCTCACGGTTGCGCGATTCACCAGCAGCACCAACGACAACGGGCCGTGCTGCCTCTGCAGGGAACGAGTCGGCTTCCACGACATCGGCCACTACGCAGGTGACGTTATCTGGTGCCCCGACTTCCAGGGCACTATCGACCAAGGCGGTAACTGCAGCGGTGGCATCGGGGAGTGCGAGCAGCCGCTGGATGTCGACGTCGGCAACGTAGCCGCACAGACCATCACTGCAGACGAGATACCGATCACCGACGCGCGCTTCACGCACTGAGACGTCGGGTTCTGCTTGGTGGATGCCATCGATCGCCCGCATCAGCAAGTTGCGGCGCGGATGCTTTGCTGCTTCCTCGGGGGTGAGCTCGCCCGCATCGATCAGGCTTTGCACGTAGGTGTGATCTCGCGTGAGTTGGGTCAGGACTTGGTCGCGCAGCAGATACGCGCGCGAGTCACCGACATGGATGACGGCTACGCGTGGGGGCTCGGTACCAAGCCACGCCAGTGCCGTCAGTGTTGTGCCCATGCCAGCGAATTCGGGATTGGCAGCGACGACATCGGCGATGCGTTCACTGGCGACCGAGACCGCATCTGAGAGCCGGGCGATGGCTTCGGCATCGTCGAGCCCGGCCGGCTCGATCGCTGCCATGGTTGCGATGGCTGCCGCAGACGCGAGTTCGCCGGCGGCATGACCGCCCATACCGTCGGCGACGATGAGGAGTTCGGATCCGGCGTATCCGGAGTCTTCGTTCCCTGCGCGCACTAAGCCGACGTCAGAACGCGCGGTGGATCGAAGTTGAAGCATCGTCACCGCCGCAGTTCTAATACGGTTCGTCCCACTTTGAGTTGTCGGCCCGGAGTGAGTGCGATCGGTGCGGTGAGGCGGGTCTTGTCGATCCACGTGCCATTTGTCGAACCCATGTCCTGCACGATCCATGCTCCGTCGACAAGGGAGATACGCGCGTGGTTATTGCTTGCGTAATCGTCATCTAGGACCAAGGTGGAATCGGGGGCGCGACCGATGGTGATGTCGGCAGCACCCAGCGGAATCACCGTGCCGTTCAGTGGTCCCTCGACCACGATCAAGGTGCGCGGGCTGTTCTTGGCCTGCTTCTTTTTCGGTCGATCCGGAGCAAAGGGCCGACTTGCCCCCGCGCCGACAGTGACCGCTACCAGTGGTCGTGCATCCCGAGGAGCCCGAAGATCGCGACGCAGGACAAGCACTGTGATGATCACGAGGGCCCAGAGCACCGCCAAGAAGCCGAGACGCAGCAGCGTGAGCATTAACTCCGACATGGTTAGCCGGCCCGATAGGTCAAGCGTGTTGCGCCGAGTTGAACAACGTTGCCGTCGGTGAGGACTACCTCTCCGACTTGCACGCCATCGACGTAGGTGCCGTTAGTGGAGTTCAGGTCGCGCAGGATGACCTCGCGCCCGAGCAGGATTTCTGCGTGGTGACGGCTCACGCCGGGATCATCGACGCGGATGTCGACGTCGCTACCTCGACCCAGTCGAGTGACGGCGCGGATCAGTGGATGGGAAATGTCGTCAACCAGAAGGCGGGGCTGGCCCGCTGCTTCGGGTGCGCTGGCACTAGACCGTGCGAGGTTGGCGGCAACGTTAGCTGTGGATTCACTGCGAACTCGGAAGAGCCCAGTGTCGAGGGCATTGTCGAGATGCAGGGTGACCTCGGTGCCACCGAGGAAGGTGTAGTGCTGCTCCTCGGCGTACTCGGCAACCATGGCAGCGAGTTCGGCAGTCAAGGTTTGCGAGTAGACAGCCAGGCGTTCGTGATCGTGTGGGCTGAGTTCGACCGCGAACGAGTTGGGCACCACGGTGCGCCCCCGACTCACCACGGCTGCGCGATCGCTCATTTCGCGCTGCAGGGCAGCTGCTATTTCGACTGGTTGCACCTCTGCTTTGAAGGCGCGCGCGAAGGCGCCATTGACCATTCGGTCAAGTCGCTGTTCGAAGCGGTCGAGCAGCCCCACCGTGCCTCCTTGCTCACGCGCAGCCACTGCGGTCTGCACCTTGTGATCGTAACCGTCGTCGATCGATCCCCTCTGCGTCGCGGCCAGGTTTGGCCGGTTGAGTTTGTGCGGCTCACAGCGCAGCGGCGGTGCGTGTTAGCCTTCTGGCGCGCGCGCGAGTGGCGGAATAGGCAGACGCGCACGGTTCAGGTCCGTGTGCCCGAAAGGGCGTGGGGGTTCAACTCCCCCCTCGCGCACATCAAGGGTCCATGGCAGACGTCGGCGAACGACTCGACTTATGCCATGGGCCCGGTTTTGTTTAGCGGATGCGCGGCCCTGGGTCACGTGGGGCCACAGACTGCGAGGCATCTCGTATCCACCCGACTGTCCTGTTGAGGCATGCCCTGAAGGGTGCACGACAACTTCGCAGCGTAACCTCGGCGTGTGTCTTCAACATCGTCTATGCGTCGATCCTTTGCCTCCGTGCTCACGGCCATCGCCATCGGGTCAAGCCTGACTTTGGCTGGCTGCTCTGGCACTACGCCCCCGGTGGATTCAAGCGGTTCGCCGTCGGGTCCGTCTGCTGCCACATCGGTCTCTGCCTCACCTACGGGGACGCCGATCCGGATCGGCCTTGAGGCTCCGCTCAGCGGCGACCAGAAGCCCACCGGTGTTGGGATGCTCAACGGTGCCACGTTGGCCGCCGAGCAGTTGAATGCGAAAGGTGGCATCAACGGGCGACCGATTCACATCATCCCGATCGACGATGCCGCTGACGCAGCTACCGGTGTTGCGGCAGCAACGGCTGCCATCGCAGCCGGCCTTGATGGCGTTGTGGGCCCGTACAACTCGGGCGTAGGGATGCAGACCTTGCCCCTGTATCTGAAGGCGGGGCTCACGCCGATCCGACTCACGTCAAACAGTGCCACCAACTCCATGGGCTACACCCTGCAACCAATGGATTACCAGATTGCGCCGGTGGCCGCGGAAGGCCTGATGAATTGGCTCAGCGCCAAGAAGGTGGCGATCGTGTATGACTCGAGCCAGAGCTACACGACAGACATCGCCACGAAGTTGAAGGGCGCGCTAGCCGGGGGCGGCATCAAGGTGACGACGTTCGAAGCTGTTACTCCTGGCGAGAAGTCTTACGTGGCCCAAGTCAAGGCTGCTGCCGCATTGAACCCCGATGTGATCTATGTCGCCACGTATTTCCCCGAGGGCGCTCTGATTGCCAATGCGATCTATGACCAGAAGGTCAAGGCGAAGTGCGTTGTGGACTTCGCGTCAGATGATCCTGGATTCATTACCAACGCGGGTCGCGCGGCAGCGACGAATTGCACTGTTGTTGGAGTCCCTTCGCCGATTGACTTTCCGGACGCCGTGAAGTTCAACGCCGACTACAAGTTTGCCTTCGCCGCAGAGGCGGGCACGTGGAGTCCCTATACCTACGACTCGGTCAACGTTCTTGCCGCTGCAGCAGCGGCAACAGGTGGATTCGATGCGGCGGCTTTGACGGGGTTCTTCAACAAACTCAAAGACTGGCCAGGTGTCACGGGTGCGGTGAGTTTTGATCCGGCAACCGAGAACCGCTCACCAGCGACGGTCGTCTTTCTTGACGTTGATCACGGAGGTGAGTTCCACGTCGATAAGGCTTGGGCCGTGTCGACGGGCGCTCACTACTAGTCGCGCCACGGAGGTGGGTTGGAGCCCGCGGGCGCGATGTGCTCAACTGTGACTCGTGGCTGCCCTCTTAGCGTTGATTTCCGCGCTGGTATGGGGCGTTGCAGACTTCATGGGCGGCTTGGCCTCCCGTCGCTCAACGCCGCTTCAAGCTCTGTTTGTGACCACGCCAATTGGCCTGCTCGTCATTGTTCCCTTGGCCATGGTCTTCGGTGGCGACAGCGCCGGCAGCGCCCTGCCGGGCACAGTTGCCGGTGCATTTGGTGCGCTGGGGATCTTGCTACTTTACGAGGCTCTCACCATCGGTCCGATGGGCGTGCTCTCGCCCATCTCGGCAGTGTTAGGCGCCGCGATTCCGGTGATAGTTGGCCTGGCTCGCGGTGACCGGCCAAGTGCTTGGGCATTCCTTGGGATGGCACTAGCGGTTGTCGCGATCGTGACGGTCGGGCTCGAGCCCAAAGCACACCACTCGGACGACAGTGCGCACCAACGGGTGACACCGCGAGCGCTGGGGTTCGCTTTGGCTGCCGGTGTTTGCATCGGCTTCTTCTTCGCCATCATCGCGCTTGCACCCAAGGACGCGGGCCTGTGGCCGGTGGTCTTCGCGCGCTCGACATCGACCATCATGTTGGTCCCCTTGGGCATTATCGTGGCCATTCGAACCAAGACCGCGATACTGCCGCCCAGTTGGCAGGTGCGCAGGCAGGCCGCCGCTGCTGGCGTGCTCGACGTCGCCGCGAATGCCTTCTACATTCTTGCCTCGCAGGTTGGCTTGCTTTCGGTCGTGGCCGTTCTGGGTTCGCTATATCCGGCTGCAACAGTGCTGTTGGCGCGTATGTTGCTCGGTGAGCGCCTTCGTCCGGTGCAGAAATTCGGCATGGCGACGGCCATCGTCGCCACGGTCCTGTTGGCTTTGGGGTAGTTGTGCTGGGGAACACGTTTCCGTCTTCGAGCGTCGCGACGGTACTTGTCACCGTCATGCTCATACTCGCGCTGGTACTTGCAGGATTCTCGTTGTTGAACAAGTCGGTTCCACGCTTGGCTTATGTGGTCATCGGCCTGGTCGAGATCGGGTTGATCATCATGGCGGTCATCAGCGTCCTCGCCTGGATTGGTGGCACAGCGCCAGCAGAGCCCGTTGTCTTCATCTGCTACCTCCTTGCCTGTATTGCGATACCGCCAGCGATTGTGTGGTGGGGTGTTGACGAGCCCGGACGATGGGGAAGCGGAGTGGCGGCATTCGCGTGCCTCACCTTCGCCGTCCTGATCATGCGGGTGACGCAGGTCTGGACTGGGGGGATGGGGCCGTGATCGATCCGGTAGATGAACAGGTCATACCCGTGCGACGGGGCGCCGCGAGAGCTCTCATTGCTGTTTACGCGGTCTTCGCCGTGGCTGCGACTTCACGTGCGCTTTATCAGCTGGTCACTCGCTTTGGCGAAGCGCCGCTTGCCTATGCGCTGTCGGCCTTTGCCGCAGTCCTCTATCTCGGGATCACGTTCTGTTTGGTCCGCTCGACTCCCCAGACTTTGCGTATTGCGCGAGCTGGCATCGTGCTTGAGCTTGTGGGCGTGCTGATTGTGGGCACCGCCAGCTTCGTGGATTCGGCTGCCTTCCCTCGTGCCACGGTGTGGTCACACTACGGCGAGGGGTATGGGTTCGTGCCGCTGTTACTGCCGATTCTGGGCCTGTGGTATTTGCGTCGATCAGGTTCCACCGGCGGCGCGCACTAGTTGCACGAGAGGTCGTCTCGATTCAGATCGAGCTAGGACCGTTGAGTCGACAAGGCTTGGGTCATCCGCAGTCGCAATGGATCAAGGCGCATGATGCCCGGGTTCTCACCGACGAGTTGGGGCAGCTCTGACATCAGCCGACCAAACAGTGGAGCTTCACGATGCGCTTGTAGGGCTGCTTCATCACGGAACCACTCGTACAGCCAGATCACGTTCTGGTCATCTGGATCGACGCAGACCATGAATGCCTCGGTGCCGGGCTCCTCGTGCAGGTCATCGACGTAGCGGTTGAGCACGTCTAGTGCCGCAGGTCGCATCCCGGGAAGGACCGGAATGCGGACCAGTAGACCGATGCGGCCGGGGAGTACGGCATCGACCATGGGATCGGGGGGATCGGTCACATTGCCAAGTGTCACTCATGGGCCAACAGGTTCCCAAGACCAGGGTCGGTCCTGTGTATTGCCTGGCCCTGGCGGCCCACTTGAGGCAGACGCGCAGCGACAATGTGGTGCCCTTCGTGACAGGCTCGTCCTATGCCGGAGTTGCCCGAGGTCGAGTCCCTTGTGACCTACCTTCGGCGCACCCTCGAAGGGTTGCGCATCGCAGGTGTTGAATTGGCTGCGATCAATGCGCTCAAGACATTTGAGCCACCGGTTACCAGCCTGATCGGCGCGCGAGTTCTTGATGTGCAACGTCGAGGAAAGTTCCTTGACCTCGTGCTCGTTGACGACAACGGCGAGCCCATCCATCTGGTGATCCACCTTGCCCGGGCCGGATGGTTGCAGTGGCGAATGGAGCTTCCAGCTGCCGCGCCTCGGCCTGGCAAGGGACCCCTGGCATTTCGCGTGGCGTTCGTCGACGACGACGGTGTGTCTGCTGGCGGCTTCGATCTCACTGAAGCGGGCACGCAGAAGAAGTTGGCTGTCTACGTGGTTCGCGACCCGAGCGCGATTGAACGCATCTCCACCCTGGGGCCAGAACCGCTAGCTACCGGCTTCACTCTCGAAGTGTTCAGCGAGATTTTGGCTCAGGCAGCGGGACACCAACTCAAGGGTGTTCTGCGCGACCAACGAACGATTGCCGGTATTGGTAACGCATATAGCGATGAGATTCTGAATGCGGCGAGGCTCAGCCCCTTCAAGCTGGCGGGAAAGTTGGCACCCGAGGAAGTCGAGAATCTGTATCGGCAGATGCGCGAAGTGCTGTCCGACGCGGTCACGCGCAGCTCAGGCTTGGGTGCTGCGGATCTCAAGGCCGAGAAGAAGTTAGGAATGCGGGTGCACGGCCGTACTGGTGAGCCGTGCCCGTCATGCGGTGACATTGTTCGTGAGGTCAGTTTCGCCGATTCGTCCCTTCAGTACTGCCCCACTTGTCAGACCGGCGGCACACCGTTGGCCGACCGTCGAACGTCGAAGTTTTTGAAATAGGAGCAGGCCAACTATGTCGCGTGCTACTTCAGCATCGTTGATCGAGGACTTGATAGACGCCGTCGGGGTTACGCATGTCTTGACTGAGCCTGATGTCATCGAGCCATACCGGCAGGACTGGTCGCGCCGCTATGCCGGCCCGGTGCTAGCCGTTGCGCGGCCCGCGGATCTGGAGCAGACCGTCGCAGTTGTTGCGGCCTGCACCGCCCACCACGTCCCGGTATTGGCGCAGGGTGGCAACACCGGGCTTGTTGGGGGCTCGGTGCCCGGTCCTAGCGACCCGCCCATGGTGGTGCTCTCTACTCGGCGGCTCACTCGTCTTGATGATGTTGACCTTCTCACTGGACAAGTCACGGCGGGCGCGGGTGTGACAATCGCCGATCTTCATCGGCATGTGAATGGCGCTGGGTGGGCGTACGGAGTCGACCTAGCTTCACGCGATAGCGCCACTGTCGGTGGAACTATCGCCACCAACGCCGGAGGTATTCGCGTGTGTTGCTATGGCATGACACGGCGACAAGTGCTGGGTTTGGAAGCCGTGCTGCCCAACGGATCTGTCGTCTCGCACCTAGGTGGGCTACTGAAAGACAACACGGGTTATGACCTCACCGGCTTGCTTACCGGCAGTGAGGGAACCTTGGGCGTTATTACGGCGGCACGATTGGCCCTGGTCCGCAAGCCACGGGCTTCGGCTGTGGCACTCGTCGGTGTGCAGAGTGCGGCTCACGCGCTTGCGGTCATCCGTGAGTCGGTGCCCGACGGGACGATGTTGCTTGGCGCTGAAATCATGGACGAGGCGACTTTGTCCCTCGTTTCGCACATGACTGGTCTGCCCTGGCCGCTGTCGTCGCACCCTGCGCATGTCATGACTATCGAGACCGAGTCAACTGAGCCGGGTGAGATCGCGATGAGATTTGACGACGATCTTGATGTCGTGGTCGCAACCGACCCCACTGACCGGGCCCGCCTGTGGTCCTACCGAGAGCGTGCGGGCGAATCCATTGGTACGCAAGGGATCGCGCACCGCTTCGACGTGTCGGTACCTCGCAGCGATTGGGATGGATTCGTCGATGATGTGCGAGATCGACTCCGCGCGGTGCCTGATGTCGCCGCGTTGTACACCTTTGGTCACCTGGCCGACGGCAACCTCCACGTCGAGGTAATGGGTCCTCATGCCGGTGATGAGCGCGCGGATGAAACGGTCTTGCAGTGTGTCGCGGATCATCAGGGATCGATTTCGGCTGAACATGGCGTTGGCCGTGCTAAATCGCAGTACTTGCACCTCACGCGCAGTGCGCAGGAGATCGCGGCGATGCGAGCGGTGAAGGCCGCGTTCGATCCGGAGAACTTGTTCAACCCGGGCGCGATCTTCACCTGACCTTGGTGGCTCGCGTAGTCCGTTCTGTGCGAATTGTTCGTGTCGAATATGCCCGCACTGCTTAACCTCGCGGCATGGATGACACGATTAGGGTGTGGCCAACGTTCCGGTTGTCGTAGCGCATAGAGGCGCTAGTGCCGACGAACCCGAGCACACTCTCGCGGCATATGCGAAGGCCATCGCTGACGGTGCGGATGCTCTCGAATGCGATGTTCGGCTCACTGCTGACGGTCATATCGTCTGCGTGCATGACCGTCGGATCGATCGCACGAGTGATGGCACTGGGATCGTCTCGGAGCTGACCTTGGGTGAGCTCAACCGGTACGACTTTGGTGGCTGGCGGGGCGACGTCGGGCAGCCGACTCTGGGCAGCGATCCGGTGATCGTCGATGAGGCCCGGGCCAGAGTGTTGACCCTCGAGCGTCTCGTTGAGTTGGTGCTTGAGTCTCCGGGGAATGTCGGACTCTCGATCGAGACCAAGCACCCGACCAGATATGGCGGCATGGTTGAGGATCGAGTGATCGAGCTGCTTCGTCACTACGGCTTGGCCCGCCCACGCGATGAGCGGGCTGACCGGATGCGCCTCATGAGCTTTTCGCAAATGTCTATGCGTCGGGTACGTGCGCTGGCTCCGGGCCTGCCGGCCGTGTTCTTGATGGACCGAGTACCCCTGCGGTTCCGCGACGGATCGCTGCCCTTCGGTGCCCAGATCGCGGGTCCGTCGATAGAGATCGTGAGAGCCCATCCCCGCTACGTCCAACGAGTACAAGCCCGCGGCCATCAGGTGCATGTCTGGACGGTCGACGAACCCGCTGACGTTTCGCTGTGCTGCGACCTTGGCGTGGATGCCATCATCACCAACAAGCCACAAGCAGTCATCGCGCAGATGTCGGCCATCGCGCGCTGATCCTCGCGCGGAGCGCAAGTGACCGGGATGGCCACGAGCGATCGTGTTGTCGCGTACGCTCACCGTTCGTGGCCAAGGACAAGAAAGTGCGTAGCGCAAACCTCTCACCGAATTCGTCCGATGCGGACGTGCCCGTCGTTGGGCTCCGCGAACCCTGCCCGTGCGGCAGCGGCCGGCGTTACAAGGCCTGTCATGGCAGGGGCTTAGCTGATGCTGGCAGCGCGCTTGTGCAGCGACCCTTCGCTGGGCTTGCCAGTGAGCCTGACTGGGTAGCTTTGCGCGAGATCGTGCCCTCGGCCACGTCAGCGTTGACGCTCTCTGCTGAGTACGCCGCGCAGGCCGCCGGGCGTCAGGTGCTGCTGGCAACTGTGCTGCCGATGGCTTGGCCCGCTCTAGTTCGCGCAGATGGAACGATCTTGCTCGGCCTCCAAACGGCAACTGGCTCAGGTGATCCCAGCCGTGACCTCGGTGATGTGCTGGCTCGCGCCCTGAGCGCTGAGCCTGGAGGCCCCGTTTCCTCATTGCGACTGGGTGATGGCCCCAGGCTTCAGGAAGTGCTGGATGTCACCGTGCCACTTGAGGTCACCGTCCACGACGGATTCGAGTTCTGGGTCGATGCGTCACAGACCGAGATGACCGCTGATGTGTCCGCCTCCCTTGAGATGGCGAACTCGACTGCGATGCCGACCTATCGCCTGACGAGCGTCGAGGCTGCTTACTGGTGCCGCATGGGCCCCAAGGAGTTCTTGCGCTGGGCGCAGCCACTCGATGAGGAACCTCTCCTGTCTGCACTTGCTCGCCTTCAGTCGCGCGGCGAGTCCGCATTGGGTGCCGATACCAGGCTGATCGGAACTTTCCGAGCGCATGGCCTGCTGGTGCCCGTGTGGGATCTTCCGTCGGGAACTGAGCCGCAGTCACTTGAGGAGCCCGCTGGGGCTTTCCTGGAGCGCTTGAACCAGGTGCTGACCGAGACCGGCGAACTCAACGAAGCGGAACGACGAGCCCGGGCCGGATTGGCCAACCGCCAGGTCACTCTGCGTTGAGCGGTCGGTAACCTTCCTGGGTTTCGGCGGGTACTCGTGAGTAGCTTATTTGCGACATAACGGACTTTTCATCCCTCTATTTGTCCTTTAGCGCAACATTTGCTCAAGAGAGCCTATTGATGGGCGGGGTTCGTAGGCGCACGAATGCGTCGCTATCTATGTTTCTCACAGATCGGACGCCGCTGCATCCCCCGTCGGCGGCGTCCGGTCATTTTTATGCCCTGGGCCGGGTTTAGACCCGTATCTACTTGGGTACTCACCTAGTGCGCGATCGGGAGTCCACGGGGGTGTCACCGGATCGGCAGGGGATTTCCCAACCCCGACCTCAACGGCCCACAGATTTATTCTGGGGGCCGTTCGTCATGAAACCAGTTCGCGCGAGGGATCTAGGCGCCGTTGACGAGTTCGACGATGGTGACTGCGCCGAGCACCAGCAAGATCACCCCGGATACCACGCGGACGCGCCAGAGCGGCACGCGTTGGTGCAGCCATCCACCCACGAGGACGCCCAGCCCGGCGACGAGTACCAGAGCAGCAGAGGCGCCGATGAAGACCGCGACTGGTGAATCAGTTCGCGCAGCCTGACCGGCAGCAATGAGTTGGGTGAGATCGCCCCACTCGGCGGTGAAGATGATGACGAAGGTGGTGGCGAAAGCGGCGAAGCCTCGTTGGCCCGCTCGCACGTGCGATGCGATCTCTTCGGCTTCCTCGTCTTCTTCGCGTGTGGCTTCTTCACGTGCTTGCATACCGCCGCGGATCAGGAGTGCAGCGCCGACGAAGAACAGGACTGCGGTGGCGCCTAGTACAAGGGTGCGAGGCAGGAACGCAAGAAGCCGGCCAGCCGCGACGGCGATGAGCATCTGCACTAGGAATGCGGCGCTGGCCCCCAGCCACACGGGCAGTCGGGGGTATCGAGTGGCCAATACCAAGGTGGCGATGAAGGACTTATCAGGGAGTTCGGCCGGCAAGATCACTGCAAATGTCGCCAGCAAGACCGTGACGTCAAGACCAAGAGAGACCGGCGAAGTCACCGACGAACACCACTGCGGTCGAGGGCAACGAATATCTGCAGACACGAGGTATCGAGGAGGGGCACGAAGCAGACCCTAGTCGCGACTACCCTTGCCATGTGTCCCTTGATCCTGGTCTTCGCGATGTCCTCGTTGTGCTCGGCGTCGTTCTGGGTGCGCTTGCTGCGGGTCTTGCCCTGGCATCGTTCCTCACGAGTCGGCGGATGAAGCGAGATCTGGTTCTGCTCGCCGCCGATGGCGACGCGCCCTCGTTCGTTGAGGCAGTGGCTCGACACAGCGACAACGTGACCGCGCTCAGGGGTGAGGTCGATGACCTCGCGGCGTTGCTTGGACGTACTCGCACCGAGCTCGCTGACGCGATCCGCCACGTCAGCGTGGTTCGCTATGACGCCTTCGGCGACATGGGTGGACGCTTGTCGTTCTCAGCCGCGATGCTCGACGACGGAGGTGATGGACTCGTGCTTACTTCCATTCATGGTCGGGCCGAAACTCGGTCGTACATGAAGGGGGTCAAAGCTGGCGCGAGCGATGCGCCGCTATCGCCCGAGGAACTTCAAGCCGTGAACTATGCAGTGAAGGGACGGTCGAAATGACAGCGATCGCTTACCTGGGCCCCCGCGGTACGTTCTCTGAGGCTGCTCTGGCGCAACTGCCAGCGAGTGCCGGCGCCGACTTCGTCCCCTTCGCATCAGTGCCCTTAGCCCTAGACGCAGTGCGTTCACGCGAGGTGCTGAGTGCCCTTGTGCCTATTGAGAACTCGGTCGAGGGTTCGGTCACGTCAACATTGGACGAACTTGCCCTGGGCGAGCCACTGATGATTGTCGACGAGCAGGTCATCCCGGTCACCTTCACCTTGATGTCTCGAACCGGAACCACCCTCGCTGACGTCCGGCGCATCGCAACTCATCCGCACGCATCGGCTCAGTGTCGCGCGTGGCTGCGCGCCAACCTGCCTGCAGCCGTCGTCATTCCTGCTGGCTCAACTGCAGGTGCGGCTGCAGCGTTGCTCGAGGAGCCGCCAGCCTTCGAGGCAGCGATCGCCCCGCGGATCGCTGCCGACGTCTATGGCCTGTCGATTCTTGCTGATGACATTGGCGACAACGACGAGGCATGGACGAGGTTTGTGCTCGTGTCGTTGCCTGGTTCGCCACCCTCACCGTCGGGCGCTGACAAGACCACGCTGACCCTTTTCATGCGTGAGGATCACCCAGGCGCTCTCCTTGAGATCCTCACCGAGTTGTCGGTCCGCGGGGTCAACCTCACGCGGATCGAATCGCGACCCACCCGCAAGGCGTTGGGTGATTACTACTTCTCGATCGACTGTGAAGGCCATCTCGCCGACGCTCGAGTGGGGGAAGCCCTGGCTGGACTCCACCGAGTGTGCGCAGACGTTCGCTTCCTTGGGTCATACCCACGGCACGATGGAAAGCCGCCCTTGCTGCGGCCTGGAGTCACCGACGGTGATTTCGCCGAAGCTCAGTCTTGGCTGTCATCAATGCGAGCCCCAAACTAAGTTGAAGCCCTGAACTGGGTTTACCTGAATCGACGAAGTCGCAGGCTGTTTCCGACCACGCATACGCTCGATGCGGCCATGGCTGCGCCCGCGACCATCGGAGTCAGGAATCCGAAGGCTGCTAGGGGAATCGCCGCGAGGTTGTAGCCAAATGCCCACCCCAAGTTCTGCTTGATGATCCGCAAAGTCGCGCGCGCCAAGCGCACTGCGTCCGCGGCGGATCGTAAGTCGTCACGCAGCAGGGTGATGTCGGCGGCTTCCATCGCGGCATCAGTGCCGCCGCCCATCGCGATACCTAGGTCGGCGGCGGCCAGAGCCGCCGCATCGTTGATGCCATCACCGACTACCGCAACGACCCGACCTTCATCGTGTAGCAGTTTCACGATTCCGACTTTGTCCTCTGGGCGCGCATTGGCAATCACTCGGGTGATACCGACTGCGGATGCGACCTGATCCGCAACGACCTGTGAGTCGCCGGTGACCATTACCGGTTCGAGTCCCAGGGCTCGCATCGCATGGATGGCCGCCTGCGTGGTTGGCCGAATCACATCTGAGATCGCGACGAGTGCGCGCGGCTCGCCATCGATGGCGATGCCCACAACAGTGTTGCCGTTCGCTGCCCAACTATCGCGCTGGCTGGGCCAAATCCCTTGCGGCGCAGCCCATTCGGGTCGCCCAGCCTGCACGATGAAACCATCGACCACTCCGGTCACACCCGAGCCTCGTACTGACTCGACGTCGGTTAGGTTGTGCGCTGCACCGCTCGACAGTGTGGCTATGGCGCGTGCGACCGGATGACTCGATCCGGACTCGAGCGTGCTGCCCAGCTGAAGGGCTTGTGCATCCCCCCATGTAGCAACGACTGACATCACGCCGGTAGTTAGAGTTCCGGTCTTGTCGAGCATCACGGTGTTGATCCGCCGCGTTGACTCGAGAACCTCAGGGCCACGCACCAGCACGCCCAGTTGCGCACCGCGTCCAGTACCCACGAGAAGTGCTGTGGGAGTAGCTAATCCGAGGGCACACGGGCAGGCGATGACCAGCACCGCAACCGCTGCAGCACAACCCTGCTGCCACGTACCAACAACCCCCCAACCAACCAGCGTGACCAAGGCGAGCAGCAAGACAATCGGGACGAAGACTGACGAGATGCGATCAGCGAGACGCTGCACAGGTGCCTTGCCGTTCTGGGCGGCTGTCACGAGAGCGGTGATGTGCGCGAGGGCCGTATCGGAGCCGACCCTTGTCGCTCGAACGACCACGCGCCCGTCCTGCACTACCGTCCCGCCCTGCACTTCGTCACCGATACCTACTTCGATCGGCAGCGACTCGCCCGTGAGCATGCTCGCATCGACGGCAGAGGCACCTTCGACCACTAGGCCATCAGCAGCGATGCGTTCGCCCGCGCGCACGACTACCAGATCGCCGATCTTGATGTGACTTGCGGGAATCTGGGTTTCACCTGTGCCACTTTGGATTACGGCTGTCTTGGGAGCGAGGTGCATCAGGGCGCGAAGGGCGTTACGTGAACTCTGTTTCGCGCGCTGCTCGAGCCAGCGTCCAAGCAGGAGGAAGGTAGTGACAACGGCGGCTGATTCAAAGTAGAGCGCGGGGTGCGCGCTTTGTGCCACGTCGGTCATGGGGATCCACGACATGTTCATCTGCATGCCGGGATGCCCCGCGGAGGTGAACAGGACCGCGAATGCCGACCACAGGTACGCCGACAGAACTCCAAGTGAGACCAAGGTGTCCATGGTGGTCGCGCCATGACGCGCATTGGCCCAGGCGGCGCGATGGAACGGGGCAGCGCCCCACAGCACCACGATGGACGCCAGCAAGAAGGACACCCACTGCCACCAAGGGACCTGCAACGTGGTGAGCATCGACATGAGTAGCACGGGAGCGGTCAGGACTGCGCTCAACCGCCATCGGTAGCCCAACCGGTCGGGATCGTCGACGGTTTCGGCCTCGGGTAGGGCAACCCCGTAACCGGTTGCCTCTACTACTGAAATCAGATCGTCCAGGGTGAGTTCACTCGGATAATCGACGTGCGCGGTTTCGGTCGCGTAGTTCACCGATGCGATGACGCCAGGCAGCCGATTGAGCTTCTTCTCAATTCTGCCCGCGCACGTGGCGCACGTCATGCCCGTGATCGCGAGATCGACCGCGCCTGCGTTCGTGCGAGTGGTCATCTCATCTCCGAGTTGCTAACGCTGCGGACAAGGCCTGCTGTTCTGGGGCTGGGGCTGGGGCTGCGGCTGCGGCTGTCGGGCTGCTTCTGTGCTTGTCGGTCTGTGCCTCAGTTCGCCGCCAACGTGTAACCGGCTTCATCGACGGCCGCCGCCATCGACTCGACGCTG
>Ga0194035_1000051_pt1 | contig 71200 bp, 65 predicted proteins | sample JunL2320m_MetaG_FD_148680 | JGI IMG/M metagenome (GOLD analysis project Ga0194035, IMG submission 148680) | Anoxic zone freshwater microbial communities from boreal shield lake in IISD Experimental Lakes Area, Ontario, Canada - Jun2016-L239-20m | ecosystem: Environmental > Aquatic > Freshwater >...
GCGGGTGCCGGTGGGGTCGGCGGGACCGGCGGCAACGGTGACTCCACCAATGTCAACGGTGCTGCCGGCGGCGACGGTGGTCTCGGCGGCAACGCGGGTGCGGGCGGCAACGGTGCCATTGCGGGAACGGGCGGCACCGGTGGCAGCACGGGCACCGGCGGCAACGCTGGTGCTGCCGGTGTCGGCGGGGTCGCCGGCAGGGGCGGTGTCGGCGGCACCGGCGTGAGCGCAGGCACGGTGTTCACCCCGAGCACCGCGAACCAGGCCGTCCCCGGTCTGTCGATCAACAGTTTCTCAAACACCGATGTGCTGCTGGTGTCGGTGTCGATCCCGAATGCTCCATCGGGGACGACGTTCAAGTTCACCACCACCACCGGACTGACGCCGAGCTTCGGTTTCACCTTCGGCAGTGCGATGACGACGATCAACTTCACCGGAACGAAGGTCGCCGTCAACACCGCGCTGGCCTCGATGCAGCTGTCGACCGGCGCGGCTCAGGGCGCGTTCAACTTCGACATCACGTCGTCGATCAACACCGGTACGGACGTCTACTACAACACGGTCACCAACAGCTACTACCAGTACATCCCTGCCCCGAACATCACCTGGACCGCCGCACGGGATGCGGCCAAGACCAAGACGCTCAACGGCGCGACGGGCTATCTGCCGAACATCCCCACCGAGCAGGAGAACGAGTTCATCAAGAACAACGTCAACGCAGCCAACATCTGGATCGGAGCCTCCGACGCAGCCGTAGAGGGGGTCTGGAGGTGGATGGACGGTCCGGAAGCCGGCATCCAGTTCTGGCAGGGTGGCACCGCCGCCCAGGGCGGGTACGTGACGGGGCCATTCAACTACGCCGCGTGGAGCACGAGCCAGCCCGACAACGCCGGGCGCGCCGAGCACTACGGGTCGACCAACTTCCGGGGCACGTTAGGTAAGTGGAACGACCTCCCGCTCAATGGCGCCAACCTCGTCCAGGGCTATCTCGTCGAGTACTCCGAGCCCGCCAGCGGTTGGACCGGGGTGCAGCAGCAGGAAACCACCGCGTACGTGGGCAGCGCCCGAGGCGGTATCGGTGGCGCCGGCGGCGTCGGTGGTCTGGGTGGCAACGGTGCGGCCGGTGGGGCCAACGGTGGGACGGCCAGTGTCGGCGGCAACGGCGGTGTCGGCGGTGTCGGCGGCGCCGGGGGAACCGGCGGGTCGGGCAACGGTGGATCGGGAGGACCCGGTGGCACCGGTGGCGACGGCGGAATCAGTGGCACCGGCAATGCCGGCACCGCTGGATCGGCCGGCGGTGCTGGAACGAATGCCACCGGCACCCCGGGTGGTACCGGGGGTGCCGGCGGAGCTGCCGGTACGGGAGGCATCGTCTAGCCGGATTCAGTAGAAGCGCCCCAGCGGAGCGTAGATTTCTCGCGTGCGAACCGAGAACATCAACCATGCGTTCCTCGACGGCGTTCTGGACGGCAGCCACGAGGACGTCTACTACCACTTCGGGGTGGCGTCGTCAGATCCGCTGCTCGCCAAGCTGCGCGACGTCAAGGCCGTCATCATGGCCGGATCCGGTTTGCGGATAGGTGAATTCGCGGAGCGCTGGAGTGAGCTCAACTCCCAGGCGGAGATCATCGCCTTCCCCAAGGATGACCGCTTTGTCACCCGTTACACCGCCGGGGTGTTGTTCGCCTCACATGGGATGGGCATGCCGAGTGCCTCCATCGCGTTACAGGAGCTCTTGCGGATGGTGTTCTTCCTCAAGCGCGGCGATCTGGACGCTATGGATGAGGTGTTCTGGTGCCGGGTCGGCACCAGTGGCGGCGTCGGACTGACCGTGGGCACCGTCGTCGTCACGTCCGAAGGACTGATGGCCGACCTGCGACCCTACCGACTGCTCAATGGCGGCACCGGCGAGTACTGGTTCGACGGGAACTTCCCGGCCGCGACCTACGACGCGATCATCGCCGCGAACGAACATGCTGACTTCGACATCATCGCCGGTAAGACCATCGCCGGCAATGAGTTCTTCCTCGAGCAGTTCCGCCTCGACGGCGCAATATGTTTGGAGACTCCGGGGTCCAAGATGGGGTGGCTGCAATGGCTCCATGACAACGGCGTCGCCAACATCGAGATGGAGGGCGCGATGATCGCCGGCTATCTCAACCACTGGGGTTTCTCGAAGTTCGCAATGATCTGCTGCACGGTGTTCAACCGCCTCGAGAGTGATCAAATGACATCGACCCCGGAGCAGTTGCACAAGTTCAGCGAGGACTCCGGTGTGGCACTGTTCAACTATCTTGCGGTCAGCCTGCTCGGAGCCTGACAGCATGACTGCTCTTCATCCCAACATTAGCGAATGCGCAGCGATGCCTCATCCAAGTCGATTCCGATAACTTCGGCGACGCGAACCAAGTCAGCGTCCCAGGCCAGCAATGCGAGACCGCGGCGGTGCGCAACCGCTGCGATCATGCAATCGACCATCCCGCGCGGGGTGACGCCCGCTTGTCGGCATCGTCGGTAGATGCGGGTCGCCGCGTCGACATCGGTGACCGCATCGAAGGGCGCCAGATCGAACCGCATCATCATGCGCCGTAGATCGTTCTCGCGCGCATCACTGCGTGCGCCAGCCAGCACCTCCATCAGCACCGGTTCGGTGAACAACAGCGGCCCGTCCTCGTCGATTAGCGCTGCGATGCGCTGGTCCGCGGCGCTGCCGGTGGCCCGGTCGTATTCGACCCACGCAGAAGTGTCGGCCAGGATCACGCGACGCCGCGGGGACCGGTGTCATCCGGAACCTCACCTATGGCCCGCGCACCCCGCATCGCTAGCGCCTCGTCGCGCGTCATTGGCTGGCCCGCCAGATGTCGCAGTGCGAGGTCAACCGCCTCGGTTTTGGTGTGGACGCCGTACCGGTTCTTGATCGTCTCGACGTAGACGTCCTCTATTTCGATGTTCGTGCGGACCTTCGCCATACACGTAGCGTACACCACGCGTGTATAGTGGGTGTACTGCCCGGGCCTTGCCGTCGGACGCCGCGCGTGACTGCGAACCGATACGCCTGGTGTTCCGCACGGTTATCGTTCCCCGCGTGACCAATCACGCCGAACTGTTCCGTCGGGCCAACGACGCCGTCATCGATTCCCTAGGCCCGACACCGGACGATGTCGAGATTCCCGACGTGAAGCGCACTTCGAAAACTCTCGCCGGGCGCATCGACCACACACTGCTCAAGCCCGATGCGACTCTTGCCGCCATAGAGACGCTGTGCGATGAGGCTCGCAAGCACGGCTTCGCCTCGGTGTGCGTCAACACCCGGTGGGTGCCGACGGCCGCCGAGAAGCTGTCCGGATCCGATGTCATGGTGTGCACGGTGGTTGGGTTTCCCCTCGGTGCGATGACACGACTGGCCAAGGCCGAGGAGGCCCGCATCACGGTGGCAGAGGGTGCCGACGAGGTCGATATGGTGCTTGATATCGGCGGTCTGCTCTCCGGTGATCTGGCCGCGGTGTACGACGACATCCTCGGCGTGGTGGGTGCGGCGCGGCCGGTGCCGGTCAAGGTGATCCTAGAGACCAGCATGCTCACCGATGAGCAGAAGGCGATCGCGTGTCTGATCGCGGCCCGCACCGGCGCGGCGTATGTGAAGACCTCCACCGGCTTCGGTGGCGGTGGCGCCACACCCGAGGACATTGCATTGATGCGGCATATGGTGGGGGATCGGTTGGGCGTCAAGGCCTCCGGTGCGGTTCGCAACCACCGCGATGCCGAGAAGGTTCTGCACGCCGGCGCCGACCGGATCGGCGCTTCGTCCTCGCTCGCCATCATCGGCGGCCGCGACGCCGGTGCCGGCGGGTACTGACCCATGGCACTCCTCGACACCGCGCGCGCCTGGCTGGCCGAGGATCCCGATCCGGCGACGGCCGCGGAACTGTCTGCATTGATCGGACGCGCCGAAGCGGGGGACACCGCGGCCTCCGATGAACTCGCCGACGCGTTCGACGGCACCCTGCAATTCGGCACCGCCGGGTTGCGGGGACGCCTGGGCCCGGGCAGCAACCGGATGAACCGGATCGTGGTGGCGCGTGCCGCGGCCGGCCTGGCTGCGTATCTGGTGGCAAACGGGGGCAAGGCGATCGATGAGCGCTCGCGCGAAGAGCGAAGGGTCGTCATCGGTTACGACGCCCGACGCAACTCCGACGTCTTCGCCCGCGACACCGCGCGCATCATGTCCGGTGCCGGTATCACCGCGATGGTCTTGCCCTCTGCGCTGCCGACCCCGGTGCTGGCGTTCGCTATCCGCCATCTCGGCTGCGACGCCGGTGTCATGGTGACCGCCTCGCACAACCCGCCGGATGACAACGGTTACAAGGTCTATCTGGGTGACGGCAGCCAGATCGTTCCGCCGGCCGATACGGAGATTGCCGCATGTATCGCCGCGGTAGGGCCGCTGGCGTCGATTCCGCAGTCTGACGACTATCGCACCCTCGACGGCGCCGTGCTGGACGCCTATGTGGCACGGGCGGTTTCGCGGTTGGGCGACGGACCCCGGGAGGTCTCGGCGGTCTATACCGCCATGCACGGGGTAGGCGGTGAGGTCTTCATGCGCGCGGTCGCCGGTGCCGGGTTCGCGGAGCCGACAAAGGTCGTCGCCCAGTTCGCCCCCGACGGCCGATTCCCGACGGTGAACTTCCCCAATCCCGAAGAGCCCGGCGCGATGGATCTGGCACTGGCCGACGCACGTGCCCAGGGTGCGGACGTGATCATCGCCAACGATCCCGATGCCGACCGCAGTGCGGCCGGTATCCGGACCGCCGAGGACTACCGGATGCTCACCGGCGACGAGGTGGGCGCTCTGCTCGGCTGGTGGATTGTCGAGCGTGGACGCCGAGCCGGGTCGCCGGCCACCGGTGTCTACGCCCAGTCAATCGTCTCCGGGACACTGCTGGAGCGTATCGCCCGCGATGCGGGCCTCGGATATGCCGCCACGCTCACCGGGTTCAAGTGGATCTCCAAGGTTCCGGATCTGAGGTTTGGCTACGAGGAGGCGCTGGGCTACTGCTGCGATCCGGAAGCGGTCAAGGACAAGGACGGCATCACCGCATCCCTGCTGATGCTGGAGATGGTGGCTGCGCTCAAGGCCGAGGGTCGTGGGGTCCAAGATGTGCTCGACGATCTGGCTCGCACGTTCGGCCTGTATGCGACAAGCCAGCTCTCGGTTCGGGTTTCGGATATCGACCTGATCGCGGACGCGATGGCGCGGCTCCGGGCTGATCCACCCACGTCGCTGGGTGGCCGGGATGTGGTGGCCATGGATGATCTGGAGAAGGGCGCCGACGGTCTGCCGCCCACCGACGGCCTGCGCTTCACGTGCAAGGATGCCCGGGTGATCATCCGGCCCAGCGGGACCGAACCCAAGCTCAAGTGCTATCTGCAGGTGGTGGTTCCGGTGACGGGCGATATCGCCGACGCCCGCGCGACTACACAGTCCGAACTCGACGCGGTGCGGGCGAGTGTGGCGGAGGCTTTGGCGCTTTAAGGGCCTCCGCCGGACTTCCTCTCCTCGAGATCCCACGGCCCGAAAGCCTGCGGAAGAATCTCGGCCATCGTCTGAACACCCTGTGGCGTCATGACTTCCAGGTCCGGTCCGCCGTGTTCGTAGAGCAGTTGACGGCAGCGGCCGCAGGGCATCAGCGGATCGCCATGACCGTCGACGCAGTAGACCGCGGTCAGTCGTCCGCCACCTGAGGCATACAGCGCAGAGACCATCGAGCACTCCGCGCACAGCGTCAACCCGTAGGAGGCGCTCTCGATATTGGCGCCCGAGACCACCCGGCCGTCGTCGACGAAGCCGGCAACACCCACCGGGAAGTTCGAATAGGGGGAGTAGGAGTTCTTCGCAGCCGCGACCGCGGCAGACTTCAACCTCTCCCAGTCCACCTCGCCCATGCGAGCTAGGCCGGCGTGGCCGCGACCGCGGTCAGCGGGATGTAGACGGTGCCCTGGCAGGCGCCGCTACCGATATTGGTGGCGAACATCCCCGTCAGCGAACCATCGGGCTGCGGGTTGTAGGTGGTCACCGAACTCGCCGGATCGAAGGTGATGGTCCGGTCCGGCAGCACACAGTCCCACCGCCAGTTGTTGGTCCGCGACCATTGCGTTCCGGTCCAGTCGAATGTCGTTGTCTTTGCCGCGTTGTCCTTGGGTGTGGGTCCGTCGACGACCGATGCCACACACGATCCTGACGAACAGTCCGTCGCGAACTTGTACCAGGCGGTGTAGGGCTCCTCGCCTTGCTTCGCTGCGATGCTGGTGCCCGACTTTTTGTCCGTCTGGAAGGAGATCTTGTACCAGCCGTTCCAATTCGGTGCCGGATCGGCGGAGGCGATCGGTGCGCACACCATCGCCCCCGCTGTCAGCACAGTCGCTAGCGCTGTCCTATGCCCAGTGCTCACAGTCATAGGTCAGCGGCTGCACACACCGTTGACGATCTTGTTGCAGACGGCACCCGGCGGCGCGGGGTTGACCGTCGGTGAGAACGACGGGCCGGCCGGGGCGACAGCCTTCTCGGTGGGGGTACCCGCCGGTGCTTCGGAGGTGGCCGGAGCCTGAGAGGTGGTCGACGGTGTGCTGGTCGCCGGGGCTTCCTTTTCCTTCGTGCTACACGCGGTCAAGGTCCCCATCCCGATGAGGGCGGCGCCGCCGGCGAGAAGAGCGATCTGACGAGTAATGCGTCCAGATGTCATGGCTGTCCCTGTCTTCCTGTAGTGACCAGCCCCGCTGTTGTTTGCCCCCGGCAGGACTGTTCGGTTGTCGGCAGTCTAGTCCCCGTATCAGGGAGCGGTGAAACCTTCACGCTTGTGGGCCCCGTCGCAGAACGGCTTCTTCTCCGAGAACCCGCACCGGCACAGGTAACTCTTCTCGGTCTGTTTGATCAGGGTGCCGTCGGCGGCGAGGATCTCGACCTCGCCCGCCACCTCGAGTGGACCGTCCGTGAGGGTTTTGATGGTGACCTGGGATTCGCTCATGGGTGCATTCTGCTACATCCCGACAAACGACGAAATCCCGCATTAGTGCCGCCCGTTCAGCGTCAGCCTTCCCGGTAGCTCCACGCCCGAAGTTGCTCGGCGATTTCGTTGATATCGCCCTGAGCACCGGTGGCTACCCGGATGACGAAGTCGAAGCGGTCATCCTCGGGCGCGCTGATCCACTGACCGTTGACGGCCAAAAATGTTCGGCAGGCGGTCCAGGCGAGGCGTTTATTGCCGTCGACAAGGGCATGGTTGCGCGCAAGGGACTGAAATAGTGCGGCGGCCTTCAGATAGAGATCCGGGTAGGCGTCGCTGCCGAATGCCGACGCACGGGGCCGTGCCAGTGCCGACTCGAGCAATCCGTAATCCCCAACCGCAACGTCGTCGGCGACGGCGTGCCGGGCAATCTTCAGCAGGTCATCGAGGTCTAGGTACTCGATCATGCGTCTTTGAGGCGCTCCAGAACTCCGGCCTCCTCGGCGACCACGCGATGCAGGACTGCGTCGACCTTGGCCGAGTGCGCCCGTCGGGCGATGTACTCATCGATGGCCGCCAGTGCGACGGCTTGCATTGAACGCCCCTCGGACTCGGCCTGTCGACGCAGGGCATCCGATTGCTCTGTGTTGGTCCGCAATGTCATACCCATGCCGCCGATGATACCTGATTGATACCACCAGGCCGAAAAATCAACGCAGCGGCGTGGCCTTCACGACGCCGACCTCGTCGGGTTGGGTGATTGCTTCGGGCAGGAATTTTTCAATCCCGTACACGAACAGCGCCCCGCCGATCAGACCGCCGATCAGCGGCGCGATGATCGGCACCCAGAAGTAGAGCTCGGTGCCATTGGCCGAGAACCAGGCGTCGTGGTAGCCGGTGAGCCAGGAGGCCAGCCGCGGAGCGAAGTCCCGGGCGGGGTTGATCGCGTAGCCGGCGTTCGAGCCCCAGCCCAGGCCGATGGCCACCACCAGCAGGCCGATGAACAGCGGCGCGGTATTGCCCAGCGGGGGATTGTTGACTGCACTGGTCAGCGCGAAGATCACCATCACCAGGATCGCGGTGCCGACGATCTGGTCGAGAAACGCCGTCGGCAGCGAGACGCCGATGTCGGGCGAGGTGGAAAAGATACCCTGGGTGGCCTTGGTGTGGCCGGCGTCGACGCGGCGAATCGCATCCGCGTAGACGACCCGGACCAGCAGGGCGCCGACGAACGCGCCGAGCACCTGAGCGGCGATATACGGCAAAATCTTTCGCGCCGGGAAGCCTTTGAAGGCGGCCAGTGCGACCGTCACCGCCGGGTTCAGATGAGCGCCGCTGAGTCGGCCGGCGACGAAGACCGCCATACACACCCCGAGGCCCCATCCCCAGGCCACCGAGTTGTAGTCGCCGGTGGCCCCCGGGACCGTGCCGAGTTCCTTCCCTCCGGTGACGACCTGGGCCACCACCCCGACCCCGAACAGGATCAGGATCATCGTCCCGAAGAATTCAGCCGAGCACTCACCCATTAACGGAGTTCGTTTCACGTCGGCAACGTAGCAACGGCAACGGTTCGCTGTTCGGATATTCGCGAAGGAGATAGCGGGGCTTAGGTCAGGTAGCGGCTTAACCAATCCTGCAGGCGTTGCCAAGCATCCGAGGCGGCGATCGCGTCGTACCGCTTTCCACTGTCGTTGAAGAACGCATGGTCGGCACCGGGTTCGACGACCAATTCGTTGACCAATCCGGCGCGCTCCAGCGCAGCCTTGGCCGCGGGTTCCGACGATGTCACGCGATCGTCGCGGGAGCCGTAGAAACCCAGCACTGCAGCGTTCTTCGACCCGGCGAAGTCGGGGTCCTCGGGCAGCGGTCCGTAGAACGGAACGGCCGCCGCGAGTCTCGGCTCACCGGCGGCAAGCAGCTGCCACAGCAGTCCGCCTCCGAAACAGAAACCGACAGCCGCGAGTTTGTGGCCGGGCGCGCGGGTCTGCACTTCGTCGAGTGCCGACCGCAGATCGGCGATGAAGCGCTGCGGATCGATCGCAGCCAGTGCGGCGGTGGCGGCCGCCGAGTCGGTGAATGTTGCGGTGCCGCCATCCTCGGAGAGCAGATCCACCGCCAAAGCCGAATAGCCGATGCCGGCCAGCCGACCCGCCACCGAGCGCACCCAGTCGTTAAGTCCCTTGTTCTCGTGGATCACCACTACCGCGCCGCGCGGTGTTTCGGCCGGCGCCCAACTGCCCATCAGTTGCCCCCGAGGTCCGGCCCAGGTGATGGGCTCGGTCGGGCGCGCGGTCGCCGTCCCGGAAGGTGTGCCCGCCGGCGCGACTGCCGAGGCCGAGGCGGTCGACGCCGCTGGCCGTTTCTCGGCGCAGGCGGCGATCAGCGCACCCGCCGCCGCCGTGCCCATGCCGAGTAACCCCAGTCGTCGCAGCGCTTCCCGGCGCGACAGCAGGCCGTCGACGTGGTCGGTCGCGATCTCTTCGGCGACGTATCTTCCCAGGGGTGTCACCTGGAGAAGTATGCGCGGCGACCGGGGTGCGTGGGCCGCGCGTGCTACAACCGGGGAGTGGCAGCAGGAAAACCCGCCAAATCCCGGCGCAGGCGACGTGCCGCCGTCTTGGCGATTCTGGTCGTCGCCGCCGTTGCGGGCGTCCTGTACTGGCAGGAACACTCAACCCGGCCACCCACCTCCGGACCGTCACCGACCTGGCGCGCCGAACCGACGTCACCCTCGGCGCCCAGCCCGCCCCCGGTCCCGCCGGGTGACCCGTCGCGCTACGACATCGCCCGCGACCAGCTCGGGAAACTTGAGGTCCGCGGCTGGGACCGCACGTCGGACTTCAAGCGCTATCAGTTTGGGAAAGCCTGGAGCGACGATGTCAACGTCGAGTTCGGGCACAACGGCTGCAACACCCGCGACGACATCCTGCGCCGCGACCTGAAGAACCTCGTGGTGCGGCCGGGCACCTGCTATGCGCAGAGTGGCACGCTCATCGACCCGTACAGCGGCGTCACCATCGACTTCGTTCGCAGCCCTGACACCTCCAACGCCGTCGAGATCGATCACGTCGTCGCGCTGGCGGACGCCTGGTACAAGGGTGCGCGTGCCTGGGATCCGCAGCGCCGGCTGGACTTCGCCAACGATCCGCGAAACCTCCTCGCGGTGAGCCCACAAGCCAACTTCGACAAGGCATTCCGCGATGCCGCGTCCTGGCTGCCCCCGATCGAGGCATTCCGTTGTGATTTCGTCGCCCGCCAGATCGAGGTCAAAACCGCCTACGGACTGTGGCTGGCGGCCAAAGAGAAAAACGCTATGGAAGCGGTGCTGGCGCGCTGCTAGGGCCGGCGGACACGATAGCGTCGTTCTATGCAGACACCACCTATCGCCGTCGTCACGGGTGCCAGTCGCGGGGCCGGACGCGGTATCGCTCATGCGCTGGGCACCGCAGGTTGGCGGGTGTACCTGACCGGTCGCACCGACGGAGTCGACGCGGCCGCACGCCAGGTCACCGACGCCGGGGGCGAGGGCATCGCGGTGCGGACCGATCACGCCGACGATGCGTCGGTGGCTGCGTTATTCGCCCGGGTGTCCAACGACAATGGATACCTCGATCTGCTGGTGAATAACGCCGCCGCCGTCAGCGACGTACTGACCAACCCCGCTCCGTTCTGGGAGAAACCGCGGAGCCTTGCCGATGTGCTCGACGTCGGACTGCGGTCGGCCTATGTCGCATCCTGGTATGCGGCACCGCTGCTGCTTCGTGCCGAACATGGACTGATCGCGTTCACCTCATCGCCGGGGTCGGTCTGTTATATGCACGGCCCGGCCTACGGTGCGCAGAAGGCAGGCGTCGACAAGATGGCAGCCGACATGGCCGTCGACTTCGCCGGCACCGAGGTGTCGACGGTATCGATCTGGATGGGCATCTTGCTCACCGAACACCTGCGGCAAGCCTTCGGCGACAATGCGGAAGCGCTGATCGGTTTCGCCGAGCATGCCGAAACCCCGGAATTCACCGGACGGCTCATCGACGCGCTGTACCGCGACCCCGAGTTGGCAACGCTGAACGGCCACACCGTGATCGCCGCCGAACTTGCCGCGCGCTATGGCCTCACCGACGAGGGCGGACGTCGCCCACCCTCGCACCGGGAAGCCCTCGGGTCACCACGGGAGCCGAGCACCGTCATCGTGCGCTAGCCAACGCGGTGTTGAGGGGATTTGGTCATTGATCTCACCACCGGTAAGTTGCCCCGCATGAGCGCACTGAATAAGGGTCTTGGTCGGCATCTGGGCACGGCGGCGGGCCTCGCCTGTCTCGCCATCGCGGTAGCAGGACCGGCGTCTGCTGACAATCTCAACACCACGACATGTTCGGAACAACAGGTCATGTCGTCGCTGCAGAAGAACGTCCCGATGATCTGGGGCAAGATCAGTGGCGATCCACAAACGGAGCAAAAGTTGCGGGTGGCGCTTGACGCGCTCCTGGCAGCTCCTCCGGGCCAGCGTGAGCAGTTAGCGAATACGCTGGAGCAGGCCCTCGGCAAAGATCAGTTGACGGATATCAGCGATGACGTCCTTAACGCCTCTGGCGGTCCGATCGGCAGAGCAGTCAACGATTGCCACAACTTCTAGTCCTCTTTGTGGATCAATTTCTGCAGGGCTACGCGGTCGGGCGCCAGTAACTCGACGATCCGGGCCTGGTTCACATCGGCGACGATGATCTCGCCGACATCCTTGTTGACGCTGCTGAAGATGCCGTGCGCTTTCATCTTCTCGGTCTGATAGACGTTGTCCTCGGTCGGCGACACGTAGTACACGGCGTCGGCCTTGAAACGGTTGACCAGCCACAGGTGAACCACCGTCATCAGACGCTTCTGGCGCATCTTGGCGGCATAGGTGTTCTGATCGCGCACCGTCAGGATGCTGCGGCCGTGACGGTCCTTGATCGGATCGAACACCACATCGGCCAGTTTCTCGCCGTTGGAGTCGCCGAAGATCGCCAACTCCAGCACGTCCGCGCCGGCCCGGCGCGGACGCAACTGCACCCGCAGTCGCTCGCCGAGCTTGTAGTGCTCGCTCCACAGAGCCAGCCAGTCCTCAAGCAGTTTCTTGGGCACCTCGGTCTGCACCAGGTGCTGAACCTGGGTGGAACCCTTGCCCATGGACTTGGTGGTCGCGGTGCGGCCGGACGACGCGGCCAGTGCCGCATCGCTGCGCGGACCGCCGACGAGCGTCTGCGGTGTGCGATAGGGCGACTCGAGCAGACGCATCTTGCGCTGCAGGCGGGCCAGCGCCAGCATCCCGTCCTGACGCAGGGCGGTGGCGAACTCCTCGGCCGCCACACCGTCGATCTGATGACCGCCATAGGTCATGAAGTTGAAGACGAAGCCCATCTTGCCGAGCTCCTCGGGGAAGGCCCGCATCTCGTCATCGGTCATCCCGGTGGTATCCCAGTTGAACGACGGCGACAGGTTGTAGGCCATCATCGCCTCCGGGAATACCGCGTGGATCGCCTCGGCGAACTCCCGAGCCTCAGCCAGATCGGCGGTTTTGGTCTCCATCCACAGGATGTCTGCGAACGGCGCCGCGGCAAGGGATTTCGCGATCGCATACGGAATACCGCCGCGCACCTGGTAGTAGCCCTCCGGGGTGCGGGCCCGCTCGCAGTCCCACGGCGCGTCTACCCCGAGTTCGTCGGCCTTGAGCTGAGCGGCATACAGCGACGCGGTCTTGGCGAATTCGGCCCACTCGGACGGCTTCATCGCGAGTGCCTCGCCCTCGCTCTCCTTGAACCGCAACAGCTCACCCACGGCATTGCCGTAGGTTTCCAGACCCGCGTCTTCCTGCCAGGCATCCACGAACTGCGACTCGACCCGGTCGAACAGTGCGTCCACCGAACCGGTGCGGTTCTTGGTCCACGTCGCGGCCGCCTCGTCCACCAATTGGGCGACACCGCGACTCGCCAGCCACGTGTCCGCCGCGGCGTACTCACCCTCGGGCAGGGCGTAGAGCAGATGCCCGTTGAGTTCGGTGACGCCCTGGGTGTGGAAGCGGCGCAACATGGCCAGGAAACATGACTTGTACGGCGGGATGTCGAGGTTGGTCACACCGAGCAGGAACGGCTGATCGCGCTCGTCGGAGCGCCCATCGATCAGGTTGGCCGCCTCGGCGTCGGTGCGGGCCACGATGATTCCGGGCACGCCCATGATGTCGAGCTGGAACCGCGCGGTGTTGAGCCGCTTGATCTGCTCATCCGAGGGCACCAGCACCTTGCCGCCCTGATGACCGCATTTCTTGGTGCCGGGCCGCTGATCCTCGATGTGGTAACCGGTCACGCCGGCTTCGACGAAGCGCCGAATCAGGTTGCGCACGTGCGGATCTCCACCGTGACCGGTATCGGCATCGGCGATGATGAACGGTCGGTAGTCCACCGCGGGGGTGGCGGCGCGCTGCTCGTCGGTCATCTGCAGCCGCAGGTACTGCTGGTTGCGGTCTGCGGTGAGCAGGGCGCGCACCAGGCCGGCGGCCTCGTCGGGCACCTGGCTCAGCGGGTAGCTCGCGAGGTCCGGACCCGGATCCTCGGTGACGGAACCCTTCGCCGACGTCGCCCAGCCGCCCAGGTAGATGCCCTCGATGCCGCAGCGCTTCATGGCCACTGCCTGGCCGGGGGTATAGGGGCCGAACGTGGTGATTGACCGGTGCTGTCCGAACAGCTCACGGAGACGGAGGTGGAAAGCCGCGGAGGTCTCGCGGGCCACGGTGTAGTCCACACCGATCGTGCCACGCTGCTCGACGACCTGCCGCGCGGTGTACAGCCGGGTGATGCCCTTGAATCGCGGGCTGTCGAAGTACCGCTGGGTGGCGGCGACTTCGCCCTCGAAATCGGTTCCGCTGACTGGGTCCGGTGCGATCTTGGACATGACTGCTCCTATCGAGCCGGTGTGCGCTGGTGTCGTGCTGAGGTCCTCATCTAACCCCCGCGACGACTGATTATTCCGGATAGGGTCCGGGAGCTCTCAGCGGGTACGTCCGACGCGACCGCCAGTGCAGGCAAACGTACCGATTCCGGCACGTGGCTTAAGGGGCCGCTAGCTGGCTGACCACCGGCGTTGGAACGACGACCGCAGCAGCCCCGTAGGGCGCGAGTGGGTCCTGGTCGTCGTTCGGCCCGGCGATGGTGGCCTCGGTGACCGTGAGTGTGCCGTCCGTGACGGTATCCGGCGTCGCAGCCGGATCGGTCGGCTCCGTCAGTGTTGCCGTGGTGTGCATCTCCTCGGCCTGCACCGGCAGATACATGTGGTGGCTGAACTGCGACTGATAAGCACCACCACCGCCGACGCGCACGCCCGTGCCGCTTTCGCCACTGGACACCGGAGTGCCATCAGGCAGCGTCACCGCGGCGTGGCCGCCATTCCAGCCGATCACGACCGAGTTGGGGGCAGAACCGTAGTGGAACCCTCGCGAGAGAAGCGAGGACTCGATATTGCCGGTGTTGAACCTGCTACCGAATGCCGGCCTGCCGGAAGCCACATTGGCAACCCACGAAGCCAGACCCGAGCAGTCCGTACCCGCCGGCGTATCACCGCCGAGAATGTATGGCGTACCGGACACCTGTGCGATAAGCGACAACAATGCCGCGAGACCAAACATTTGGTGAACGCTAACAGGATGAATTGGACACACCCAAAATCGAGAGTTATCGAAGGCTGTGGTGTCCATCACTCTTTGTATAATGGTGTGTGCAAGAACACTAAAAATGTTGGGGTCCAAAAGAATTGAAGTATTCGGAGTTTTCCCTGTTCATTGCTGGTAACAGAATATCTCAAAGTCGGTTGAGCGGTTGCGGCTTATCGGTGAAACTAATCTTGGGAATTGTTATCTAATTTCCGCACTCACAACCGTGTCGCAGGCGGTCGGCTTTGCACATCGGTGAAGTTATTCGCGACTGAATTCGCTACCCGCGGCGGGTTCTAATTAACCGCGGTGCCGGATTCCCTGGCATTATCGGCGGATATGCGGATCCTGGTGCAGCGCGTCACGTCGGCCTCGGTGTCGGTCGCCGGTGAAGTGGTCGGCGCTATCCGGCCGGCCGGTCAGGGATTGCTCGCACTGGTCGGGGTGACGCACTCCGACGATGTCGATATCGCGGCGCGGATGGCCGAGAAACTCTGGACGCTGCGGATCCTGGACGGCCAACGATCAGCCTCAGATACCGGAGCCCCCGTGCTCGTGGTGAGTCAGTTCACGCTATACGCCAACACCACCAGGGGGCGCCGGCCGACGTGGAACGCCGCGGCCACCGGGTCACATGCCGAGCCTCTGGTCGAAGTCTTCACCGACACGCTGCGGGCCCTGGGCGCCGAGGTGCAGTCCGGTGTGTTCGGCGCCGATATGCAGGTGGAGTCGGTGAATGACGGGCCGGTCACCGTGCTGCTGGAGCTGTGAGCCTCCCGAGTTTCGCCGGTGTGACGTGAGACTGTAGATCCCTATGCACACGCACAATTACGTCACCTACGAGGAGTTCGGTCGACGGTTCTTCGAGTTGGCCGTGACCGAGGAGCGTGTTGCCGCGGCGTTCGCCGAGATCGCAGGCGAGGAGTTCGAGATGGGTCCGATGGCACAGGGCCCGGGCGGTTTGGCGCGGGTAACCGCGAAAGTCAAGATCCAGCAGCCGCATGTGCGGCGCACGCTCGGGGAAACCATCACCTTCGCGATCCGCATCCCGCTCATTATCGAGCTGGTTGTGGATCTCTGGCTGGACAAACAGCGCTTCGTCGTCGATGGCGATATCGCGCTTCGGGCCACCGCGCGGGCGGCTGAACCGCTGATGATCGTGATCGACGTCGCCAAACCACGGCCGTCGGATATCGCTGTGCACGTGACCTCGAAATCATTACGGGGCGAGATTCTGCGCATCCTGGCCGGTGTCGATGGCGAGATCAAACGGTTCGTGGCGGCCTATGTCGCCGAGGAGGTCGACAGTCCCGCATCCCAGCAGGCCAAGATCATCGACGTGGCGGAAGTGACGCAGTCCGCCTGGGACACTGACTGAGGCCTAGAGGTCAAGGTTGAGGTGCGTGCCCGCCGGTGCCCGCGATACGCATGTGAGCATCATGCCGCCGTCGCGCTCAGGTTCGGTGAGCAAGGTATCCCTGTGTTGCACAGCACCATTGAGCACTCTGATTCGGCAGGTACCGCAGAACCCCTGCTGACAGGAATACGGCGGGTTCACCCCGGCTCGCTGGAGCGCCGTCAGCAGTGTCTCGTCGGCGGCCACCGCGATCTCTGCCTTCGAGGACGCCACCGCCACGCTGAACTGTTCGCCGTCGATCACCGGAGGGGCCGCGAAGCGTTCGAAATGCAATTCAACATCGTCTCGGCCGGCCAGTCGCTCCCGGATTGTGGTCAGCATCGGGGCCGGGCCACAGGCGTAGACAGTTGTACCGGAGGGACATTCAGCGAGTAGCTCATCGGCGGTCGGCAGGCCGGCGACATCATCGGTTCGGATCTGCACACGATCACCGAATCTGCGCACCTCGTCGACGAACGGAATACTGTCCGCGCTGCGTCCCACATAGATCATCGACCAGTCCACATTGAGCCGCTCGGCCAGGTTCAGCATGGGCAGGATGGGCGTGATCCCGATCCCGCCCGCGATGAACCGCAACCGCTGGGTGGGAGATCCGTAGCCGGGCACGGTGAGCGGAAATGCATTTCGGGGCCCACTGGTCGTGATGGTCGATCCCACCGCCAGCGCATCATGCACTTCGATCGAGCCGCCGCCGCCCCCGGGTATGCGCCGCACGGCGATCCGATAGGAATTGCGCCGTTGGGGTTCACCGCACAGGGAGTACTGGCGGACCCGGCCGCTGGGCAGGTGAATGTCCAGGTGCGCTCCGGGGTGCCAGGGCGGTAACGCCGACCCATCCGCTGCAGCCAGTGTCAACGCCACCACGTTCTCGTCGCGTGCCATCACCTGTCGATCGACGACGGTCAGGGTCAGTGTCGGATCGCACGGCGCCGGGAGTCGCGGGCGCCGCAGGGTGCCACTGACGGCCCACATAGTGGTGACCGTGACGTCGGCCAGTTTCAGCATCGCGCTGCTGTGGAGCGCCCTTAGGCGCTGCACCACCATTTACAGATGCGCGGCGCGGGCGGCCGGTGAGGTCGCCAGGTACGCGACAGCCTGTGCGGTGGAGCCGAAGTCCTCCGGCGAGTAGTCCGGGCGGAAGTAGGCGGCCGTGGTGGAGCCGAACAGCATGCGGTAGGTGGGTAGCAGTCGCAGCCTGGAGTCGTGGGCGCGCATCCGTTGCATACGCAGCCAACTGATGTCAAGGTCGGGATCGGTGCGGCACAGATACCAGACGCCGCGATTGAAGAAGGTGAACAGCATCGTCACCGCGAGTGTCATGGAACGGACCCGGGAGAAGTAGCCCCTGTGGAAGTAGGACGCGACATCGTGCGCGACGCAACGGTGTTCGACTTCTTCGCTGCCATGCCACCGGAACAGGTCAACCATGGTCGGGTCGGCTCCGAAGTCATCCCAGTCGGAGTTGAGCGCGAAATCGCCCAGCACCGCGGTGTAGTGCTCGATGGCCGCGATCAGCCACAGTCGGTCGCAGAGGTGGTTGAGCCGTCGTTTGGGGTTCGTCGACCTGCCGGGCGCCAGGACCTTTTCGAATATGTAATCGATCTGCTTGAGGATCGGTTCCGGATCGGCTCCGCGAGCCTCCATGAACTCGTGCAGCATCCGTTCGTGGGTCTCGGCGTGCACGGCTTCCTGCCCGATGAAGCCTCGCATATCCTCGGCGAGTCGCGGATCCTTGACCAACGGCAACGCCTCGTTGTACGTCGCCACAAACCAGCGTTCGGCGGCCGGCAGCACGACGTTGAGAAGGCTGATCATGTGAGAGGCGACGGGATGGCCGGGAATCCAGTGCAGCGGCGAGCGGGAAACATCGAAGACAACCTTGCGGGCCTGGATCTGTACCGGGCCGGGATCAATCTCCTGAGCGAAACGGTGTGGCCGCAGCATGGTGTTCCCCTCCGCTCAGCCGACGGGGGTCGCGACGACTGTCACCACGCCGGGTGCGCCGGCCGTGGGCCGACCTCCGGCGTCGGTGCTTCCGGCACCCGGGGCGCTGGCCGCCGAGGTCGCCGCCGGCTGTTCGGGCTGGGCGGCCTCGGTGCAGTTGAGCATCAGTTGCATCGTGCCGCCGCCGGTCACCTTCTGACTGCTCACCACGCACTGCGATTGGGGAACGTCACTGCCGACTGAGCCGCCGAACGACGTTTTGACTCCCTGGGCGCGCAGGATCGCCACCGCCCTGGCATAGGGCTCGCCGACGACGTTGTAGGTGCTGTTGGAGGCGGGGTCGGCACTGCCGGCTCCCATGCTCAGGGCAGCGGCAGCCGAACCGGCCACCACCGCGGCAATGAGCGCGAGCACGAGCTTTCTCACGGCACGGACCTCCCTGTCTTCATCGAAGATAGCGCAGGAGCGGCCGACAAGCCGCGTCACAAGTTTATCGCCGCAGCTAGGGGAGATGTTTCAGAAGCGTTCCCGGTGGCGTTCCTGCTCGAGTACCGCCTCGACGTCGCCGAGCCGCTTTAACGACGACACCGCCCGGGAAGTGCGCATATTCGCGGCCAGCAAGTCCTGATGCCGGTCGACGAAGGCCCAGTACCCGGCGGTGAACGGACAGGCATCGTCGCCGAGTCGTTTCTTCGGGTCGAAACGGCAACTGCGGCAGTGGTCGCTCATCTTATTGATATAGGCGCCCCCGGAGGTATAGGGCTTGGTGGCCAACAGACCGCCGTCGGCGTGCTGGCTCATACCGATCACGTTCGTCGGCATCACCCAGGCGAAACCGTCGACGAACGAGCTCGCGAACCAGTCGGACAACTCCCGCGGCCGATAACCGCGCTGCAGCCCGTGGCTGCCCAGCACCATCAGCCGTTGGATGTGATGAGCCCAGCCCCGGTCGCGCACGCCGGCCAGGGCCTGACGAAGGCACTCGGCATCCACCGAATCGGCGTCGAGGTCTGCCCACCAGTCGGGCAGCGGGGTGTGCGCGTCGAGGGTGTTGCTATCCAGGTAGTCCGGTCCGAAATGCCAGTACAGCTGCCACATGTACTCGCGCCAGCCCAGGATCTGGCGGATGAACCCTTCGACAGCCGCCAGCGGAGCCGATCCGTCGCGATATGCCGCCTCGGCCGCGTGCACGGCGTCGAGGGGGTGCAGCACGCCGAGATTGAGCGGCACGGACAGCAGCGAGTGCGCCATGGCCCAGTCCGCGCCCATCATGGCGTCCTCATAACGGCCGAACAGTGGCAGCCGCTCGGCGATAAACCGTCGCAGGGCTTCGTCGGCCTCAGTGGGTGTCACCGGGAACAGTCGGGGTCCGTCGATACCGACGGTGTCGAGGTCCATCCGGTCGATATCGCGGCGAACCTGAGCGTCGATCTCATCCTCGACGGGGTGATACGGCGGCGGGGCGCCCAGCGTCGTCGCGCCTTTGGGCGGTGACTCCCGGTTGTCGGTGTCGAAGTTCCACCGTCCGTCCACGGGTTGGTCGCCGTCCATCAGGATCCCGAAGCGGCGACGCTGCTGACGGTAGAAGTCCTCCAGCCGGAACCTCTTGCGGTCACCGGCCCATTGGCTGAACTCGGCGCGCGACAACGCGAAGGTGGGCGTGGGCAGGACCTCAGCCACCAGACCCTCGCCGACCAACCGCCGCACAAACCGGTCCGCATCATGAGAGGTGGGCTCATGCACCAGCACCGGGCGGCCGTAATCTCGCAGCGCCTCGGTATAGCTGTGGGCGCGGATCAGGGTGGCCCGCTCGCCGAGGTCAGCGTGGGCGTGCCGCAGGGCCGACAGTACGAGGTGAACTTTCTGCCGGTGGTAGCGGCGACGCCGGAATGCCGACGTGGCCTCGATCAGCAGGACCGGGCGGTGCGCATGCTCGCCGCCGTAGACGGCAGGCCCGAGTTGGTCGGCGAACAGCCACAGCGGCGTTTCGTCGGTCGTCACCGCGCCGATCCTACTGACCTGGTGTGCGCTGGCTCGGGTTGTCGGATCCGGGGTTGGTTGCGACTCGCAGCGCCTCGGCTAAAGCGGCAGCCCGACGATCGGTAAAGACGTCCTCCAGATATAGCCGGTTGCCGTCCGGCCCGGCCAGCGGCACCCGCCAGTTCGGGTATTCGTCCGTGGTTCCCGGCTGATTCTGGGTACGCCGCTCACCGACCGCATCCGTCAGCGACAGCGCCAGCAGCCGTGACGGTGTGCGCCCCAGATACCGGTAGAGCGCCAGAATCACGTCCTCTTCGGCGGGCTCGCCGCCGCTGTCCGAGGGCAGCAACCCGACCCGGCGCAACTCCGCCTTCCAGGCGGCCTGCTCGGACTGATGGTCAGCGAGTTCCTCGGCCTTGGTGTGGGTGAGCAACCCCAGCGCGTGCCGCAGCTTCACATGCTCACCCGCCAGATAGCCCGGCGTGGGCGGCAGGTCGTGGGTGGTCACCGAGGACAGGCACAGTTCGCGCCAGTGCTCGGCCCGCAGCGGTCCACGGTTGAAGGCGTCGGTTTCAAACCACAGGATCGAGGTGCCCAGCAGGCCGCGGTCGCGCAGATAGTCCCGCACCCACGGCTCGACGGTGCCGAGATCCTCACCCACCACCACCGCGCCGGCCCGATGTGCCTCCAGCGCGACGATGCCGATCATCGCGTCGTGGTTGTACCGGATGTAGGTGCCGTCCGTGGGCGGGGCGCCCTGCGGGATCCACCACAGCCGGAACAGACCGATGATGTGGTCGATCCGCACCCCGCCGGCATGGCGCAGGATAGCGGCGATGAGCGCCCGAAACGGTTGGTAGCCAAGCTCTTCCAGCCGATCCGGCCGCCACGGCGGCTGTGACCAGTCCTGGCCGAGTTGATTGAATTCATCGGGTGGTGCACCTGCATTCACTCCGAGCGCCAGCACGTCCTGCAGTGACCAGGCGTCGGCTCCGGAGGGATGCACACCGACCGCGAGATCATGCATGATGCCCAGTGGCATCCCCGTCCGCAGCGCCTGTGATTGGGCAGAAGCCAGTTGATCGTCGAGTTGCCACTGCAGCCACCGGTGGAAATCGACCGCGCGGTGGTGCCGTGCGGCGAACTCGGTGACCTCCGGGTTGGCCGGGTGCCGCAGGCCGGTCGGCCAGGTGCGCCAGTCGGTGCCGTGTTTCTCGGCCAGCGTGCACCAGGTGGCGAAGTCGTCGATTGCGGTGCCTTCCCGAGCCTTGAAGGCCTTGAAGGCGAGATCGCGGCCGGCCGACCGTGGCACCTGATACACCAGCTTGAGCGCTGTCCGCTTCGCGGCCCAGGCGGCGTCGCGGTCGATGGTGTCGGCCTTGCGGGCCTGCTCCGCGCACGCTTGCTGGAGTTTGTGCACCCGGCGCCGCTTGGGCAGGGCGGCAAACTCCGGGATCGCCTCGACCCGCAGATACAGCGGGCTGACGAAGCGCCGAGAGGTGGGCAGATACGGGGAGGGCTCCATGTGTTTGGTCGGTGCAGCCGCGTGCATTGGGTTGACAAGCACATAGCCGGCCTGGTGCACCGCACCCGCCCATGCGGCGATGTCAGCCAGATCAGTCAGGTCTCCGATACCCCAGGAGCCAGCCGAGGTGACGCTGTAGAGCTGGGCGGCCAGACCCCAGGCGCGCCGGGCGCCCATCCTCGCCGGCAATCCCAGCCAGGCCGGGGTGACGATGAGCGTGGTGTCGCACTCGGCATCCCCGGAGCGCAGATGCACCCGGTGATAGCCCAGCGGAAGATCGCCCGGCAGGACGAAGGATGCCTCACCGACGCGCCGCTCACCGAGGGTGAACGGCGGGGTGAAATTATCTGTCTGCCGGATGTCGGCGCGGACGGTGCCGTCTTCCAGTCGGAGGAACACCTCCGCGGGGTCGCCGTGGGTGACGTGAACCCAGAACGTGGTTTCGGCACCGGAGCGCGTCACGATCGTCGGCGGTAAGCCCCGCGCCCAGTATTGCCGATCCTGTTCGGAAAGTACTGCGGCACAGTCTTTTTCGCTGTCGGTTTTCACGCCGAGCGCGGCCAGCACAGCGACCACCGTCTCTCGATCGACAGCCTTGAGGTTGCCGACCCAGTCGTAGTACTCGGTCGCCACGCCCAATCGGTGAGCGATTTCGGCCAATGCCGGTTCAATCATGGCTGCCATCTTGCTTGGTGAAACGGCGATCAGCGCCACGAACCCGACAATTCGATGGTCAGCACCCCGCAGATGATCAGCGCGATGCCCGCCACCATCAGCGGGGTCAGCCGTTCGGAGAACAAGACCCGGCCGGCCACCGCGACAAGTGCCACGCCGCATGCCGTCCACACGCCGTAGGCGATCCCGACCGGCATGCCTAGTCGCAGGGTCAGCCATAGCAGTGCGAACGAGATGAGGTAGCCGATTACCACCGGGGCGATCCACGCCCGCCTGCGGAATCCATCAGAGGCGCGCATCGACAGCGTCGCGCAGACCTCGACCAGGATCGCGCCCACCAGTGCCAACCACATCATGGCGCGGCCTCCGCCTTCGGGTGCGACCCGAACTCCACCATCAGCACCCCGGCAATGATCATCGCGATTCCGACGACGATCGGCGTGGTGAACGGGTCGTCGAAGATCACCGCGGCGATCGCGGCGATCAGCGCCGTCCCGATCGCGCCCCAGATACCGTAGGCCACCCCAACCGGCACCCCGGCCCGCAGCACCCTGCTGAGCATCAAGAACGCGGTGAAATAACCCACCGCAACCATGATCAGCCACGCCGGGTGGTCCTGGGAGGCCCGCATGGCTAAGGTGCCGGTGACCTCCGCGGCGATCGCGCCGCACAGGAAGCCCCACTTGCGCATGGCCGTCCCCCGGATGGCCCATTCGCCCATCGTCTGGCACCTTTCGCGTCGCTTCAGCAGGATAGCGTCCGGTGCCCGGCGCACTAGACTGCTGACCCTGGAGACCTGGGAGTACGTGGCGATCGCCCGCGACGTCGCCTCAGCGACCACCTGGCGCGACAGGCTGGGCTATGTTTTCGGACCACCCGGGTGGGAGCCCGCCGGCCGTGGCACCATTTCAGCGTGCGCATCGTTTTCGACCGTGACGTCGACTCGCGACTGATCGAACGCGCCCTGGCACCTGCCGTGTTCGGGTCGATGTGGCTGGATATCCCTCGACCCGACTATCCGGGCCTGCCCGGCGCGACGGCATGCGACCTGGTCGTGGTCGGCGGCGGATACACCGGACTGTGGACGGCACTGCATGCCGCCGAGCGCGATCCCGGCGCCACGATCGTGGTGATCGAGGCCGACCGGATCGGTTGGGCGGCATCCGGCCGCAACGGCGGCTTCGTCGATGCCAGCCTCACCCACGGTGCCGAAAACGGAAAGTCGCGCTGGCCCGACGAATTCGACCAACTCGAGCGCCTCGGCCTGGCCAACCTCGTCGGAATGGCCGCCGATATCGACAAATACGACATGGCGGTCGACTGGCAGCGAAACGGCATGCTGGCCGTCGCCACCGAGGCGCATCAGGTGCCCTGGCTGCAGGACGCGGCGGCCGAGGGTCAGGGTCGGTTCCTCGACCAGGCGGCGGTTCGGGCCGAGGTGAACTCACCGACCTATCTGGCCGGACTGTTCTCCCCTGACACCTGTGCGATCGTCGACCCGGCCCGGCTGGTCTTCGAACTCGCGCGCGCCTGCACCGACAATGGTGTGCGGATTCACGAACACACCGAAGCCCGGGGGATCAAGACCGAGGCGGATGGAGTTACCGTCACCACTGCAGCCGGAACCATCACCGCCAACCGGGTGGTGCTGGCCACGAATGTGTTTCCCAGCCTGCTGCGGCGCAACCGCCTGCGTACCGTTCCGGTGTATGACCACGTGCTCGGCACTGAGCCGCTGACGGCAGAACAACTGGGCCGAATCGGCTGGCGGTCCCGCCAGGGCGTCAGCGACTGCGGCAACCAGTTCCACTACTACCGGCTTTCGGCCGATAACAGGATCCTGTGGGGCGGATACGACGCCATGTACCACTGGGGCCGCCGCGTCGATCCCCGTCACGAGGACCGGCCGGAGTCGTTCCGCAAGATCGCCGCGCACTTCTTCCTTACCTTCCCGCAACTCGAGGATGTTCGGTTCAGCCACCGCTGGGCCGGGCCGATCGACACCAGCACCCGGTTCTGCGCCCACTGGGGACTGGCCGGCCGCGGGCGGATCGCCTACGTCAACGGATTCACCGGGCTGGGTGTGGGAGCGTCCCGGTTCGCCGCCGATGTCTGCCTGGACCTGCTCGACGAGCGCCCCACCGAGCGCACCGAATTGGAGATGGTCCGCACGCGGCCGCTGCCGTTCCCGCCCGAACCGCTCGCCAGTGTCGGTATCGGACTCACCCGGCGGTCTTTGGATCGGGCCGATCACAACGGCGGCCGCCGCAACGTTCTGCTGCGCACCCTGGACCGGCTGGGGCTGGGGTTCGATTCTTAAGCCGGATGTTTGCCACTGTCCACCGGCAGTGTGCATTTCTCCAGTAGGCTCGGCCCCGGTCCGCCCGGGTAAGAGGGCGGTTTAGAGGAGGAATAGACACTCGTGGGAGACACACTCACAGCAGGACAAAAGCTGGTTAAGGGCGATTCGCTGACATCCGGCAATGGCGCGTACACCTTGACGCTGCAGGACGACGGCAACCTCGTCCTGGCGGCGCGCGGCGAGGCGGTGTGGGCCACCGGTACCAACGGCGAGAGCGCCGACCGGGCCGAGGTTCAAAGCGATGGCAACTTCGTGATCTATGCGGGGGAGAGGCCGGTCTGGAACACCGACACCAAGGGTAAAAAGGACGTCAAGCTGGTATTGCAGGACGACCGCAACCTGGTTTTGTACGCCGCCGATGGTGCGGCGTGGAATTCGCGCACCGAGACCGACGCCCCGCCGCCGCCGGAGCCGGTCGCCGAGGTAATCGAGATCGCCCCGGTGGCCAACGAGGTGCGCACGCACACCGTTGTCGCTGGTGACACATTGTTCAACATTGCCAAGCAGTATCTCGGCGATGGCAATCGTTACCAGGAGTTGGCCACTGCCAACGGTATCGCCAACCCCGACCACATCGAGGTCGGACAGCTGATCAGCATCCCCTGACCTGCACTTTAGATCGGTTTACGCCGGACGGCGCGGACCCGCGACACATCGTCGGTAACGACCGGGGCGAAACCCCGATACACAGTCGACACATTGTTGCGACCGCGCCGTTCGCGCGTCCGAGACCGATCGAGGTGTATCTTGACGCGCTTCCTGCGATTTCTCATCCTCGCAGCCGCCGCCGGAGCAGCATTCGCCGCCGCGGTCAGCCCGGCCGCCGCCGCCGAGAACGGCGTCACGGTGTTCCCGGGCATGGAAATTCGCCAGGAATCCACGATGTGCACGCTGGGCTACGTCGATCCGGTCGCACGCATCGCCTTCTCCGCGGGTCACTGCCGCGGCAACGGACCGGTCACCGACCGCAACGGCCGCCTCATCGGCGTGGTCACCACCTCCCGGGATAACACCCCGGACGGTTCGGTCGTGCGGGTCGACCAGGTGATCTCCGACTACGAGACGATCACCCTGGCCGCCGACGTGTCAGTCAGCAATATCCTCCCGGACGGCCGGGCGCTGGTGGCCGACGCCATCGCGCCGCCGGCAATCGGGCAGCCGGTCTGCCACTTCGGCATCGTCACCGGTGAGAGCTGCGGCACCGTCGAACGGGTCAACAACGGCTGGTTCACCATGACCAACGGCATCGTCAGCCAGAAGGGCGACTCCGGCGGCCCGGTCTACGCCATGACCGACAACGGCAAGGCCGTCATCATCGGACTCTTCAACAGCACCTGGGGGCGTCTGCCGGCCGCGGTTTCCTGGCAGGCGACCGGTCAGCAGTTGCGCGAGGACACCGTTGCGGTGAACGCTGCAGTCAACAGCGCGCTCAACAACCCGGTCGTCAACGCCGCCGCCACCCACCACTGATGCGGTAGAACTAGAACACGTTCTAGCCAGGTGGTCACCCTGGCGATATCCTCAGCGGAATGAGCGGACTTGATATCCCGGAGACCGTCGGCGCCGCGACCGTGACCGGTTGGTCTGATGACGTCGACGTCGTGGTGATCGGCTTCGGTATCGGCGGTGGATGCGCTGCGGTGACCGCAGCCGCCACCGGCGCCCGCGTTCTGGTTCTGGAACGGGCCGCCGTGGCCGGCGGGACCACCGCCTTGGCCGGCGGGCACTTCTACCTCGGCGGCGGCACCGCGGTCCAGCAGGCGACCGGTCACCCCGACAGCGCCGAGGAGATGTACAAGTACTTGGTCGCGATGTCGCGCGAACCCGAACACGACAAGATTCGCGCCTACTGCGAGGGCAGCGTCGAGCATTTCAACTGGCTCGAGGATCTCGGCATCGCCTTCGAGCGCAGTTACTACCCCGAAAAAGCGGTGATCCAACCCGGTACCCAGGGCCTGATGTACACCGGCAACGAGAAGGTGTGGCCGTACAGGGACATGGCCGCCCCGGCGCCGCGCGGACACAAGGTGCCGGTGCCCGGCGACACCCAGGGTGCGGCCATGGTGATCGACCTGTTGGTGAAGCGGGCCGCTGACCTCGACATCGAGATCCGCTACGAGACCGGCGCGACGAACCTGGTGACCCAGGACGGCCACGTCGTCGGGGTGTCGTGGAAGCGATTCGGCGAGACCGGAACCATCCGGGCCAGGGCGGTGGTGATCGCCGCGGGCGGGTTCGTGATGAATCCGGAGATGGTGGCGAAGTTCACCCCGGAACTCGCCGAGAAGCCGTTCGTTCTCGGTAACACCTACGACGACGGTCTGGGCATCCGACTTGGCGTCTCCGCGGGCGGTGCCACCAAACACATGGAGCAGTCCTTCATCACCGCTCCGGTCTATCCACCGGCGATCCTGCTGACCGGGCTGATCGTCAACAAACTGGGTCGGCGGTTCGTGGCCGAGGAGTCCTACCATTCCCGCACCGCGGGTTTCGTGATGGAGCAGCCGGATCACGCCGCGTTCCTGATCGTCGACGAGGATCATCTGCAGCGTCCGGAGTTCCCGCTGATCAAGTTCATCGACGGTTACGAGACCGTCGCGGAGATGGAGACCGCGCTGGGAATTCCCGCCGGGAATCTCGTCGCGACCCTGGAAAACTATAACAAGCATGCGGCCGTGGGTGCGGATCCCGAATTTCACAAACAGCCGGAATACCTTGCGCCACAGGACAAAGCGCCGTGGGCAGTGTTCGACCTGTCGCTGGGCAAGGCGATGTACTCCGGCTTCACCGTCGGCGGGCTGGCCACCAATGTTGACGGCCAGGTCTTGCGTGCGGACGACCAGGTGATCGACGGACTGTACGCCGCCGGAACCTGTGCGTCGAATATCGCCCAGGACGGCAAGGGCTACTCCAGTGGCACCCAACTCGGCGAGGGCTCATTCTTTGGAAGGCGGGCAGGCGCGCACGCGGCGGCGGGCGCAGACGATACAGCGCACGCGGCGGCGGGCGCAGACGATACAGCGCACGCGGCGGCGGGCGCAGACGATACAGCGCACGCGGCGCGTCACACCTGAGCGGGTTCGCGGTCCACTTCCCACCCGCCGTCACCGAGCAGTCGCAGGTGACGGTTGTGATGTTTCTTGACGGTGTTGCGGTGGGTGACCGACACCATGATGGTCTTCGGTAACCGGGTGCGCAGCAGTCGGTACAGGGTGAACTCCTGACCCTCGTCGAGAGCTGAGGTGGACTCGTCGAGGAAGATCACCGCCGGTTCCTGCAGCAGCACCCGGGCGAATGCGACGCGCTGCTGCTCGCCGGGTGAGAGTGTCTTGGACCAGTCGATATCCTCGTTGAGCCGAGTGCCGAGGTGACCCAGTGACACCTCGTCGAGTGCGGCGATCAGTTTCTCCTCGCCGGTGTCCGCCGCATCATTGGGGTAACACAGCACCGACCGCAGATCGCCGAGCGGCAGATACGGCACCTGGGACAGGAACATCGCGTCGCGGTCGCCGCCGGGTTGACGTACGGTGCCGCTGGCATACGGCCACAACCGCGCGATACTGCGCAGCAAGGTGGTCTTGCCGGCGCCGGAGGGCCCGGTGATCATCAACGAGTCGCCCGGCTCCAGGCGCAGATCGAGTGGTTCGAGTAATTGTCGACCGGCCGGGTTGCGGACCTCTAGATCGTCGAATTCCAGTGCGCCGTCTGGACTTTCGGCCGCTATCAGCCGAGGCATCTGCCTGGCCTGGTCGTTGGCCTCAACCAGACCGTCGAGCCGGATGATGGTGGCCCGGTAGGAGGCGAATGAGTCATAGACGGACCGGAAGAACGACAGTGAGTCGTGCACGTTGCTGAAGGCGGCGGCTGACTGCGTGACGTCGCCGAAGGTGATCTGGCCGCGGAATAAGCGCTGCGCCTGCACGATCAGCGGAAGCGGGTTGATGATCTGGGAGATCGCCTGATTCCACCCGAGCAGCGTCAGGCTCCGTGCCACGAAACCGCGGTAGTTGGCGATCACGGCACGGAAACGTGTTCGCAGCACGGCCTTTTCGGCCCGCTCGCCCCGGTAGAAACTGATCGCCTCGGCCGCGTCGCGCATCCGCACCAGCGCATACCGGAATGCCGCGTTGGTCATCTCGTTGCGGAAGCTGAACCGGATCAGCGGTCGGCCGATCCAGAACGCGATCACCGTAGTGGCGAACACGTAGGCCAGGGCGATCCAGAACAGCGCATGTCCGAGGGTGAATCCGAACAGCGTCAGCGGCCCGGACAGACCCCACAGGATCGGGGTGAACGCCACCACCGATACCAGCGAGTTGATCGCGCCGAACAGCAATGTCGCCGAGGTTCCCACCGTCGGGGTGTTGGTGCCCTGCCCGGTGCACCCGGTGAACGAGTCGATGTCGAGTTGGATGCGCTGATCCGGATTGTCGACCGGGTGGTCCAGGAACCGGCCGCGATAGAACGCGTCACCGGAGACCCAGTCGGAGGTCAGGCGCTCGGTCAGCCAGACCCGCCACCGGATGATGAATCGCTGCATCAGATAGATGTCGAGCAGATACCGGCTGATGTAGACGGCCGCGATCAGACCGAAGGTGATGATCGCAGCCCAGAAACCGGAGACGCCGGATTCGCGCACGGCGCCATTGCCGGCCGCGTTTCCCTCGAAAGCCACCTGTAGCGCGGAATAGAGGTCGTTGGCCTGGTAGCTCAGCAGCACGTCGAGTCGCACCGAGATGAGCGTCGAGAACAGCAGCACGCCCAGCCACGCCCACACCACCACGGCGTCGCGACCGCGGAAGTAGTCGCCGGTAACGCGCCAGAACTGCCGTCCCCAGGTGGTGTACCGGGCCAGCAGGACCAGCACCGCCACCGCCACCGCCGCGGTGATCACCCAGGCCTTGGCTGCCCACAGCAGGGAGTCCGGGATCGCGTTGGCCCATTCCAGCGAGGGCTTGAACAATTCCATACGGCTTCTCCTGCGGCGCTAGACCGTCACCGGTGCGGCGGGTTCCACTCCGCCCAGTCGCCACGCACCCTCGCCCAGCAACTCGAGGTGACGTCGGTGATGTCGCTCCACACTCGGCCGGTGGCTGACGCTCACCAGAATCGTGTTCGGCAACTCGGTCCGCACCAGGTCGTACACCGCATATTCCAGACCCTCGTCGAGTGCGGAGGTGGCCTCGTCGAGGAAGACCGCCCTGGGCTTGTTGAGCAGCACCCTGGCGAACGCCACCCGTTGCTGTTCACCCGGCGAGAGCACCTTCGCCCAGTCCTGCACCTCATTGAGCCGGCCGGTCAGCTGCGACAGCGCGACCCTGGTCAAGGTCCGCTGCAGGTCCTCGTCGGAGATCTCACCGGCACTGGCCGGATAGGACACCACGGTGCGGAGGTCACCCAGTGGCACATAGGGCAGCTGTGACAGGAACATGGTCTGGTGTCCCTCAACCGGGCGCCGCAGAACACCCGAGGTGTACGGCCACATCTGGGCGAGGCTACGCAGCAGTGTCGTCTTACCCACGCCCGAAACCCCGGTGATCACCAGTCCCTCACCGGGTTCCAGCCGCAGATCGAGCGGATCCACCAGTTGGCTGCCACTGGGTGTGCGGACTTCGACCCTGTGTAGCTCCACCGACCCGTCGGTACTGGGATGAGTTTCCAGGCGGGGCAACTCGCGGGTGATCTGGTTGGTCTCGACCATTCCGTGCAGCCGGATGATGGATGCGCGGTACGCCGCGAACGAGTCGTAGGCGTTGCGGAAGAACGACAGTGAATCGCTGATGGTGGAGAACGCGCTCGACGATTGCGTCACGTCGCCGAAGGTGACCTCGCCGGCGAACAGTCGCGGCGCCTGAACCAACAGCGGCAGCGGGCTGATGATCTGGCTCATCGTGAGGTTCCAGCCGGTCAGACCGATGGTGCGGCGGACGAAGGCACGGTAATTATCAATGATCGCGTCGTACCGACGCCGCAACAGGCCACGTTCGACGTTCTCACCGCGGTAGAAGCCGATTGCCTCGGCCGCGTCGCGAAGGCGCACCAATGCATAGCGGAATGCAGCGTTGGTGGCCTCGTTGAGAAAACTCAGCCGGACCAGCGGCCGGCCGATGTAGAACGCGACGAATGTCGCGAAGAACACGTAGATGAACGCAACCCAGAACAGGGCCCGGTCCAGGGTGATCCCGAACAGCGTCACCGGGCCGGACAGCGCCCACAGGATTGGTATGAAAGACACCACGTTGGACACCGAACTGATGGCACCGAACACCAACATGCTTGCGGAGCCCACCATCGGCGAGTTGGGGCTTGCGCCGACCCCGGTGGTGAATACATCGACGTCCTGCTGGATGCGCTGGTCGGGGTTGTCGGTGTCGGTGTCGGTGAACCGGGTTCGGTAGTACGCGCGGTCCGACAGCCAATCTCCGGTGAGTCGGTCGGTGAGCCAGGTACGCCACCTGATGATGAAGCGCTGGGTCAGGTAGATGTCGAGCATCACCCGACTGACGTAGATGGTCGCCAGGACCGCGAAGACCACCAGGGATATCCAGAATCCGTGGATGGCCGAGTCGCGGGCCATCGGGTCGCTGGCGCCGCGGGCGGTGAACGCCATCTGCAGCGCCTCGAAAAGGTCATTGCCCTGGTAGCTGAGCAACACGTTGAGGCGCACCGCGATCATGGTCGAGAGCAGCAGTACGGCCAGCCAGACCCAGATCATCAGGCTCTGACGGCCGGTGAAGTAACCCCCGGTGACCCGCCAGTACTGCCGGCCCCACGGGGTGAACCGGCCCAGCAGGACCAGGACCATCATCGTCAGCGCCGCGGCGATTGCCCAGGCTTCCAGAATCCACACCAGTGATGGGACCAGTTCATGCGCCCAGTCCCGCGACGGCGTATAGGTGTCCACAGCGATTTCCTCCCTGCAGGCGCGGGCTACGTCCTTCGGGCAAGCTACCGCAGCAGCGTGTCCCGGGCTGTCGCCGGTACCGTTGAGCCCGTGGCGAAGACTTCCAGGACCGGCGTATCCGGCCAGAGCCGCTTGAGCCGGGGATTCTGGCGGCTGCTCGGCGCGACCGATGAGAAGGTCAAGGCGCACTCGATGGCGGAGGTATCGGCGGCGGCCGAGTTCACCGACAAGGCCGAAGGGCTCGAACCCGAGCAACTGGCCAAGGCGGCCCGGCTGCTGAACCTCGAAGACCTGGCCGATTCCGCGGATGCCCCGCAGTTCCTGGCCATCGCTCGGGTGGCCGCCGAACGGGCCACCGGCCTGCGACCCTTCGACGTCCAACTGCTCGGCGCCCTGCGCATGATGGCCGGGGATGTCATCGAGATGGGCACCGGCGAGGGCAAGACGCTATCCGGTGCGATCGCCGCCGCCGGGTACGCACTTGCGGGCCGCAATGTCCACGTCGTGACCATCAACGACTACCTGGCCCGCCGAGATGCCGAGTGGATGGGCCCGCTCATCGAGGCCATGGGTCTGACGGTCGGGTGGATCACCGCCGACTCGACTCGTGCGGAACGTCGCGCCGCCTACCGGTGCGATGTCACCTATGCCTCGGTCAATGAGATCGGCTTCGATGTGCTGCGCGACCAGTTGGTCATCGATGTCACCGATCTGGTGTCGCCCAACCCCGATGTCGCGATCATCGACGAGGCCGACTCGGTTCTGGTGGATGAGGCACTCGTACCGCTGGTGCTGGCCGGCACCACGCACCGGGAGACACCCAAACTGGAGATCGTGCGTCTGGTGGGCGAACTCGTCGCCGACCGGGATGCCGACGACTACTTCGCCACCGACGATGACAGCCGCAACGTGCACCTCACCGATGCCGGCGCCCGGAGGCTCGAGAAGGCGCTCGGCGGTATCGACCTTTATGCCGAGGAGAATGTCGCCACCACGCTGACCGAGATCAATGTCGCCCTGCACGCACACGTGCTATTGCAGCGCGATGTGCACTACATCGTCCGCGACGGTGCGGTCCAGCTGATCAACGCCTCCCGCGGCCGGATCGCCGCGCTGCAACGCTGGCCGGACGGCCTGCAAGCGGCCGTCGAGGCCAAGGAGGGGATCGAGACCACCGAAACCGGCGAGGTGCTCGACACCATCACTGTGCAGGCGCTGATTAATCGCTATCCGACGGTCTGCGGGATGACGGGTACCGCGCTGGCCGCCGGTGAGCAGCTGCGGCAGTTCTACAAGCTGGCGGTCTCATCGATCCCGCCCAACACACCCAACGTCCGAGTCGATGAGTCGGATCGGGTCTACATCACCGCCGCGGCCAAGAATGAGGCCATCATCGATCACATCATCGAGCGCCACGCCACCGGCCAGCCGATCCTGGTCGGCACCCAGGACGTCGCCGAGTCGGAGGATCTGCACTCCCGGCTGCTGCGTCGCGGGGTTCCGGCGGGGGTGCTCAATGCCAAGAACGACGAGGAGGAGGCCCGGGTCATCGCCGAGGCTGGCAAGCTCGGCGCGGTGACGGTCTCGACCCAGATGGCCGGCCGGGGCACCGATATCCGACTGGGCGGATCCGATGAGGCCGACCACGATGACGTGGCGGAACTGGGCGGGCTCCATCTGATCGGCACCGGACGTCACCGCACTGAGCGGTTGGACAATCAGCTGCGCGGCCGGGCCGGCCGCCAGGGCGACCCGGGCTCGTCGGTGTTCTTCGCCAGCTGGGAGGACGATGTCGTGGCCGCCCATCTCGAGCCGGGGAAGCTGCCCAACGATTGCGATGAGACCGGGCGCTCCGCAAGCGCGAAGGCCACGGGCCTGTTGGATCATGCCCAGCGGGTGGCCGAGGGTCGGCTGCTCGACGTGCACGCCAACACCTGGCGGTACAACCAGTTGATCGCCCAGCAGCGGGCGATCATCGTCGAACGCCGCAACACCCTATTGAGCACACCTACCGCTCGCGAGGAGTTGCGGGAGCTCGCGGCGGAACGCTACGACGAACTCGTCGAGGAGCTGGCGGGCTCGGACATCGGTGCCGAGGATGAACTGGAGCGGATCTGCCGGCAGATCATGCTCTTCCACCTTGACCGCGGCTGGGCGGATCACCTCGCCTATCTCTCCGATATCCGCGAGAGCATCCATTTGCGCGCGCTTGGACGGCAGAACCCGCTCGATGAGTTTCACCGGCTGGCCGTCGACGCGTTCGCGAACCTTGCCGCCGACGCCATCGAGGCCTCCCAGCAGACTTTCGAGACCGCCAACATCCTCGTCGACGAACCCGGGCTGGATCTGTCCAAGCTCGCCCGGCCGACCTCGACATGGACCTATATGGTTCACGACAATCCGCTCCGGGACGACACGCTGTCGGCACTGAGCCTGCCCGGGGTGTTCCGCTAGATGCAGCACCGGGTGCTGACGTTCCCGAACGTGCTCAGCGTGATCCGGTTGCTGCTTTTGCCGGTGTTCGGTTATCTGCTCCTGGCCCGGGGCGCCTACGGCCCGTCGGTGGCGATCCTGATGTTCAGTGGCGTTTCGGACTGGGCCGACGGCAAGATCGCCCGCCTGGTTCCCAATCAGTCCTCGCGGCTGGGGGAGTTGCTCGACCCGTTGGTCGACCGGATCTACATGGCGGCGGTGCCGGTGATTCTGGCCCTGGCCGGTGTAGTGGGTTGGTGGGTGGTGGGAATTCTGATCGGCCGTGACGCGGTACTCGCCGCAACGCTACCCATGGTGCGCAGCCGGGGTATCGCAGCGCTTCCGGTGACCTATGCCGGCAAGGCCGCCACGTTCTCGTTGATGTCCGGCTTCCCGCTGATTCTGTTGGGGCAGTGGGACTCCGGCTGGAGCCGGGTGGTCGGCGCGTGCGGTTGGGCGTTCCTGATCTGGGGCACCTACATGTACCTGTGGTCGGCGGTGCTGTATCTGCTCCAAGTTCGTCTGGTGCTGGGCCGGTTGCCGAAAGTTCACGGTGACGTCGCCCCGCGCTGAGACTTGCGGCAACCGAAACCCCGCCAATACGCTTTGCCCGGCTAATAAGACCTAATGAGACCCAGTCACATCAGAACCACGTCAACAAGGAGTCCCGTGAGCGACATCCCCGCCGAACTGCGCTACACCGCCGAGCACGAGTGGGTTCACCGCACGGGCGCGGACATCGTGCGGGTCGGCATCACCGACTTCGCGCAGTCATCCCTCGGTGACGTCGTCTACGTGCAGTTGCCCGAGGTCGGTACCGAGATCATCGCCGGTGAGTCGTTCGGGGAGGTCGAGTCCACCAAGTCGGTGTCCGACCTCTACGCGCCGGTATCGGCGACGGTGTCAGCGGTCAACACCGAACTGGAGGGCGACCCCCAGTTGGTCAACTCCGATCCCTACGGCCGGGGGTGGCTCTTGGAGCTGCGGGCGGGCGGCGATACCCTCGATCAAGGGCTGGCGGCGCTGCTCGACGCTGATGCCTATCGAGGCACACTCACATAAAACTGTGGTTGTGGGGGTGCGGCGATCCATGGGCGGTACGGTCAGTCTCAACGATGGCGAGGAGTAGCGGGTGACGGAGATGGACCGGCAATCGGGGGTCGGCGACGCCGCCGACGAGGTCACCGTGGAGACGACGTCCGTCTTCCGCGCGGACTTTCTCAGCGATCTCGACGCCCCGGCCAGTCCCGCCGGTGAAGCCTCGGTGTCTGGCGTCGAGGGCCTGCCCGTGGGTGCGGCACTGCTGGTGGTCAAGCGTGGCCCCAACGCGGGATCCCGCTTCCTGCTCGACCAGCCGACGACCTCGGCGGGGCGCCATCCGGATTCCGATATCTTCCTCGACGATGTCACCGTCAGCCGTCGGCACGCTGAGTTCCGGTTGGACTCCAGCGAGTTTCAGGTGGTCGATGTCGGCAGCCTCAACGGCACCTACGTGAATCGCGAACCCGTCGATTCGGCCGGTCTGGCAAACGGCGACGAGGTGCAGATCGGCAAGTTCCGGCTGGTATTCCTGACCGGCCCGAGACTGGCCGGCGATGACGGTGTTGCGGGGAGCTAGTGAGCGCCCCGGATAGTCTCGGGCCGGCCGGGATGTCGATCGGAGCGGTGCTCGATCTGCTGCGGCCGGGCTTCCCCGACGTGACGATCTCCAAGATCCGGTTTCTCGAGGCCGAGGGTCTGGTCACGCCGGAGCGCAGCCCGTCGGGCTATCGGAGGTTCACCGCCTATGACGCCGCCCGGCTGCGATTCATCCTGACCGCCCAGCGCGACCAGTACCTGCCGCTCAAGGTCATCAAGGCCCAACTCGACGCCCAACTCGACGCCCAACTCGACGCCCAACTCGACGTCCAACCCGACGGTGAACTGCCGCGCCAGGACCCGCCGCCTCGGGCCCCGTGGCTGGTGGCGGTGGGCGAGGGCGACGAGCGGGAACGGGTCCGGGACAACATCCCCGCCGGACCCGCGCCGGTGCGACTGAGCCGAGAGGACCTGCTGGAACGCTCCGGTGTCGCGGAGCAGCTCATCACCGCGTTGCGCAAGGCCGGGATCATCACCACGGGTCCGGGCGGATTCTTCGATGAGCACGCGATCGTGATCGCGCAGTGTGCAGCAGCGCTGGCGGAGTACGGCATGGAACCCCGGCACCTGCGGGTGTTCCGTTCGGCGGCCGACCGGCAGTCCGACCTGATCGCACAGATCGCCGGGCCGGTAGGCAAGGCCGGTACGACCGGTGCCCGCGATCGCGCAGATGACCTGGCCCGGGAGGTGGCGGCGCTGGCGATCACCCTGCACACCGCACTGATCAAATCCGCTGTCCGCGACGTACTGGACCGGTGAGGACTAGACTCGGCCAGACTGTTTGGGAACACTGATCGGTTACCGGTACTTGCGGGCGGAGGTTGGACACAGATGGCGGAGGTTCTCCTAGTCGGCGTCCAATTCCAGCAGCCCACCAATCAGCCGGTTCTGATGCTGCGGGAGACAGTCGGCGATCGCATCCTGCCGATCTGGATCGGCAATGTTGAGGCACAGGCGATCATCCTGGAGCAACAGGGAGTCGAGCCGCCCCGCCCGATGACCCACGATCTTTTCCGCGATGTCATTGGCGCCCTTGGACATTCGCTGAAAGAGATCCGGATCGTGGATCTGCGCGAGGGCACCTTCTACGCCGACCTGGTATTCGAGAACGATGTGCGGGTGTCGGCACGGCCGTCGGACTCGATTGCACTGGCGGTACGGATGGGGGTGCCGATCCACGTCGAGGATGCGGTTCTCGATGAGGCCGGTCTGCTGATGCCGGAAGACTCCGATGAGGAATCGTCCGGTGTGCTCCGCGAAGACGAGGTCGAGAAATTCAAGGAATTCCTCGACAGTGTCTCGCCGGATGATTTCAAGGCCACCTGAACGGCCAGTACAGATCACGGATGAGTCTCATCTGAGGCGTCGGCTCCCCGACACGCCAACCGGATGCCGCAAAGCCGACCCGCCGACGGCCATACTTTCCTTGGCCGTCTCCCACGATCATGCCTCGGCAAGGCGTATGCTCAGAGCACTCTGGGCAGCACCGCGGTCGGTGGGACGGTCAGCGGGCCATTGGTCGGAACGGCGAGAGGAAGCATCGTGGGCGACGAGCCGCGTCAGGAAGAACTTGACCTTGCTGTCCCCGCCGGAGTCCTCGAAGTCAGTGAGCCCGTCCAGGCCGGTCTGTTCCCCGATGATTCGGTACCCGACGAGCTGATCGGCTACCGGGGGCCCAGCGCCTGCCAGATCGCCGGGATCAGCTACCGCCAACTGGACTACTGGGCCCGCACCTCGCTGGTTGTCCCGTCGATCCGCAGCGCGGCCGGCTCGGGCAGCCAGCGGCTCTACTCATTCAAAGACATCCTCGTCCTCAAGATCGTGAAGCGACTGCTCGACACCGGGATCTCGCTGCACAACATTCGAGTCGCGGTCGACCATCTGCGCAAGCGTGGCGTGCAGGATCTGGCCAATATCACCCTGTTCTCCGACGGAACCACCGTCTACGAGTGCACCTCGGCTGAGGAAGTCGTCGATCTACTTCAGGGCGGACAGGGCGTGTTCGGCATCGCGGTCAGCGGAGCGATGCGCGAGCTCACCGGCGCGATCGCCGAGTTCCCGGGCGAGCGGGCCGACGGCGGCGAGTCGATCGCCGCACCTGAGGACGAGCTGGCCTCGCGACGCAAGAGTCGCGACCGCAAGATCGGCTGACCTCCCACCCCTTCTCGCCACCCCTTCTCGCGAGCAGACAGAAACTCGCACGTTTGCGGCCCCGCCGGTGCGACTTTGCGTCTGCTCGCGACTAGACTCAGGGTTGCATCGACCTCGAGCGGGAGAGTTCCGTGGCAGCCAGCCCCGGACGCCGAAGGAGCAGCACCTCTCCGTCAATCTCTCAGGCACCCGGACCGCGTTGAGACCCGATGCCTCTGGAAAGCGGTGGCCGCGCGCGGTCACCCGCCGACGGGGAAAGGCCCGCGGTCCGATCTGGAACGCGGGCTGAATCTCTCAGGCACCAACGACAGAGGGAGGGGACGCCACACTGACGGCTGCGTCCGCCTGAGTCAGGGAGTGCCCGTGTCTGATAGCCACACCGATTCCGCCTTTGCCGCACGCCATATCGGCGTGGACTCGCCAGCCCTGGTCACCATGCTGGGCGTCATCGGAGTCGGATCGCTCGAGGAGTTGGCGGCGAAAGCGCTGCCGGCCGGCATCTTCGACGCACCGGGCAGTGAGGGTGTGGCACCGGGCCTGGAGACCCTGCCGGCGCCGATCAGCGAATACCAGATGCTGGCCGAACTGCGGGCGCTGGCCGACTCCAACACCGTCGCCGTTTCGATGATCGGGCAGGGCTATTACGACACGCTGACGCCGCCGGTGCTGCTGCGCAACATCCTGGAGAACCCGGCGTGGTACACGGCCTACACGCCGTATCAGCCGGAGATCAGCCAGGGCCGGCTGGAGGCGATACTGAATTTCCAGACCATGGTCGCTGACCTCACCGGTCTCGATCTGGCCAATGCCTCGATGCTCGACGAAGGTACCGCGGCGGCCGAGGCGATGACCCTGATGCATCGGGCGGTCCGCGGATCGGCGAATCGGCTGGCCGTCGATGAAGACCTGTTCACCCAGACCGCCGCCGTGCTGGCCACCCGGGCCGAACCGCTCGGCATCGAGATCGTCACCGCCGATCTTCGCAACGGTCTGCCCGACGGCGAGTTTTTCGGGGTGATCGCACAGGTGCCCGGCGCCAGCGGCCGAGTCACCGATTGGTCGAAACTCGTCGGGCAGGCCCACGAGCGTGGTGCTCTGGTGGCCCTCGGTGCCGACCTGCTGGCGCTCACGGTGATCACCCCGCCCGGTGAGATTGGAGCCGATATCGCATTCGGCACCGCCCAACGCTTCGGTGTGCCGATGGGATTCGGCGGTCCCCACGCCGGCTACCTCGCGGTGCACACCAATCACGCCCGCCAGTTGCCGGGCCGGTTGGTCGGGGTGTCGCTGGACGCTGACGGCGCATCGGCCTACCGGCTGTCGTTGCAGACTCGCGAACAACACATCCGCCGGGATAAGGCCACCTCCAACATCTGTACCGCCCAGGTGCTGCTGGCTGTGATGGCCGCCATGTACGCCAGCTATCACGGCGCCGACGGGCTGACCGATATCGCCCGCCGGGTGCACGGTCACGCCCGGACCGTGGCGGCCGGACTGGATGCGGCCGGTATCGACGTGGTGCACGAGAGTTTCTTCGATACCGTGCTGGCGCACGTGCCCGGACAGGCCACGGCGATCCAGGCCGCAGCCAAGGAGCACGGTTTCAACATTTGGCGTGCCGATGACGATCACGTCTCGGTGTCCTGCGATGAAATAACTACCGATGAGCACGTCGCCGTTGTCTTGCGAGCCTTTGGCGCTAAGGTTGCCGGTGACTATGCCGGGCCCGAGATCGACACTCGCACAACGGTTTTCCTGACCCATCCGGCATTTACCCGCTACCGCACCGAAACCTCCATGATGCGCTATCTGCGCGCACTGTCCGACAAGGATATCGCGCTGGATCGAAGTATGATCCCGCTGGGCTCGTGCACCATGAAGCTCAACGCAGCCGCCGAAATGGAGTCGATCACCTGGCCGGAGTTCGGCCGCCTGCACCCGTTCGCCCCGGCCGGTGACGCGACCGGTCTGAGACGACTGATCGCCGATCTGCAGGGCTGGCTGACGGGGATAACCGGTTATGACGATATTTCGTTGCAGCCCAACGCCGGATCCCAGGGGGAGTATGCGGGTCTGTTGGCCATTCGCGGCTACTACGCGGCGCGCGGAGAGACCCAACGCGACGTGTGTCTGATCCCGTCGAGTGCGCACGGCACCAATGCCGCCTCGGCGGCGCTGGCCGGCATGCGGGTGGTGGTGATCGGCTGCCGCGATAACGGTGACGTCGACCTCGATGATCTGCGGGCCAAGGTGGCCGAGAACGCCAGCGCGCTGGCGGCGTTGATGATCACCTACCCGTCCACCCATGGCGTATTCGAGCAGGACCTTGCCGAGATCTGCGCGGCGGTGCATGACGCGGGTGGTCAGGTCTATGTCGACGGGGCCAACCTCAACGCTCTGGTGGGTCTGGCCCGGCCGGGTAGGTTCGGCGGCGATGTGAGCCATCTGAACCTGCACAAGACGTTTTGCATCCCGCATGGCGGGGGTGGACCTGGAGTCGGGCCGGTGGCCGTGCGCTCACACCTTGCGCCCCACCTGCCCGGCCATCCGCTGGCCCCGGAGCTGCCGCACGGACACCCGGTGTCGTCGGCACCCTACGGTTCGGCGTCGATCCTGCCGATCACCTGGGCCTACATTCGGATGATGGGAGCGGTCGGGCTGCGCGCGGCCAGCCTGACCGCGATCGCCTCGGCCAACTACGTCGCCCGCCGTCTCGACGAGTACTACCCGGTGCTCTACACCGGCGAGAACGGCATGGTGGCCCACGAGTGCATCCTGGATCTGCGGCCCATCACCAAAGCCACCGGCGTCACGGTCGACGATGTGGCAAAACGTTTGGCGGACTACGGTTTCCACGCACCGACCATGAGCTTCCCGGTGGCCGGCACCCTCATGGTCGAGCCAACCGAGAGCGAGAGTCTGGCCGAGGTGGACGCGTTCTGCGAGGCGATGATCGCCATCCGCGCCGAAATCGATCAGGTGGGCTCGGGTCACTGGCCCGCCGAGGACAACCCGCTGCACAATGCTCCGCACACCGCCGAGTGCCTGCTGGTCGAGCGGTGGGACCACCCGTACACGCGTGCGCAGGCGGCCTACCCGTTGGGCACGGCCTTCCGGCCCAAGGTGTGGCCGTCGGTGCGGCGCATCGACGGGGCCTACGGCGACCGCAACCTGGTGTGCTCGTGTCTGCCGGTGGCAGCCTTCGCCTGATTTATCAGGACAGCAGTCGGGCGATCACGCCGACCAGATCAGGGGAGTCGGAGGTGGCGATCTCCTGATAGCTGCCACCGGAAAGCTGGGTCACTGCCTCCCAGACGGGACGGTCTGGGTCACCGCCGAAGTCAATGACGTTGATCGTGACCGGACGGTTCGGGTCGGCAGCGGACTGGAGATAGTTCTGCAGGCCCGCTCCATCCAGGGTCTTGTCAGTGTGCGGCCCCTGGGTGATGACCAGAATCGAATTCGGTTGTCCCGGGCGGTAGTTCGCGAGCGCATCGGTGTAGGCGCGGGGCAGCGTCGTAAACGACACCGCGCCGCCACCGGTCGGTGTCAGCCCGTCGAGTAATCCGGTCAACGCTGCCGAACGGGGCTGCCCGCCCACATCATCTGATAGCGGGCCGGTGGGCACCACGGGGCGACTGTCGGCGCCGTCGAACGTCCATAGTCCGACGACGGCGCCGGGCGGCAGAGCGCGGATGCGGTTGCTCAGGGCGGCAGCCACATTGGCCAGCCGAGGTCGGCCGCCTTCGTCACCGGTAAGGCCCTGGCCGAGGACCACGGTGGTCGTGGATGCTGCCGCCGGCGTGACCGCAGCCGCAATCGCGGCCCGCGTGGCATCGTCGGCCACCGGCAGGGTCGCGGCGAGGGCCGGGAATCCCACGACGTCGTTGCCGGGCGGGGTTGTGCCCTGGGCCCGAAATCCGGCCTTCGCCAGTACGTCGAGTTGTTCGGGCTTGGCCATGAACCGGGCGAACTCGCTGGCGGCGCTCTGCTGCTCTTCGGACAGCCAGTCCCCGGCCAGTAGGACGGTGGGGAAGTCGGCGACGGCGACCGGGCCGGCGGGGATCCACTCCGCGACGGTGTTCTTGGCGTCCGGCAGCTCCGACGCCCGGCTGAACAGTTGTTGTTCGGTCAGCGCCACGGCATGAACCGCGGCCGCGGCCGGGTCTCCGGGCGCGATCAGTGCGTTGAAGGCCCCGGCGGCAGTGTTATCGGCAAGCCGAGGTTGTCCGCCCAGCAGCGCACTCACCGGTCCCAGTCCGGCGGTGGGGGGCGCATCGGGCGGTGCCGAAGACGTCGCGACGGCTTCGGCTGCCAGATAGGTGGCGTCGCTGGCGCCGTCGATCGGCAGGGCCAGCCGCAGGGAGCCCCATCCGGGCAGATTCATGACGTCCAACGCGGCCGGGTTGGTCTGCAGCGGGGGCAGTGCCGCCCACGTCTGCTGACCCAGCGCCTCGGCGAGGGGCGGCCGAACTGCCAGCACCACGGGCGAGGTGACCAGAGACCGGGCGTCGCTGACGATCTGCTTTCCGGCCAGTGCCTGCAGTCGCGCCGACGGAATTGAACTCGCGGGGATCCACAGTGCCGGACGCTCACCGAGTTCGGTCGGCCAGGTGCCGGCCAAGCCCTCGATGACGGCACGTGAATCAGACGGTGTGACAACAATATTGATGCACTTATCGCCAACCGGCGTTGCCTCGCCATTGTAGGTGTCCGCGAACGCCCTGACGTGGTCGGCGATTGCCGAGTCGGCGATAACCGCGACGGTCGCGGTGCCCTGCATGCATTTCTGGGCTGCTTCCTGAGAGCGGCGCGACATCGCGTCGCCGAAGAAACGCCACAGGATCACCCCGCCGATCAGCACCACCACCGCAATCAGGGCCGCGATCACCCCGTTGCTCACCCCGCGACGGGTGGCGTCGCTCCGGCGGCGCCGGCCCTGCCAACCGCCACCTGAGCGCGGGATCCGGCCGCTGGAGTCGTCACCGGGGGATTCGGTGGGTTCGCCAAAGGATTCCCCGGGAGCGGGCATGCTGTGTCTGCCCATCTAGTGATCCCGGCTCTGGCCGTTGGCAGCCTTGTACTCGCGGCGGCGCCGGTGCAGGATCGGCTCGGTATAGCCGTTGGGCTGCGTCGCCCCGGTGAGGACGAGTTCCTGGGCGGTCTGGAAGGCGATACTGCCCTCCGGATCGAGCGCCATCGGACGGTAGTCCGGATCGTCGCTGTTCTGCTGGTCGACCACCGCTGCCATCCGCCGCAGACTCGACGTGACGTCGTCGGCGGTGATGACACCGTGTCGCAGCCAGTTGGCGAGCAGTTGACTGGAGATACGCAATGTGGCGCGATCTTCCATCAACGCGACATGTTGAATGTCGGGTACCTTCGAGCAGCCCACACCGGCGTCGATCCAGCGCACCACATAGCCGAGGATCGACTGGCAGTTGTTGTCGACCTCCTCGTGCAGCTCATCCGGTGACCAGCCCAACCCGCTCTGTGCAAGCGGGATGGTGAGCAATTGGTCGATGCTGGTGCGCTTCTTACCGGCCAGTTCCTTCTGCACCTGATAGACGTCCACGTAGTGGTAGTGCATGGCGTGCAGGGTGGCGGCTGTCGGCGAGGGCACCCAGGCCGTGGTGGCACCGGCCCGGGGCTGGCTGATCTTTTGTTCCACCATGTCGGCCATCAGGTCGGTCATCGCCCACATACCCTTGCCGATCTGTGCGCGGCCGGAGAAACCGGCGGCCAGACCGACGTCGACGTTGCGGTCCTCGTAGGCCAGGATCCAGGGCTGGGTCTTCATTGCGCCCTTGCGGATCATCGGGCCGGCTTCCATCGAGGTGTGGATCTCATCCCCGGTGCGGTCAAGGAATCCGGTGTTGATGAACGCGATCCGATCGGCGGCGGCTTTCACACACGCCTTGAGGTTGGCCGAGGTGCGGCGCTCCTCATCCATGACTCCGACCTTGATGGTGTTGGCCGGCAGACCCAGCACATCCTCGACGCGGCTGAACAACTCGCCGGTGAATGCGACTTCCTCCGGCCCGTGCATCTTGGGCTTGACGATGTAGATCGAGCCGGTGCGGCTGTTCTGATGCGGCCCGTTGCCACCACCGCTGTGGAGTCCGTGCATGGCGATCAGGCTGGTGAACAATGCGTCCTGAATACCCTCGGGGACCTCCCTGCCCTCGGCGTCCACGATGGCGTCATTGGTCATCAGATGCCCGACATTGCGCACGAACAACAGGCTGCGGCCGTGAAGAGTGAATTCGGTTCCTTCCGGTCCGACGTAGACACGGTCGCCGGTCAGCACCCGGGTGAAGGTCTTGCCGCCCTTGCTCACTGACTCGGCAAGGTCGCCCCTGTTGAGCCCCAACCAGTTTCGGTACCCCAGCACCTTGTCATCGGCGTCGACAGCGGTAACCGAGTCCTCGAAGTCCATGATCGTCGTGATCGCGGACTCCAGGACCACATCCTTGACACCGGCCGGATCGGTCGACCCGATCACCAGGTCACGGTCGATCTGGATCTCGATGTGCAGACCGTGGTTGACCAGAAGTACAGAGGTGGGCGTGGCCGGGTCGCCGAGGTACCCGGCAAACTGCGCGGGGTCTGCCAGCCCGGTGACGTCTCCGCCGGTGAGAGCTACCTCGATCTCACCATCTGAGATCAGGAACCGGGTGACGTCGCAGTAGCTGCCCGAACTCAGTGGGACCACGTCGTCGAGGAACCGCTTGGCGTAGGCGATGACCTTATCGCCACGAATGGCGTTGTAGCTGGAACCTGGCTCCGCTCCGCCGTCGGCGCTGATGACATCGGTGCCGTAGAGGGCGTCGTACAGCGATCCCCAGCGCGCATTGGCGGCGTTGAGCGCAAAGCGCGCATTGAGAATGGGCACCACTAGCTGGGGGCCCGCGGTGGAGGTGATCTCAGCGTCGACGCCCGAGGTCGAGATGGTGAAGTCGGCGGGCTCAGGGAGCAGGTATCCGATATCGGTCAGAAACTGTCGGTACTCGACCTCATCGATACCGCCGATGACGCGCTGTCGGTGCCACTTGTCAATCTCCAACTGTAGTTCCTCGCGGCGGGCCAGTAAGTATTCGTTGCGGGGTGTGAGGTCGGTGACCACCTTGTCGACGCCTGACCAGAAGCTATCCGGGTCGATACCGGTGCCGGGCAAGGCTTCGTCGGTGATGAAGTCGTACAGCGTCCGTGCCACGCGCACATTGCCTACTGCAACCCGATCAGTCATGTTTCCTCCCTGAGGGACAGTCACCTGAGCCTATCCGTGCATCCCATCGCGCACCGTTCCCACCACATCTTCGACGAGGTCTTGCAGCGCGAGCAATCCGGACACCGTGTCGTCGGCACCGGTCAGCAGCGCCAGGTGGCTATTGCTCTGCCGCAGCCGCGAGAGCGCATCGGGCAGCGGCATGGCGGCCGGCAACCGCGGCAGATAACGCACCACCGAGGCGCTGACCACCGCACCCGGCAGGTCGATGAGGTCGAGGATGTCCTTGATATGCACGAAGCCGATGAACTCACCCGCCCCGTCGACCACCGGGAAGCGCGAATACCCGGTTTCCGCCAGTGCCTGTTCGATCGCCGCCACGCTGGGCCCGGTGCCGGCGGCCGCGACCGGAACGGTGCGGATTCCGGTCAGTGGAACCCCGACATCACCGGCGACCCGATTGCGGATCTGTAGCGCGCGAGACAGCCGCATATGTTCCTCGGGATCCAGCAGTCCCTCGGATCGCGATTCGGCGATCATCTCGGCCAACTCCACCATCGATACGGTGTTCTCCAGCTCGGTCTTGGGTTCCACGCCCAGCGCCCGCACGATCAGCTTCGCGGACCAGTCGTAGACAGCGATGACCGGCCGGGTTGCCTTGACCCACAACAGGTATGGCGGTACTAGCAACATCGCGGCTTTTTCGGGTCCGGCCAGCGCGATATTCTTGGGCACCATTTCGCCCAGCAGGACATGCAGAATGACCACAATCGTGATCGCCACGATGAACGAGACCGTGTGCAACAGTGCCTCGGAGACGCCGAACAGGTCGAACACCGGCGCGAGTAGATGCGCCACCGCGGGTTCACCGACCCGGCCGAGAACGATCGACCCGACGGTGATGCCCAATTGTGCGCCGGCCAGCATCACCGAGAGATTCTCGCCCGCGCGGATGACCGCCACGGCGCTGCGTTTGCCTTGCTCTGCCAACGCCTCCAGTCGGTCGCGGCGGGCGGAGATCAGGGCGAATTCGGCGGCGACGAAGAACGCGTTGGCTGCGATCAGCAGCACCGTGAGCAGGATCGCGAAGAGATCACCCATCAGGGCAGCCCCCGGGTTTCGTCAGGCCCCGCATCGTCGTGCCGGACGATCTTGACGAGGTCGATCAGATCGATGCGCCGACCGTCCATCCGGGCTACCGATGCTCGCCACCGAGGCGGACGATCCGCCGGCGCGTCGGGATCGAAGGCGGTGAGTTCCACCGATTCACCCTCGGTGGGGATATGTCCGAGAACAGCCATAACCAGCCCGCCTATTGTCTCGTAATCCCCCTCAGGTGCGCGGAACTCGGTCTGCTCTGCGATTTCGTCAATGCGCAACAGGCCCGACACCCGATGTCCGCCAAGGATTGTCACGACATCGGGACTCGACTGATCATGCTCGTCGCGGATATCGCCAACGATTTCCTCGATCAGATCCTCGACCGTCACCATCCCGGCGATGCCGCCGTATTCATCGGCCACCAGAGCCGTCTGCAGTTCGCTGGCCCGGATCTGCTCCATGAGGGAATCGCCGTCCAGTGTCGAGGGAACGACCGGCACAGGCTGAACCAGCCTGTCGAGTCTGGTGCTGATCCGCTTCGCGTGGGGTATCTCGAAGACCTGCTTGAGATGAACGACCCCGATGGTCTCGTCGAGATCGCCCTTGGTGACCGGGAATCGGGAGTGGCCGGTCTGGCGGACCATGGCCAACAGGTCGGCCACGGTGTCGTCGGCCTCCAGCGCCTGAATCTTGGATCGGGGTGTCATAAACTCCTCGGCGATACGTGCGCCGAACTGCAGCGAGCGGTCCACCAGGTTTGCGGTCGCCTGATCCAGCGAACCCTGCTTGGCCGAGGTCCGCACCAGCGACACCAGTTCCTGCGGTGAACGCGCGGAACTCAATACGTCAGCCGGCTCGATACCGAGGCGTCTGAGTACCCGGTTCGCGGTGCTGTTGGTCAACCGGATCAGAGGTGTGATGGCGGCCGAGAACAGCACCTGCGGGCCGGAGACTAGCCGTGCGATCGGTAGCGGCACTGCCACGGCGAGATACTGCGCGACCAGCTCGCCGAAGATCATCGATACCGATGTCGCGATGAACAGCGACAGGATCAACGCGACACCGCCAACCCAGTGGGCTGGCACCTCGGCGGCGGCCAGCGCCGGTGCCAGCAGCCGCGCGATCACCGGCTCAGCCAGATAGCCGGTAGCCAGCGTGGTGATCGATATGCCGATCTGGGCACCGGACAGCTGGAACGACAATGTGCGGTGCGCGCGCTGAACCATCTTGTCCCGCCTGCCGCCGGTGCGGGCGTTGGCATCGACGGTGCTGCGCTCGAGCGCGGTCAGGGAGAACTCAGCCGCCACGAACACCGCGGTACCGAGTGTCAGCAGCGCAAAGGCGAGCAAGCTCAGACCTACCGAGACGACGCTCACCGCAGCCGCCGCAGATGATCGCCGGGCCCCGAGCCCGGCTGACTAGTGGAGGGCTCGGCGTCGGAGGCTTCGGTGCCCGCCGGCTGCTCGGAACACTCCGGCTTTTCGGAATATGCAGGACCGGAAGCCACGAGTGGGTCCTGCGGCACTGAGGTTCCTTTCGGATCGGCGAACACGATTGATATTAGCTGCTAAACGGTGCCGGGCAGGTTCACCAACCCGCCGGGAGTGGGTGCCCCTCGACGAAGCCGGCGGCGGACTGCACGCCGAGCACTGCCCGCTCGTGCAGTTCACCGATCGTGGCAGCCCCGACATAGGTGCAGGTGCTGCGAACCCCGGAGGTGATGTGGTCGAGCAGATCCTCGACTCCGCCACGATCAGGGTCCAGCACCATCCGGGAGGTGGAGATGCCTTCTTCGAACAGCGCCTTGCGGGCCCGGTCGAATGGACTATCGCCGGCGGTGCGGGCGGCTACGGCACGTTTGGAGGCCATCCCGTAGCTCTCTTTGTACGCTCGGCCATCCCGGTCGAACATCAGGTCACCCGGGGATTCGTAGGTGCCGGCGAACCAGGATCCGATCATGACGTTCGAGGCACCGGCCGCCAGTGCAAGCGCGACATCGCGCGGATGCCGCACCCCACCATCCGCCCAGACGTGGGCATCCAGTTCCTTTGCCGCAGCTGCACATTCGAGTACAGCGGAGAACTGCGGTCGGCCGACGCCGGTCATCATCCTGGTGGTGCACATGGCACCCGGGCCCACGCCGACCTTGACAATCGACGCCCCGGCCTCGATCAGGGTTCGGGTGCCCCCGGCGGAGACGACGTTGCCGGCCACCAGCGGAATATCCAGGCCGAGAGCGGCAATCTCCCTGATTGCCTCAAGCATGTTGAGTTGGTCGCCGTGGGCGGTGTCGACCACCAGTACATCGATTCCGGCCCGGGCCAGGGCGTCAGCCTTGGCGGCCACATCGCCGTTGATCCCCACCGCCGCCGCGATTCGCAATCGCCCGGCCGCGTCGACTGCGGGGGAGTAGATACCCGCCCGCACGGCTCCGGTCCGGGTGAGCACACCGCGCAGGGAGCCGTCGGAGCCGGTGAGTACCGCCACCGGGATGGGAGCGTGCTCGAGCAGTTCGAACACATGTCGGGGGTCGGTGCCCAGTGGTGCTGTCACGAAATCAGTCACCGCGATATCGCGCACCCTGGCGAAGCGGTCGACTCCGGTGGTCGCCGAGTCGGTCACCAGGCCGATCGGGCGGCCGCCGTCGACGACGACCGCGGCACCGTGTGCGCGCTTGTGGACCAGGGCTACGGCATCGGAGATCGAATCGTCGGGCGCCAGGGTCACCGGGGTGTCGACCACCAGATCGCGGCTCTTGACGAAGTCCACCGTCGCCTTGACGGCCGAGATCGGCAGATCCTGGGGAAGTACAACGATTCCACCGCGACGGGCCACCGTCTCGGCCATCCGCCGGCCCGCCACCGCAGTCATATTCGCCACCACCACCGGGATCGTGGTTCCGGTGCCATCGGAGGTGGACAGGTCGACATCGAACCGGGACGCGACATCCGAATGGTTCGGGACGATGAAGACGTCGTCATAGGTCAGGTCATAGGGCGGCGGACTGCCGGCGAGAAACCGCACCGCCTCAGGCCTGCACTTCGGTTCGGTCCCCACTCCACCGGGTGTGGAACCTCGCGGCCGGATCGGCATCCGTGCGCCCGTAGGTGTGGGCCCCGAAGAAGTCACGCTGGCCCTGAATCAACGCGGCCGGCAATCGCCGGGTGCGCAGCGCGTCGTAGTAGGACAGTGCCGAGGCGAATCCCGGAATCGGAATACCCAGTTCGGTGGCGGTCACCACCACCCGTCGCCAGCTGTCGATGGCGGAGGAGATCTCGTCGCGGAAGTAGGGGGCGGCGATCAGCGTCGGCAGATCGGGATGGGCGTCGAACGCTTCTTTGATGCGGTTGAGGAACTTGGCTCGGATGATGCAGCCGCCACGCCAGATGGTGGCCAGATCGCCGGGCGTGATGCCCCAGCCGTATTCGTCGGATCCGGCCTGAATCTGATTGAACCCCTGCGCGTACGCGACGATCTTCGAGGCGTACAGGGCCTGGCGAACGTCGTCGATGAATTGCTGTGTATCCGTTGGGTGTTGGCCCAACGCGCCTGACGTCATGCCGGCGGCCGCGCGGCGCTGGGGGACCGATCCGGACAGCGCGCGGGCGAACACCGCCTCGGCGATACCGGTGACCGGTACGCCCAGATCGAGGGCGGACTTGACCGTCCAGCGGCCGGTACCCTTCTGCTCGGCCTCATCGACGATCAGGTCGACGAGCGGCTGAGAAGTCTTGGCGTCGATCTGACGCAGGACCTCGGCGGTGATCTCGACCAGGAAGCTGTCCAGGTCACCGGAGTTCCATTCGGTGAAGACGTCGGCGACCTGGGGCGCGGTCAGGCCGATGCCGTCGCGCAGCAGCTGATAGGCCTCGCCGATGAGCTGCATATCGGAGTATTCGATTCCGTTGTGCACCATCTTCACGAAGTGCCCGGCGCCGTCGGGTCCGATGTGCGCGCAGCAGGGCACGCCGTCGACGTGGGCCGAGATCTCCTCAAGCAGCGGGCCCAGCGACTCGTATGACTGCTTCGGGCCGCCGGGCATGATCGATGGGCCATTGAGCGCGCCTTCCTCGCCACCGGAAATGCCGGCACCGACGAAGTGCAGTCCCCGGTCGCGCATGGCTTTCTCCCGGCGGATGGTGTCGGTGTAGAGCGCATTGCCGCCGTCGATGATGATGTCGCCGGGTTCCATGGCGTCGGCGAGTTCGTTGATCACCGCGTCGGTGGCGTCGCCGGCTTTGACCATGATCAGCACCCGACGGGGCCGCTCGAGTGCGGCGAGAAATTCCCCGATGGTCTCCGAGCGAACGAATGAGCCGTCCGAGCCGTGCTCAGCCAGCAGCGCGTCCGTCTTGGCCACCGACCGGTTGTGCAGTGCCACGGTGTAGCCGTGGCGGGCAAAGTTGCGGGCAATATTGGATCCCATCACCGCCAGTCCCGTGACCCCGATGTGTGCGGTCGGTTTCTGCGAGGAATTCATCAGGGGGCCTTTCAGATCAGGAAGAGCCGACGGAGCTCAGTGAGCCACGGGATAGCGACGGCGAGAGTCGGTACCACCAGCACCGCCGCAGCGGCAAGGTAGGCAGCCAGCGATAGCGCCAGGCTGTTCGGTGGGCCGGACAGCCTGCGTACCCGGAGCACTGTTGTCGCACCACCTGCGGCCATCGCGCCTGCCGGGGTTCGGGCGGTGGCGCAGGCAACCAGCGCACGGGCCAACGGCGTTGGACCGGCAGCGCGCACCGCGGCGTCGTCGGCCAGGAGTTCGACCAGTAGCCGGACGGCATCCAGAGCGCTGCCGCTGCGCACGAAACGTGGGAACGCGGTATGCACCGCGATGAACGCCTCCAGCACCAGATCATGTCGTGCGCGCAGGTGCGCCCGCTCGTGGCGCAGTATCGCGGCCAACTCGGGTTTGGTCAGCGCCGCTAACGTGCCCTCGCTGAGCACGACCCGGCTGCGTATTCCGGGCAGGCAGTAGGCCAGGTGCTCGCGGACCTGAAGCACCCGCGCACCGCCCAATTCCTGGTGTCGCTCGCCGAGCAGGTCGACCATCATCCGGTGATGTGCTCGGCGGCGTCGGGTTTCGATCGCCACCTTCGACACGGCGACGATCAGTCGGGCACCGATCAGCAACGTCAGCGCGAAGACGCCGACCGAGCACAGCCACGCCGGCCAGCCCAGGGCGTCGATCTCGTCGGCGATACTGGAGGTGGGCCGACCGTCGGGACCGGGGACGAAGATCCGGCTGGCGAGTGCTAAACCGGCGCTGAATGCCGACAGCACCGCCGCAGCCGCGACCGCCTGCCACAGGACGATTGCCGCGCGCGGAGCCCGCATCGGCCACGACGCCCGCGCCAGCAGCGCAGGGACGGGCCCGGTGAGAGCAAACGCGAGAATTGTGAAGGCCAGCGCGGACACGACAACAGTGTTCCCCAGGGCGTAGGACAACCGCCAGCGGGTCTAGACCTGGACGTGCCCGCAGTGGTGTTTGGCCTCCAGATCGGCCAGCGCACGGCGCAACGCATCGGCTTCCTCGGCCCCGACGCGCTCGACGAAGTTCATCAGAGCGGCCCGTCGGTCTGATGAATCCGCGGCCTGGTCCAGAGCATCCACCATCAGACCCGCCACCAGTTCGTCGCGGCCGTGCCTGGCGGCGTACTGGTGGGCGCGGTCGTCGCGTATCTGGATAACCAGGCCTTTACGGGCAAGGCGCTGCAAAACCGTCATCACGGTGGTGTAGGCCAGATCACGGTGGAGGGAAATCCCATTGTGCACCTGGCGCACGGTTTGTGGCTCAGCTGAGGCCCACAGGTGATCCATCACGGCGCGTTCCAGAGTGCCGAGACCCGTCAGTTTCGCCATCGAAGTTCACCCCACAAACATTTACCGTTCACCTGGATGTCAACAGCGTACCCGGTGTTACTACCGGACGTCGTAATGGCCGCACCCCGGGAGGGCTGACGGCGTGGTCGGCGTGTAGACACACATCCGTGGAATCTGAAGCCGATCGAGTTCCGGACGAATTCTCCGCACCGTACGACGCGACCCTCGGATTGGTCTACACCGCCGTCACCCCAGACGGGCTCAAAGCTCAGCTGGAGGTCACGCCCCACCTGCTGCAGCCGATGGGGATCGTGCATGGCGGCGTCTGGTGCTCGATGGTCGAGTCCATGGCCAGCGTCTCGGCGTATGTGTGGCTCAAGGACAACGGCGGCGGCAATGTGGTGGGCGTCAACAACAACACCGACTTCCTGCGCGCCATCACCGAGGGCACCGCGTACGGGGTGTCCGAGCCCGTACACCGCGGCCGGCGACAGCAGTTGTGGCTGGTGACCATTCGCGATGACGAACAGCGGCTGATCGCCCGCGGTCAGGTGCGGCTACAGAACCTGGAAGAGCAGCGGTAATGCCGTTATCGGTAGCGACCTGCCAGCTGCAAAACCAGTTGCGCGCCGCCAAGGGAGCTCGCGGCCAAATGCGCTGTGCCGCCGTGTAATTCGGCCTGCTGTGCCACGAGCGCCAGTCCCAGTCCGGAACCGGAGCGTGATGCCGTCGATCCGCGGGAGAACCTCTCGAAGACGGCGGCACGTTCCTCTTCTGGCACACCGCTTCCGTTATCGTCGACGGTGACCATCACGCCGGCCGCCGAACTCGCGACAGCGAGCCGGACTTCGGTGGCGCTGCCGTGTTTGACAGCGTTGGCGATGGCGTTGTCGATGACCAACCGTAATCCGACGGGCAATCCCACCATGAGAACCGCGGGCGAGGGCACGAGGGAAATCCGGAGACTCGGATATGTGCGCTCGGCGTCATGGGCGGCACGATCAAGCAGTTCGGTGATGTCGAAGGGAACGAAATCGTCGGCTGTGGTCAGCTCACCCTGGGCCAGGCGCTCCAACGCGGTCAGAGTGGCCTCGATCCTGCTCTGGGTGCGGATCACATCACCGATGACCTCCTGACGTTGCTCGTCGCCCAGTTCGAGGGTGGAGAGCACTTCGAGGTTGGTGCGCATCGCGGTCAGCGGCGTGCGCAGTTCGTGAGAGGCGACTGCGGCGAAGTCACGCGCCGATTCCAGAGCGGCCCTGGTTCGTCCCTGCTCGTCGCCGATACGGGCGAGCATGCCCTCCACCGCGTCGCCGATCTCCACCGCCTCTCGAACCCCGCGGACTTGCACCTCCTCGGGTTTGGACTGTGCATTGATGGCACGAGCCTGCTGCGCCAGAAGCCGGAACGGGTCGATCATGATCAGCGAGAAGAACCACCCGACCACCACGGTTCCGGCGATCACGCCCGCGCAGATGAGCAGCACCCGCAGGTGCAATTCGCTTATCCTGCGCTGGGTTTCGGCCAGTGGCGCGCCCAACGCGATCGATGCACCGCCCACGGTGAAAGTACGGACCCGATACTCGACCCCGGCGATTTCGGTGTTGGCGTAGCCGTCGGCCAGTTTCGGCAGCACGACACTGTTGGGCACTGACATCGCCATCGAGCCCACGCGTACGGTGCGAACGAGGTTGCCGTCCGGGCTGGGCGTGCCGGGGGCGGGCGGGCCGGACAGCAGGGTGCTGAAGTCGCCGAGGCTGCTCACCGAGTCCAAGCGACGGTCCAGTTGGCTGTACTGGTCATTGGTGACGCCCACCCACACCCAGACGCCAAGGGTGAGCACGAGGGCCACCACGGCCAGCGCGGCAACGATCACAATGGACCGCAGCGACAGCAGCCTGTTCGGCAGGCGCTGCAGCAGCCGGTAGACCAGTTCGTCGGGTTTCACCACCACGGTTGGCCGCCCCCTGTTCCGGTCAGGAGGCGGCTTTTTCGGTGTCCTCGACGGTGGCCGCGATCTCCTCGAGTTGCTCGATCCGGGTGCGGGCGTAGGCCTGCTGCTCGGTGATGGTGAGTTGGCCGCGCTGGCTGCCGAGGAACGTGCCAACCCACGATATCGCCGTCGCCAGCCGGGCCCGGAATCCCACCAGGTAGACCAGGTGCAGGAAGAGCCACGCAAGCCAGGCGATGAAGCCACCGAATTCCAGCGGGCCGACCTTGGCCACCGCCGAGTACCGCGACACGGTGGCCATCGACCCCTTGTCGAAGTACTTGAATGGTTCCCGGGCGCTCGGGTCGGCGCCTCTGAGTTCGGCTTTGAGCAGCCTGGCCGCATACCGCGCGCCCTGGATCGCGCCTTGGGCCTGGCCGGGTACCCCTTCGACGAGTGTCATATCACCCACGGCGAACACATTCGGGTGACCCGGGACGGTCAGATCGGGCATTACCCTAATCCGTCCGGCCCGGTCGATATCGGCTCCGGACTGGTCGGCGAGGACCTTGCCCAGCGGGCTGGCCGCGACTCCGGCCGACCACACCTTCGTCGCACATTCGATGCGGTCGATGCTTCCGTTATTACGTTTCACCGTGATGCCGTTGCGGTCGACATCGGTGACCATGGACCCGAGTTGGATCTCCACACCGAGCTTCTCCAGGCGGGCTGCGGCCTTGAGTCCGAGTTTTTCGCCCATCGGTGGCAGCACGGCTGCCGCGGCGTCGAGCAGGATCACCCGCGCCTTGGTGGAGTCGATGTGACGGAATGCGCCCTTGAGGGTGTCGTCGGCCAACTCGGCTATCTGACCGGCCATCTCCACACCCGTCGGGCCGGCGCCGACGACGACGAAGGTGAGCAGTTTCGCGCGGCGTTCCGGGTCACTGGAGCGCTCGGCCTGCTCGAAGGCTCCGAGGATGCGGCCCCGCAGTTCCAGGGCATCGTCAATGGTCTTCATCCCGGGTGCCCACTCGGCGAAGTCGTCGTTGCCGAAGTAGGACTGGCCGGCGCCTGCGGCGACGATCAGTGTGTCGTATGGAGTGCTGTAGGTGTGGCCCAACAGCAGCGAATCGACGGTGCGCTTCTTCAGATTGATGCTGGTGACCTCGCCGAGCAGCACCTGGCAGTTCTTCTGGTTGCGCAGGATGACCCGGGTGGGGGGCGCGATCTCGCCCTCGGAGATGATCCCGGTGGCCACCTGGTAGAGCAGCGGCTGGAAGAGGTGATGGGTGGTCTTGGCGATGAGCTTGATGTCGACGTCGGCCCGCTTGAGCTTCTGGGCGGCGTTGAGGCCGCCGAAACCGGAGCCGATGATGACGACCCTGTGCTTATCCGATGGAGTGGCGCCGGGATGGCTCATTTTCGCTCCTTGAGTGACTGCGCCAGGACTGCAGAGAACGAGTTATACCGTAGTCGGGCGACTGTCGGGTGTCGCGCCGGGTCATACCCCGAGGACGGGCCGCAGAGCCTCGCCGACGGCGGTGATCGACCCCGGCACGTACGCGGGAATATTGACGATCACACCGTCGATCCCGGCATCCACCACGTTGGTCTGTACCGCTTCGGCGATCTTCTCGGGGCTGCCGACCACCATCCGGCCCCGCATCTCCCCGGGCAGCATGTCATCGGTCATCGTGGCGTCCGGCACCGCGGTGAGCAGCATGCTGGTCTCCAGGGTGGCGGGGTCGCGGCCCACCTCCTCGCAGCGCCGGGTCAGAGCGGCCACCTTGCCCGGGAGTTCAGCGAACGAGGCGATGATGTTGAGGTGGTCGAAGTACCGTGCGGCCAAGCCGAATGTCTTCTTCTCGCCGCTGCCACCGATCATCAGCGGGATGTGATCGCGGTAGCGCGGTTCGGCGAACGCCTCAACGGTCCGGTAATACTCGCCGGAGAAGGTCACCCGCTCGCCTTTGATCATCGGCAGGATGATCTCCAGCGCCTCATCAAGTTTGGCGAACCGCTCGGTGAACGTGCCGAATTCAAAACCGAGTTGGTCATGTTCGAGTTCGAACCAGCCGGTGCCGATACCCAGTACGGCACGGCCCTGGCTGACCACGTCGAGGGTGGTGATGATCTTGGCCAGCAGGGACGGGTTGCGGTAGGTGTTTCCGGTGACCAGTGTGCCGAGCAACACGCCCTCGGTCATGGCCGCCAGCGCGCCGAGAGCGGTGTAGGCCTCCAGCATCGGCTGGTCCGGAGAACCGAGCATGGGCAGCTGGTAGAAGTGGTCCATCACGAAGACGGAATCGAATCCGGCCGCCTGCGCCTCCTGGGCCTGCGCGATCACCGTGGGGAACAGTTCCGCGACTGAGGTGCCATAGGAGAAGTTCGGGATCTGGAAACCGAGTCGAATCGTCACCCGCCGACAATAACGCTCCTGCGGTGTTCGCCGAACCCGAACCGATCAGCCGTAGGTGGCCGCGGCGCCGCCACCGACGTGCAGGGTTTGACCGGTGATGTGCCGCGCCGCGGGGGTGGACAAGAACAGCGCGAGCCGAGCGATCTCGGTCGCCACCGACGGCTGCGACGTGGCGAGTCCTGGATAGCCCGACTGAGCGGTTCGCCCGCATGCCACCGTGTTGATGGTGATACCGCGGGTCCCGAGATGGTGGGCCTGACCGGCCGTCCAATCCGATAGCGCCGCCTTGGCGGCAGCCATCGGGGCAGACGGCGGGGCAGACCCAGGCCCCAACTCGTCGGCGTTGTCCGCGACGACGGTCACGATTGACCCGCCCGACCGTAGGTTGTCGGCAACGGTCTCCACGGTCAGAATCGCGGATACCACAGTCCTGTCGAAGGCCGACCGCCACGCCGCCGCGGTGTCAGCCGTGGTGACCGTCCGGGGATCGCTCCCGACCCAGCCCGGTCCAGGCACGGTGACGATGGTGTCGAGGTTCTGGGGGAATTGTGACCGGGCCTGCGCGAGGCTCGTCGCGTCGGCAGGGTCACACACGATGGCGTCGACGTCGAGTTCCTTGGCAAGCAGTTCAAGCTCGTCGCGTCGCACGCCGCTGATCACCACCTGATGACCGGCGGCCCGGAAGGTTTCCGCGACCGTGCGCCCCAGTTCACTGTCAGCACCGGTAATCAGTACGTCCATCGTGTGCCTCCTCGCCTGCAGCACGAAGGTTACTTGACGGTAGTGTTCGCGCCCGGGCCTAGGGTGAGACGCCATGAGGCCGATCGGAGCGCCCGGGGTATCGCTGCCGCGCTGGGTCTATCTGCCGGCCGCCGCGGGGGCGATCTTCGTCGTGCTGCCGCTGCTGGCTATCGCGGTCAAAGTCGACTGGGCGCGGTTCGGCCCGTTGATCACCAGTCCGGCGTCGCGGGCGGCGCTTCTGCTGAGCCTGCGCACCGCCACCGCGAGCACTCTGCTCTGCCTGGTGCTCGGCGTCCCGCTCGCGCTGGTACTGGCCCGTCATCGCGGAACGATGGCCCGAGTATTCCGTCCGCTGATCCTGTTGCCGCTGGTGCTGCCACCGGTCGTGGGGGGTATCGCGTTGCTGTACGTCTTCGGCAGGCTGGGACTGCTGGGGCACTATCTCGAGGCGGCCGGTATCCGGATCGCGTTCACGACGACGGCCGTGGTGCTGGCCCAGACTTTCGTGTCACTGCCCTTCCTGGTGATCGCGCTCGAAGGTGCCGCACGCACGGCGGGGTCGGAGTACGACATGGTGGCGGCGACGCTGGGCGCATCGCCGGCCACGGTGTGGTGGCGGGTGACCCTGCCCCTGCTGGCGCCGGGTCTGCTTTCCGGCTCGGTGCTCGCTTTCGCCCGGGCACTGGGGGAGTTCGGTGCCACCCTGACTTTCGCGGGATCGCGTCAGGGCGTGACCCGCACCCTTCCGTTGGAGATCTACCTGCAGCGTGAAGGAGATTCCGAGGCCGCGGTGGCGTTATCGGTTCTGCTCATCGTCATCGCCATGGTCGTCGTCATCGGGCTGGGTGGTCGCCGGATCGCAGGGTGGAATGCCGGTGGCTGAACTACAGGTGTCCGCCAGAGTGGCCAGTCGCGAACTGGACGTGGCGTTCACTATCACGGCCGGCGAGGTGCTGGGCGTCCTCGGCCCCAACGGCGCGGGCAAGTCCACGACCGCGGCGGTGATCGCCGGGCTAGTGCATGCCGACGATGCCGTGGTGCGGGTCGGCAACCGGACGTTGACCGACACCGCCCGCGGCGTCTGCGTGCCGACCCATGACCGGCGGGTCGGCGTGCTGTTGCAGGAGCCGCTGCTGTTCCCGCATATGAGCGTGATCGCCAATGTCATGTTCGGGGCACGCCGGCACGCGGACCGGCCGACGGCCCGCGACCGCGCGCAGCGTTGGCTGGCAGAGGTCGGCGCCGAGGCTCTCGCCGACCGCAAGCCCGGTGAACTGTCCGGCGGTCAGGCCCAGCGGGTGGCGCTCGCTCGGGCCTTGGCTGCTGAGCCGGAGGTGCTACTTCTCGACGAACCACTGGCCGGGCTGGATATTGCGGGTGCGACATCGGTGCGCGCGGTGTTGCGCACGGTGCTCGCCACGGGCGGAAGGGCAGCGCTGCTGATCAGCCATGATCTGATCGACGTCCTCACCCTGGCCGACCGGGTCCTGATTCTCGAAGCGGGGAAGGTGGTCGAGTCCGGCCCCGTGGCGGAGATCCTGGCTGCACCGCGCAGTACTTTCGGCGCGCGCATTGCCGGAGTCAATCTCGTACGTGGGGTGCTGGCCGAGCCGGGTGCGTTGCGAGATGCAGCCGATCTGGTGTGGCACGGAATCCCGGCCGAGGATCTCCCCGTCGGACGCGATGTCGTCGCGGTGTTCTCGCCGGCCGGAGTTGCGGTGTACCGCGACCGGCCCCACGGCAGTCCCCGCAACAGTGTTCGCGTCCGGATCGCCGGCCTCGAGGTCAATGGCGCGGTGGTGCGGGTTCGCGCCGAGGACCAGGACGACGGTATTGCCGGTCTGGCCGCCGACATCACCCCCGACGCCGTCGTCGATCTCGGGCTGCAGGTGGGCGAGGCGGTGTTCTTCACCGTGAAGACCCAGGCGGTCGCTTTGTACCCGGCCGCCGGACACACCTGAGACACGAACTTGCGTCAGGGCCGCGACACGGTAGGTTTTTTGCCATGACGCAGCCGGAACCCACCTCGCGACGCCCGGGCCTGTGGACGGCGTTCGCCGTGACCGCGGTGGCCGGTGCCAGCGCAATCACGATCGCCCTGCCACCGAATTCCGCGTTAGCCGATCCGGTACCGCCGGCCACGACCACCGCCGCGCCTGCGGCCCCGGCAGCGACGACAGCTGCGTCCGCGGCCCCGGTGGACCCGAACGCACCGCCGCCGGCCCCGGTGGACCCGAATGCACCGCCGCCGGCCCCGGTGGACCCGAACGCACCGCCGCCGGCCCCGGTGGACCCGAACGCACCGCCGCCGGCCCCGGTGGACCCGAATGCACCGCCGCCGCCGCCCGAGTTGGAGCCGGGCCGAGTCACCAACTCCGCCGGCGGCTTCAGCTACCTGCTGCCGGCCGGGTGGGAGGTGGCCGACGCATCGCGTCTGAGCTACGGCCAGGCATTGTTGCTCAAGCAGACCGCGCCGGCGATCAATGGGCAGCCGGCCCCGACTGCCAGTGACACCAGCATTCTGCTGGGCAGGCTGGACCTGAAACTGTTCGCCGGTGCCGAGCAGGACAACGGCAAGGCCGCAATCCGACTGGCATCCGATATGGGCGAGTTCTTCATGCCCTTCCCCGGCACCCGGATCAACCAGCAGACCGGCCCACTGCAGGCCGGGACCATGCCCGGCGCAGCGGCGTCCTACGACGTCAAGTTCTCCGACGCCAGCAAGCCCAACGGCCAGATCTGGGCCGGCGTGGTCGGTACGGCGGCACCGGCGGCCTCGCGGAACCAGAACAGCGAGCGCTGGTTCGTGGTGTACCTGGGTACCGCGAAGGATCCTGTCGACGTGGCCGCAGCCAAGGCGCTGGCCCAGTCCATCAAGCCGTACACGCCGCCGCCACCGCCGCCGCCGGATCCCAACGCGCTGCCCGCTCCGGCACCTGTGCCGGGCAACCGGGTCGGTGTTCCGATCCCGGTTGAAACACCTGTTCCCGAGATGATGCCCGGAGGCTGAGTTTCCCGCTCGCCGTGTGATCGTGGCCGTTTCTGCATGCTAATCGTTACCGTGCGTCGCTATACCTAAAGGACGTGGCCGACAGACCTGCTGGCCGTGACACGATATTCGACTAGTGAATGTTCGACGAGCCAATGGGAGTACGACATGATCATGAACATCATCTGGATGGTCCTCCTGGGCCTCTTCGTGGGCTGGATCGCGAAAATGATCGTCCCGGGCAGTGCACATCTGGGCTGGATTCAAACGAGCCTGCTGGGAATTGCCGGTGGTTGGGTGGGCGGCACACTGGGCAGCCTTGTTTTCTCCCCTCACCAATTCGACATCACGCCGCCGATCAGACACTCATTCCTGGGCGCCCTGGTGGGTGCGGTTATTCTGTTGCTGATTTTCCGGTCAGTGTCCGGGCGCAACACACGGGTTTAACAGCGCACGGGTTTAACCGACCCCGACAACAGCGTCGGTAAGGGGGCGCCGTGGCGTAGCCGGCAGTGAATCGGCGTTGACCGCCGCCCATCCGACTCTGAGCAGCATGTGTGGAAAGTCCTCTCCACCAAGCAGTTTCGTCCGCACCTCGTCATGAGTTGCGGCGATCTCCAGCGGCTCGGTAAGCGGACAGCTGGCCAGGCCCATTGCGGTGGCGCTTAACAGCACCGCGCCGGTGGCCTCGCCCGCCCGCGCGATATCGGCTGCACTGGTCGAACTGCCGATGATATCGACACTGGCCACGTGGTTGGAGTCTCGCGGGTTGGGAAAACGGTGCACCTCCGTGGCCCAGCCCAGTGCGGGCAGCGCGACAGTGAAATGCTGCAACGCAACCCCACAGCTGAGCACCATTCCCCGCCCGGCCGGGTCGACATGTGAGAGTCGCCGGGCCGGATCGATAAAGAGGTTGATATTCGCCGCGCCGACCCGCCACCGGCAGGGCTGGGAATTATGTATCGAGGGCGCTCGAACCGCGAGCGCCAGCGCCGCCTTAGTAGTCGCGGTATCGGGCGGCTTTGAGTTCATCGGCACACCGTCCCCACCGCAGCACCCGGGGTGCAGTCCCGAAAGACCCCGATCCGCTGGCTTTGGTCCCTACCTCAGGGGCCCCTACCTCAGGGGTCCCTACCTCAGGTCGACACGTGCCAGACCATGGCGGCGGCCAGGGCGCCCATGCCGTTGAGCGACCAGTGCAGTGCGATGGGTGCGATCAGGCTGCCGCTGCGCCGGCGCAGCCAGGTGAAGACGAATCCCGCTGCCGCGGTGGCCAGGACCGCGAGCGCGATCCCGGCCAGCATGCCGAAAGCGCCACCGCCGAAGATTCGGGTGAAGCCGACGTTGCCGTTCGTCAGTCCTAGGGAACTGGTGATATGCCACAGACCGAACAGCAGTGAACCGGCGGCTGCCACACCGCGAAAGCCCCAGGCCCGGTCCAGCGCGCCGTGCAGCACACCGCGAAACGCCAGTTCCTCCGGGATGACCGTCTGCAGCGGAATGATGATCATCGACGCCACCAGCGCGCCCGACAGGGTGGCGTAGTGGTTGTTGAGGAACATCGGACGCGTCCACGGCAACAGCGCGCCCACCACGATGACGGCGAGAACCAGTCCGATCGCGGCCAGTGCGTAGCGCGCCCCGGAGCGCCAGTGTTCGCGACCCAACCCCAGTTCAGCCCAGCCCAGACCGCGGGCCCGCACCAGCAGCAGCAGACCGATCGCCACCGCCGGCACGGTGGCGATGCCGGCCCACGGCGTGGTGAAGTGCGCGATCAGGTTTGCCAGTGCCAGTACGACGACAACCACACCGATATCGACATAGACCCGCAACTGATGCAGGGCCGCCAGCTGCGCCAGCGCCGGATGGGGCTGGGCAGCGTGAGCAGGGTCGATCACGGCGGCTGAGTCAGACATGTGGCTCCGATTCTACTCGCGGGCCCGGGTGGCTAAGCTCGTCGCCGGAGCAGGCCGGAACAGGAAGGCCCGGGTGAACATGGTTGTGAGCGGCAACGCGGCTGGAAGCGAGCCTGGAAACGAGCCCCTGCTGGCCCGCTTGCGGGTGCTCGACCTCTGCGACGGTGACGGCGACGGCGTCACTCGACTGCTGGCCGATCTGGGCGCTGATGTGCTGAAAATCGAGCCGCCGACGGGTAGCCGGGCCCGCTCGGCGTTGCCGACCCTGGATGGCGTGAGCATCCCGTTCGCCCTACGCAATGCCAATAAGCGCGCTGCCGTGCTGGATCCGCACAGCGAAGCCGATCGGCGCCGCCTGATGGAATTGGCGGCGGAAGCTGACATCGTGATCGACAGTGGCTTGCCGGGACTGGCGGTCGACTTCGGCACGTCCTGCGAGGAGCTGGCTGACCGGTTTGACCATCTGGTCACCATGCGGGTCACCGATTTCGGATCAGCGGGTCCGCTGGCCGCCTGGCAGGCCACCGACCCGGTGCTCTACGCGATGTCGTGCGCGCTGTCGCGGTCCGGACCCACGTCCGGGAAGCCGGTACTGCCACCGGACGGAATAGCCTCGGCCACCGCGGCAGTGCAGGCGGCGTGGGCGGTGCTGGTGGCATATTTCAACCGGTTGCGGTGCGGCATCGGTGACTACATCGACTTCTCCCGGTACGACGCCGTGGTGTTGACGCTGGACCCTCCGTTCGGCACCCAGGGGCAGGCCGCCACCGCGCGCAACCGGGCCGATCGTTGGCGAGGCAGGCCGAAGAACCAGGACTCGTACCCGATCTTCGCCTGCAGCGACGGCTATGTCCGACTCTGCGTGATGTCTCCGCGACAGTGGCGCGGCCTGCGGGCCTGGTTGGGGGAGCCGGAGCAGTTCCAGGACCCGAGGTTCGACACCATTGCCGCGCGCGTGCGTTCCTTCACCGAACTCGGGCCCCTGATCGGCGCGTTGTTCGCCGATCAGACGATGGAAAAACTGGTTACTGACGGTCAGTCCTTCGGTGTTCCGATCGCAGCTGTACTGACCCCGGCTGATGTTCTGCAATCCGATCACCTCAATGGAGTGGGTGCCCTGGTCGATGCTGAACTGGCACCGGGGGTCATGGCGCGGATCCCGAGCGGCTACTGGGTTGTCGATGGTGAACGCGCCGGCTATCGCACGCCGGCCCCGGAATTGGCGGCGTCGGCCGGTGATGAACCGCACTGGCAGGCGCCGCAGTTCACACCGGCGTCCACCGGGACGGTAGGGGACCGGCCGTTCGAAGGGATTCGCGTCGCCGATTTGGGCATCATTGTCGCCGGCGGGGAACTGAGTCGGCTCTTCGGCGACCTGGGTGCACAGATCATCAAGATTGAGAGCGCGGCCTACCCGGACGGACTGCGGCAGAAGCACCCGGATCAGTTGATCGGCGATTCCTTCGCCCGCGCGCACCGCAACAATCTTGGCCTGGGGATGGACCTGCGGACCGAGGCCGGCGCCCGGCTATTCGAACGCCTGGTCACCGTATCGGATGCGGTATTCGCCAATTTCAAGCCAGGAACACTTGCTGCACTTGGCTTTTCGTACGAACATCTGCGGTCTCTGAATCCCGGTGTGGTGCTGGCTGAGAGCAGCGCATTCGGTGATACCGGCCCGTGGAGCACGCGGATGGGATACGGACCACTGGTCCGATCGGCCACCGGACTCACCCGGCTGTGGTCTTCGGAGGAGGTGGCATCCTCAGACCGTCGGCATCCATTCTTCGATGCAACGACGGTGTTCCCGGATCACGTCGTCGGCCGGATCACCGCGATCGGCGCACTGGCCGCGCTGATCCGACGCGCTCGCTGCGGTGTGGGCGCGCAGGTGCACGTCTCGCAAGCCGAAGCCGTCATCAACCAGTTGGACACCAGCTACGTGATCCTGGGCGCGGATGCCGATACGCTGCATCCCGACTCCACCGACCACGGGGTCTACCCGTGCGCCGGCGAGGACGAGTGGTGCGTGGTCGCGTTAGCCTCGGAGACCGACCGGCAGGCGGTCGCCGACGTGGCCGGGTGTCCGTCAGCCGAACTGGCGACGTGGACGCGGATGCACTCGCCCAACGAGGTGGCTGAAGCATTACAGGCCCGCGGGGTAGCGGCCGGTCCGATGAACCGGCCCGACGAGGTCTACGAGGATGCGCAACTGGCGTTGCGAAAGGTTCTGTGCGATATGACCCATCCGCTGCTGGAGCATCCGCTACCCAGCGAGGCAGGTCCGGCGTCGTACCGGAACATCCCACCGGCTGCCCAGATCCCGGCGCCACTGCCCGGCGCGGACACCCGGATGATCTGTCGCGACATTCTGGATATGGCCGATGACCAGATCAACCGGCTGATCGCCGACGGCGTGCTCTTTGAAAGCAACGACGTCACCGCAAGCAGAGGAGTTCTGTCATGACAGCGACGACGAGCGCGAAGGTCTTCATCGGTGGTGAGTTCCATCTTGCCGACAAATGCGAACCGGTGCTGGAGGCCGCAACCGGTGAGCTCATCGGTGACGGTGCCAGCGGCACCGAAGCAGATATCGACGCGGCCGTCGCCGCCGCGCGGGCGGCATTGCGGCAGTGGAGTTCGTCATCACCGGACCACAGGGCGGAGGTCCTCAAGGGATTCGCCGCGGCATTGCACCGGCGGGCCGAGACCACCGACAAGTTGGTAACTCGCGAAAACGGGATGCCGATGTCATTGTCCCGGGGCGCCAACGGTCTGTTTCCGGCTGCCCTGCTCGGTTACTACGCCAAACTCATCACCGAGACCCCGATCGAGGAGATCCGGCCGAGCATGATCGGCCACACGATCGTTCGCCGCGAGCCGGTGGGGGTTGTCGCCGCGATCGTCCCGTGGAACTATCCGCAAGCCCTGGCCGCATTCAAACTCGCACCTGCGCTGGCCGCCGGTTGCACCGTGGTGCTCAAGGCGGCACCCGAAACAGCATTGGACGCCATGGTTTTCGCCGAGGCAGCCCAGGAGTGCGGGATGCCGCCCGGTGTGCTCAATATCGTGCCCGGCGGAGTCGCGACCGGCAAATACCTGGTATCCCATCCCGGTGTGGACAAGGTCAGCTTCACCGGGTCGACAGTCGCGGGTCGGATCATCGGCGAGGTCTGTGGTCGGCTGTTGCGGCCCGTCACCCTCGAGCTCGGCGGCAAGTCCGCGGCGATCATCCTCGACGACGCCGACCTGGACGCCACGATGCGTGGTTTGCGTTCGGTATCGTTCGTCAACAACGGCCAGACCTGCTATCTAGGCTCTCGCATCCTCGCGCCACGGTCCCGGTACGCCGAGGTGGTCGATGCCCTCGCAGATCTGGTGAATGGGTTCAACGTCGGCGACCCGCTCGATAACGCGACCGATATCGGGCCGGTGGTCAGCGCGCGCCAGCGCGAACGGGTGCTCGGCTATATCGAAGCGGGTAAGAGCAGTGGCGCCAAACTCGTTGTCGGGGGCGGGGTTCCGAAGGATCAGCCGCGCGGCTGGTTCGTCTCACCCACGGTATTCGCCGACGTCGACAACTCCGACCGCATCGCCCAGGAGGAGATTTTCGGTCCGGTGCTGGCGGTCATTCCCTACGACGGTGACGCCGAGGCCATCGCGTTGGCCAATGACACTGAATTCGGCCTGGCCGGCACGGTGTGGTCCACCGATACCGAACGCGCCACCGAGGTGGCCCGCGAGATCCACACCGGCACCATCGGAATCAACGACTACCAACTGGACATAGGCGCGCCGTTCGGCGGGGTCAAGGCCAGCGGCATCGGCCGCGAACTCGGTCCCGAGGGTCTCGACGCGTTCTTTGCGCTGAAGTCGATCTACCGAGTCGGTCCGCCTCAGGGCTGAGCTTTAATCGCGGGCAAATGCCGCGGCGGCCTCACGTTCGAGATCGAGGTACACGTCGTCGCCGACGTCGATACCGACACCGAGGATCTCACCGCCGGTATACGCGTACCCGCCGGGCGGGTAGGACCGGCTCACCGGATCAGCGCTGTCGAATCCGACGCACAGTCCGTCGCCGGACAGCGTGAACTTACCGACCTGGGCCCGCATCGGCCCCTCGGCAACAACCTGATCACCGACGTAGAGCTTGGTGGTGCCGAGTGACTCGCCGTGCTCGCCGGCTTTTTCCCGGATGAACTCCACACCGAGGGTGAGCTTGCCCGGTGTGAGTTCGGGCGAGACGAAGGTCTGCTCCGGTTTGATACCGAGGAAGTTGTAGACGTAGTGCAGCTTGTGGTCCTTGATGAACAACGTGTGGCCACCGAACCGCGACCCATGGGCGAATATCACGCCCTCGGAGTCCTTGGTCACCTCGACGTCGGCGAGGATCTTGTAGGAGCGGCCGCGCACGTTCACCGCAGCGCCCTCGGGAACCGGGGCGGTGTCGGGGTAGTAGATATAGCGCGACCGCGGCGGCTCGGCCTGCGGACGATCAAGTCCAAGCTGCTCGACCGCGGTGCGATCATCAAGGGGCAGAACGAAGTTGGCATCAGCCTCGGCGAACCACACCTTGATGAGCTCCTGAAGCTTCTCCGGATGCTCCTCGGCGAGGTTGCGTGACTCGGCACGATCGGAATCGACGTGGTAGAGCTCCCAGCGGTCTTCATCGAAGTGGCCCTTACCGCTGATCGGCGCGTGCACTGCGGATGCCTTCCAGCCGTCCTCCCAGATGCCGCGGGTACCCAGCATCGCGTAGTACTGGCGTTCCTTTTTGGTGGGCGCCTGCGCGGCGTCGAAGCTGTAGCGCATCGAGACACCGTTGACCGGATACTGATCCACTCCGCGGTAGACCTCGGGCATCTGAAGGCCCACGACCTCCAAAATGGTGGGCACCACATCGGTGGAGTGGTGGTATTGGTGACGTATTTCACCCTTGGCTTTGATGCCCCTGGGCCAGTGGATCACCATCGGGTCGCAGGTGCCACCGGAGTACTGCGCGTAGCGCTTGAACATCTGGAACGGGGTGGAGAACGCCGCGGCCCAGCCGGTCGGGTAGTGGTTGTAGGTTTCCGGACCTCCGAGCTGGTCGTAATACTGAAGGTTCTCCTCAAGGCTGTCGGGATAGCCATTGAAGAATTTGTTCTCATTGACCGATCCGTTGGGCGTGCCCTCCCCGGAGGCGCCGTTATCGGCGCAGTAGAAGATCAGCGTGTTCTCGAGCTGACCGGTCTGCTCCAGATAGTCGATGATCCGGCCGACCTGAACATCGGTGTATTCCGAGAATCCGGCGAACACCTCGGCCATACGCGCGAACAGCTTGCGCTCGTCATCATTGAGCTCCGCCCACGGGCGCACATAGTCGGCATCGTTGGACATATCCTCAGGCATCGGGTTGAGCGGGGTGAGGTCGGTGCCCTGCGGCATGACGCCGCGCTCGATCATCCGGGCCAGGACCCACTCCCGGTACGCCTCGTAGCCATCATCGAACTTGCCCCTGTACTTGGCGATGTACTCCTGCGGCGCATGGTGCGGGGCGTGGTTGGCGCCGGGGCAGAACCACAGGTACCACGGCTTGGACGGGGTGGCCGAGTGCTGATCGCGCAGCATCCGCAGGGCCTGATCGGCCAGATCCTTGGACAGGTGGTAGCCCTCTGCGGGCGTGGACGGCGGTTCGATGAAACGGTTGTCCTCGACCAGATCGGGATACCAGTTGTTGGTCTCGCCGCCGAGGAAACCGTAGAACCGGTCGAAGCCCTTGGACAGCGGCCACTCCGAGCGGCTGCCGCCGGCGGAGATGTCCTCCTCGGGAACGTTGTGGTTCTTACCGATCCAGAACGTGCTGAACCCGTTGTCCTGCAATATCTGGCCGATGGTCGCGCACTCGGCCGGCAGCCGCCCGGATGCGCCGGGGAAGCCGTTGGCGCCTTCGGTGATCGCCGCGTTGCGGTTGACGTGATGGTTGCGCCCGGTCAGAAACGTCGATCGGGTGGGTGAACACAGCGCCGTGGTGTGCCACTGGGTGTAGGCAAGCCCGTTATCGGCTAACCGGTCCAGCGTGGGCATGTTGATCCGGCCGCCGTAGGGCGACCACGCCGCCAGGCCGGTGTCGTCATAGAGCACGACCAGGATGTTGGGGGCGCCCTCGGGAGCCCTCGTCAGTTCATACGGTCCCCAGTCCGGCACCGAGTCCCGGACGTCGAGTGAGATCACACCCTTGAACGGCTTCGGCATCGCTGGCCCCTTGCTCTCGATTGGCGACGAGCCACATGATTACACGAGCGGTGCCGTCACGGAGCATTTTCGGTTGCTCAAGAGGGTGTCCCAGTGCGCTTTGTGGAGTTCAAAATCACGCAGTTGCCGGTGCCGGTTATTTGCGAAGATCGGATGCTCGCAGAGCAATCAGTCGCGTGCCTCGTTCCGGTGTTAGGTTTTGACGGGCGTCAAAGTCAGCGTCCCGCCCGCCGACAGAAGGACGCCGGAGATGAGCCTCGACCCGCGCACACCGGTGCTCGTCGGTGTCGGTCAGGTCAACCAGCGGGACGAAGCACCTGATGTGGAGCCGGTCGACCTGATGGCCGTCGCGGCCGCCGAAGCGGCCGACCCCCGCGTTCTGCAGGCATTGGACTCCATCCGCGTGGTGAATCTGCTGTCCTGGCGGTATCGGGACCCCGGTCTGCTGCTGGCTCAACGAATCGGGGCGCGTGATGCACGCACCCGGTACGGCGGCATCGGCGGCAATACCCCGCAGTCGTTGCTTAACCAGGCCTGCCGCGATATCCAGCACGGCAGCGCTGACGCTGTCCTCCTCGCCGGTGCGGAGACCTGGCGAACCCGGATGCGTCTGCGGGCGAGGGGAATTCGTCCTTCCTGGACCGTGCAGGACGATAGCATTCCGATCCCGCCAGGGGCCGAGGACGTACCCATGACCGGCCCGGGGCAGGACCGCATCGGGCTGATACCGCCCTCGTTCGTCTATCCGCTGTTCGAGCAGGCACTGCGGATCGCCGACGGAGAGTCGATGGACGACCATCGGTGCCGGATCGGCGAACTGTGGTCCCAATTCAGCCGGGTGGCGCACGCCAACCCACACGCCTGGAGCCGCGGGGCACTGTCGGGCGAACAGATCCGGCAGCCCGGACCCGACAACCGGATGATCAGCTGGCCCTACCCGAAGCTGATGAACTCCAACAATATGGTCGACCAGGGTGCCGCGGTGATTCTGTGCTCGGCGGAGAAAGCCGAGTATCTGCAGATTCCGAAAGACACCTGGATCTTCCCGCACGCGGCCACCGACTCGCACGACACCTACGGCCTAGCCGAGCGCTACGAATTGCACCGCTCGCCGGCGATCCGGATAGGCGGGCAACGGGTGTTGACACTCGCCGGCGTCGGTACCGATGATCTCGACTACATCGACGTCTACTCCTGTTTTCCGTCGGCGGTGCAGGTGGCCGCACGCGAGATCGGCCTGCCCCTGGGCGATTCTGCGCGGCCACTCACCGTGACGGGTGGTCTGACGTTTGCGGGTGGGCCGTGGAACAACTACGTCATGCACTCCATTGCAACGATGGCCGAACTGCTGCGCGCGAAACCGGGGTCTCGCGGCCTGATCACCGCCAACGGCGGATATCTCACCAAGCACAGCTTCTGCGTGTACAGCGCGACTCCACCGGCGGAACCGTTCCGCTGGGAGGATGTCCAGGCTGCCGTGGACCGCGAACCAACCCGCACCGCGCTGATCGAGTGGGAGGGAATCGGAACGGTGGAGTCATGGACAACGCCGTTCAACCGGGACGGCGCGCCGGAGAAGGCATTCCTGGCGGTGCGCACACCGGAAGGGTCGCGCACCTGGGCGCTCATCTCCGACCCTGACGAGGCTGCCGCCACTGTTGCCGATGATATTGCCGGCGCCGCGGTGACAGTTCACCCGGACGGCTCCGCAACGCTCGGCCGGTCGGGTTAGGCCCTACTCGAACCGGTCGCCCTTCAGCGTAATGGCAGCAGGCCTGCCGCTCCGGGGGGAGAGCGGCAGGCCTGCTGTTGGACGGATACTCAGGCGCCGGATGGGGTGGCGCCGAGAACCCGTTGCATGTCGGGGATCATCTGCTGCAACTGCGCACCCCAGTAACCCCAGCTGTGGGTCCCGTTGGCCGGGAAGTTGAACACGGCGTTGTGTCCGCCCGCCGCCAGGTAGTTGTCCATGAAGGTCTTGTTGGTGCGCAACGTGAAACCTTCCAGGAACTGGGCGGCCATCAGATTTCCACCGCCGCCCGAGGTGTCCAAATCCGACGGTGTGCCGGTGCCGCAGTAGATCCACAGGCGAGTGTTGTTGGCCACCAGTTGGTTGACATTGACCATCGGGTCATTGCGCCGCCAAGCCGGGTCCGAAGACGGGCCCCACATATTCTGCGCGTTGTAACCGCCTGCGTCATTCATCGACAGACCGATCAACATCGGCCACCAGCCCTCTGAAGGGTTGAGGAAGCCCGACAGCGATGCGGCGTAGACGTACTTCTGCGGGTAGTAGATCGCGTAGGTCAAGCCCGCACTGCCTGCCATCGAGATGCCGACCACCGCATTGCCGTTCGGGTTGATGCCGTAGTTGGCCTGCAGGTAAGCCGGCAACTCCTGGTTCATGAACGTTTCCCACTTGTAGGTGTAGTTCTGACCATTACCCTGCGACGGCTGGTACCAGTCGGAATAGAAGCTGGACTGCCCACCGACCGGCATGACTGCCGACAGGCCGGAGTTCTCGAACCACTCAAAGGCCGGGGTATTGATATCCCAGCCGTTGTAATCCTCCTGTGCGCGCAGGCCGTCCATCAGGAAGACCGCGTGCTCTCCGCCACCCTGGAACTGGATACGGATATCGCGGCCCATTGACGGCGACGGCACGTCCAGATAGAGCACCGGCAGCCCGGGCCGGGAGAAGGCGGCGGCTGTCGCTGATCCCCCGACAGCGCCGATCAAGCCGGGCAGAGACAGTGCTGCCACGGCGGCTGCAGTCGTGCGGCGCAACCAGTTACCTCGAAGTTTCTCGACAATCTTCATGACGAATCCCATCACCTTTCGTACGTTTGTCACTCAGCAGTACCTGCCGTGTGCCAGTAGTCAAACACCGGCAGCGGGCGTTAACGGGTACGCGGCGCGGAGCGTCAAGTCGCGGTTGGCTAACGATCAGGAGACGCGACGGACTCGCCCGTCGGACGGCGTCCGGTGGATTTAGGGAGAAGTCCCATCCGAGAGCGCGGCGAGGGCCACCGCTCTGCGCTCGTCGATAGCCCGGCTGACGTCTTGCAGTAACGC